>Ga0209456_10000205_pt1 | contig 33153 bp, 31 predicted proteins | sample COG_11_FD_184755 | JGI IMG/M metagenome (GOLD analysis project Ga0209456, IMG submission 184755) | Pelagic marine sediment microbial communities from the LTER site Helgoland, North Sea, for post-phytoplankton bloom and carbon turnover... | ecosystem: Environmental > Aquatic > Marine > Neritic...
CCGCGCTTTTCCCTGGGACCCGATGATGAGCCGAACACTGATTACCCATATACGGTTGCTTGTAGCCACCACCGTACTTCTGTTTGCCGCGAATTCACTCGCCGCCGAAACTGACCCGAAACTCGAGGCAGTTCGAGCGAAAGTCTCCGAGATGTTTGCCTTCATCGAGCCAGAGGACGTAGGCCCCAGCCCCATCGAAGGTTGGTACACGGTGCACAAGGGGTCGGTTGTTGCCTACATCTCGGATGATGGGCACTACCTGTTGCAGGGCGATCTCATCGACCTCGAGTCCCAGGTCAACCTGAGCGAAGAGGCCCGTTCAAATTCACGCCGCGAACTCATCTCGACAGTGGACAATGACGACGTCATCCTGTTTTCGCCGGTCGACGTGAAACACACCGTGACCGTGTTTACCGACGTCGATTGCAGCTACTGCCGCAAGCTCCACGCCCAGATCGATGGCTACATGGACCTTGGCATCGAGGTTCGTTACGTGCTGTACCCGCGCAATGGTCCCGCCTCGAGAGCGTGGACAACGTCGGAAGATGTGTTGTGTGCGAGCGATCGTGGCTCGGCACTGACGGCTGCCAAGCTGGACCGCGAATTCAAGACCACGAAATGCAAGAGCGACACATTGACAGAGCATTACTCACTGGGGCGGGACATTGGCCTCACGGGTACACCGGCGATCGTCCTTGAAGATGGCACGCTGATTGGTGGCTACCTGTCGCCCGAAGGGCTTGCCATGCGGATCGAGGGTTCCGGCCCTAACTAGTCGAAATCAGGACCGCGAGCGTCGCAGTTCGTGAACGTGCACGCCGTTATTGGTGCCGCGGTCCTCGAAGTACTTCTGCAATGCAAACGTGCCGCTCTGGAACGCAATGTCGTCCCAGGGGATCTCATCCTCGCTGAATAGCGCTGCGTCGAGCGATTCCTCGCCCGCACCATAGTCGCCAACCAGTTTGCCCGTATAGAAAAGGTGTACCTGGCCGGCGTCGACGACGTCGACCAGCGCGAACAGGTGTCCGAGCTCAACCGTGGCGAGTGCCTCTTCGAGTGTTTCCCGGGCAGCACCTCCCGCGGTGGTCTCGCCCAACTCCATGAAGCCGGCTGGCACGGTCCAATATCCATAGCGCGGCTCGATCGAACGTTTGCACAACAGGATCTTGCCGTCCTGCTCGACGACACAGCCGACAACGACCAGGGGATTCCGGTAGTGCACGACGCCGCAATCGTCGCAGATATGCCGTTCGCGATTGTCGTCCTTCGGGACGCGGAGGCTCACTGTGCCACCGCAGCTGGAACAGTAATTCATCTGGGGCCTGCTAACACTGAAGGTTGGTGCCGGGAGGGGGAATCGAACCCCCACTTCCTTTCGGAAACCGGATTTTGAATCCGGCGCGTCTACCAGTTCCGCCATCCCGGCTTGCCAGGGCGGGCCGGATTTCGGCTGCGCCCTGGTCGAAAGGCGCACAGTATATGCGGGGATTCGTCGCCTTGCGACCCTTTGGCACCGATATGCATCTAAGATGGCAGATATGAGCAAATTCGCTGACATCGACATTGACCCCGGGATCATCAAGCGGGCGGCCAATGGTGACGCGAAGGCGCACGAGATCATCTACCGGGCCTTTTCAGCGCCGGTCTACTCGATCTGCCTGCGATTCACCAGAGTACCTGCGCACGCTGAAGATCTCGTGCAGGAGACGTTCATCGAGATCATGCGGTCGATCGCGAAATTCCGGGGCGAGGCGGCGCTGGGCAGCTGGATACGCCGCATCGCCGTAACGAAGGCGCTGATGTTCCTGCGCTCGGCCTGGACGAAGCGCGGCCAGATGCTGACCGACGACTGGCACGAAGTCACCGAGGGCGATGCACTGAGTCACGGGATATCGAGGCATCCTGACGATGCCATGGATCTCGACGCGGCTTTGGCGAGCTTGTCAGACGTCAGCAGGGCAGTTGTCTGGTTGCACGATGTAGAGGGATTTACTCACAAAGAGATCGCCGGGTTCATGGGCAAGACAGAGAGCTTCTCGAAGTCACAGTTGTCGCGGGCCTACCAGCGCCTGCGGCCAATGCTCGAAGTACAGGAAAGCGGAACGCAGCCGGATGGCGCGGCCATAAGTTATTAATGAAAGCTACTAATGCAGGAGTTACCAGGCATGAGCGGTAACAAAAAGGAAGACGAGATGATTTGCGCACTCACAGCAGATGAACAGGTTGCATTGCAGGCGGGGCTGAGTGCTTTGCCCGATACGATGCCGCCGCGCGAAGTTTGGCAGCGCATCCGCGAGCAGGCGGAAGCCGAAGGCCTGATCAAGGACAGGAAGCTGAATGTGCGGTCGAACTGGTTTGCAGGTGCCGGCCTGGCAGCAGCTGCACTCGTGGCCGCGGTGATGCTCCCCGGGCTGCTGCAGCAAACCGATACGATGACGGTCGTGCCACAGAATCCGCCGACGAACGAACAGGTTCAGCTCACGGCGTTGCAGACGCTTGTGACCGAGTCGCGTGAACTCGAAAGCAACCTCCGTGCTTTGCCCGACGCCCCACGCGTCATGCGGGCGAGCACGATGGCGACGATCTCCGATCTCGAAGAACGCATAGCGGCTATCGACTACCAATTGAATGATCCTGCGGTGCAAATGTCGGCCGCGGACAGAGAGCTTTTCTGGCGCGAACGCGTCAGGTTAATGAAATCGCTGTTGCAGTTGCGCTATGCGCAGGCGCAACGGACAGCGTTCTAAACAGGAGTGGTACCGGATGAAGATGTGGAAAGTCATATTGCCCGTGGCAGCAGTATTGTTGCTCGCAGGCCAGGCGGCTGCGCAGACCGACGAAAACGAGCGCCTGCGTGAAATGGAAGCCCGCGAGGCCGAGACGGAACGGCGACTGGCGGCGGCGGAGAAACAGATGGCTGAAGCCGCCCGCGTTATTGCCGAAATTACCAAGGAACGCTTGCCGCGGATTGCCGAAATTGAGACGCGTTTTGCGCTGGCCAGTAAGCCCCGCCTTGGCGTAACGATCGAATCGACCGATAAATCCGGGGCCGTCGAGGGCGTTACCATCCTCGGCGTGTCTCCCGGAAGTGCGGCTGCCGATGCGGGGCTGCGGTCGGGCGATACACTGACGGCAGTTAACGACGAAAACCTGAGCGCCGGGAGCTGCAAGGAAGCCAACATGCGTTTGTTCGATTTCATGAAGGGCGTCGAGGAAGGGGACGTCCTGACCGTGGAATACCTGCGTGAGGGCAAGACGGGCACCGTCGAGGTTGAGCCTCGGATCGTTCCGGACAGTGCCTTCGTCTGGATGAGCGAAGATGGGCCGCGCAGTCTCAAGGTACCTGCAATGCCGGTAGCACCGGAGACCGTGGAGCGCTTCAAGATGGAGTTTGGTTTCCCATGGGCCGGATCCGGTCTCGGTGACCTCGAACTCGTCGAATTGAACGACGGCCTTGGCCACTACTTCGGCACTGACACGGGCCTGCTGGTCGTCTCGGCACCGAAATCCGATGCCTTCGAGTTGCGTGATGGCGATGTCATTCAAACGATCGACGGCCGTGAGCCAAAGGACGTGCGTCATGCCCTGCGAATCCTGAGCTCTTACCAGCCTGGCGAGAAGCTGCAGCTCGGCATCATGCGCGACAAGAAGAAGGTCACGGTCGACGTCGAAATGCCTGCGGATCATCACGGCAGCCTGATGCCGAATTTTGATGTCGAGATTCGCCAGGTTGTGGCACCGCTGCCTGCCCCGCGGCCGGCGCCTGCACCGGCTCCGGTTCCCGGGATTGCAGTGCCGGTGGTCGGCGATGTCAGCACCTGAACAGGACGCAGACCTGTAGCAGCCTGAAACCACATGGGCGCGCATGGCTTTGCTACCATGCGCGCCCATGCTTATTTCCGACTTTGATTATGAGTTGCCCCAGGAGCTGATCGCCCGGTACCCGGCCGCGGACCGGCGGGGCAGCCGCTTGCTTTGCGTTGGCGACGAGATCGCAGACCTGCATTTTGCAGACCTGCCGTCGAAGCTGCGTGCAGGCGATCTGCTCGTATTCAACGATACGCGGGTCATCAAGGCACGGCTCTTGGCGCATAAGGAGACGGGCGGCAAAGCCGAGATCCTGATTGAGCGCGTAGTGGATGACCGATCCGCCCTTGCTCATGTCCGCGCGAGCAAGTCGCCAAAGCCTGGCGTTCGCCTGGTTCTGGACGGTGGCGCCGAAGCCGAAGTCACGGGGCGCGACGGCGATCTGTTTGCCCTGGCGTTCTCTGCAGATATCTTGCATTACCTCGACAATTTTGGCGAAGTCCCGTTACCGCCCTATCTCGAGCGCGCTGCCGACGAGGACGACGTCGAGCGATATCAGACCGTGTACGCTCGGGATCCGGGCGCGGTTGCCGCACCGACCGCGGGCCTGCATTTCGACAGCGCCATGCTCGAAGAGACCCGCGCGATGGGCGTGCGCCACGCTAACGTGACACTGCATGTGGGCGCGGGGACTTTCCAGAATCTGCGCGAAGAGCACATCGAGGAGAATCGTCTCCACGCAGAACGTGTGGAAGTGTCGCCCGCGTGTGTCGCGGCCGTGCAGGAGACGCGGGCTTCCGGTGGTCGCGTGATCGCGGTTGGTACGACGACCGTGCGCTCGCTCGAATGCGCTTCGCGAAGCGGGGTGCTGTTGCCCTTCAAAGGTGAGACCGACCTTTTTATCCTGCCCGGCTACGAGTTCCGCTCGGTCGACGCGATGATCACGAATTTTCACCTGCCGCAGTCATCATTGCTGATGCTCGTCGCCGCGTTTGCCGGAAAAGACCGAATCCTCAGCGCTTACGAACACGCCGTACGTGAGAAGTACCGCTTCTTCAGTTACGGTGACGCCATGTTCCTTACGCCATCAAAGCAAGCATGAAACTGACTGTCGATCACAGCTCCGGTGCCGCGCGCACGGGTTCGCTCGAATTTCGACGCGGCGTCGTCGAGACGCCGGCGTTTATGCCGGTCGGCACCTACGGCACGGTCAAGAGTGTGACCCCCGAGGAAGTCGTGGGAAGTGGCGCCCAGATTATTCTTGGCAACACCTTCCACCTGATGCTGCGGCCTGGCAGCGACATCGTCCGGAAGCACGGTGGACTGCACGAATTCATGAACTGGAAGGGTCCGATACTGACCGACTCGGGCGGCTTCCAGGTATTTTCGTTGGCGGCCATGCGCAAGTTGTCGGAAGAGGGCGTCAAGTTTCAGTCACCCGTGAACGGTGACGAGGTCTTCCTGACACCGGAGAAATCGATGGAGGTCCAGCACGACCTCAACGCCGACGTCACGATGATCTTCGACGAGTGCACGCCATACCCCGCCAGCGAAACGGAGGCTCGTGATTCGATGGCGCTGTCATTGCGGTGGGCGGAACGCAGTCGACGCCGCTTCGACGAACTCAAGAAGGAGGATCCGGGACGGGGCGAAGCACTGTTTGGCATCGTCCAGGGTGGCATGTACACGGCGCTGCGCGAAGAGTCGCTGGCAGGACTGACAAGCATCGGTTTTGACGGCTATGCGATTGGTGGACTGGCTGTTGGCGAACCCGAGTCGGAACGGCTGGCTGTGCTGGATGACCTAATGCCGAAGATGCCCGGGGATGCACCGCGCTATCTCATGGGTGTCGGTACGCCGGTCGATATCGCGGAAGCCGTACTGCGGGGCGTCGACATGTTTGACTGTGTTATCCCGACCCGCCATGCACGCAACGGTCAGCTCTATACGTCACGTGGAAAGGTCAAGTTTCGGCATGCCGGCTACCGCGATGACACCTCGGCGCCGGATCCCGACTGCGGCTGCTACACCTGCCAGAATTACAGCCTCTCGTACCTGCGACATCTCGAAAAATGCGGCGAAATCCTTGGGCCACGACTCGCGACGATTCATAATCTTTATTATTATCAATTGCTTATGAAGGAAATCGGAACTGCAATTCGTGCCGGTTCGCTGGCCGAATTCACCGCCGACCTGCGGGCCAGGTACGCCAAACAGGCCTGATTTGGGGCCCGGGGCTTGCGAAGTTTATATCTCGCCCCCAATTCCATCGCTTATGCCATAATACCGCGCTATTTTTCGGGGATACCTCATGGATTTCTTTATACAAAACGCTTACGCGCAAGGCGCGCAACAAGGTGGCGGCAGCAGCTTTCTCATCATGATGGCGCTGATGTTCGCGGCCTTCTATTTCCTTCTTATTCGGCCACAAAACAAGAAGCAGAAGCAGCACAAGGAGTTGGTTGCCGGTTTGCAGGTCGGTGATGAAGTCCTCACCGCCGGCGGGATTCTCGGCAAGATCACCGGTGTTAGCGAGCACTACGCGGTGGTCGCGGTCAGTGACAACACCGAGATCAAGGTCCAGAAGGCCAGCGTCTCGATGGTTGTTCCGAAAGGCACGTTTGACGAAGCATGAATAGATACCCTGCGTGGCTGAACGCACTCGTCCTTGCCATCCTCCTGGCGGGCTGCCTGTTCGCATTGCCCAATCTGTACGGCAGCGTGGATGCCGTACAAATCGCCGACAACGACGGCGCTGCGTACGAAGAGGTCAATCTCGCTGAGTTTGTCCGCGTCGTTGAACAGGTGGGTGTTCAGCCTGAGGCAGCCTACCTCCAGGACGGCCGAACCGTTATTCGCTTCTATTCGACAGAGGATCAGGAGACGGCAGCCGCAACATTGAAAGCGGCATTTCCCCGAGAGGCCAACGTTGCTGCAACGCTGGCGCCAAAGCTCCCGGAGTGGGTCCGCAAGCTCGGTCTCAAGCCGATGAGCCTTGGCCTCGATCTGCGCGGTGGTGTCTACGTCCTCCTGGAAGTCGACATGGCGACAGCGATCGACAGTCGCATGAAGGGCTACCAGCAGGACTTCGAAGACCGTCTGGGCGATGCTGATATCCGGCGCCGCGTCGATCTCGACGGTCGTGTGCTGAACATTCGGTTGACGAGCGCTGAAGATGCGCAGGCCGCGCGTGCTGTCATCGAGCGCACCGATCGGGACGTCCTGGTTGCCGATGGCGCAGATGGTCGCTCACTGACGGTTCGGATGAGCGAAGCGCAGATCAAGGAACGCCAGGATTTTGCGATCGAGCAGAACCTGACGACGCTGCGTAATCGCGTGAACCAGCTCGGCGTTGCAGAACCGCTCGTACAACGTCAGGGTGTCGATCGAATCGTCGTGCAGCTTCCCGGCGTGCAGGACCCGAACCAGCTCAAGCGGATCCTCACGGCAACCGCGACCCTGGAGTTCCGTATGGTCGATCAATCGGGCGACGAACCCGGATCACGGCGCTACCCGGGACGCGGCGATACACGCTCAGAGGTATTGAAGCGACAGGTTATCGCGTCCGGTGATCAGATCATCGATGCGCGGACCGGGTCGGATCAAGGTCAGCCTATTGTCTCGATTACGCTCGATTCAGCCGCCGGCGAGCGCATGCTGCAAACGACAATGGAGAACCTGAACCGGCCGATGTCGACCGTGTTCATCGAAACCCGGCGCGAGACTGTTATGCGCAACGGCGTCGAAGAGCTGCGCACAATCAAGACAGAAGAGATCATCAACACGGCGACTATTCGTGGCGTGTTCAAGAATCGATTCCAGATTAGTGGTCTGACGCCGGGCGAGGCGCGCGACCTTGCCCTGCTGTTGCGTGCCGGCGCTCTGGCCGCGCCTGTCTACACGATCGATGAGCGCACAATTGGGCCGAGCCTCGGCCAGGACAACATCGATCGCGGTTTCAATGCGATCAAGATCGGTTTTCTTGCCGTGATCGTCTTCATGGCAATCTACTATCGTGCGTTCGGTCTGATCGCAAACGTGGCGTTGCTGTCAAACCTCGTATTCATTGTTGCGATGTTGTCGATTCTCGGTGCCTCGCTGACGTTGCCGGGTATCGCGGGCATCGTGTTGACGGTTGGTATGGCGGTCGACGCCAACGTGCTTATATTCGAACGAATACGCGAGGAACTAGCGGCGGATGCGCCGCCGCAAGCGGCGATAAGTGCCGGCTACGAGAAAGCCCTGTCGTCGATTACGGACGCGAACGTGACGACCCTGATCGCCGCAGTCGTGCTGTTCGCAATTGGCACCGGTCCAATCAAGGGGTTCGCGATTACGCTGCTGCTCGGCATCATCACCTCAATGTTCACCGCGATCGTTGGTACACGCGCGATCGTCAATATTGCATTTGGCGGGCGCAAGCTCGAGTCGCTGCCGGTCTAGGAATTCACCATGCGTTTGATAAAAAACAAAACCAGCATCGACTTTCTGAGCCGGCCTCGCCGCAGAGTGGCGTTGTCGTTGTCGGCTGTATTCGTCGTTGTGGCGCTTGCGTCGCTGTTCACCCGCGGGCTGGATTTCGGGATCGACTTCACGGGCGGCATCCTGCTCGAGGTTGGCTATCCGCAAGCGGCTAATCTGGAAGAAATTCGCAGCAATCTCAGTTCCGCCGGATTTGAGGACGCCCAGGTGCAGTTGTTCGGTCGCGAGACCGATGTGCTGGTTCGCCTGCCGCCGCAACCGGATCAAAGTGCGGAGAGCGTTCGCACACAACTTCAGGCAGTTCTCGAGTCGGGCGGCCAGAACATCGACCTGCGCCGCGTAGAAAGTGTCAGCGCACAGGTGGGTAGCGAACTCGCCGAGCGCGGGGCGCTCGCGATGATCGTGGCACTGCTCCTGATCTTCGTGTACGTCATGATTCGCTTCCAGTGGAAGTTCTCCGCTGGCGCTGTCGCGGCACTCGCGCACGACGCGATCGTCACGGTTGGCTTCTTTTCGGTATTCCAGCTGCCGTTCGACCTCACGGTCGTGGCCGCCGTACTCGCCGTCATCGGTTACTCGTTGAACGACACGGTCGTAGCGTTCGACCGCATACGCGAGAATTTCTTCGCGTTGCGGGGTGTGTCGGCGGAAGAGGCGATGAATACGTCAATCAACGAGATGCTCGCGCGAACCCTGATCACGGGCCTCACGACCTTGCTCGTACTGGTTGCGTTGCTCGTGTTGGGCGGCGAATCGATCGCGCCGTTCTCGATAGCGCTGATTGTCGGCATCATTGTCGGTACTTACTCGTCGATCTATACCGCAAGTGCGACCGCGCTGGCCCTCGACGTCAGTCCGCAGGATCTGATCGAGCCGATCAAGGATCCCGAGCTCATCGACGACCTCCCATAATTTGGTGTCAGTCACCTTATTTCCAGTCTAAGGTGACTGACACCCTTAGACTGGAAATAAGGTGACTGACACCTTGATTTATGCGGCGTTGAGGATCGCCTTGATGTCGTGGGCGCAGAGCTTCGCGAGGCCCGCGTAGATCCTGGGTGTGCCACACAGGATGTGGCCGGACTCGCGGTATTTCTCGCTACCGTCTAGGCCGCTGACGATACCACCAGCCTCGCGGATAATGAGCGCACCCGCTGCAACGTCCCAAGGCTTTAGTCCGATTTCCCAGAAAGCGTCGAGACGACCCGCGGCGACGTAGCAGAGATCGAGCGCAGCCGCGCCCGGACGGCGGACGCCGGCCGTATTCCTGACGACCTTGCCCAGCATGTTGAGGTAGGGGCCCATATCCATGTCCTCTTGCCGGAATGGAAAGCCAGTACCGATCAGCGCGTATTCCATCTCCTTACGTCCGCTGACACGGATCTTGCGGTCATCCAGGGTCGCGCCTTCACCGCGTGCCGCCGCAAAGAGCTCCTGCCGCATTGGGTCGTAGACCGCCGCGGCTGCCATGCGGCCATTGACCTGGACGCCCACGGAGACACAGAACTGCGGAAAGCCGTGCAGGTAGTTGGTCGTTCCGTCGAGTGGATCGATGATCCACACCGTGTCCGATTCGCCCTGCGAACCGGATTCCTCGGCGAGAATCGCGTGATCGGGATAGTGGTTTTTGATGACTTCGATGACGGCGGCCTCGGCGGCGCGGTCGACATCGCTGACGAAATCGTTGTGTCCTTTCTTCTCAACCTTGAGCTTGTCGAGCTTATTGAGATTCCTGATAAGTATGGCGCCGCCACGGCGTGCTGCCATCACGGCCACATTCTGTAATGCGTTCATGAAACGATTCCGTCAATGTAAAAGAGCTGCGCGACCTGTCCGTCCGGCCCGCGGGGGCGGTAGAATACCCGACTTTCAGCTGCCTGTCTTATAGCAATGTCGATTCGGATCGTCCTCGTCGGAACCACCCATCCCGGAAATATCGGGGCCGTCGCGCGTGCCATGAAGAACATGGGGCTCAGCGACCTCGCGCTGGTCAACCCGAAACACTTCCCGCACGACGAAGCGACTGCCCGGGCATCGGGTGCCGCAGATATTCTCGAGCAGGCCATGGTCGTGGAAACCCTGGCAGAAGCATTGACCGATTGCATCTATGTGGCCGGCGCGAGTGCCCGCTCAAGGACGATCAACTGGCCCTGCATGGGGCCGCGGGACTGTGCCGAGCGGATGATCCAGGAGAGCGGCCATGGCAAGGTCGCCGCCGTCTTCGGCCCGGAGAAGACGGGTCTGCACAACGACGATCTCGATCTTTGCCATACCTTGCTCACGATCCCAACCGACCCGGGCTTCAGCTCATTGAATCTCGCCATGGCCGTGCAGGTCCTGACCTACGAATTGCGTGTCGCGAGCATGCTTGATGAGGGCCCCGTGTTCGATGTGGAGGCTCCGCCGGCATCTGGCGAGGAAATGGAACACTTCTACGAGCATCTCGAGAAAGTGCTGACCGATATCGAGTTCCTCGATCCGGAGAATCCCCGCCACCTGATGCGGCGCATGCGCCGACTGTTTATCCGGGCACGGCCGGACAAGAACGAGGTCAACATTCTGCGAGGTGTCCTGACGGCCGTTGATCGGACCCGGAAGGACGACTGATGAGCGACGAAATCATTTATCTCGACTATGCAGCGTCAACGCCCGTCGACCCGCAGGTTTACGAGCGCATGCGCGAAGTCGGCCAGGCCGCTTACGCGAACCCGTCATCAACGCATGCCGCCGGGCGCCTGACCCACGCTGTGATTGCCCGGGCAGCGGAGCAGCTTGGCGGCCTGCTGAACGTTGCTCCAGAAACCCTGATCTGGACCTCCGGCGCAACCGAGTCGGATAATCTCGCGATCGCGGGCGCCGCTCGCTACCGGGCGCACCGCGGCAAACACATCGTCACCATGAAGACAGAGCACAAGGCTGTGACCGATGTGTTCGAGACGCTCGACAAGGAAGGCTTTGACGTTACGTGGGTAGACGCAGACTCACGTGGGTTGCTCGCTCCCGACGTCTTTGCCGCCGCACTGCGGGATGACACCCAGTTCGCGTCGATCATGTTCGTCAACAATGAGACCGGCGTGATCCAGGACGTCGACGCCCTCGGCGCGATCTGCCGCGAGCGCGACATTCTCTTCCACGTCGATGGTGCACAGGCCGTCGGCAAGGTCCCGATCGATCTTGCGGCATTGCCGGTCGACCTGTTGTCGCTGACTGGCCACAAGTTCTATGGTCCGAAGGGTATCGGTGCCCTGTACATCGGTGATCGCCCTGGCTGCCACGTCGAGCCGATTCTTTTCGGTGGCGGGCAACAACGGCGAATACGGCCCGGAACCCTGCCGACCGACCTGATTGCGGGCTTGGGCATGGCTGCCGAGATCGCCACGGGCCGCATGGACGATGATCTTGCTCACTTATCCCAATTGCGGAAGGCGCTGTGGAACGGTATCCGGGAGATCGATGGCATCAGCCTGAACGGCGATCCGGAAGGTTTCCCGGGAATTCTGAACGTCAGCATCGAGGATATCGAAGGCGAAAGCCTGTTGTTGGCACTCGAGCCGATTTGCGCGGCAACCGGCAGTGCCTGCAACTCGAAGATACAGGAGCCGTCGTACGTGCTCCGTGCGCTCGGTCGGACGGACATGCAGGCCCAGAGCGCGATCCGGTTCAGCGTAGGCCGACCGACCACGATGGATGAGGTTGAGTTTGCCGCGGGTCGCTACCGGGACGCCGTCGCCAGGCTGCGGCAACTGGCACCCGAGGAGGCCGCATGAGCGCCGATCCCTACAGCGCGACGGTCCGGGAGCTGTTTGCGGCTCCCGCGCATGCGGGCGACATCCCTGGCGGTGAGTCGGCCTATATAGCCGACCAGGACGTGCGCCTGCGGCTTTTTGCCACGGAGGCCGGCGGCAAGATAGAAGCGCTGCGGTTCCGGGTGTGGGGCTGTCCGCACGTGATTGCGGCGGCCGAGGCTGTGTGTGCAGCCCTGGAAGGGCGGCCGGTGGCAGACCTCCAGAACTACACAGTTGCCGATGTTATGCAGAATCTCCCTGTACCTGTGGAGAAGACCGGACGTATACTTGTCATAGAAGATGCGGTTCGGTCGCTTGGGCAGCGGTTTCGCGACAGAACCTGAACTGGATCAGTAAACTGGAAGACTTACATGGCGATATCGCTTACGGATGCGGCGGCAGAGCGCGTCCGCTCTTATCTTGAAAAACGCAGTACAAACCTCGGGTTGCGCCTCGGCGTGACCAAGACGGGCTGCTCGGGCTATTCCTACGTGATCAATTATGCGCAGGAAGTGGGTGCCGATGACGTCGTATTCGAGGACAAGGGAATCAAGGTCGTGATCGACCCCGAGGCATTGGCCCTGATCGACGGCACCGAGGTCGATTTCGTCAAGAATGGCCTCAATGAGGCATTCAGCTTCAGAAACCCGAACATCAAGGGCGAATGTGGCTGCGGCGAAAGCTTCAACGTCTGAAATTCCCGTAGTAGAATTAAGCGTTTACGTCTTTCTGCGCCCGGCAAACCGCCGGGCGCTCATTATCTTCACTTTGGAATAGAAAGGATTGACCCATGGCCGTTGAGCAGACGCTCTCCATCATCAAGCCTGATGGCGTGCAAAAGAACCTGATCGGAGAGATCTACAGCCGATTCGAGAAAGCCGGACTGGAAATTGTCGGGGCACGCATGCTGCACCTGAGCCAGGAGCAGGCACAGGGCTTTTACGCCGTTCACAAGGAACGCCCTTTCTATAACGACCTCGTCAATTACATGACGTCGGGTCCTGTCGTGGTCTCAGTATTGAGCGGCGACGGCGCGATTCTCAAGCATCGTGAGATCATGGGTGCGACGAACCCGGCGGAGGCAGATCCGGGCACCATTCGTGCTGACTTCGCAGAAAGCATTGAAGAGAACATCTGTCACGGCTCGGATGCAGCCGAGACGGCGGCGGTCGAGATCGCATTCTTCTTCGGTGACGACGGCGTTTGCCCGCGCACACGCTAAGGAAGCAATGACAGCTCCTGCTGACAAGATCAACCTGCTCGGCATGTCGCAAGATATGCTCGAGCAGTTCTTTGCCGAGCGCGACGAAAAACCGTTTCGCGCGCGGCAGGTCATGCAGTGGATCTACCAGCGGGGCGTCATCGATTTTGACGAGATGACTGATCTGTCGAAGAAACTCCGCGTGCGACTCCAGCAGGATGCCGAGATCGTTCTGCCGCAGGTTCAGTCTCGTTTCGACTCGGCGGACGGTACGGTCAAGTGGTTGTTCGCAACCGATTGCGGCCAGGCTGTCGAAGCCGTGTTCATACCTGAACCCGCGCGAGGCACCTTGTGCATCTCGTCACAGGTGGGCTGCGCGCTGGACTGCGCGTTTTGCGCCACGGGAGCGCAGGGCTTCAATCGCAACCTGACCAGTGCAGAGATCATTGGCCAGGTCTGGCAGGCGAACAGCGAACTGCCTCGTCGTGAGAATGGCGAGCCTGCCGTGACCAACGTTGTATTCATGGGTATGGGTGAGCCGCTTGCGAACTATCGCAATGTGATCCCCGTGCTCAAGCTGCTTGTTTCGGACCTGGCTTGCGGCTTGTCTCGGCGCCGGGTAACGATCAGCACGTCCGGCATCGTGCCGCACATCGACAAGCTGGGCGATGAATGCAATGTCTCGCTCGCGGTTTCTTTGCACGCGCCGAATGATGCACTTCGCGATGACATCGTACCGATCAACAAGCTGCACCCGATTGCCGAGTTGCTGGATGCCTGTTGGGTTTACGCGGCGAAGCATGCCAATCGCTTCATCACCTTTGAGTACGTGATGCTGCGGGGCGTCAATGACTCGATTGCGCACGCGGACGAGCTCTATCGGCTGCTGCATGGGAAGCCGGCAAAAGTGAACCTGATTCCGTTCAACCCGTTCCCGGGAACAGTATTCAAACGGTCCTCGGCCGAGACGATTCGGCATTTCCAGGCTCGCCTTCGGGACAAGGGCCTCGTCGCCACGACACGGAAGACGCGGGGCGATGATATCGATGCCGCGTGCGGACAACTGGCTGGTGAAGTAAGTAATCGGGTACGTAACCGGCTTGGTGACAAGAGAATCGGCGACCGAAACATAAAGGTGGTGTCAGCGTGAAGAAGAGCGAAGCGATTGCATTGGCGTTATTGGTCAGTTTTTCTTTGTCGGGTTGCGTAACGACAACCACGGGTACGACAGCTCCCGAGGCAAACGATGATGAAGCGGCCGAGCTCAACTACCAGCTCGGTGCACGTTATTACCAGAACGGGACCTACGAGCTGGCACGCGATCGCCTGGAGCTGGCGATCGAACAGGACCCGAAGATGGCTAAGGCCTACACAACCCTGGGGTTGACGTATGAAGCGCTCGGTAACCAGCGCCTCGCGACGGATTCCTACGAGAAAGCCATCAAGGTCGCGCCGCATGACTTCAACACCCAAAATACCTATGCGGTATTCCTCTGTAAGCAGCGGGATTTCTCCGGCGCCAAGAAATACTTCGAGAGAGCGGCATCGGCCCCGACAAACGATTTCTCCGAGCGCACCCTGACCAACGCCGGAACCTGCATGGCCCAGGAACCGGATATGGAAGCGGCCGAGGAGTTCTTCCGCAAGGCGCTGGATAAACGTCCGACGTATGGCGAGGCGCTACTGCAACTCTGCCTGCTCAATTACCAGCAGAAGGATTTTCTCAGCGCACGTGCGTTTATGCAGCGCTACATGGCGGTGAATACTGCGACCGCGGGCGTGTTGTACCTGGCGGCGGATATTGAGGGGGAACTCGGTAATGACCGCGGTCGAACTGAGTTCGTGGACCGGTTGTTGCGCGATTATCCAGACTCGCCCGAGGCACAAAAGGTCGGAACCAGCGATTAATTATGAGCGACGAAGTCGAAAACCAGGATAGCGAGACCAAGGCGGCTGAGGCCGAGGGACCGATCTGCGGCGAACGGCTCGCAGAAGCACGTCGCGATTTGCAGATATCGGTGCTCGAGGTCGCGAAGGAACTGCACCTGGATGAGCCCAAAGTGCGGGCGCTTGAGCGCAACGAATTTGATGTCCTTGGCGCACCCGTATTTGCCAAGGGCCACCTGAAGACCTATGCCCAGCTGGTTAATGTGGATCCTGATGACGTGCTGGTCGACTACTATCAGATCACTCGCGCGAGCACTGTGCCTCCGGTCGTTTCGGCACGTCCGAAACCGGGCAGGGAACTGTCTCCCGGGCCCTGGATCGCGCTCATCGTCGTCATCATCGTCGTGGTTACCGCGTTCTGGTGGTTTACACGGCCGGCGGAACCCGAGGTGGAAGTACAAGTCGAAGAAATCCTGCCCGCAGAAACTCCGCAAGACGAAATGGCGGCTCCGCCGGAAAGCGAAGAGGAACCTGAACAAACTGCCCCACAAGTCGTTGATCCTGTCGTGGAGCCTGAAGTTCAACAGGTTATTGAGGAAGAATCGCAGCCAGAGCCGCAGACCGGGCCGGTCGTCGAAGCCGGCCAAATGCATCTTCTCGTCACCTATTCAGGCGACTGCTGGACGGAGATTACCGATGCGAACGGCCGCCAGCTGCTGTTCGATCTTGGCAAAGACGGCCGCACGGTCGAGCTGAGCGGCGCCGAGCCCTTTAACATCCTGTTCGGCAATCCTGCCAATGTCAGCTTGCGCGTTAATGGTGAGGAGCGCGCGCTACCGCCGACTCGTCCTGACCGCCCGTTACGGCTAACACTCTCAGGCACCTGAGCCAACACAGCACGGAAAGACAGTGAAACCCAGAGCCATACGCGGAATGAACGACATCCTGCCCGAGACGGCGGATACCTGGCGGTATCTCGAAGCGGAGGTGCAGGACATAGTCGGCTCTTACGGCTACAAGGAAATCCGACTGCCGATTCTCGAGTACACAGAGCTTTTCAAGCGCTCGATCGGTGAGGTTACCGACATCGTCGAGAAGGAGATGTACACGTTTCTCGACCGCAATGACGAGAGCCTGACGTTGCGGCCGGAGGCGACGGCCAGCGTCGTGCGTGCCGGAATGACGAACGGCTTATTGCACAACCAGAAGCAAAAGCTCTGGACCGCCGGGCCGATGTTCCGTTACGAAAAGCCGCAAAAAGGGCGCTACCGGCAGTTCCACCAGTTCGATGTCGAAGCCCTGGGCTACGACGGCCCGGACGTCGATGCCGAGCTGATTATCATGAGTGCGCGCATGTGGGAGCGCCTCGCCATCGACCAGATCAGGCTCGAGATCAACTCGCTGGGGGTTCCCGAGTCGCGGGCGCGCTATCGGGAGGCGCTCGTTGAGTACTTCACAGGCGTGAAAAACCGGCTGGATGAGGATAGTATTCGCCGGCTCGAGCAGAACCCGCTTCGAATCCTGGACAGCAAGAACCCGGATATGCAGGACATCGTCCAGGCGGCGCCGGTCATGCTGGACTATCTCGACGACGAGTCGGCAGAGCATTTCGAGGGCCTGAAGACCTTGCTGGACGCGGCCGGTGTCGAGTATGAGATCAATCCTCGCCTGGTTCGTGGACTCGATTACTACTCCCGCACCGTTTTCGAGTGGGTCACAGACGCGCTCGGCTCTCAAGGTGCGGTTTGTTCGGGCGGCCGCTACGACGGTCTTGTCGAGAAGCTCGGTGGGCGGGCGACACCGGCAGTTGGTTGGGCGATGGGGATAGAACGCTTCGTGGCCTTGTTTGAGGCCTGTGGCGGTAAGGCGCCACCTTCGCTGCCAGACGTGTATATTGCGGCGCTCGGCGACGGAACGGTTGCGCGAGGATTCGCCCTCGCCGAGGAACTGCGCGATCGCGTTAGCGGAATTCGCGTGGATATGAACCTCGGTGGTGGCAGTTTCAAGGCGCAGATGAAACGCGCGGACAAGAGCGGTGCAACGTATGCGCTGATTCTGGGTGAGCAGGAGCTCAGTGAAGGGCGCATCGGCTGCAAGCCTCTGCGGAGTGATCAAGAACAGGAAAGCATCGCGTTGGATGACCTGGCGACGGTGCTACAGGACAAATTGAGCGGCTAGAAACCGCGGTTTTACAAAGGCAGTCTCGTGGACGAATTACTTTCGGAAAAAGAACAGATTGAACAGATTCGCAGCTGGTGGTCGGAGTACGGCGGCTATGTGATCGGTGGTCTTGGCCTGGGCATTGCCGTGCTCGCTGGCTTCAACTTCTACCAGAATAGCCAGCTGGAAGCCCAGCTGGAGGGTTCCGCACTGTATGAAAGCCTGGCCGTACACGTCTTAGCCGGCGATCTCGAGGAAGCCGAGGCCGTGGCGAACCAGCTTGCTTCCGACTACGCCTCGACGAGTTACTCGGCCCAGGCGAAGCTCGCGATGGCACGTCTGTACATGGACGAGAATCGCGACCAGGACGCGGCCTATGTGCTTGCCGAGCTGCTCGCTGGCGACGGTGAGGAGGCGATCAAGCACGTTGCCCGAGCGCGCCTTGCGCGCATCTTGCTCTACCAGGGCAAAGCCCAGGAAGTGGTCGATCTGCTCGAGGGCCAGGAATCGACTGCGTTCGCGGCAACATTTAACGAATTGCTTGGCGATGCATATCACGAACTCGGCCGCATACAGGATGCGCAAGCGGCCTACCAGGCGGCATTGCTCGATCCGATGAGCCAGGGAACAGTCGATCGGGAACTGGTGCAGTGGAAGGCACTCGACCTTCCCGAAGCCAGTTCCGCAGCGATGGCTGTCGAGGAGGCCGTTGCCGAGGATGCACCAGCCGTGGAGGAGGTTAGCGAGGAGCCCGCCTACGAAGATCCGGAAGATGAAGGCGAGGCTGAGGTAGTCGAGTGAACAAGGCGTGCCGCACGATTGGCTTAGTTGGCGCGACGCTTCTCATTGCGTCTTGCAACCTGTTCGGAGACGAGGACGAAGAGCTCCAGCCAAAAGAGCTCGTCAAGATATCCGAGACTGTCAAGATCAAGCGTATCTGGACCGCGAAACTCGGTGACGATGCGGAGTTCCTGCGAGTCGCACTCAGGCCCACCGGTGATGGCTCGCGAATCTACGCGGCAAGCCGTGATGGCATTGTCACGGCGTTTGATCCGGCGACCGGCAAGCAGATCTGGCGCACGGAGCTGGAGCGCGAATTATCGGCGGGTCCTGGCGCAGGCGAGGGTCGCGTTGCTGTAGCCGGGACGGATGGTCTCGGAATCGTTCTCGATGCCGCGACAGGTGATGAACAATGGCGCGTTTACATCGCCGCTGAGTCCCTTGCGACTCCGCTGATAAAGAACGACACCGTCGTGTTTCAAACCATCGACAATCGCCTGGATGCCCGTTCGTTGTTTGACGGGCGGGAACTTTGGTCAATCGTGCAGTCGACGCCGGCGCTGACCATGCGTGGGTCCTCGAGCCCGGTCAGTGTGGGTAACACCGTACTGGCGGGATTCGATTCGGGCCGCATCGTGGCCGCGAATATCGACACGGGTGTCGTGATATGGGAATCGCTGTTGTCTCCGCCGAAAGGCCGCTCGGATCTTGATCGCCTGTCGGATATCGATGGTGCGATGGCGCTGGTGGGCCAGGATCTTTACGCTACGGGTTACCAGGGGCGCATGGCGGCACTTGCCTCTGAATCCGGGCAGATTCTCTGGAATCGAGAAGTTTCTTCGTACGAAGGTGTTTCCGCCGACTGGAACAGCGTTTACACAGTTCGGGACGATGGCGAGATAATTGCGATGACACGCTCCAATGGCAATGAAACCTGGCGCAACGATTCGCTGTTGCGTCGTGAGCCGACGCTGCCTGTTCCTTTTAGCACGACAGTTGTGGCCGGCGATTTTGAAGGCTATCTGCATTTCTTCAGTGCAATTAGCGGTGAGCCGGTTGCCCGGGAGCGAATGGGCAAAGCAGCGATCACAGGTGATCCATTCGTAATGGCCAATCGTCTCTATGTCCAAAGTGACAGCGGGAGCATTTCTGCTTTCGTTGTAGTCGATGATCGTCCGCGGCGTAATGCCCCGGACATTGCCGACGACGGCTCCTGAGCGCCAGCGGTGATAGTGGAATCCGATGCTTCCTGTCATCGCATTAATTGGTCGGCCTAACGTCGGAAAATCGACGCTGTTCAACCGCCTCACGCGTTCGCGTGATGCTCTCGTTGCTGACTACCCGGGCCTGACTCGCGATCGTAAGTACGGTTTCGGCAAGCTCGGCCCTGTGCCATACCTCGTGATCGATACCGGCGGCGTGGCCGGCGGCGAGGAAGGGATCGAAGAGGCCATGGTTGAGCAGACCAGGAAGGCGCTGCAGGAAGCCGACGCAGCGATCATCATGGTCGATGGGCGGAGCGGCATTACAGCCGCGGACGAGCATGTCGCCGACCTTGCGCGCAAGTTCGCGAAGAAGACCTGGCTGGCGGTGAACAAGGCGGAAGGCATGGAGTCGACCACCGCCAATGCGGACTTCTATGGGCTCGGGCTTGGCGAGCCGATTGCCATTTCTGCCACGCACGGCGATCGGATCAATGCCCTGATGGACTGTGTGCTCGACGGGTACGAGGCTGATGAAGAATCACCCGAGGCCGATGACGAGCACGAATTGCGGATCGCAATAATAGGCCGACCGAACGTCGGCAAATCCACGCTGGCGAATCGATTACTCGGCGAGGAACGTCTGGTTGTCTATGACATGCCCGGCACGACACGCGACACGGTCGAGGTGCCGTTCGAACGCAATGATCGCAAGTACATGTTGCTTGATACGGCCGGCATTCGTCGCAAGGCACGTGTCAGCGAAGCGATCGAAAAGTTCAGCATTGTGAAAGCGTTGCAGGCCATCGAAAAAGCACACGTCGTGATCGCGGTACTGGACGCGCAGGAAGGCGTGACCGAACAGGATGTCAGCCTGCTCGGGCTTGTACTTGAACGCGGCAGGGCGATGGTGGTCGTCACCAACAAGTGGGACGGACAGACCGCCGAGCAGCGCAAGAAGGTCCGCGACGATCTTGAACGCCGGCTACCGTTCCTGGACTTCGCGGAGCGCATCACGATTTCGGCGCTGCATGGAACAGCGGTAGGCGATCTGCTGCCGGCCGTGGAGCGCGCCTACCGCGCTGCGACGCGCGATCTTTCCACGACGGAGCTGACGAGAGAACTCGAGGCCGCGGTAATGGCGCATCCGCCGCCGCTGGTCAGAGGAAGACGGATTCGGCTGCGCTATGCGCACCAGGGCGGACGCAACCCGCCCGTCATTGTGATTCACGGTAATCAGACCGACAGGCTTCCCGAAGCGTATCGGCGTTACCTGATCAATCGTTTCCGCAAGGCTTTCAAGCTCAAGGGCACGCCGGTACGTCTTGCTTTCAAGACCGGGACCAACCCATACAAAGACAAACGCAACAAACTGACGCCACGCCAGGAACGCAAACGGGCGAGACTGATGAAACGCGTGAAGAAGAACTAGCGCTATACTCGGTCAGCACAAGGAGAGGTCATGGGTTCAGCGAGAAAACTCGTTACATACGACGGTCGCTTCCGTATGCATCGTGCGGGCTATCTCGAATCGCCGATTCTCGCCTATGAAACCTGGGGCGAACTCAACGAGGAACGCGACAATGCGATCCTGATCTTTACCGGCCTGTCACCATCCGCACACGCGTCGTCTTGTGCTGAAGACCCTACGCCGGGCTGGTGGGAAGAAATGATTGGTACGGGCTTGCCGCTCGATACGGATCGCTTCTTCATCATTTGCGTCAACTCTTTGGGAAGCTGCTTCGGTTCCACGGGGCCGGCGTCGGTCAACCCGGAAACGGGTCATCGTTACCGCCTGAGTTTTCCCGTACTGACCCTGGAAGACGTAGCCGAATCCGCCTGGTTCGTGGTACAGGAGCTGGGTGTCGACGTCCTGCATACCGTCGTTGGTTGTTCGATGGGCGGCATGACCGGCCTCGCGTTCTGCGTGCAGCATCCTGAAAATGTTCGTGCGTTCATATCTGTGTCGTCAGGTACGCGTGCGCTGCCATTCTCGATTGCCGTGCGTTCGCTACAGAGAGAGATGATTCGCTCTGACCCCAAGTGGCACAAGGGGCGATATGACGTCGGCGATCCGCCGATCACGGGGCAACGCCTTGCCCGTAAGCTGGGCATGATTACCTATCGTTCGGCCGAAGAGTGGGTGCAGCGATTTGGCCGGGAACGCTCGACAGATCACGCACGCATCGAAGATCAGTTCGTGGCGGAGTTTTCGGTCGAGTCCTACCTGGAGAATGTCGCGAGGAAATTCACTGGCGCTTTCGATCCGAATTGCTACCTCTACCTGTCGCATGCGTCGGACCTTTTTGACCTGGCCGAGTACGGCGGATCACTGGCATCCGGTTTCAAGCGCCTGCAACTCGAGCGCACGCTGGTAATTGGTGTGCGTACCGACATCCTGTTTCCGATCGATCAGCAACGCGAACTGGCCGAAGGCATTTCGGGTGTCTGCAAGGATACGCAGCTGGCCGAACTCGACTGCATCCGCGGTCACGATTCTTTCCTTGTAGATATGGACGCATTCCGCCCGGTCATCTGCGACTTTCTCGCGTAGGACTAGTCCGTCAGGAAGATAGCAGGATCGACGGCAGTGCCGTTCAGATAGGTCCCAAAATGCAGGTGCGGGCCCGTAACGCGGCCCGTAGCTCCCACGGCCCCAATCGTCTCGCCAGCGGTTACTTCATCGCCTTCCTCAGCCGAAATTTCACTCAGGTGGCAGTACATGGTCACATAACCCTGGCCGTGGTCGATGATCACAGTATTGCCATTGAAGAAATAGTCGCCGGTTGCGGTGATGATTCCATCGCGAGGCGCCTTGATCGGCACGCCCTGGGCTGCGGCAATGTCCATGCCCTTGTGAGGCGCGCGCGGCTGGTCATTGAAGAAACGGCGCTTGCCGAAACTCGAGCTGTGCGGACCGTTGACGGGTGAGGCCAACGCGATACCGGTTACAGGCACCTCCCTGAAATTGTTGAGTGCTCCATCGATGATCTTGCGTTCGCGACCGATGCGATCGAGTTGTGCCTGGTCGGGCGTAACATGGCTCTGGTTCTTCACGGTAAGGCGCTGCTCTGCGTAGCCGTGCTCTTCTATGGTGACTGGCACCTCAATACCGTTCGCGGTAACTGTGACTGACCCTGGCTTCGTGTCGAGGGGGATCCCAACAACGGCCTTCCAGCGTTCGGCGTTCTGCATAACCAGAATAGGCCTGTTATCGAAGCGAACCTCGGGCATTGGTAGCTGCGCGGATCCGACATCGAGGATCGCCACGCCGCCGGGGCGTCGCGACTCTTCGGGCGCGGCCCAGGCTGTGGCAACGCAGCACAGGACAAGCAGGACTGTACGCATCATTCCTTGACTACCTTTGTGACTTTGGCGATTAGTTCACCTTTGGACAGCCGCGCGCGAATTTCGTCCCCGCTTTTCACACCCGACGCGTCGGTTATGGCTTTGCCCTCGCTGTCGAGCACGATAGCGTAGCCCCGATCCAGCGTTGCGAGAGGGCTGACCGAGTGCAATGCGCGGCCCAGCAGGGCGACCCGGTGATTGAGTTCGGACAGAGTGTCGTGCGTGCCACTGGCGAGCCGCTGCTGTAACGCGCTCAGCCTGGTGATCGAACGCTGCACCGAAACGGCGGGTGATAGCTGCACGAGTTTACCGCGCAGTGCCTGGACGTCATGCCGCTGACTCAGAAGCTGTCGTCGAATCGCCGCGGCCATGCGCGAGCCAAACCAGTCCACCTGTTGCGCCCGGTCTTCAACGGCGCGCTCACCGACACGAGCGAGGCGTGCTGCCAGAACATTGATGCGCCGGAGCCAGTCACGCTGGTCTGGCACGACGATCTCCGCGGCGCCCGAAGGGGTCGGTGCGCGTACGTCGGCGACGAAATCGGCAATCGTGAAATCGACCTCGTGTCCGACAGCGCTGACGATCGGAATCGGACACGCGGCGATCGCACGGGCAAGCGCCTCATCGTTGAACGCCCAGAGATCCTCGAGCGAACCGCCGCCGCGCCCAATGATGAGCACATCGCACTCATCTCGTTCGACCGCGGTTTCCAGGGCGCTGATTAACTCACCTGGTGCAGCATCGCCCTGCACGGCGGCCGGGTATATCACGACAGAAGCAGCCGGGTAGCGGCGACCCAGTACGCTGACAATATCCCGGATTGCGGCGCCACTCGGTGACGTGATCACGCCGATGCGCGAAGGCAGGGCAGGGAGTTCCTGTTTGCGATCATCGTCGAAGAGCCCCTCGGCGAGCAGCTTCTTCTTGAGCGCGTCGAAGCGCTGTTTCAGCACGCCTTCGCCAGCCGGCTCCATTTGCTCGACGATCAGCTGGTAGTTGCCGCGGGCCTCGTAGATGCTGACGCGCCCGAAAGCCAGTACCTTGTCGCCGTTCTTGAAGCCGATCGCCGGGCCGCGTTGTCGTTGCCGGAACCAGGCCGCGCCAACCTGTGCCTTGTCGTCCTTGAGGCTGAAGTAGATGTGGCCGGAGGCGGGCCGCGACAGGTTCGAGATCTCGCCTTCCACCCAAAGCCTCGCGATGCCCTGCTCAAGCAGCGTTTTGGCCTTGCGGTTGAGCTGGCTGACGGTAATGGCAGGTTCGTTCGGCATTTGTGGAGTATAGCCGTTTACCCGCAATTGGCGTGCGCGTACAATCGCCCGCTACCCTACATCGACCAAGTGTTCCCGCCATGCGAATCGCCAAGGAAGCCCTGACATTTGACGACGTCCTCCTGCAGCCCGGATATTCCGAGATACTGCCCCGGGAAGTCGACCTCAGTACCTCCCTGACCCGCGAGATTCGCCTGAGCATTCCGCTCCTGTCTGCCGCCATGGATACGGTTACCGAGGCGCGGCTGGCCATTGCGCTGGCCCAGGAAGGCGGCCTCGGCGTGGTTCACAAGAATATGTCGATCGAGGCACAGGCGCGCGAGGTGCTCCAGGTCAAGAAGTTTGAGTCCGGCATGGTGCGCAAGCCGATCACGGTATCGTCGGACATGACGATTCGCGAGGTCATTGACCTGACCCGATCCATGGGAATCTCGGGAGTCCCGGTCGTCGATGGCGAGGAAACCGTCGGCATCGTCACACACCGCGACTTGCGCTTCGAGACGAAAGTCGACGCGCCGGTCAGTACGGTCATGACGCCACAGGATCGTCTTGTCACCGTCCGCGAAGGCGCCGACGACGAGGAGGTTCTCGGTCTCCTCCACAAGTACCGCATCGAAAAGGTCCTCGTGGTTGGCGACAACTTCAAGCTTGAAGGCATGATCACGGCCAAGGACTTCCAGAAAGCCAAGGACTTCCCGCTGGCGTGTAAGGATAGCAGTGGCGCGCTGCGCGTTGGCGCGGCGGTCGGCACGGGCCACGATACGGACGATCGTGTCGAGGCACTGGTGAATGCCGGTGTCGACATTGTGGTTGTAGACACGGCGCATGGGCACTCGAAGGGCGTGATCGAACGCGTTCGAAGGGTAAAGACCAAGTACCCGGACGTACAGGTCATCGGCGGCAATATCGCGACCGGTGCGGCGGCCGAGGCATTAGTGGAGGCGGGGGCCGATGCCGTAAAGGTCGGTATCGGGCCGGGCTCAATCTGTACGACGCGTGTGGTCGCCGGAGTTGGCGTCCCGCAGGTTTCCGCCGTTGCCGAAGTGGCCGAGGCGCTCGCAAAACAGGGAATTCCATTGATCGCAGATGGCGGTATTCGTTATTCGGGCGATATAGCGAAAGCGATTGTCGCGGGCGCCAACTGCGTCATGATCGGCAGTTTGCTGGCCGGTACCGAGGAATCGCCGGGCGAAGTCGAGCTCTACCAGGGCCGTTCCTACAAGGCTTACCGCGGCATGGGATCGGTCGGCGCGATGGGTCAGTCATACGGATCGTCAGACCGCTACTTCCAGGATGCGACCGAGGAACTCGGCAAGCTGGTGCCAGAGGGAGTGGAGGGCCGTGTAGCCTACAAGGGCGGCATGGTCGCGATTGTGCATCAGTTGATCGGTGGCGTTCGTGCTGCGATGGGGTACACGGGCTGTGCCAGTATCGACGAGATGCGGGTCAAGCCGACTTTCGTGAGAATCACGGGCGCCGGCATGGCCGAAAGTCATGTGCACGACGTAACCGTCACCAAGGAAGCGCCTAACTACCGGTCCAATCGCTGATGTCGCTCGATATTCACGCCGATAAGCTGCTGATTCTCGATTTCGGCAGCCAGTACACACAGTTGATTGCCCGGCGTGTTCGCGAAGTCGGCGTCTATTCAGAGATCCATCCCTGGGACATGTCCGACGATGCCATTCGGGAATTCGGGCCGAGCGGCGTCATCCTGTCGGGCGGTCCGGAGTCGGTTAACCTCGACGAGCCACCCCGTGCGCCGCAACTGGTTTTCGAACTTGGTGTGCCGGTTCTCGGGATTTGCTACGGCATGCAGACCATGGCGGCCCAGCTGGGCGGCAAGGTCGAAGCGTCCTCCCATCGAGAGTTCGGCTATGCCGAAATCGAACCCACCGAGTGCCGCCTGCTCCACAGCCTTAGTGATGAGGCAAGCCACGCGATGCTCAAGGTGTGGATGAGTCACGGCGATCGCGTCGAGGCCATTCCCCCGGGTTTCGTGGCGACAGCTTCCAGCGTCAATTCGCCACTCGCGGCGATGGAGGATGTGGACCGCAATTTCTTCGGTGTGCAGTTCCACCCGGAAGTGACGCACACGCTGCAGGGCATGGAAATACTGCATCGCTTTGTGCGCGAAATCTGTGGTTGCTCGGGCGACTGGACACCGGACAACATCGTGGCGGACGCGATCGAACAGGTTCGCGGGCAGGTTGGCGCCGGCAAGGTCCTGCTCGGACTGTCGGGCGGCGTTGACTCGTCGGTCGTTGCTGCGCTGCTGCACGAGGCAATCGGGGATCAGCTTGTCTGCGTGTTCGTCGACCACGGCTTGTTGCGCCATAACGAAGGCGACCAGGTCATGGAGACGTTTGCTGAGCACATGCACATCAATGTGATCCGCGTGAATGCGGCAGATCGCTTCTTCGACGCACTCGAGGGAGTCAGTGACCCGGAAGAAAAGCGCAAGATCATCGGCGGCCAGTTCATCGAGGTATTCGACGAAGAAGCACACAAGCTCGAGGGCATCGAGTGGCTGGCGCAGGGAACGATCTACCCGGACGTCATCGAATCCGCCGGCGCCAAGACAGGCAAGGCGCACGTGATCAAGTCGCATCACAACGTTGGTGGTTTGCCTGAGAAGATGCGCATGAAGCTCGTCGAGCCGCTGCGCGAGCTGTTCAAGGATGAAGTGCGCAAGATCGGCCTCGAGCTCGGTCTGCCTCGCGAAATGGTCTATCGCCACCCGTTCCCGGGGCCGGGCCTCGGGGTACGTATCCTGGGCGAGGTGCAACGCGAGTACGCGACGCTGTTGCAGCTGGCAGACGACATCTTCATCGAGGAACTGCACAAGCAGAAGCTCTACGACGAGACGAGCCAGGCGTTTGCCGTGTTCCTGCCGGTCAAGTCCGTCGGTGTGATGGGGGATGGTCGTCGCTACGACTACGTCATCGCGCTACGGGCGGTCGAGACGATCGACTTCATGACGGCGCGCTGGGCGCGGCTCCCGTATGAGTTCCTTGAGCATGTCAGCTTGCGTATTATTAACGAGGTCGATGGTATTTCCCGGGTAACCTATGACATCTCGGGTAAGCCGCCCGCAACGATCGAATGGGAATAGCAGAAACAGGTGTCATCTCCGGTAACGATTGAAGAGGCCCTCGCGCGCGCAAAGAAGGCGGCCAGGCAAGGAAGATACGACGTCGCCGCGCAGCTCTTCGCTGCCATTCTGCAACAAGATCCCAATCACCCGGTCGCCAAAAAGGGCCTGCGTAAACTGCAACGGCAATCCAAACGCAGTTCGAGTGCGCGGTCTCGCGACCCCTCTCAGGATCAGATGAATTCGCTGATCCAACTGTATAGTGCGGGTCGCCTCGACGAAGCTGAAGAGGCCTGCCGAAATGTCTTGCAGGATTTTCCGGATTCGATTCTTGTGGCTAATGTGCTGGGTTCTGCGCTGCAGGCGCAGGGTAGGTTCGACAATGCTGTCGCTGTCTTCGACGACGTGATTCGGATCATGCCGGGCTTCGCCGAGGCGCATAGCAATCGCGGCAATGCCTTGAAGGGCCTTGGGCGTCTCAAAGAGAGCATAGCGAGCTATGACAAGGCCATCGAACTAAGGGCCGATATGGCTGATGCCTGGCACAATCGCGCCAACGCGCTCAAGGACCTGGGAAACCTGGACGAGGCCATGTCGAGCTACGAGGAGGCAATCGGCATCAGGCCGGATTTTGCAGCGGCGCACCGCGGCCTGAGCGCACTCAAGAAATTCAAGGCGAACGACCCCCAGGTAGAGATCATGGAACGTCTGCTGACGGACGGCGGACTGCACGATGCGGCGCGCACGGAGATCCTGTTCGCGCTGGCCAAGGCGCTGGAGGACCTTGGCGAGCACGACAGGTGTTTCGAGTGCCTGGAGCAAGGCAACCGACTACGCAAAAAAGCGCTGCACTACGACATCGACGAAGACAGGAACCTGTTTGCCCGGATTAGGGAACTGTCAGACGGTGACATGGCAACGACGTCGGCTACAGATTCCGCGCCTGTGAGGCCCTTGTTCATCGTGGGAATGATGCGCTCGGGAACGTCGCTCGTCGAACAGATCCTGGCGAGCCACAGTGACGTTCACGGCGCGGGCGAGCTTGAGACGATGAACCAGTTGATCGTCCCCAGACTGCATTCCATGGATATCGACGCGGTGCGGCAGGGCTATCTCGAGGCACTATCGGCCCTGGACGTCCCCGAAGGAACCATAACGGACAAGATGCCGCTCAATTTTCGATGGACAGGCATCATCCTGGCCGCGTTGCCCGAGGCCAGGGTTATTCACGTCCGACGGGATCCGCGCGCTGTTTGCTGGTCGATCTACAAGCACTACTTTCCGGATGAGGGTAACCCTTACGCCTACGATCAGAACGATTTGGTCGAGTACCATGCGTTGTACGAGGACCTGATGTCTTTCTGGCACGATCGCTACCCGGGCAGGATTTACGATCTGTGCTATGAGGATCTCACCCATGATCAGGAGCAGGAGACGCGTAAGCTACTCGCCTTTTGCGATCTTGACTGGCAGGAACAATGCCTCGATTTTCACGAGACCCGACGAGCAGTGAAGACAATTAGCGCAGCGCAGGTTCGCAGGAAGATGTACCAGGGCAGCTCCGACGCCTGGAAACGGTACAAGGATCATCTACAGCCACTGATCGATGGCCTGGGGAACCGAAATGGAATGGCCTGAACGAGATGTGGAATGGATGAGGGCTGCGCTTGCCGAAGCCGCGCTGGCGGCAGGTCGCGGTGAGGTCCCTGTAGGCGCTGTGGTTGTGGTCGATAATGAGATTGTCGCGCGAGGCCACAATTGTTCAGTGGGAAAGAACGATCCGAGCGGTCATGCCGAGATCGTAGCGCTGCGCCAGGCAGCCGAGCAGCTCGGCAACTACAGGCTGCCGGGCGCGACCTTGTATGTGACCCTGGAACCCTGCGTCATGTGTGTCGGAGCGATTACCCAGGCCAGGGTAGGGCGTGTGGTATTCGGCGCGTACGACGCGAAAGCTGGTGCCCTGGGCAGTGTCGAAGATCTTTCTGATTCGCGCGCCCTGAACCATCGTTTCGAGGTCAATGGCGGCCTGCTTGCCGACGAGTGTGGCAGTCTTCTCAGAGAGTTCTTCGCAAGCAAGCGCTGACTCGTCGGGGTCAGACGGGCTGCTCTGGCTCGTCGAGCGTCTGTTCCGCTTCTTCGGTTTCTTCCTGTTCGGTCAGCCAGCGCAGGATGTTGTAGTAGGCCCGGATGTTGTTGACATACAGCACAGGTTCCCAACCCCGCGCGTAGCCATAGGGGACCTGTGAATACCATTTGCGCTGCGCGAGCAGGGGAAGTGCCTTGCTGATGTCGATCCAGTTGTCCGGATCGCCGCCCTGCCACTCGACGATCATACGAGCGTCCTTGATGTGATTGAAGCCGACGTTGTACGCGGCTAATGCCATCCAGGCGCGATCGGGTTCGCCGACTGTATCGGCGACGCGCTCGGTCTGGCGAGCATAGTACTGGGCACCGCCCATGATGCTCATCTTGGGGTCGGTGCGATCATCGATGCCAAGATAGTCGGCGGTGGCTTCGGTCAGCATCATGAGGCCACGCACACCCGTCGGCGAAACGGCCTGCGAGCGCCAGTGCGACTCCTGGTAGCCAATGGCGGCGAGCAGACGCCAGTCGACGTCCCAATCAGCACCCGCCTGTTCAAACCAGGCGCGATACCGTGGCAATCGACTTTCGTAATGGCGAATGAAGTTCCTCGTGCCCACGTAGTCGTATTTCTTGGTGTGGCCGTAGTAGCGGTCGTGTACCCGTGCCAGCAGGCCCTCGCGATCCGAATGGATCAGGAATTCGTCGGCTGCGGCCAGCAGTGAGTCGCCCTTTCCCTTGGGAAACGCCCACGCGATCTTGTCGTCGATCTGCAGATCGATCGCGACTCGCAGGTCCGGGTAGAAGTGCCGCTGGATGTTGAAGTCCGGGCTGTCGGCGACAGTCAGGTCGACTTCGCCCATGGCGACCTTGGTCAGCAAATCGGCAAACTCGACGTCGGCGTTCTCGGTCCACGTGAGCTCCGGGTAGGACTCCTGTATCGATTCGAGCAAATCGACATGACTGCTACTGGCAACGATCTCGATCGAGCGGTCGAGGGCGTCGTCGATCGAACGCGGCCGCCCGGTTCCGAGCTTGTAGATCAAATGGACATCAACGGATTCGTAAGGGTGACCGAAATGCAGGAACTCACGCCGTGACTCGGTGACCGTTAGTCCGGCGGCCGCCATGTGTGCCTCACCCGACAGGAGCAGAGGTAATATTTCCGAAACGCTCTCGACGGACTGGATGACAAGTGCGACACGAAGTTCGTCGGCGAATGCCTGTACGAGGTCGTACTCGGGACCCGTCGGTCCATCGGGACTGATCGTGTAGGAGGTGGGGCTGTTGCGCGTGACGACGCGGAGCTCGCCGGTCTCGAGCACCTGGTCGAGAAGAGGGGGCGGCGAGGAGCACGTTCCGATCAGACCTGCCAAAGTGATGATGAGCAACAGTCGCAAGCGCGGCTTCCCATATCTCCGGAGCACCGATTATCGCATCCGGACAGCCAAAATGGGCGCTTGACATTCATTGGATTGCTCACCAATATCTGCGCCCCGTTCCACGGAAACGACTACCGGAGAGGTGCCAGAGTGGTCGAATGGGCCTGATCGACAAACGGCATTGCCGTTTGGACGCACGCAGTGCGCCCGCAGGGCGAGGAGCGAAGCGACGAGTCAAATCAGGTGTACTGGCGTCCGCAGGACGCCTGTAACAAGATACAAAACAGACCAATGGAGAGGTGCCAGAGTGGTCGAATGGGCCTGATTCGAAATCAGGTGTACGGTTCTCCCGTACCGTGGGTTCGAATCCCACCCTCTCCGCCAAAAACAAAAAGGCCCCCTTGTGGGGCCTTTCGTTTTTGGAAGAGGGTATGGGCTTTCGAACCCTGTTCGAGCCTGGCAGCGGCGCAGCCGCATCCGGCGCCGCGCAGCGGCCATCCCACCCTCACCGCCAGACAGTCAGGCATTCGTTGCGTCTCCGTCCAGAGACTCGCGAATGCCTTTTTCTTACCGGGGGTCACTGCGCCTTCGCAGCCAACCGGGCAGCTGCCGTGGTTACCTGAGATCTGGAGCTGAGAATTCATGTCAGGTCGGCAATCCGGTACGATTCGGCTGGAAAGATAGAAGTCATTCATCAAAGGAGTCCGCGGCATGGACTACGATTGGATTGTCGTCGGTTCTGGATTCGGCGGTAGCGTGTCTGCGTTACGACTGGCGGAGAAGGGCTACACCGTTGGCGTCATCGAGGCCGGCCGACGCTTCGAAGATGAAGATTTTGCTGAGTCCAGCTGGCAACTGAATAAGTTCCTCTGGGCCCCGTTTGTCGGATTGCGCGGCATTTTTCGCCTGACGCCGTTCAAAGACGTGTTTGTGGGCAGCGGCGCGGGCGTCGGTGGAGGCAGCATCGTCTACGCCAATACACTATATCGGGCAAAACCGGATTACTACAGGAATTCGCAGTGGCGCGACCTGGCTGATTGGGAGCAAGAACTGGATCGGCCGTATTCGACGGTCGAGAAGATGTTGGGCGTCAACACCGTGCCGTTCGAGAGCCCGAGCGACAAGATCTTGTGCGATTACGGCAAGGCCGTCGGCGTTGAGGACACATTCTGCCGGACGCCGGTGGCTGTGTACTTTGGCGAGCCGGGAATTTCTGTGCCCGACCCGTTCTTCGGCGGCGAGGGGCCCGAGCGTGCGGGGTGTACACGCTGCGGGGCCTGCATGGTGGGTTGCCGGGTCGGCGCCAAGAACACGCTGCTCAAGAACTACCTGTGGTTCGCGGAGAAGTTGGGCATCACCATATTGCCGGACCGCAAAGTCGTGGACGTAATGCCTGTCGGCGCCGAAGACGGTAGCGACGGGTATGAGGTTCACGTGAAGTCACCGGGCCTTATCGGGGGCAAGAAGCAACGCTTCCGATCGAAGGGCGTGGTATTCGCCGCCGGGGCGCTGGGGACCAACAGCTTGCTGGCCGATTGCAAACATCGCGGCTCGCTGCCCAACATCAGTGACCGGCTCGGCAGCCTCGTACGAACGAACAGCGAATCGGTGGTTGCTGTTACGTTGCCGGACGACTCGGCACGCACTTGGAATTCTGTCGCGATCAGCTCGAGTATCCACATCGACGAAGATACGCACATCGAGGTCGTCACCTACGGCCAGAAAGGAGACGTGATGAGCCTGCTGTTCACGCTCCTGACGGGTGAAGGCACGCGCTGGATGCGAGTCTTCGCGTTACTTGGCAACGTCGTGCGTCACCCGATCAATTTCCTCAAGAGCCTGTGGCCCGTTGGTTGGTCACGAAGATCGGTCGTGCTGCTCGTTATGCAGAGTCTGGACAATGCAATCGCATTCCGGGCGAAGCCACGATGGTTTGGTAGCGGTGTGCGCCTGCAGACCGAGCAAGACCCGCAGAAGCCGAACCCGACGTACATCGACAGCGGAAACAAGGCTGCGCACTGGATTGCCGAGCGTACCGGTGGAATCGCGCAGAGCATGATTCTCGAAGCGACAGCGAATATTCCGACCACCGCGCATCTTCTCGGCGGTGCTGTAGTGGGCAGGGATGCCGACTCAGGCGTCATCGACAGCGAGCATCGAGTATTTGGTTACGAGAATCTGCTGGTTTGCGATGGCGCGGCCGTCCCTGCGAATCCGGGCGTGAATCCATCTCTGACGATTGCGGCAATGGCGGAACGCGCAATGTCTAAGGTTCCCACGAGGAAATAGGGTGCCAGTCACCTTATTTCCCATGATGCGCTCAGATACCGAAACACGATCTGTGAAATAAGGTGACTGGCACCTTATTTCCTGTCTTGCCGAGTTCGGTTAGCGTGGGCGCTGTCTAATGCTTTGTATATCTTATTAGCGTTTCCAGGTAGCGGGATTTGAGCTGTTCGCTTGCCAAAACCTGCTTAATCGGTGGCAGCTTCAAGATCACACCCAATACCCCAGCCATGGCGCGGTGGCTCCATAAGACCTGGTTATCGAAAATCAGGTTTTGTAATTTGCCGCGCTCAATGGCCATGACCACTGCCCGGTGTGTTCCGTTCAATGGCGTAAGAACCCGCTTCGGTCGCGACTCCAAAGACAAACTATTGTGTTTGTTACAGCTG
>Ga0209456_10000206_pt1 | contig 32926 bp, 28 predicted proteins | sample COG_11_FD_184755 | JGI IMG/M metagenome (GOLD analysis project Ga0209456, IMG submission 184755) | Pelagic marine sediment microbial communities from the LTER site Helgoland, North Sea, for post-phytoplankton bloom and carbon turnover... | ecosystem: Environmental > Aquatic > Marine > Neritic...
GAGATCCATTGGATCGCCGGCGCCGCCCTGTTCCAGCACCTGGCGCAGGAAATGCAATCCGGTATCACGGTCGAAAATTCCGTTTTCTTCAAACAGTGAGAAGGCATCCGAGGACAAGACCTCGGCCCATTTATAGCTGTAATAACCGGCCGCGTAGCTGCCCCCGAAAATATGAGAAAATCCGTGCGCAAAGCGGTTAAAGGCTGGCGTTTCAATGACGGCCACCTGCTTGCGGACCTGCTCAAGGGTTTCATAGATACGGCCACTGCGTACCGGATCAAATTCGATGTGTAATCGCATATCGAACAGAGCGAACTCCAGTTGCCGTACCATTTGCATGGCGGATTGAAAATTACGCGCCGCCTGCATGCGCTGGAAAAGCGCGGCCGGAATTGTTTCGCCTGTCTGGTAATGGCCAGAGATCAAGTCCAGTGTTTCACGTTCCCAGCACCAGTTCTCCATGAACTGACTGGGTAACTCTACAGCATCCCAGGCTACACCGTTGACGCCGGAGACACTCGGGTAATCTATACGGCTCAGCATGTGATGCAAGCCGTGCCCGAACTCGTGGAACAGGGTAATCACTTCATCGTGGGTCAGCAATGCCGGTTGGTCACCGATAGGCGGCGAAAAGTTGCAGGTCAGGTAGGCAACCGGCACCTGGCTGCGATTATCCAGCTTCATGCGGCTGGTATGGTCATCCATCCAGGCGCCACCACGCTTGTTCGGTCGAGCGTAGAGATCAAGGTAGAACTGACCGCGCAGTTCACCCTGCGGGTCGAGGATTTCGAAAAAATGTACATCGGGATGCCAGCTGGCGACGTCCGAGCGTTCCTGTATCTCAATACCGTACAGGCGTTGTACCACTGAAAAAAGTCCCGGCACCACGCGTGTCCGCGGGAAAAAAGGTTTCAATTCTTCCTGGGACAAAGAGTAGCGTTGCTGCCGGAGTTTTTCCGAATAATAGGGAATATCCCAGGCCTGAAGCACACCGGTAAAGCCTTCTTTTTCGGCAAATTCCTGGGCTTCGCGCAGTTCCTCTCTGGCCTGATCAAGCGAGTGGTCGGCAAGATCGTTCAGAAAGTCGAGCACTTGTGCCGTTGAGGCGGCCATTTTTGTGACCAGAGAGCGTTCGCCGAAATTATCGAAACCAAGCAATTGTGCAGACTCATGACGTAGTTCGAGAATCTCTTCCATCGTCTCGCTGTTGTCCCAGCGTGCCGCATCTGGACCGGTATCAGAGGCACGCGTGACATACGCAGTGTAGAGCTCTTCGCGCAGTGATCGAGTTTCTGCGTAGGTAATGACCGGGAAGTAAGAGGGAAAATCCAGTGTCAGAACCCAACCCTCCAGATTTTCCCGTTCAGCCGTCTGTCTGGCCAGAGCCCTGGCGGTCTCCGGCAGACCGGACATCAAGGCTTTATCGGTGATGTGTTTTTTCCAGTTGTCGGTAGCGTCCAGCAGGTTCTCCTGGAACTTTGCCTGCAACTCCGATAAACGCTGTTGAATCTGCTTGAAGCGTTGCTGCGCATCGGCATCAAGCTCGATGCCGGTGAGTTTAAAATCACGCAAGCGGTTTTCGATAGATTTTTTTTGCGCCCGATCGAGACCCTCAAATTCAGGTGATTCTGCAATGGACTTGATGGCAAGATACAGGCCCCTGTGCTGGCCGAGTTCGGTTTCAAATGCGCTCAGTCTGGGTAGACAGGTATTGTAGGCTTCGCGAAGAGCGTCACTGTTGACGACCGCATTCAGGTGGCTGATCGGTGACCAGACCTGACGTAATCGCTGCAGGGCCAGTTCAAGAGGTGCCAGCAGGCTTACCCAGCTGTACGGTGGCCCCGATTGGAGTAATCGTTCGATGTGTTGCCGGGTGTCAATGATGATCTGATCAACGGCGGGAACCACGTGTTCGGTTTGAACACGGTCAAAGGCAGGCAAATGGCCTTGTTCCAGTAGTGGATTCATGGTGTCTCGTCAGCTTTTCAGTAAAATCCGTCAGTCTATATGAGACAGTACACTAGTTTTTTAAATTATGGAGTGAGTTGAACAATGACGCAGCATTATGACCTGATTGCCATCGGCGGCGGAAGCGGTGGATTATCGGTTGCGGAACGTGCAGCCCGATATGGTGCCAAATGCGCCGTGGTTGAGAAAGGCCCGCTGGGCGGCACTTGTGTCAATGTGGGCTGTGTACCCAAGAAAGTCATGTGGTTTGGCGCCAGCATTGCGCACACCATGACGGAAGCCGCCAGTTACGGGTTCGAGATTGTTGAAAAGCGCTTCGACTGGGGAAGGCTGAAAGCGTCCCGGGATGCCTACGTCAAGGGCATCAATGACTGGTATCACACCTATTTGTCCGATTCCAATATCGATGAAATCGCCGGTAAAGCGCGCTTCGTGGATGTCAGGACCATCGAGGTTGCGGGCCAGCAATACAGTGCGGATCACATCGTGATTGCGCCGGGCGGCGCGCCCATGATCCCTGCTACCGAGGGCGCTGAGCTTGGTATCAGCTCGGATGGTTTTTTCGAACTGGAACAGTTGCCGCGCCGTACCGCGGTGGTTGGCTCCGGTTATATTGCCGTGGAACTGGCTGGCATGTTGAACGCACTGGGTTCTGATGTGACCATGTTGCTGCGGCGTGAACACCTGCTGCGAAACTTCGATGCCACCCTGCGTGAAAACCTGATGGAAGAAATGCTGGGTGATGGTATCGATATACTGGCCCGAACCCAGGTAAAAAGAGTGCTTCGCGAAGCCGATGGCTGCTTATGCATCGAGTGCGAAAACGGCCAGCGCCTGGAAGGTTTTGATGAACTCATCTGGGCCATTGGGCGTTATCCCCTGACCGAGGACCTGAATCTGCAGGCGGCAGGGGTCGTTGTTGACGATCAGGGTTATATTCCCACTGACAAATTTCAGCAAACCAACGCTGAAGCGGTATATGCGATTGGTGATGTCACCGGTCAGCCGCAACTGACACCGGTTGCCATCGCGGCCGGCCGTCGCCTCAGTGACCGTCTGTTCGGTGGCATGCCGGATCGGCATCTGGCCTATGAAAATATTCCCACCGTGGTGTTCAGCCATCCACCAATCGGAACGGTAGGGCTGACCGAGAGCGTGGCGCGTGATCTGCACGGCGCCTCGGTCAAAGTCTACCAGACCCGTTTTACCGCCATGTATAACGCACTGACCGAGCGCAAACAGAAAACCGCCATGAAACTGGTTACCGTGGGTGCGCAGGAAAAAGTGGTCGGCTGCCACGTCATCGGGCCGGGTGCTGACGAAATGTTGCAGGGGTTCGCCGTGGCGATTCGCATGGGTGCCAGCAAGAAAGACCTCGACGACACGGTGGCCATTCACCCCACCAGCGCCGAGGAACTGGTCACTATGAGGTGACTTTACGTAATGCCTCGATAACCGGTCCCGTATTCGGCAATACGCCGCGCCAGATCAGGAAGGACTCTGCGGCCTGTTCTACCAGCATTCCCAGGCCATCAAAAGTGTTCTGTGCACCGCGCTGCCGCGCATAGCGCATGAACGCAGTGGGTTCCGATCCATACATCATGTCGTAACAGCAGCTGTGTGGACCGATTACACCCTCCGGTAAGGCCGGCACCTGGCCCTGTAGTCCGGCGGCTGTTGCATTGATGACAATGTCAAAGCTGCGGCCGGAAAGGGCATCAAATCCACAGCCCTCTACTTCAGCGAGATCGGAAAAGGAATCGGCGAGCTGTTTTGCGCGTTTGACGGTCCGGTTGGCGATAAGCAGTCGTGACGGTTTTTGCTCAAGCAGTGGTGCCAGTACGCCACGGGCCGCACCCCCAGCACCCAGCAGTAGAATTCGTTTTCCGCCAAGTGTGAGTTCGAGATTCCGGGTCAGGTCGCGCACCAGTCCTGTACCGTCGGTGTTGTCGCCGTACAGCGTGCCGTCGTCGTGGATCAGCAGTGTGTTGACCGCAGCGGCGCGTTGGGCGCGCGGGCTGAGTTCATCGGCAATTTCGAACGCTTCCTGTTTGAACGGTACAGTAACGTTGAGGCCCTTGCCACCTGCGACCAGAAAGGCGGCGACAGCCTGGGCAAACCCATCGCGTTTTACCAGAAGCGCTTTGTAGCTGAGAGATTGCCCGGTTTGCCGGGCGAACAAGCGATGAATGCGGGGCGATTGGCTGTGGGCAATCGGGTTACCCATGACTGCATAACAGTCATCAGGGCACAGTTCACCGGCCGATGTCGTCATTCCTCACGCAACCACCGGGCGACACGCTTGGCAAAATAGGTCAGGATGCCATCGGCACCGGCGCGTTTGAACGCCAGCAGTGATTCCATAACCACGGCTTTCTCATCCAGCCAGCCGTTGTTGGCAGCGGCCATGAGCATGGCATATTCGCCGCTCACCTGATATGCAAAAGTAGGCGCGCCGAACTGGTCTTTCACGCGGCGTACAATGTCCAGGTACGGTAAGCCGGGTTTGACCATGACCATGTCGGCGCCCTCTTCCAGGTCCAGACTGACCTCCCACAGCGCTTCATCGCTGTTGGCCGGGTCCATCTGGTAACTGTATTTGTTACCGCCACCCAGGTTAGCCGCTGAACCCACGGCATCCCTGAATGGGCCGTAGAAAGCGGACGCGTATTTTGCAGCGTAGGCGAGAATGCGGGTATTAGTGTGCCCATTGTGTTCCAAAGCGGCGCGTATAGCGCCGATACGCCCGTCCATCATGTCAGAAGGTGCAACCACATCGGCGCCGGCTTCAGCGTGCGACAGTGCCTGTTTTACCAGTACCTCTATAGTTTCGTCGTTGAGCACATAGCCGGTATCGTCTATCAGGCCATCCTGGCCGTGGCTGGTGAACGGATCCAGGGCAACATCGGTGATGATGCCCAGTTCCGGACAGGCCTGTTTGAGGGCACGCACGGCGCGCTGTGCCAGTCCATCCGGGTTGTAGGCCTCAGCTGCATCGTCACTTTTCTTTTCCAGCGCAGTGACCGGAAACAAGGCAATCGCCGGGATACCGAGATCGGCCACCGTTCTGGCTTCCGCGACCAGCATGTCGATGCTGAGGCGTTCAACACCCGGCATGGACGCGACGGCTTCACGCTGCTGCTCACCTTCCAGGATAAAAACGGGATAGATCAGATCATCTGCGCTGACGCTGGATTCACGCATCAGGCGTCGGGAGAAATCATCCCTGCGCATGCGGCGCATACGTACCCTTGAATACTGGCCGCGGCCGATTTCGAAAGCGGACAAGGTCATGCTCCTGTAGATCTTGGGAATTGTGATTGTACAGTGTACATTGACTCTTGCTTGACGCACAGAGACAAACTCAGTGACAGAACCAGACACCCTGCCAGTTCTGCTTTCCGGCCAGACGGCCTCGCTCGCCAGCTGGTTTGCCAGTCCGCTTACCCGGCAACAGGCTGAAGCCTGGTTGCCAAAGATTCGGCGCCAGCTACAGGCATCTGTCAGCGCGGGGCATGACGGACGCGCTGTTCGGCTGGCGGAACTGGTGGTGCGGTACTGGCATGGTTGCGACATCGACGTTACCTATCACAATATGCTGGCCCTGCTCAGGGGGCACCGCGAACGTGCCATGCTGGAACTGTGCTACGGCCAGCTATTGATCGCGCGCAAGACCGACCGGGCCTGGCAACACCTGGATAACGGGTTCGAACTGGCAGCGCATATGCTACTCCCGGAAGACTATTTCCTCGTCCTCAAACGACATGAACTGCTGCGTGCCCTGGTGTTATCCGCGCGCCCGTCAAAGCCAATGCGGCTCGATGAACTGTTGACCGAAGCCAGGGTTATACAGCGGCTCAAGGGCACTGCTCGCGGAACTCATCGACACGCCGAGGGTCGAACGCACCATGACACTCTTGATTAGCGTTCAGGCCACGCTGAGAGGATGGTGTACGATGCATGGATTCTTCCGTATTGCGGGTTTGTGTATGAGTCTGATTCTGGTGCCGGGCGTGTCAACACAAGCAGGGGTTGGCCCTCGAGCGGTTATTCATCAGGCTACCGACCAGATGTTCGCGGCGCTCCAGCATGAATGCCGGAGTCGAACATTGCGCCCCGAAAGCCTGTCCTTGCTGGTCGACGAAATTCTTCTGCCGCATACCGATTTTGAACGGATGTCCCGGTTGGTCATGGGAAAATACTGGAAGCAGTCCAGTGATAGTCAGCGCCAACAATTCGTGCAGGAATTCAAGGAGCTGCTGATTCGTACGTATGCGACGGCCATCAGCAGCGTGTTACCTGAAGACATCAGCTATCTGCCGGAACGGAATTCCGGCGCGCCGGATAAAACGGTCGTGCGTACAGAGGTGAGACCGGAGGGTATGGCAGCCATGCCCGTGCACTATCATATGTACAGGAAAAACGGGCGCTGGCTGGTATATGACGTGCGCATCGAAGGGGTCAGCCTGGTCGCCAACTATCGCAGCACTTTCACTGCAGAAATAAAAGCCAGAGGCGTAGAGGGCCTGATCGGTACGCTGAAGAAAAAAAACGAGCAACAGCTGGCAGCCACGACACGGTCAACGGACAAACCGTCGTGGCGGGCAGCTGCTAATCCTGAGCAAAGCAGCCAACATCAGGTAATAAAACTGTATCCATGAATATCACATTGAAGGAGTACCGGACCATGAGACCACATTTACCGCCTGATTGTGCCGGTATACCGTCACTGCCTGACGGTCTGCCGTCGCTACTGGAACGGTTTCATGTCACCGGCAGTCGGTGTTGTCCCCTTTATTTTTGTAAAGCAGCTGTAATAGATTGTAAATAAAGAATTAAATATTATTATTAAAAAGTTGGCATCAGCCTTGCATTATTGAGAGACAAGGAAAGGGAAGCGGTAGCAACTGGATGCCTAAAGTAAATACCGCGCCGACCGATACCAGGGACAAGGTCGGCAAGCCCGATCCAGGGATGGAATCCTTTAGGATTGCGCCTTTGTTTAAAGGCGTACTCCAAAGGATATAGGCAACAGTTTTGATGTATGACTGACTCCTCCGACGCTGAAAAGCGTTTTTACCCCACCTTATGGTGGGGTTTTTTTTTGCGGTTAAGACGCAGCGCTCATGCATACGGTGAACGTCAAGTGGTGTAATTTGGTATCGATCCGCTCCCACTCTGTGGTTCTGAAACCGACGTTACCAAATTGACCGGCATGATTTTCAGGCAAATCGGGCTCTTCGATATCATCACGCAGATAGAGCCAGGGCTGTATCGGAAAATCGTCCGGGATATCCAGACGTATAAACAGCTCCCCAAACGAACTGCTGACTGCAAGATGGCGGGTGTTGACTGTATTGAACGCCTGTTTGTCGGCTGACATGCGCCCATTGACAGCAAGCTTCGTTACGCCGTCCGGCGAATGAATGGTCAGTTCCGGCAGTTCCGGATCATCATTCCAGTCCATGGTCGTCAGGGTTTCAAGATTGCTGAAAAACAAGCCAATGTTAAAGGGAATATCAATGATGGTATCCATGATAAAGCCATCCGGCATCATGACGTAGTCCACATAAAGCGTGGGTGTCTTAAGCTTCCACAGCATGCGTATCCGGTTGCTGGTACGCCGGATAATCCTTAACGGACCTTCCTTTACCGAAACGAGTCTGGAACTGTAATCATTCTGTGTTCTCTGAAAGGGGATGAATCCGAGAAACGTGCCGCGGTGGCGGATTTTCATCGTGTCGCTGATATCCGGACTCCAGACGTGGTTTCCAGCCAGTTTCCAATGGAATGTATCGACCAGAAATGGCAGCTGTTCGGAGAAGCCAACGTGATATAGCTCGCTCCGAACCGAGTCTGTATCCGGCAGATAGCGGATAAGGTTATCTGATGAAACGGGCCTGTTCCCGCTTGAAATACTGGCGTAAATCCAGCCTGAAATCCCCGAACCCGGGTCGGTGATCTGAATTTCGACCAGCGAAAACAACCGGGCGAATTCCGACGCCACTGGTAATTTTTTACCGCTGTCCGTGACCCTGAAAACCAGTTCGTCATTTTCATCCAGAGCAGCACTCCGGGACCTTGGTCCGTCGGGCGGAGTTTCCTCGATCAGGTAACGACCTTGCGGATCTTTCTGATCGATCTGGAAACTTAACGGTGACAGGCGGCCTTGAGAATAGTTGAGTAATGAAATCTGGTGAACCGGTGTGCCGAGCAAGGCCGGAACACTGCCTCCCTTGACAATGGCCAACTCTTGTAGCGAGGGACAGGCCGAAGATATCTGCACCTTTTCGGCGGCTATTATCTGCGCATGAGTGATTTGAAGGGGGGCGCTTGAACAACAGGCAATGAGGAGAAATATCTTTTTGTTCATGGTGATTTTCTCCCGCCGTACCTGGTCAGATATTACCGTCCAGGCGGCAACTTTATGGCTGCAGTCCACGCCCCATGCTACCTTGTAACCGCTTGTTAATTGTAATTAAAAAATCAGTCTTCGGCAGGTGCCGGCGGGCGACGCCCAAGTATACCCCGAAAACGGCTGCAGCGATCTTCAGCGCCGCCGCCGGGCGGAATTCCTGAGCGGTGCTGATATTTTACGGCTCCCCCGCCACATAAGCAGTTCTGTCAGTTTGGACTCAATTTCTGTTTTTCCCTGTCGATATAGCTTGAAGAGTCTGACTATCGAATTTGTCAGTAAATACCAGGCCGGCACTGGAAACAGGCAGCAGTGCCGCGTAACGGCGGGCATGGGTTGATCCCGGAGGGGTATAGTGATGAAAAAGTTTTCAATATTCGTGGTGTGGCTGGTTTCGATGGCCATCTGGGCGCAGCCGATTTTGGCGGAACAACAACCGACGCTGCGTTGGGTGGGCTGCGGGATTTCCAAGAAAGCCTATCTGGTTGCGCTGGCCAAGGCTTACGAAAAGAAGACGGGTATTGTCATCGACGTGCAGGGCGGTGGAGCGACGCGTGGTATACGCGAAGTTGCCACGATGTCAGCTGACATCGGCGGCAGTTGTCGGCGCAGAATTTACAGTGCCGAAGAAGAGCGCGGCACTACCCAGGTACCGGTAGCCTGGGATGCACTGGTTGTTATTACGCACAAGAGTAATCCCGTCACAGATATTTCCCTGGAGAATCTGCGCAAGGTGTATTTGGGAGAGATTACCAACTGGCGCCAGCTGGGTGGCAAGGACGCACCGATTGAGCTGTTTGCGCGTAAGGGAAAGATTTCCGGGGTGGGTCGCACTACCCGCAAGTTGTTGTTTAACAATTATGAACAGGAATTCGCAGCAACAAGGATTTTCAAATCTTCAGGCCCGCTTGAGAAGGAACTGGTCGGAAACCCGAATGCTTTGGCGATTTCGGGTATCAGCAGTGTCCGCAAACGGGATGTAAAGATCCTCAAGCTGGACGGTAAATCACCCAGTTACGAAAATGTGAAGAGAGGGAACTACCTTTTGTACCGGCCACTTTATCTGGTATACAACGAAAACAGCCCGCATGCGGATGTGGTCAAGGATTTCATACGCTACGCGGATACAGAGGAAGGCAGGAAGGTGATCCGCTCCAACGGCACTGTGCCTTATCTGGAAGCACTTAACCTGATGAAGAACAAGCTGCAGGAATCCAGATTGGCGCACCAGGAACGCGGTTTGCGCTGAAGCAGGACCCGTTTTCAGGCGGCCATTGTGATGCCATCCCGGGGTTGCCTGCTACTTTAGCCAGTCCCGGGGCTTCAGATAAACGTCGTAAAGCTCTGCCTCTGCGCTACCGGCTTGCGGAGCCCAGTCATAGCGCCACTTCACAATCGGCGGAAGGGACATGAGAATGGATTCTGTGCGACCACCGGTCTGCAGGCCAAACAAGGTCCCACGGTCATAGACCAGATTGAATTCGACATACCTGCCGCGTCGGTACATCTGGAAATCACGCTCATGTTCGCCGTAGGAGTGATTTTTGCGTTTTTCCGCGATGGGTACATAGGCGGGCACGTAGTGGTCTCCGATGCTGCGCATGAATGCGAAGCTGTCCTCGAACCCCAGTTCGTTGAAGTCATCAAAGAATAATCCACCGATACCGCGCGGTTCGCCGCGGTGTTTCAGAAAAAAATATTCGTCACACCATTTTTTGAAGCGTGGATAGAGATGTTCACCAAATGGCGCGCAGGCCTGTCGTGCAGTCTTGTGCCAGTGCACGGCATCTTCTTCAAAGCCGTAATAGGGCGTCAGATCAAAGCCGCCGCCAAACCACCAGACCGGTTCTTCCCCGGCCTTGTCAGCAATAAAGAAACGTACGTTGGCATGTGATGTCGGGATATAGGGATTACGCGGATGGATAACCAGCGAAACGCCCAGTGCCTGGAAGCTTCGCCCGGCCAGTTCCGGCCGGTGTGCAGTGGCGGATCCCGGCAGTTGTCTACCGTGTACGTGAGAAAAGTTAATGCCGGCTTTTTCGAAAACAGCGCCCTCTTCCAGAACGCGGGACCTTCCGCCGCCACCTTCCTCGCGTTTCCAGCTGTCCTCGAGGAAGGATTTCTCACCGTCGAGACTCTCCAGCGCCTGGCAAATACGGTCCTGCAGATCCAGCAGGTAATCCGACACTGCTGCTACGTTTGGTGTGTTCATGTCTTTTCCATCAGATCGTTACCGCTGTGTACAGCTTAAATCTACACTGTGCGTTGAACGGCGAGAGTAAGTGGTCATGGCTTTGCAAGACCGTCTGCGGCAGGGATGCCGCAGCCGAGCGTACAGGGATGTATTTCCAGCGTGTCTTGCAAAGCCATGACCACTTACTCTTGCATGCCTTCAGTATTAATTCCTGCGAATATATCGTCCCGAAGCCAGGTCACGTATTTCCGTAGCGTGTCTTTGTCCGCCCAGTGACCCGGGCAAAACAAAATCAAGCCGGTCACCGAATCGTAACCTGACGTCCAGTACCGATCGAGCCGGCCGTTGGCCACTGGTGTTTGCGCTGGTGGAGACAATAGCGCTGTCCACAATATCGCACAGGCGACGGACCAATGGGTGTGCGGTAACCCGCACAGCCAGTGTATCGTGTTCACCGCGCAACCAGTTCGGGCAATCCCGGGCTGCAGGCAGCAGCCAGGTGGTCGGTCCGGGCCAGCTCTTGTCCAATTGCCGTGACCCGCAATCAGGAATTTTCTCCAGCCAGGGCTGCAGTTGCCGCTGTTCTGAAGCAATCAGGATGAGGCCTTTTCGCCAGCAGCGATTCTTTAGCGCAATCAGGCGCTGGACTGCATTCCGATTGGCGGGGTCACAGCCAAGCCCGAATACCGCTTCGGTAGGATAAGCAATGACCCCTCCCGACCGTATCCAGCGTGCTGCAGTGTGCAGTTGCCAGTGTGAGGGGCTTATCAAGCTTCTTCGCTATCCTCGGTAGTCTCCAGTTCGAAGGGTTCGACAAACTTGCATTCCTGTTGTGGGCAAGTCCGTTCGGTGCCGCGCTTCTTGGTAGTCTTTATGGTCAGGATAGGCCAGTTACAGTCCGGGCACGGGCCTTCAACCGGTTCGTTCCAGACGGCATAGTCACAGTCCGGGTAGGTCGAGCATGAATAGAAAATCTTGCCGCGCCGGGATTTGCGCTTGAGCATACTGCCCTTGTTGCACTTCGGGCAGCTGACCCCGGTGTCGGTCGGTTTCTCAAGTGGCTCGATGTACTTGCAGTTCGGGTAGGCTGAGCAGCCGATGAATTTTCCATAGCGGCCGCTGCGAATAATGAGCTGTGAATTGCATTCAGGACACTGCCGACCCTCTACGATTTCCGGCTCGGCGTCTTCACCGTCTTCGTCTAGGTTACGCGTGTAATCGCAGTCCGGGAACCCACTGCAACCGACAAAGCGGCCACGCCGCCCGAGGCGGATATTCAGTTTCTTGCCGCATTTCGGGCAGTCTTCATCCAGCGCTTCGGTGGTGACTTCGGCACGTGAGACGCTCTCTTCCTTGTCTTTGACCAGTTCCTTGAACGGGGACCAGAACTCTTTCATCAGCGGTACCCACTCTTTCTCACCACGCGAGACTTCGTCCAGTTCGTCTTCAAGGCGCGCGGTGAAATCGTAATCGACGTAGCGGGTGAAGTGGTTGGTGAGAAACTTGCTTACAATGCGTCCGACGTCGGTCGGCTGAAAGCGTTTTTTCTCCAGCGTGACATATTCGCGCTGCTGCAGTGTGGAGATAATAGTTGCATAGGTGGAGGGGCGGCCGATGCCGTGCTCTTCCAGGGTTTTGACCAGACTGGCTTCACTGTAACGCGGTGGTGGTTCGGTAAAGTGCTGTTCGGGACGGATCTTGATGAGCTGTACCTGATCGCCCTCTTCCATCGGCGGCAGCCGGTTTTCGTCAGCGGAAGATTTCCTGGCGTCATCGACACCCTCCTCGTAGACCGCCATGAAACCGGGTTCGACTATGGTTGAACCGGTGGAGCGCAGAATATTGCCATCGCCCACAGCATAATCGACACCCACTGTGTGAATAGTGGCATGGATCATCTGGCAGGCCACGGTACGTTTCCAGATCAGATTGTAGAGCTTGTACTGATCGGCGGACAAGTGGGGCTTGATGGTGTCAGGCAGGTTGAACGCCGAGGTCGGACGAATTGCCTCATGAGCTTCCTGGGCGTTTTTTGCCTTGGTTTTGAAGTGGCGTATCTGCGCGGGCAGTTTGTTTTCGCCGTAGCGCTCGCTGATCAGGCTGCGTAATTCTTCCACCGCTTCGTTGGCCAGGATGACCGAGTCGGTGCGCATATAGGTGATCAGGCCCACAGAACCTTCACCGATATCGATGCCTTCGTATAACTGCTGGGCAACACTCATGGTGCGTTTTGTGGTAAAGCCCAGTTTGCGCGATGCCTCCTGCTGCAGGGTGGATGTCGTGAACGGTGCGGCCGGGTTACGCTTGCGTTGTTTCTTCTCGATGTTGCTGACAGTCAGTTTGCCGTTGGCGGCATCTATCAGTTCCTGTTCGGCGGCGTGCGCCTGTTTATCCTTGTTGATCGTAAACTGGCTGAGTTTCTTGCCATGCAGATGCGTCAGTTTGGCGGCGAATGCCTGTGTATCCTTTTCCAGATCGGCTTCGATGGTCCAGTATTCACGCGCTTTGAACTTTTCGATTTCCTCTTCGCGCTCGACAATCATGCGCAAGGCCGGGCTTTGTACCCGGCCGGCGGAAAGTCCGCGGCGGATTTTTTTCCACAACAGCGGCGACAGATTGAAGCCAACCAGATAATCGAGAGCACGGCGCGCCTGCTGGGCGTTGATCATGTCGACGGACAGTTCGCGTGGATGCTCGATGGCCTCATTAATGGCGCGTTTGGTGATTTCGTGGAAAACCACCCGGCCGACGCCCTTGTCCTTTAAAACCTTACGGTCTTTAAGCAGTTCATATAAATGCCATGAAATCGCTTCACCCTCGCGATCCGGGTCAGTGGCCAGATACAGCTGGTCAGCTTTTTTCAAAGCCTTGGCGATGGCATCAACGTGTTTGGAGTTGCGTTCGATAACCTGGTATTTCATAGCGAAATCCGCATCGGGATTCACTGCGCCTTCCTTGGGAACCAGGTCGCGCACGTGGCCATAGGAGGCGAGGACCTCAAAGTCCTTGCCCAGGTATTTTTTTATGGTTTTCGCCTTCGCTGGCGATTCAACAATAACCAGATTTTTACTCATGGGGACCTTATTGTTAAAAAGCCGCACGATAGTGCGGCTTGGTTCGGATACTGAATATTAGCAGCGTTAGTGGAGGTAACCACCCGGCAGGCTTTCAAATACCAGGTCCTCCATCCAGGCATAGGCAGCCTCGGCACCGGGTTGGTTGAACAATACCATAAGGATAACCCATTTAAGCTGGCTGAGATCAAAGTCGTCTGTCTCCAGTGCCATGACACGCTCTATGACACGTTCCCGTGCGTCGGGTGGCAGAATACCCATTTGTTCAAGGAACAGCAGGAATCCACGGCTTTCCGAGTCCAGTCGTTCACATTCAGGACCGGAATAGATGCGAATGGCGTTTTCGGCCGGTGGTGCCTGCATCTGGTGCTGTTGTACGGACAGGCCCTCAAGCCATTCGAATGCCTGATTGATGTCGTTGGAGGGAAAGCCGGCTTCCACCAATTCGCTGTGCAGTGATTCGCGATCCGGGCTCAGTTCGGTCTCCTCATCCATGTAATAGTGCTCAAACAGGTACATAAGCACATCAAACATATCTTCTTTCATATCAGGCCCCTATCTAATGCGGGTATAGCGCCCCCCGGCTCCGCCAACGATGTGATCTTCAAGTTCCAATACCAGCAGCATGGAGGAAACCTGTTCCGGCGTCAATCCGCTTCGCGCCACCAGCTGGTCGATGGAAATCGGATGATAGCCCATAAAATCCAGCAATTGCAGGTATTCACCGGCAAGTTTTTCGGCGTCTTGTTTTTTCCCGGATGGCTGATCAGTTGCGGGTTTTCTATTGGCCTGTGACAGGGAGACGGAAATCAGCGCTGCGAGCTCTTCCAGAATATGCTCGCCGGTTTCCACCAGCTTGGCGCCTTCCCTGATCAGGGCGTGGCAGCCTCGGGTCAGCGGGTTATGGATGGAGCCGGGAATGGCAAACACCTCTCGGCCCTGTTCCAGGGCGGCGCGGGCGGTGATCAGCGAACCTGAGCGCAATGCCGCTTCAACCACCAGTGTCCCCAGGCTGAGGCCGCTGATAATGCGATTGCGGCGGGGAAAATTTGCCGCCAGCGGGCCGGTGCCCGGTGGGAATTCCGACAGCAGGACGCCGCTTTCGGCAATCTGGTGTGCCAGTTTCCGGTGTCGTGCCGGATACACCCGGTCCAGGCCGGTGCCTGTCACCGCTACTGTGCCACCTCCCGCGCGCAGCGCGCCCTGGTGGGACGCAGCATCGATTCCGCAGGCCAGTCCGCTGGTAATGGTAAGTCCGCAGCAGGCCAGGTGTGCGGCGAACTCAGCGGCCAGCGATCGGCCGTCATGGCTGGGGTTGCGGCTACCGACAATCGCCAGTTGGGGTTGAGACAGATAGTCCGGATCGCCATGCATAAATAACAGCGCCGGTGGGTCGGGAATCGCTTTTAACAGCACCGGGTAGTCGGGGTCCCGGCAGGTCATTATGCTGTTGCCGGATTGCGCTAACCAGTCCAGATCGCGGTCGACCGCCTCCCAGTCAGGATTGGCGAGGTAATCGATGCTTTCCGGCCGCAAGCCGATGCTACGTAAATGCTCAGCGCCTGCCGCGAATATCGTTGCCGGAGAATCAAATTCGCCAAGCAGCTTAAGGCAGCGGCGGTTACCGATACCCGGTGCCCGCTGCAATGCCAGCCAGTAGTGGACGTCGTCCCGTTCGCTAGCGGGGCTCTGGGAGGGGTTGGCTTGCGGCCTCATCCTTGAGGGTCCTCATAAAAAACCGGTACCTCGGTACATGGATGACTACCATGCCCGAAGGTACCGGTTTTTGCCAGCTTTTATACCGTCCGGTCAGGGATTACGGATGTGATCTCCGACGTGCAGCGCACTGCTGGCTTTCATGATGAGTCCGAAGCTGACCTTGTCAAAGGTCCTGAATATCATCAATAAACCGGCTTTTTCATCGGGCAGTTTGACGCTCGCGTTGCGTTCATCACTGACCTGGTCGACGATCAGTTCACCGGCCTGGAAGATCTCGAACACGCTGCCGACGTCTACACCTTCACGGCTGCCGCGGTTAACGACGACGATCTGGTATTGCCCGATCTGGCTGACGCCGTCGACAACCGAGATAATGGTGCCCTGAATATTCTTCTCGGGAGAATGAGGTGTGAAATACGCATACACATCCTCCTGGGTCATCGGCATGACGCGGTCACCGATATTGATTTCGCGGGTGGTGCGGGTCAGTTTCATGGTGGACGGGTCAGCGAATTTCTCCGCCGCGCCGTCGCCCAGATAAAGCGCTTCATAACCCAGCACTTCTCCGCTATAGGGGTCTATGTAGGCGTCGCCGGGGCGGAAAAGGTGGAAACGATCGCCTTCATCGTTTTTCAGGCCGCGCACATAAACCCGGTCGCCGGCGCCAACGATCAGGTGCTCATCCGCGCTGGAGACGACATAGGCGGCATTTTCCATCGTATCCTGATCGACAACCAGTGGCTGGGTCAGGAATTGCTGAATGGCATCAATCGGGATGGTGGGGATGGCCTTGTCGAGGCGTTCCACGCGCGCTTTTGGCGAAAGCTTGTAAGTGCCTTTGCCGCGCTGAACGCGCAGTTGCGGCTTTCCGTCCACGTATACCAGGTTAATGATATCACCGGGGTAAATGAGGTGTGGATTGTCGATCTGTGGATTGACATACCAGATTTCCGGCCACAGCCAGGGGCTATCCAGAAATTGTTCGGAAATGTCCCACAGGGTATCTCCCTTAACTACCACGTGGCGGTCGGGGTGTCCGTCCTTGAGTGTCACCTGGTCAGCGTATGCGGCGGTGGCCAGCAGTGCCAAAGCCAGCGCCAGCGATTTGAATATCGACATATAGGCGTCCCTTTATCTGTTTCCCGTTTTTGTCTATTGTTTGTGCTGGCGACAGTGCCAGCACACGAATTCGATCATATATAACGGCAGCCGGTGCCCGGAGTGTAGCGAAAATTGCCCTGTTTAAGAATATCGACACCCGGCAAACGGCCGTATGATCATTATGTTAGAGTATATAGGTATCGTAAACGGTAATTTGTGACATATATCACATGGCTATTCTCGACATACTCCATTACCCCGATCCACGGCTTCGTACACCGGCCAGGGCGGTTGACAGTGTTGACGATCAGCTGCGTACGCTGGTCGATAATATGTTTGAAACAATGTATCAGGCACCTGGTATCGGACTGGCGGCGACCCAGGTAAACGTACACAAGCGGGTTTTGATTATTGATATATCAAAGGATCAGGATCAGCCCATGGTGTTCATTAATCCTGAGATTCTGGAAAAAAGCGGTGTTGAAGATATGGATGAGGGGTGCCTTTCGGTGCCTGGCATTTATGAGCGGGTGCAGCGTGCCGAGCGCATCAGGCTGAGAGCTCTGGATTTGCAGGGTGAGTCGTTTGATCTGGAGGCAGATGGTCTGCTTGCGGTATGTATTCAACACGAGATTGATCATCTTGATGGCAAGTTGTTTGTGGATTACCTGTCCCAGTTGAAACGACAACGAATCCGCAAAAAGCTCGAAAAACAACGTCGCCACGGTGATGGTGTGGTGCCTGCCGAGAGACATGTCGAACCAGTGATTTAGCCTGATGATGCGAGTCGTATTCGCGGGTACTCCTGATTTCTCCGTGCCAATACTCCAGGCGTTGCTGGACAGCGGGCATGCTGTAGTTGCGGTTTACAGCCAGCCCGACCGACCCGCCGGTCGCGGGCGTAAGCTGACCCCGAGCCCGGTCAAACAGCTGGCCGTGCAGCATCATATCCCGGTTTTTCAGCCCGCCAGTCTCAAAACCAGCGAAGCCCGGCAGCAACTCGCTGAACTCAGGCCTGACCTGATGGTGGTCGTTGCCTATGGTCTCATTCTGCCGCAGGCGGTGCTCGATCTGCCTGAAAGGGGTTGCGTGAATCTGCATGCTTCGCTGCTGCCACGCTGGCGTGGTGCGGCTCCCATACAGCGTGCGATTCTGGCCGGTGACCGGCAATCCGGTGTGTGCCTGATGCAGATGGAGGCAGGACTGGATTCCGGGCCGGTGCTGGCTGAAGTGCGAACCGACATCGCCGATGATGATACCGGTGGTTCGCTGCACGACCGTTTGAGTCGGCTGGCGGCCGATCTGCTGGTGGGGCACCTGGGTGATCTGGAGCAAGGTGGTCTCGAGCCGGTTGTGCAGGACGAAAGCCTGGTCAGTTATGCCGGCAAGCTGGATAAAAGCGAAGCGGTCATAAACTGGCAACAGGATGCGGCGCAACTGGAGCGTCAGGTTCGGGCTTTTAATCCCTGGCCGGTGGCGCAGGCAAAATACCAGGGGCAGGTGTTACGCATCTGGAATGCCAAAGCCATCGATAGTGCCGCCGGAATGCCCGGCAGCGTGGTTGCTGCCGGTAAACAGGGCATCGATGTGGTGTGCGGAACGGGTTGTCTGCGTTTGCTGACCATCCAGTTGCCGGGAGGTAAACGGCTAAGCGCCGCTGATTTTCTGAATGCTCGCTCTGTTGACGGCGTAGTGCTTGAATAAGCACTCTGTGAAAACACCCGGTCAGCCCCGCAAGATCGCTGCACAAATGGTATTTCATGTGTTGGATCGAGGTGAATCCCTGAACAGCCTGTTGAGGCCGCAGCTTGTAAAACTCAGCGATCCGCGCCAGCGCGCTTTAGCTCAGGAACTGACTTTTGGTACCTTGCGCTGCTGTTATCGTCTTGAGGCTGTGCTCAAGCGGCTGCTTAAAAAACCACTCAAGAAAAAGGACAGGGATGTACACGCCCTGCTTCTTGTGGGGCTTTATCAGTTGCTGTTTCTGGAAATGCCGCCGCATGCCGCAGTCAGTGAAACCGTAGGCGTTGTTCGTCAGTTGGGTAAAGAATGGGCGGCGGGTCTGGTAAACGGTGTGTTACGCAACGCGCAGCGCCAGGCCAGTGAACTGCTGGAGGCGGTTGACGGCGCTGCGTCGGCGCGCTGGTCACACCCGGACTGGTGGATCAAGCGGCTGCAGCAGGACTGGCCGCAGGACTGGCAACAAATTCTTGAGGCCAACAATCAGCGCCCACCGATGGTGCTGCGTGTGAATGTTTCGCGAACGGATCGCAGCGCGTATCTGCAACTATTGAAACAGGCCGGCATCCCGGCAAAACCGTCGCCCTTTCCCGACACTGCCATCCAGCTGGAAGAGCCGGTCGTTGTCGATAACTTGCCGGGTTTTTCCGCCGGCCTGGTTTCGGTGCAGGATGGAGCCGCCCAGCTGTCGACATCATTACTGAAGCTGGAAAGTGGGCAGCGTGTGCTGGATGCCTGCGCAGCGCCTGGCGGAAAGACCGGGCATATGCTTGAATCGGTGCCGGATTTGAAGGCTTTAATCGCCATCGATAGTAATGAAAGGCGGCTGATCAAGGTAGCGGAGAACCTGCAGCGATTACAGTTCAATACCGAATTGCTGGCGGCTGATGCCGGTGACCCCGGGTCGTGGTGGGACGGTGAGCCATTTGACCGGATATTGCTGGATGCGCCCTGTTCCGCCAGCGGCGTGGTACGCCGCCACCCTGATATCAAATTGCTGCGCCAGGCCGGGGATTTGCTGACCCTGTCACAACAACAGCAACGGCTGCTGAATGCTTTATGGCCCTTGCTGGCTTCTGGCGGTATCCTGTTGTACGTGACATGCTCGGTGTTTAAACAGGAAAATAGCGATACTTTGCGGGCGTTTCTGGATGGGCACCATGATGCTGTCGAGCTTCCGCTGCGGGTTCCGTGGGGTAAGGCGCTGCCGGTGGGGCGTCAGTTGTTGCCTGGTGATCAGGGGATGGATGGATTTTATTTTGCGCGTTTGACCAAAGCTTGAATATAACCGAGACAACAGTAGCTGATAATAACCGCTACGCCGGCAAATGCTGGTGGTGTATATCGTTGCTGGTTGCTTTGTGTTTCGTGGTGGGGCAGTCACCTGCCCGCGAAACACGGATCTCTTCTTTACGCACCCTGCTGGCCGACGGCGTCTACCGGATTGGTGCCCATGTGGATTTTGAATTCAATGAGACACTGCACGACGCGCTGCACAACGGAGTCCCCTTACTCATAGAACTGCGTATTGAAGTCGTACGTGAGCGGCGCTGGTTGTGGGCTGACATTGTTGCAGAATTGCGGCAGCGCTTCGAGTTGCAATATCACGCCTTAAGCCGCCGTTACCTGGTCAGCAATTACAGTACCGGAGTGCAGCGCAGTTTCAGTACCATGAACGATGCGCTGAGATTTATCGGCAATGTTTACGACCTGCCACTGATAGATGCCAATCTTCTCCAGGCACATCAGCCATACATGGTTCGGATGCGCGCTGATCTCGATGTTGAGTCTTTGCCCACGCCGGTTCGTCTCTGGGCATACCTGGGCTCAGCGTGGAGCTTGAAAGGTGACTGGTACCAATGGCCCTTACAGCCGTAAAAAGTTCCAGCCTGGGCATCTGGCCCATGCTATTGCTGTTTTGCATCCTGCTGGTGTCGCTATCCTTGATGAGTGATGCCACGCATAATTCCGAGCGCTTTGGTCAGCTTTATTCCTGGTTGCTGCTGATTAATGCACTCGGGTTGATTGTGCTGGTGGGCATGATCGGGACCAACCTGTACTGGCTGGTGTCTCAGTATCGGGCACGTGCTGCGGGAGCAAAACTGACCTCTCGCCTGGTCGTGACCTTTGTCATACTTGCGGTTGTGCCCGTCGCAGTCGTTTATTATTTTTCTCTGCAGTTCCTGCAGCGTGGAATCGACTCCTGGTTCGATGTACAGATTGAAGAGGCATTGGATGATGCGCTCGAGTTGAGTCGCGGGTCGCTGGATGTGCGGCTGGGCGATCTGCTGAAGCTGACCGAAAAAATTGCCGAAGAAGTCAGTGAAATGTCACCGGCGCTGATACCGATCGGGCTCTATGATCTGCGCGTGCTCAGCGGTGCTGTTGAACTCAGTGTGTTTGGTCTGGACGGTCGTATTATTGCTTCCAGCAGCGTTGAAGGTACCGATATTGTGCCAAGCCGCCCGACTCAGAACGTATTGATGTCGCTGGCGCAGGGGCGTTCTTACGTCGGGCTTGACCCCATCGGGGATGCCGGTTTGCATGCCCGTACTGCGGTTCCGGTACCGGTGACCAAGTCTGAAACGGAGCCATTGACCCTGCAGGCGTTGTACCGGATACCGGGGCGTCTCAGCATTCTGGCAGATAATGTGGAAAGCCAGATCGTACGCTACAAGAAACTGGCATACCTGCGTACGCCGCTCAAGTACAGTTATATTCTTACACTGTCTCTGGTGCTGGTATTAAGCTTGTTGTCGGCAGTGTGGGCGGCATTCTTTTCGGCGCGCCGCCTGGTGGAACCCATCGGTATTCTGGCGGATGGCACGCGGGCGGTTGCCGAGGGTGACTACAGTAAACGTCTTCCGGTCACCAGCGAAGACGAGCTCGGTTTCCTGGTGCGTTCGTTTAATGACATGACACGTCGTTTGTCGAAAGCACGTGATCAGGCGCGCAGCAGCCAGCAGGAAATCGAAGGGCAACGTGCTTATCTGGAAACCGTGCTGGGCAGTTTGTCGTCTGGCGTGCTGAGTATCAGCAATGACGGTAAGCTGCGTACCGTTAACGACGCTGCCTGCCAGATTCTGGGAATTGATCTGAGCGGCCAGTTGGATTGCGATCTTGGTGAGATCTCGGCGCGCTATGCCTTCCTCGAGCCGTTGCTGACGCTGGTGGAGGCCCGGCTCATCGAACATGTGCTTGACTGGCAGGAGCAGATTATCCTGTTTGACAGTTCCGGTCGCAGAGTGCTGATGTGTCGCAGCACCGCCCTGCCGACCAGCGAAGACATAGCCGGTGGTCAGGTGGTGGTATTCGATGACGTGACCGATCTGATCCGTGCCCAGCGCGACGCGGCGTGGGGGGATGTGGCACGGCGTCTGGCGCATGAAATCAAGAATCCGTTGACGCCGATTCAGCTGTCGGCTGAACGTTTGCGACGTAAATATCTTAACACTATGCAGGATGATCAGGCAGAGGTCCTGGACAGGGCTACGCGCACCATTGTTCAGCAGGTTGAAACACTCAAGGCAATGGTCAATGCCTTTGGCGACTATGCGCGTGCACCCAGGTTGCAGCTGGAACCGCTGGACCTGTACGAGCTTTTGAGGGACGTGGCGGATCTGTACCAGGGTTCCAAACTGAACATTCATTTGGATCTGCTTGAGCCGGCACCTATGATGGACGGCGATGCCGGTCGTATGCGACAGCTGCTGCACAACCTGTTCAAGAATACCCTGGAAGCCGTGCGCGGACGGGAGGACGGTGCGCTGGTGGTTCGTTCACGCTGGGTATTCGATGCTGGAGAGCGTTTTATTGACTTGTCTTTTGAAGATAATGGCGGCGGATTTTCCGACCAGGTGCTGGAGCGCTTGTTCGAACCCTATGTGACGACCAAGACCCGTGGTACGGGATTGGGCCTGGCTATCGTGAAAAAGATTGTCGAAGAGCACAATGGCCAGATTCGAGCACAGAATACGGAGCAGCATCACGCCTGTATTGAACTGCGGTTTCATGCCGAAGCGCGGAGCATGCTGTCAAACACATGATGGCTGCTTCTTGTTTCGCTGACCCAGTCATTATATGTTTGGCAGAATACTGATGCTTTAATAAGATGACTGCTGCTCTATACTGCATAATGGAAGTTACAGGTATTTGAGTTTCCCTAAAGATAAAACAGAAGCAGGAACTAACATGTCCTCTGGACACATTCTGGTGGTAGACGACGAGCCCGATATTCGCGATCTGGTTAAGGAAATCCTCGAAGACGAGGGGTTTGAGGTCAGTATTGCGGAGAGTGGTGAAACGGCCCGCCATGCACGGCGTATGCGTCGTCCCGACCTCATCCTGCTGGATATCTGGATGGAAGATGTCGATGGCATCACCCTGTTGCGTGAATGGTCGGAAAGTGGAAGCCTGCCTTGTCCGGTCATTATCATGTCCGGTCATGCGACAGTGGAAACCGCTGTTGAGGCGACCCGCCTGGGCGCCTACGATTTTATTGAAAAGCCTATTTCGCTCGCCAAGCTGTTGCTGGTCGTCAATCGGGCACTGGAATCCGAAAAACTGCAGCAGGAAAACCTGGGCCTGAAACGCCAGGCGCAGCCGGTAGTCGAACCGGCGGGAAAAAGCGAGATTATGCACGCGCTGCGTAGTCAGGCAGGGCGAATCGCCCAACATAACACCTGGGTGCTGATCAATGGTGAGCCCGGCGCGGGCAAGGAAGTTGTGGCGCGTTACATTCACGCGCAGAGTCCGCTGCGGGATCGGCCCTTTGTAGAGGTGGCGGTCGGTTCCATGTCAGCGGGAAATTCAGCGATTGAGCTGTTCGGCTCCGAGGAAGGTGACCGCATCGTATACGGGCGACTGGAACAGGCTAATGGCGGCACGCTGTTTATGGGCAATATCTCCGATATGGATATGCAGACCCAGGCACGTTTGCTGAGTGTCTTTCAGACGCATTCTTTTCTGCGTATGGGCGGTACTGAGCCGATTCCGGTCGATATCAGGGTGATCGCGACAAGCTCCCGAGACCTTGAGCAGGAAGTCAGGGATGGCCGTTTCCGGGAAGACCTCTACTATCATCTGAACGTAGTACCGCTGACAGTACCGCCATTGCGCGAGCACAGCGAGGACGTGCCCGAACTGCTGAATTTCTATGTTGATCGGTTCGTGGTGCAGGAACATCTGCCTTACCGGGAGTTTTCAATCGCCGCCCAGAATCGTTTGCGTAACTACAGCTGGCCGGGCAATAATCGGGAGCTGAAGAATCTCGTTCAGCGCCTGCTTATTCTCGGGCAGGGTCCGGTGATTGATGTCGATGAAGTGGAGGCGGTGCTGCAGCAGACCGATGAAGCCGCCACGCCTGCCGGTTCCAGTGCCACCTTGCCGCTCGATCTGCCTCTACGGGAAGCGCGGGAACAGTTTGAAAAGGTATACCTCGAACACCAGTTGCAGGAAGTCGGTGGCAGCGTTGGCAAACTCGCCAAACGGGTGGGTATGGAGCGGACCCATTTGTATCGGAAATTGCGCGGTCTGGGTATCGACTTTAAAAAGGGTAGCGACTAGTGCAGCTCGTCAATAGTAGTGACCAGCCGCGCTAGCTTGCCAGGCACAAAATGAAAATCATCATCCTCGGTGCCGGACAGGTTGGTTCTTCAGTCGCCCAGAATCTGGCCAGCGAGGCCAATGACATCACTGTCATCGACAATCGTGCCGATATTCTTCAGGATCTGCAGGACCGTATCGATATCCGCACCGTCATGGGGTCGGCATCGCATCCGGAAGTGCTTATGCGCGCCGGCGCTGAAGATGCAGACATGATCCTGGCGGTCACCAACAGCGATGAAACCAATATGGTCGCCTGTCAGGTAGCCTACACCGTGTTCCATACACCCATCAAGGTTGCCCGGGTGCGTGCCCAGGCCTATTTGCGCTTTGCCAAACTGTTTACCCAGGAGGCATTGCCGATTGACGTTCTGATCAGCCCGGAGCAGTTGGTAACCGACTATATTCAACGACTCATCGAGAAGCCCGAAGCTTTGCAGGTTCTGGACTTCGCCGGCGGGCTTGTGCAACTGGTCGCAGTCCGGGCGGTGCGGGGTGGTCCGCTGGTTGGGCACGAACTTCAGGAACTGCGCAAGCATATGCCCGGTGTCGACGCCCGTGTGGCGGCAATATTCCGGCGTGGGAGTGCGATTCTGCCGCAGGGCGATACTGTCATCGAAGCGGATGACGAAGTGTTCTTTCTTGCTGCACACAAGGATATTCGGGCTGTTACCAGTGAGTTGCGCAACCTTGATAAGCCGGTAAAACGGGTGATGATTGCCGGTGGTGGCAATATCGGATTACGTCTGGCAGGGTCGATCGAGGACAGGTACCAAGTCAAACTGATAGATTCCAATTCGGAAACGGCTCGACAACTGTCAGAAAAACTTGATAAAACTATCGTGCTGCTGGGTGATGCGGCTGACGAAGAGTTGCTCATCGAGGAGAATATTGAGAATACAGACGTGTTCTGCGCACTGACCAATGACGAAGAAGCTAATATTCTTTCTGCCATGCTGGCCAAGCGACTGGGCGCGCGCAAGGTGATGTCATTGATCAATCGTCCTGCCTACGTCGACCTGGTACAGAGTGACGTTATCGATATCGCCATATCTCCTCAGCAGGCCACAATCGGAAGTCTGTTGACGCACGTGCGTCGCGGCGATGTGGCGGCGGTACATTCGTTAAGGCGTGGAGCGGCCGAGGCCATCGAGGCGGTGGCACACGGCGACAACAAAACCTCCAAAGTGGTGGGTCATACCGTCGATGAAGTCAAGCTGCCGCCCGGCACCACGATCGGCGCCATAGTTCGAGGTGAGAATGTCATCATCGCGCATCACGATACCGTAATAGAGAGTGATGACCATGTCATTCTGTTTTTAGTGGATAAACGACACATTCCGGATGTGGAGCATCTGTTCCAGGTCGGCGTCACTTTTTTCTGAGCGCCATGCATTTCAGTTCCATACAGCGCATTCTCGGCATGTTGCTCATGGTGTCGAGTACTACCATGCTGCCACCCTTGTTGCTTGCCCTGTGGTTTGACGAAGGCAGTAAGACCGCTTTTGCTACCGTCTTGCTGGGGGTGCTCGTTGTCGGTGCGTTGTTCTGGTATCCGGTAAAAGATCAACGCCACGAGCTGCGGGTACGTGACGGTTTCCTGGTGGTGACCCTGTTCTGGGCTGTGCTGGCGCTGGTCGGGGCTATTCCCTTTGCCTTGGCGGAACAGCCGCACATGGGTTTTACCGATGCCATGTTTGAGTCCACCTCCGGTTTGACGACAACCGGCGCCACCGTCATTACCGGCATTGATAGATTGCCCTTCTCGATTAAGTTTTATCGGCAGGAGCTGCAGTGGCTGGGTGGCATGGGCATTATTGTGCTCGCGGTCGCGGTGTTACCCATGCTGGGTATTGGTGGTATGCAGCTGTACAGGGCGGAAACACCGGGGCCGATGAAAGACAACAAGCTGACGCCGCGTATCACCGAAACGGCCAAGGCGCTCTGGTATATCTATCTGGGTCTGACAATCAGTTGTGCGCTTGCCTACTGGGTTGCGGGCATGGAATTGTTCGATGCCATTGCGCACAGTTTCTCGACTGTGGCTATCGGTGGATTTTCTACTCACGATCTGAGCATCGGCTATTACAATAGCCCAACCATCGAAATCGTAGCGGTGGTATTTATGCTGCTCGCCGGCATCAACTTTTCCCTGCATTTTGTTGCCTGGCGTTCGATGAATCCGATGGTCTACTTCCGTGATTCCGAGGTAAAGGCGTATATCACCGTGCTGGGACTGGCGGCGGCGGTCACGGTGTCATATCTGTATTTCAGTGACACGTTTGAAGACATTGGCGACGCCTTGCACCATGGCATTTTTCAGGCGGTTTCGATTGGCACAACGACCGGATTTACCACCGCAGCCTATTTTTACTGGCCGGGCTTCCTGCCGGTGATGCTGTTGTTCACCAGTTTCATCGGTGGCTGTGCCGGTTCTACCGGTGGCGGAATGAAGGTTATACGCTTCCTGCTGTTATTCAAACAGGGTATACGGGAAATCACGCGTCTGGTGCATCCCAATGCCCAGATTCCGGTTAAAGTGGGAAATAAGGCCATGCCGGAGCGGGTAATCGAGGCAGTGTGGGGGTTTTTCGCAACATATGTGGGTTGCTTTACCATCATGATGCTGGTGTTGCTGGCCACCGGCCTGGATCAGGTAACCGCATTTTCTGCGGTGGCCGCCTGTCTTAATAATCTGGGTCCGGGGCTGGGAGAGGTCGGATTCCATTATGGCGACATCAACAACACCGCCAAATGGGTGTTGTGCCTGGCGATGATACTGGGCCGCCTGGAGATCTTTACCTTACTGGTCCTGCTTGCACCGGCGTTCTGGAGACGTTGATGCCTTATTCCGGGTGGTTTACAGGCCGGCACAGTCAAGCGCAGCTATACTTGTTCAGGATTAACAACGGGGAGCTCTACGCATGGCCGAAGTAAAAACAATCTCACCCAGGGAGGCCTGGCAGATTACCCAGGATGATCCGCGAGCAGTCCTGGTGGACGTTCGCTCGGATATGGAATTTTTATTCGTCGGGCACCCGGCCGGTGCTATCCACGTACCCTGGATTGATTATCCGGACTGGAAATTAAATCCTGATTTTGTCACCGAAGTACGCAAGCTGGTTCTCGGTGGTATTTGCCACGAGAACATCAATTCAGGGGCGCCGGTACTGCTTATTTGCCGCAGTGGGAAACGCTCCCTGGAGGCAGGCATCCTTTTGATTAAAGAGGGATTTTGTGATGTCTATAACGTGGCGGAAGGATTTGAGGGGGAACTGGACGAACACCACCACCGCGGAACGCTGGGTGGTTGGAGAGCCGAGGGCCTGCCTTGGGAACAATGCTGATTTAGTCATTCAGCCGACCGCTTCACGCCCTGCCGAACCCGGCAATATCACCTTGAAGGAGTACCGGGTTTGATGCCAATTGTTTGACCCTGTGAATAAGCGTTCATATAATCAGTAGCTGGGCAATGTCCCCCTGCCATCTTGTCCGTCCTTTCGTTCGCAACCTCGGGGCAGTGGCGCTAATCCTTTGGGGTACGGATGTGTCCGTGATTCGATTACACATCCTGACTAATTGTTGCTAATCAACTATCCGTGCACTGACGGGTAGGAGGAGAAACTTATGTCAATGACTGCCGAAAGCATGAACGAAGCTCAGATGACTGAATGGTTGAATAGAAAGCTGGATGAAGTGTTGCCTGCCAAGCTGCAGGAGATTGACGAAGCACGTACGCCTGCACTGTCCATTATTGCCACCAAAGGAACCCTCGATTGGGCTTACCCGCCCTTCATTCTGGCCTCGACGGCGTCTGCCCTGGGTTGGGATTCGTCCATTTTCTTCACCTTCTACGGCCTGTTGCTGCTGAAAAAAGAACTCAAATCAGATGTCAGTCCCCTCGGTAACCCGGCCATGCCGATGAAGATGCCTTTCGGCCCCAAATGGTTCCAGGACTATGAATGGCCAATGCCGAACCTGCTCATGGCTGGTGTGCCCGGTTTTGAAAAAGTTGCCACTGGCCTGATGAAGAAGACCTTCAAGAACAAGGGTGTGGCAAGTGTCGACGAGCTTCGGGAGTTGTGTATAGAAGCGGAGGTAACGATGTATGCCTGCCAGATGACGGTGGACGTGTTCGGTTTCAGCCATGATGAGTTCATCGACGGCGTCGACTATGTCGGGGCGGCTTCGTTCCTGCCGATGGCCAGAGAATCTGACGTCTGCCTGTTTATCTGACGGCGAAACTTGGGATCAGGAAAAAGGCGTGTTAGGCACGCCTTTTTTATGTCCAGGGATGGACGGTATGCCGCGAGAGGGCAGGAAGCCCGTAACGGCGATCAAGAATGGAATGTATGCGAACACTGTATCCAGCTATCGAGCCCTACGTACGCCACACCATTGATGTAGAACAGCCGCATCGCATCTACATTGAGCAATGTGGGAACCCTGACGGTATACCGGTATTGTTCGTTCACGGTGGCCCGGGCGGCGCTTGTGAGCCCTTTCATCGGCAATTCTTTAATCCGGATTTATATCGAATTATTCTGTTTGACCAGCGTGGTTGCGGTCGTTCCCACCCACACGCCGAACTCGGGGGTAATACCACTCAGGCTTTGTTATCCGATATTGAAAGCATCCGCCTGCATATGCACGTAGAGCGCTGGCTGGTGTTTGGTGGCTCCTGGGGCTCGACGCTGGGACTGGTGTATGCGGAGACTTTCCCCGAGCGCGTGCTCGGCCTGGTGCTGCGCGGCATCTTTCTGTGCCGCGAGCGGGATATCTCCTGGTTCTATCAGGACGGCGCGTCCCGCCTGTTTCCGGATTACTGGCAGGACTTCATTGCGCAGGTGCCGCCTGAGAATCGTGACGATCTGGTCAGGGCTTATTACGCATTGCTGACCGGGGCAGACGAAGTCCGCCGTCTGGCTGCGGCAAAAGCCTGGTCGGTCTGGGAAGGGCGCACCTCCAACCTGGATAGCAAGCCGGCCCTGATCCGGCGTTTTGGCGACAGCCACGTGGCACTGAGTATGGCGCGTATTGAATGCCACTATTTTGTCCACCAGGCATTTATGCAGCCGAATCAGATTCTCGAACGGGCAGAGCGCCTGCGGGGCATCCCCGGTGTCATTGTGCACGGGCGTTACGATGCCGTGTGCCCGGTGGATCAGGCCTATATCCTGCACCAGGCCTGGCCGGAATCCAGGTTGTCGATCATTCCCGCTGCCGGTCATTCAACCAGCGATCCGGCCATGACCGATGCCCTGATACGGGCAACCGATGGTTTTGCGGAACGACTGGTCTGATTCGTCGTCATCATGATCGCCCTGTTACAACGCGTCACCCGCGCCTGGGTCGATGTTGACGGCTCCCGTATCGGTGAAATCGGCCGGGGACTGATGGTGCTCATCGGCGTCGAACGCGGCGATGCCGCCGAGCAGGCGGACCGTCTGCTCGAACGCCTGCTCGGTTACCGGGTATTCGCTGATGAGGGCGGGCGTATGAACCGCAGTGTGACCGACGTTGGTGGAGGCTTGCTGCTGGTGCCGCAATTTACCCTGGCAGCTGATACCCGCACCGGAAGACGGCCCGGTTTTAGCGCGGCTGCCGACCCCTCAGAAGGTGAAAAGTGGTTCGAATACTTCGCCGGGCAGGCCGCGATACGCCATGCAGAGGTGGAAACGGGCAGATTCGGTGCTGAGATGCAGGTTGGACTGGTCAACGATGGGCCTGTGACCTTCTGGCTTCAGGTACCGCCAGACTGATTCGACTGCCCGCTAACGATGGCCTTTGATTTGTGTACAGGGCTTCTGGAAATAGCAGGTCAGCCCACAGCTGGCCGCGGTCAACAGCCAGAACAGGAAAAATCCGATGCTGTAGACGCCCATGCGGCTGATTTCAACTTGCCCGGATATCATCATCAAATCAATCGGGTCGAACGCGGTAAAAAACAGGCCGGTGGCGAAGCCGGAGGTAAGAAAGGACGGCCAGAGTACAGCGATAACACGCTGGATTACGGGTATCTCGACTCTTTTCTGCTCCATTGTCGGATTCATTGCGGCTTTCATGGTCTTCGTCCCCAGCGCTGACTTGTCTGATTTCCCGGGTTTCCAGTGACCGGTGGCGAACCTTGTTGGGAGCCGGTCAGTTTGAAAACACCACTAATAGTATCGGTTTAGGGATGGGCACGTCCAGATCAAATACCGGCCGGGAGCGGGTTTTTTGCGGTTAATGTCAATTATCGGCGGCCAAACGGACCTGGAACGGCCCGTCAACGCTGACACGCGCCCGTATCTGCCACGACGCATCGCCGGCCTGCAGGCGCAGATACCAGTTGCCGGGTGGAAGCATTGGCATATCAGTGGCGTAACGTCCATCAGGCAGGCGCTGCAGGGTCAATTCCCGATCCAGCTCGGCACGCGTCGAATGGATAATGTTCAGCGTCAGCGCCTGTTCGCTAACGGCGGGCTGGCTGGTCAGGCTCAGGGTCAGCTGTTTTCCGTCGCTGCGCAGCAGACCTGTCATTCCCATCCGGTCGGCGCTTGCCAGGCGATGTTTTTCCTGGTTGATGGCCAGGCCTTCCTTGTAATAGTCATCCACGACCAGCGCGTTGGGGCTATTTACGGCGAGTATGAGGGTGGTAATGCCGCCGATGACGGCACTGGCCGGAAGCGAGATCAGGAACCAGGGCCAGGCTTGCCGGTACCAGGGGCGGAGTTTTTCAGCAGCTGTCTGTTGCATGTTATCTGGCCATTGCCGGCCCGAGGAAACGCGCGGTCTCGATGCGTGTCAACTCGGCGTTGTCAGTTGCGGAAATAGTGAATTCAATCACATTAGCGGCACGTTTGAGCACGATCGGGTCGATGCGTACGGTTACCGGCAGGGTGAGAACCTCACCGCCTGGAACTTCGATGACCGGGTCTGCCAGTACGAGTTCCCCCTCCAGGCCCGACATTTCAAGACTGTAACGGTGTGCCTGCTCGTCCATATTAACGATCTTGAGGGTGTAAACGTTTTCCACCAGGCCATTGTCTATTTCGCGGTACAGGCTGTTGCGGTCACGAATGATGTCGAGTTCCAGGGGCATGCGCTGGCTGATCGCATAAATCAGCCCGATCGTCAGCGCTGCCAGCAGTACCGTGTACATGATGGTTCTTGGCCGGGCAATGTCAGTATGCACGCCGGCCATGGCGTGTTCAGTGCTATAGCGTACCAGGCCTTTCTGGTAGCCCATCTTATCCATGACCTCGTCACAGACGTCGATGCAGGCCGCACAACCGATGCACTGATACTGCAGACCGTCCCGAATATCGATACCGGTCGGACACACCTGCACGCACAGCGTACAGTCCACGCAATCGCCCAGGCCCGCCTGCCTCGGGTCGCTTGCCTTTTTCCGCGAACCGCGTGGTTCGCCACGTGCTTCATCGTAGGCGATAACCAGGGTGTCATTGTCGAACATGGCGGCCTGGAAGCGTGCGTAGGGGCACATGTAAATGCATACCTGTTCGCGCATCCAGCCGGCATTACCATAAGTGGCGAACCCGTAGAAAAAAATCCAGAATGTTTCCCAGGGACCGAGATCCCAGCTGACAAAAGACGCCGCCAGTTCCCGGATGGGCGTGAAATAGCCGACAAAGGTAAATCCGGTGAACAGCGAAAAGGCGATCCAGATGAAGTGTTTGGTGGCCTTGACCCGGAATTTGGCCGCAGTCATGTCAGATTTGTCGCGCTTGATCTGCTGGTTGCGTGAGCCTTCCACCTTGCGTTCTATCCACAGAAATATCTCGGTCCAGACCGTCTGCGGACAGGCATAGCCGCACCACAACCGACCGGCCAGCGCGGTCACATAGAACAGCGCCAGGGCGGCGATAATCAGCAGCCAGGCAAAATAGAAAAAGTCCTGTGGCCAGAATGTCATGCCGAAGATATAGAATTTACGGGCCGGCAGGTCCAGCAGGACGGCCTGGCGGCCTCCCCAGGGCAACCAGGCAACGCCGTAATACAGCCCCAGCAGGACGCTTACACCCAGCACCCGAAGGTTGGCGAAGACACCGTGGACTTCGCGCGGATAGACCTTCTTGTGCCTGGCGTATACTTCGTCCTCGCCGGACCCCCGCTGCGGGGACGGCTTGGCGGCTTGTGCGGCGGTTGCCTGCTCGCGGGACATGCTTTACACGTTACTTGTTGGACAGACTGTAGATATAGGTCGCCAGCACGTGTGCCTTGTCTTCACCCAGGAAGTCGCGGTGCGCCGGCATACGCCCGTTACGGCCATCGTTGATGGTTTGTCGGATGACGCCGGGGGAACCGCCATACAACCAGGTTTTGTCGGTCAGGTTCGGTGCACCCAATGCCGTGTTACCCTTGCCGTCGGCGCCATGGCAGGCGGCACAGTAAGTCGCATAGTGCGTCTGACCGGCGGCAACCTTGCCGGCATCGGCATCACGTCCGCCCAGACTGAGCACATAGGCGGTGACTTCATCCACCCCCTGTTCGTTCAATACCGGGCCCCAGGCGGGCATGACGCCGGTACGGCCGTCGAGAATGCTCAGCTTGATCGCATCCGGTTCGCCACCGTACAGCCAGTCACCGTCACTCAGGCTGGGGAAGCCGGGTCCGCCACCCGCGTCTGAACCGTGGCAACTGGCGCAGTAGTTCACGAACAGTCGCTGGCCGATCTTCAGGGCATCGGCATCCGCGGCGAGCTGGGGAATGGGTGTGCCGGCGAATTTTGCAAACAGCGGCCCATATTTCTGGTCGGCAGCTTCCATATCCCTGGCATATTCGCCCTGGTGCGTCCACTTCAGATACCCGGCATAGGTGCCCAGACCCGGGTAGAGAAACAGGTAGATTGCGCCAAATATCATGGTGATATAAAACAGCCACAGCCACCAGCGTGGCAGCGGGTTGTTATACTCGGCCAGGGTGCCCTCGTCCCAGCTGTGTCCGGTTACATCGCCCTGTGCCGCTTCATCGGCTCTGGGTTTGCCGGTCCAGCGGACCAGCCACCAGCAGGCCAGTATATTCCCCACCGTCAGAACGATAATCCACAGGTTCCAGAAATTACTCGTAAAACTGAAATCATTGACAGTCATTTTTGAATACCTTTGC
>Ga0209456_10000207_pt1 | contig 32775 bp, 35 predicted proteins | sample COG_11_FD_184755 | JGI IMG/M metagenome (GOLD analysis project Ga0209456, IMG submission 184755) | Pelagic marine sediment microbial communities from the LTER site Helgoland, North Sea, for post-phytoplankton bloom and carbon turnover... | ecosystem: Environmental > Aquatic > Marine > Neritic...
GGTGCTGACTTGTTCAGCTTCGCCTGGGCTTGGTCTTCACTCGGACCGTAGCACTGGCTACGCTCCTCGCTCCAGACCGGCGCTCAGCCAAACCTGTCCCGCGTCATCGCTCGGGATACTGGTGCAATATGCGGGCTAGCCGTCAGTGGTGATGTTTCCTGAAAAACGCGGTGTAGGCGCTGCCGAGCGTGGTGAGGACACCTGCAATGAGCAGCGTCAGGGCAATGGGGCGATCAAAAAAGCCCGACCACTCGAAATGCAGCATCTGCATGGCCTGTGCAAAGGTCTGCTCACCGATCTTTCCCAGGATCAGGCCCAGCACGATGCCCGCGACGGAATATCCAGAGCGCCGCAGGAAAAATCCCATTGCGCCGGCCACGAACATAACGACCACGTCGATGACCAGACCCCGGACAGCGTAAGCGCCGACGGTGGCCAGGAGCAGTATCATCGGCGCCAGGAACTGAAACGGGATGCGCAGCAGATTGATGATGGTCTTGGTTTCCAGGACGCCGATGAACAGTATCGACAGGTTGGCGAAAAACATCGCGGCGAACACCACCCACACGAGATCCGGACTGTTGATGAACACCAGCGGGCCCGGCTCCATGTCATGCATCTGGAACACGCCGACCATCATTGCCGTCAGCGCTCCGCCGGGCAGGCCCAGCGCGAGCAGCGGGATCATGGCGGCGCCCGTGGCCGCATTGTTGGCTGTTTCCGACGAGATGACGCCCTCCAGCTTGCCCTTGCCGAACGCCTTACGGTCCTTCGACCAGCGCACCGCCTCGTTGTATCCCATGAACGCGGCGAGTGTTGCCCCGATGCCGGGCAGAATACCGCAGAAAAATCCGATAACGATGGATCTAAGCACCGCGAACTTGTGTGCAAGCAACTCGGAGAGGCTGGGGAAATCAACGTGCAGCTCGGGGGCCTCGTAGACGCCGGTCACCTTCTTTTCCGCCTGTACGAAGATCTCCGACACGGCGAAAAATCCCAGGATGGTTGGAATGAAGTGAATGCCCGCGAGCAGATACGGCATGCCGAAATCGTAGCGTTCGATGCCCCCGACCGGGTCGAGCCCGACCACGGCAATCATCAAACCCGCAAGGATCGACAACCAGCCCTTCCACAGGGTCTTCGCTCCAACCGAGGCCGCCACCGCCAGGCCAAAGAACACCAGGGCGAATATCTCGGGAGGTCCGAATGCCGAGATGGCCCAATCCGCGATGGGCGCCGTCGCCGCCATCATAATGATGGCCGATACGGTACCACCCAGAGCCGAGCACATTACCGCGGCACCAACGGCTTTCCCGGCCTGGCCATTTAGGGTCATCGGGTAGCCGTCGAAAGCGGTGGGCGCATTCTCCGGCGCGCCTGGAATATTGAACAGGATAGCGGTGATCGCGCCGCCGTAGACCCCCGTGCAGTAAATCACCGAAAAGAGCATGATGCCGTGCTCGGCGGACAGATGCGCGGTGAACGGCAACAGAATTGCGGCAAGAGTCAGCATGCTCACGCCGGGTATGGCACCGAACAGCATGCCGCCGATCACCCCGCCTAGAAAGATCAAAATGCCGACGGGATCGCTGAACAGGGCGATCGTGCCGTTCAGAAAGTTGGTGAATGCGTCCACTCGCGCCCTACTGGATCAGCGTCACCAGCCAGTGGCTGAAATCATAGAAGGGGTGCACGTTCCCCGTGGGCAGGCCCACGTACAGCACGCTCACGAACAAAAAAAGTAGGATGCCCATAATCAGGGCCGCTACGATGGCCATCCACTTAGGCCTTCGCTCGCCCATGAGAAACATCACGCCCACGATGAACAGCGGCGCGGTGGCGTAGAAACCCATGTCCTCGAGGAGGGCCGCGAAAAAGATCGGCAGGGCCAGTATGCCTCCGACATGGTTGCGCCACGTCAATACCAGATAAACGAGAATCAGCAGCGCGGCGCATATTAGTTTTGCCGCATGCAGCCCGCCGTCGTCCAGCGCAAATACTTCGGCCGCCCAGCCGGGCACACGCATGTAGGCAAACGGAATGACCAGTAGCGTGAGTGTGGACACATACCAGCGCAAGCTCGTGTGCCCGGTCCTCCGAGCCGCTTCCTCGGATCCGTCGTCGGAGGCTGCGCCCAGCGTACCCGAGGTCGCTTCGTCTCCGTCTTTCCAGTGATACAACAGTTGGCCCAGCGCGGCCACCACCATCAACAGAATGATCGCCCGGGGCCATGCCGTGGCACCAAACTTGTAAATCTCTATGTTCCGCTCGAACTCGAACGAATACACATAGAGAACGGCAGCGAGCGCCAGCCACAGGCCGACTTCGATGAAATGGCCGGGGCGCAGCTTACCCATGGGAGCCCGTCATACGATAGGTGCTCGCATGTGATCAGGCCCCGGTGACTCGCCGGGGCCCGTCATATGTGAGATGACTATTTGACCTCCAGCCCCATTTCCTTGTAAACATCCCGGTATTGCGAAATGGTGGAGGTAATGAGTTCCCTCGCCCCATCGGTATCCCGGAAGCTTTCGATCAGCGTCATGAACTTGCCTTCGTTGTAGTCCTGATAGCTTTTCTCGCAATACGCCTTCTGGAAGGCCCATTGCAGCCACTTGACCCGATCTTCCGGCGCGCTGGCGGGCGCGTAGAATCCGCGAAATCTGAACAAGGGTTCGAACTCCAGACCAACATCGGCGAGGCTCGGGACATCCGCAAATGCGGCCGGCGCCTCTTTCAGGATGGTGAGGATCGGCTTGAATTTTCCGGCGTCGAGAAACGAACGCACATCGCCCGGCTGCTCGAACAGCGCATCGACCTGGCCACCGGCCAGTGCACCGTAGCGTGGAGCTCCCTTGTCGAAAGAAATCTGCTGAATCTTCATGCCGGTCGCATCGGTGATGAACTTCATGGTGACGCGTTCCATCGATCCTTCCTTGGAGACATTGGCGATGGTCGCCTTGCCCTCCTGTGCTTTGACCCATTCGACAAATGAGTTCCAGTCGGTGAATCGGTCTTCATCGGTGCGGATATAGATCTGCGAAAAGGTTATCTGCGAGATCACCAGCGGAATAAGATCCTTGGCGGGATTGGGCCGGCTCGAATCCAGCGCGTGAGCACTGGACGCATCATCGATGTGCTCGAGGACGGTGTAGCCGTCCGCCGGTGTCGCCATGAAAGCGGTCATGCCCACGGTGCCGGATCCACCGGGTTTGTGGTCCCGGTTTATCGAGATCCCACTCAATTCGGTTACCGCCTGCGCCATGGCCTGGGCAACCTGGCCGGAGCCCCCGGCGGGACCGTAGGGTACGATCATGGTCAGCGCGCGCTCCGGGAAGCCGGCCGGCTTCTCCATGGAAGCGGGCAGCCCGTCGGTTGCGCAAGCCGCCATGGCGACACTTGCGGAAAACGCCATCGTGGCAACCGTGGTTCCGGTCGATGCAAGATATTTCTTATAATTCATCTGGCCCTCCTGAGGTGAATTGTGACCGCATTCGATTGGGTCATGAAAAAATGGTATCCCAGTGCCCCGGGGGTGTCAAAGCAAGGGAGATATCAAAACCAAGGGACACAGCGGGCACCCGCCCCTTGCCAGGTTCAGGTAAATGCCCGCCACAGCATGGTTCCGCCGGACGCCATGAGGACGACCAGTATCAGGCGATTGAAACGCTGGTCGCTCACACGGTCCCGCAGCCGTCGCCCCATGGCCAATCCGGCCGCGACTGGAACTGTGGCCGCCGCGGATATCAGCGCCAGAGGAACATCGAGGATCCCGAACCACAGGAGGATGATCGTCCACGGCACCACGCATGCCAGATAAAGAAAGCTGATCGAGGCGACGAAACGCTCCTTGTCCAAATTCCTGATCGAGACCAGATAGATGATCAGCATCGGCCCGAACATTGACGACAAACCGCCGATCACGCCGCTGGCCAATCCGAAAACCACTCCGGCCGGCTTTTCCAGCGCCGCCGGCAGGTGCCGCTTGTAAGTCGAAGCCTGCAGCAGCGTAAACGCGATGACTACGAAGCCAACGAACAACAGCAACGATCGTTCATCAACAGCGGACAGGATCGCGACGCCGGCGTAGGTTCCGAACAATATTGCAACAAAGGCCGGCCAGAATCGGCCCACGACCGTCCCGATCTGTTTTGCCTGGAAGGCCTGCCAGACGTTTGCGACAACCACCGGGATTGCCATCAGCGCGACGGCCGTTTGCACCGGTAGGACCAGCGCCATCAAGGGCACCGTGAGCAAAGGCGTGCCGACTCCCAGCGCTCCCTTGATCAGCCCGCCGCAAAACAAGGCAAAACAGCACCAGGCAATGATCAGGGGATCGTATTCACTCAACACGGTTTCACCGGTCGCACGCCGTTCGTTCAACGCATGACCGTAACCCGGCCCGCCTCCGGATCGACAGCCACGCGGTCCCCGGTCCTTACAAACGAGGTGATATCGCCATCGAATCGATCCATGAAGCAGAGGCCCGCAAACGCGGCACCCTGGGCCATAATTGGATTTGAACTGTTCAGCAGCAGCGCCGCCGGCGCCATCCCGCGGGACTTCATCTCTCGCAGCATCCAGGAGGTGGCAACGCCGCCCTTGGCGGTATTGAGAACGAGAATTCGCCCGACATAGTTTTCGCCGAACAACGCGTGCGCCGGACGGGAAAACACGCCATTGACGCGATCAAGATCATACCGGGCGCTGAAGTTATCTTCGGCTACCAGTGCAATACCGGTGACGGATTCACCAATGCCTTGATGCCCCCTGATGGTGACTTGTTCAGTCATCGCTGCTTTCTTTTACCCACCTCAACACCAGACCTTCACGTCTATATTGATGGACATAGCACCCGCAATCGGCGCGAGGCGCGCCTCCTACCACGCGACCGAATGATCGCAGCAACGATGCGGGAGCGGCGTCCCGCGGCGATGGAGTGCGCTTCATGACTAGATTTTTCCGGTGACGGCGGCATCGACGCACTGCTCGGTGGTTGCCAGAACGGGCACATAGTCATATCCCTGAATGATGTTGACCAGTTTGGCCGAATTGCTAACCAGGGTCTTCCAGCGGTTGGCCCGCGCCGTTTCCTTTGCGTACATCTGGTAGAAACATACGCCTTCCAGCACAATTACCCCGGCTTCATCGAGTGCCCCGGTAATGCCCATGCGGTCACAACCCGCCTTGACCTCGGGTGCGGTGGCAATGACGAAGTCGGTGTCCCGGTGCACCCGTCTTCCTCTGATCAGCGTTGCAATCATCTGCATTTCCAGGAGCGACAGCTGGGGGGCCGCCAGGGCCACCACATCCACCTTCCCCTTGTGGCGGCCCTGCTCGGAGTAGAAGTTTTTTATGTCCGCCGCGGTAATCCTCCCGCCGGGCAGTGACAGCAGACCGCCGGGAAGAACCCTACCGATGTCGGTTGCCTCGGGCGTCACACCGTCGATATGGAACAGCGGCACCGAACCATAGCTCGCCAGGGCGGCACCGAAATGTTTGAGCTGATCCGATGTCGGCGTTGACGTGATCCCGGTGAGCGCGGGGACGTTCCAGTAAGAACCGGTGCGCCGGCCGATGAGCGCACCTAAGGCACCCCAATCGGCCAGATCGCCGGGGGCGTAATCGATAGTGAACAAGTGCGTTGCCCGGCGATATTTGTCCAGATGATAGCCATAACGAGGGGCCCTGCCGGTGAACGCCGCCGCCAGGGCCGCGGGGCCGCCCTCGAAATTGGATCGTGCACCGCAAACGCTGTTGGCGTAGATCACGGAGCCGGTATCCCCGAACGCGAGGTGCGCACCGAACACCGGGGCCTGAAAGATCTGGTAGTTGATACAGGTATTGGTCATCAGTATACCGAAGCTCTCGAACGCTGAAATCGCGCGCCGCTCGAGTAGCGCCCACTCCTCATTCTGCTTGAGCGCGCGGTAGCGGCAAAGATCGATTCCGCGCGGATCGGTGATGGTTGGCACGCACACCGACCGCTCGAGGCGCGGGTAGCCTGCGAGTTCCTCCAGGTACCGCACCCCGGCCTCGCCGAGGGATTCGGTATCCGCCATCAGGTGGACCTGGCTGATTTCAACGAAATCAGCGGCATCAAAAAACCGTCCCACCTGGATCTGCTGTTCCAGAGCCTGTTGGCGCGGGTAGCCGAAATCACCCTCGATCATGGATTCTTCATATTTTGTCAGTTTCATCCGGATCCAGTTTACCAAAACTGAAAACAGCGATTTCACACGACTTGACGCGGTTAGAACAGGGGCTTAGTCTGCCGCGTCCGTACAGACTGCATCAAATCACTATGTCAAATCCGACACACAGTGCCGCCGGTGCCAGGACCCTCGACGACGAATCAACCCTGGTCGATCAGCTGGTATCACACGGGCGCCGAGCCATGAAAGAGTTCTCCCGGGCTGAGCAGGAGCGAGTGGACGAGGTCGTGACGGCAATTGCGTGGTCGCTGTATCAACCCGAACGTGCCCGCCGACTGGCGGAGATTGCGGTTGCCGACACCGGGATCGGTAATGTACATGACAAGATCACCAAGAATCAGCGCAAGACCTTCGGCACTTTGCGCGATCTGATGCGCGTACGCACGGTGGGAATCATCGAGAGCGACAGCGAGCGGGGTATCGTCAAGTACGGCAAGCCGGTAGGTGTGGTAGCGGCGATTACACCCTCGACAAATCCTTCCGCCACACCCGTAAACAAGACCATGATGGCACTCAAAGGAGGCAACGCAATCATCATTGCGCCCTCCCCGAGCGGCTGGATCAGCACGAATGCTACGGTGGATATGATGAGGGAAGCTCTGCAAAGAGCGGAAGCGCCCGTGGACCTCGTTCAGATCCTGCCGCAGCCCGTTTCCCGTTCATTGACCCGTCTTCTAATGCAGAAGTGCGATCTGGTCGTGGCTACCGGTTCGCAAAACAATGTCCGTGGAGCCTACAGCAGCGGGACTCCCGCGATAGGCGTCGGCGCCGGAAATGTTCCCGTGGTCATCGACAGCAGCGCGGACCTGGACGATGCCGCTCAAAAAATTTGCGCCTCCAAGATCTTCGACAATTCCACTTCGTGTTCATCGGAAAACGCCCTGGTCATACTCGACGATATCTACGAAGACGCCGTCGACGCGTTGAAGCGTGCCGGAGGATATTTGACCCATACCGACGAACGGGATCGGATAGCACGGCAACTCTGGACCGACGGCAAGCTCAACCGCAATCTCATCGCGACCGACGCCGATGTTTTCGCCGGTAAAGTCGAGCTTGGCGATGGCTCGGAGCACGCCAGGTTCTTCATGGTGGAGGAAGATTCATTCAATCCGGAATCGTCCTTTGCCGACGAGAAACTATCCCTGGTGTTGACGGTGTATCGTGCGCGCGATTTCAGACACGCCGTTGAGCTGGTTGCCCGGATACTCGATGTTCAGGGCCTCGGTCACTCCTGCGGAATTCACACCGCAAACATGGCGCATGCCCGAAAATTGGCGGAGGAAATCGATGTGGTGCGGGTGCTGGTCAATCAGGCGCACACTTTCGGCAACGGCGGCAGCTTCGACAACGCGCTAAATTTCACGCTGAGCATGGGCTGCGGCACATGGGGCGGCAACAGTATTTCAGAAAATCTCAACTATCGTCACTTCATCAACATCACCCATCTCGTCACGACTTTCGCTGAAGACAAGCCGACGGAAGAAGATTTGTTCGGGGCGTATATCGCGAAGTACGGGCGCGATTGATGGACACCGTCCGGCAGTACATCGACGCATTTGGTGCTGCTCGAGCGGATGACGTCTGGCTGATCGCACCGGAAACATCCGTCAGCTTCACCTACGCCGACCTCCGTCAAACAACCCATCAGATCGAGGACCGGCTCGACGAAATGGGCGTCGCCAACGGAGCCAAGGTCGGCTTTCTTGCGGACAACGGGGGCTGGACCGCGCTGCTGTATCTTGGAGTAATGGCCGCCGGTCGCGTGATCGTACCCCTGAACGCCGTCGCCGGCGACGTGCAGCTGGCGCACGTGCTGAATCACTCTGATACCGGGATCGTCTTCGTTTCCCCGAACTACCGGGGCAAGCTTACCAAGCTGCTCGAGCAAATACTGCGTGAAATCAACGTCATCGAACTCGACGCCTTGGACGGTCCGGTCTGGCCCTCGGAATCACAAGACGGATCATCGCGGGATGCAGACAGGGGCCCGCAGCCGGAAGCTGATGATCCCGCGTTAGTGCTCTACACATCCGGTTCAACCGGACTGCCCAAAGGCGCGGTACTGAGCCACCGGGCCATCGTCAGCGGCGGACGTAACGTGGTCAAAGGACACCAGCTCAGCAGTGCTGATCGCGCACTGTGCGTGCTGCCGATCTATCACATCAACGGCGCGATGGTCACGGTCGCGGCACCGCTGATCAGCGGCGGCAGCGTGGTGATGCCGACCCGCTTCAGCGCCAGCACATTCTGGCCGCTGATCGCGGAGTACCGGTGCACCTGGGCTAGTATCGTCCCGACCATCATCAAGTACCTTCTGGATCGCGCTGAGCAGGAACCGTTCGATTTTGGCCGCGATGAGAGATTGCGCTGTTTTCGATTCGGGCGTTCCGCATCGGCACCGTTACCGGTTGCCGTGCTGGTGCAGTGGGAACAGGTGTTCGGCGTTCCCATGATCGAGACCCTGGGCCTGACGGAAACCGCGGGAACCGTGGCGACCAACCCGATGCCGCCCGGCAAGTGCAAACCCGGCTCCGTCGGACTGGCGTTCGGCAATCAGATCAAGATCATCGATGAAAATGGGCGCGAATGTCCGATCGGCGTTACCGGAGAGATTGCCATTCGTGGCGACAACCTGCTCGATCACTACTACAAGGACCCCAAGGCCACGGCGGCGGCCTTCGTACAGGGTTGGTTCAAGACCGGCGATCTGGGCATATTGGACGATGACGGCTACCTGTTTATTACGGGTCGTCTCAAGGAGCTGATCATCCGCGGCGGGGAGAACATAGCACCCCGGGAGATCGACGATGTACTTTACAGGCACGATGCCGTCCTGGAAGCGGCTGCCGTCGGTGTGAATGATGAGCACTACGGCCAGGAGGTGGTTGCGTGTGTGGTCCGGCGGGAGGGATTCCGGTGCAGTGAACAGGAGCTCAAGACCCTGTGCGAAAATGCGGTCGGCAAATACAAGGCTCCGAAACGCATCTATTTCATGAACGACCTCCCCAAAGGCCCGTCCGGAAAAATCCTGAGGTTGAAACTGCCGGAGCTGATCTCGTCGGACCAATCACGCGAGGCGAAATGAACCGCACTCAAGGTATGAATATCCACGGTTCGGTATGCACAGATACCAACCCGTTAAATGTGGGTTAAGAATCGGACTTTTTCTAAATTTACGCAAAGGTTATGCTGCAAACATTACACACAACAAGGAACAAAGAAATGCGAATCGTCTATATTCTTCTCTGCTGCTTCGTGGTCGCCGGGTCCGCGGCCGCCGCCGAGACGCAACCCGCCTATGATCGGGTCACATTGTCCGTTACCGAGGAGGAGCGGGTCGGCAACGACACGCTGGTCGCCAATCTCTACAGCGAGCGGGAAGGCGAGCGAGCACCGGATATTGCATCTGAGGTCAACGAGAATATTTCCTGGGCCATCGACGAAGCCCGGAAAGTGGATGGAGTGACCGCGCAGACTACTGGATATCACTCCCAACCCGTTTATCGAGACCGGACGGTGATCGGCTGGCGGGTGAGGCAATCTATCCGGCTCGAAAGCCAGGATGCGGCCGGTTTGAGCGAACTCATAGGCAAGCTGCAGAAACGTCTGGCCATGAGTTCCATCAGCTACGAAATTTCTCCGCAACGTCGGGCACAGGCGGAGCATGGACTGATCGCGCTGGCGCTGGCCTCGTTCGACAAACGCGCTCGACTGATTACCGACGAACTGGGGCGCCCCGGCTACCGGATCGTGAATCTCAAAGTGGCGACCTCCGGGGCATCAGTGCGCCCCATACCGGTTCAGCGCATGGCCATGGCCATGGAAGCCGACGGAGCGGGTGTCGTGCCTCCGGCGCTGGAAAGCGGAGTACAGAGTGTACAGGTCGAGGTCAATGGGACGATCGAATTGAAGCTGAATTGAGACCGGAAATCACGTCATGATCTCGGCAGGACGCCGCTCATCAAAATGATGGTTCGGTGTGTCGTAGCGAAGCTGTTGGGGGGCGCGCCATGCGCCGATTTCGACCAATTGTGGTTAGCCTGGGTGCAATGTGCGGGTTAATGCTTCGATTTCTGAGCAGGCTCGGCCCGGTCATCTATTTTATCTGCGATGTCCGCTGCTTCCCTGATGGTTTCGGAAATATATTCCCTGGAAGTTTCATCGATAGGCTCCGACCCTTCTTTAGCGGCCCCGCGTGCGTCTGGTGACGACCCGATTTTTTCCGTCGACCCAACAGGGACGGCCGCATCCCGGGTCGCGTCATGCCCCTCGGTTTCCGGGGCTTTCGTCGCATCGGGCAGGGTGATGAACACCCTGCCCTTTTGCTGTTCCAACAGTCTCATGTCGCCCGCGGAATCGCCCAGCCTATGGGCACCCTCGGAAAGATGTTTGTAGACCTTGACGTAGTCCTGGGTCAGGTCGTTGACTAGTTCTGACGTCGTATTGAAGTGGTCGGCCACACTGGATTTGTAGGCCTCGAACTTCTGCTCTGCTTTTTCGAGTTCAGCCTTGAGCTTCCTGGCGTCTTTGCTGCCTCGGGACATGACGCCGAACAATACCGCGCCCAATGCGCAACCGGCGGCGAATGCCGCAATGACGGCGGGCCAAAATGAGTTGGAGAATTCCACAAGATTTCCCGGGCTTTTGTATGAATAAAAACGACGCGTTGAATTATACGTGACCCGGGGTTGTATTGACATGCCAAACGAGGCCCGTGGCGACCAAATGCTCGGCCATAGGACTCGCGACCGGGTTGCCGGGGTTTCGGAAAACCGATTGTCCGTTATCATTACCATCAGACAACAGGGCAGATTTTCATGTTACCGAGATCGATCGCCCACGGCGGCGTGTGGGATATGGACGACGCGCAGGGATGGATGGACGACCATGGTGGAGTCCAGTGCGCGGTCAATGCGGGCGCACTGTCCGACTCCGAAAACCTCTGCTATTTTGCCAACCTCGGTAGTCGCTGATTGAAAAATCCCGTGGACATTTCCATCGGCGAAGCCCGAAAACTGGCGCTGCTCAGCCAGCAGCTGCCGTCGTCGACATTCCGGCGCGGACAGCGGGGTGCACGGGATGCTATTGCACGCCTCGGATACGTACAGATCGACACCATTTCCGTGGTAGAGCGTTCACACCACCTCACCTTGTGGAATCGCGTACCGCACTATCGCCGGCACTATCTCGACAGGCTGGTTCTTGACCGTTCGATACTGGAGTATTGGGCGCACGCCGCGGCCTACCTGCCGATGTCGGATTACCGGTTTACGCTTCCCCGCATGCGCGCCATCTCGAATGGTCAGCGCCACTGGTACGAAAAAAACCCAAAGCTCATGAGAGAGATCCTCGCACAGGTGCGTTTGAACGGGCCGACCCGGGCGAAGGATATCGAGTCGCACCGCAGCGGTGCCGACGGGATGTGGGAATGGGGACCGGTGAAACAGTCGCTCGAGATTTTGTTCATGGAGGGCAAACTCCTGGTGACCCGGCGACACGGTTTTCAGAAAGTATTCGATTTGGCGGAACGTGTGGTGCCGCCGGGCATAGACACCTCGGAACCCACGAAAAGTGAATATGCCCACTGGCTCATCGAACGCCATCTGGAGGCACACGGACTCGGGCGGCTGGTGGAGTTCAGCTACCTGAGACGCGGAATGGGCGCCGCGGTAAAAACCGCGCTTCTGCAAAAAGTCGAGCAAGGAGATGTGATACCGCTGCGAATGAAGCGGTCCGGGGCGATCTACTATGCGGACAGAAAGTTCGAGCGCGTGCTCTCGCGACGCCTTTCACGAAACCGCGTGAAGTTCCTTTCGCCCTTCGACAACCTGATTATCCAGCGTAAACGCGTGGAACAGTTGTTCGATTTCGACTATCAGCTGGAATGCTATGTTCCTGTGGACAAAAGACGATGGGGTTACTTCTGCCTGCCCGTGCTGTGGCGCAGTAGGCTCGTCGCCAGGATGGATGCCAAAGCGGATCGCAGGAACAGGGTGTTCAGGATACATTCCTTCATGATGGAAGCGGGGATCAACGATCTCGATGAGTTTGCACGGCAGGTTGCCCGAGAACTCGAGAGACTGACGGAGTTCCACGGCTGCGAGCGGATCACGATTGGATCGGTATCGCCCGGCTCGTTGAAAAGCCTGCTTCGTCAAGCGACAGCCTGGTAGTAATTTTACTCGACCATGATTTTACGAACCGCCAGGACATATGCCCGCAGGATGATGCTGTCGGCCGGGATCGGCTTTTCTCAGCATGCGTGCAAGGCGTGGATCCTGTCCGGCGCTGATCCGGAGCGGGTCGTCGAAGGCCTGAAAAAAAGTCGGAATCGACAAACTTTTGAACGGCGCATGCGGCTGGCTGGCCTCATCCTCGCCCACGTTGGAGATGAGGAAGGTGCGCGTCGTATTTTCACAGAACTGCTCGAGCACAATCCTGCTCAGCCGCTATGGTTGAAGTATGCGGCAGGCGTACCAGCGCACGACGTGATCGTGCTCGATCGGTACGGCATAGCTTACTGCCCCATGCCAAAGAACGCGTCTTCGAGCATCAAGGCCCGTATGAACTATCTGATGCGCGGCACGAACGACGTCTATGCCCACCGCTTTTTTACGAATGTGTATGAAACCTCCCAGACCACCGATCTTCCCGACCTGGCCGATTACTTCAGTTTTACCGTGATAAGGGATCCTATCGAAAGGCTGCTCTCCTACTATCAGAAAAATATCATCGAGGAAGATTCCCTCGCCCGTGAACTCGAAAACAGCCGGGCTCGCGAGATAATGTCCACACACCCATCGATCGACGAATTCGTAGGGCAACTCGAATCGTATATTTTCTATTTCGATGACGCTCATCACCATACCTTGCCGCAGTCGGCATACATCAGCACCGCGCTGCCGCATCTATCGCGCGTTTACCGGATTTCCGAAACCGATTCGATATTCTCGGAACTGAGCAGCCGCACCCAGACCGACCTTACGCCGACCTATCTATTGAAATCCAATGTCAATGTAGAAAAACTTTTACCCGAACTCAGCAAGACGGCGCGTGACAAACTTAGAGCGTTCTACCGCGTGGACTATGAGCTGCTGGGCCCGTGGTTGGATCCGTAGATCGCCTGCAGCCGGTAGCTCGAATACCTCGGGCTCATCTTTCCGCAGTTGTTTCGCGATGTGAAATCCATCGACCAGCACGGACATGAAGTTTGGTCTATATTTAAGGTGAAAGCTGAATGATGCGGGGGTGTCATGTGAACAACGCTGATAATCAAGACCGAGAGGCTTGGTATATCTGTTGCGATTGCCAAACAATCCTGGGATTTCTCGGAACCAACAATCCACCGCTGGCGTGTGCCTCATGCGGATCAGGGCATATTATTTTTGTCATTCCGCCCGACATCAAATGGTCAAAAGCGGACACCCTTAAAAGGATTTAGACTACTCGCGACGCTTCTCGACCCACGATACCGCTTTGATTTGATCGGTCTTCCTCCGTGCACCGTGGAACCTATTTGAACAAATCCAACGGTGAACAACGGTGAAATAGCGCAGAAATCCTGAGTGGTGTGATGCAGTTCACAGTTTTTTGAGCTAAACCTGACTATACTATAATCTCATGTTTTCACTAAAGATTGGGGTATAGTCGTAAGGAAGCATAGTCTGGAGGTCTGAAGGGATCGATTAGACTACCGTGTCACCTAGGGGTATACCGGGAAACCCTGCCAGGAACGGCGGGGTTTTCTTTTGCTCAAGAAGAGTTGAATCGATTGTCAACGAGGCAGAATCGTCTTGTGCAAACGTGTTGGCGGTGTCCACAAGGTGCTCACCCGGATAGCCGACACCCTGAATTCCTGGTTCCAGTTGAGTCACCAGCGCAAACACACCGGCATGGGCCCTAACAAGCAGGTTATCCTGATCCGCAAGGATCTGAAAATGCGGCGCGGAAAGGAGATCGCTCAAGGCTCGCACGCCTCCATGGAATTTCTGGTTTCCCGGATCCGGCATCAGCCGGAACGGGGAACCGGCGCAGTTATCGACCTCAGCGAAAACGAATGGACGTGGATCGCCGCTGGAATGGGGAAGGTATGTCTGCAGGTGAGCTCGGAAGAGGAGCTACTCGAACATCACCACAAGGCGCGTCAGCTGGGATTGTGCAGTCACCTGATCCGGGACAGCGGTCGTACGGAATTCGGAGGCGTCCCGACGCTCACGGCATGCGCGATCGGCCCGGATGAAGCTGATAAGATCGATGCGGTGACGGGGGATCTCAAACTTTATTAGCCCGCATCTAGTGTACCCCACGGCCAGTAATAAAAACCTGCGCACCTCTCGACAAAGCGCTGCGTCAGGGCGTTGGCGTTGCCGGCATTGACCGGTGCCCCGGCGACCACCGCATCGGACTCCGCCACCTGAGACAGTACATCTATCATGCCATCGTGATGAACGATGCAGTCGACGTGCGACGCACCGGGCTCCTGCATACATTCCCGACAATTCGTACAGAATCCGATGTCAAAATCGACAAGGTAGATCTTCCTTGTCTCCGCGCCGCGAGATTCGGACGCCGCCAATACCGCGTCGACCGAGCCGTCGATATAACCATTCCTGCGGTAGCTGCCGACTATACCCAGCACTTTGGTCGATGATTTCATGACACATTCTTTTCCCGGAACTGGTAAATATACATCAACCCGCTGGCTACACATTGACGGGTATCAATAATGGCCGGATCCGCATATTGCATCGGGTTAGCCAGTCTGGTCTCATACCACCTGGTCCCGCCGACGAATGTACCGTTTTGACAGACTCAATCGACAAAAAAGATCGCGAGAATTTTCGGCCGTATCCGGCGTTGATACCTTTTTTATTAATGCTGTTGATTACTCCCGCAGCGCTGGCTCTCGATGCCGTCCACGTGCCGACCTCTACTGGTGTCGTCATCCCAAATCGATCGGTTGTCCTGGCCGCAAAGGTCATCGGCAGGGTTGTGGCGGTCAACGCGGAGGAAGCCGACAGGGTCGATAAGGACGATGTTCTTATCGACATTGGCGATGCGGAGTTGCGCGCCGACCTTGCTGCCGCCGAGGCCAGATTGAACAAAGAGCGGATCAATCATGCGCACATGGACAAACTGGCGGCAAGGGTGAAAAGCCTGTACGAGCAGAATGCGGCATCCGCGGAAAACCTGGACGATGCCAGCTTTCGTTTCGCCGCTGCCCGGGAGCTGGTCGCGACGGCACAGGCGGCGGTGGCCCGATCACGCGCCATGCTGGACGAAACCAAAATCAGGGCGCCGTTTTCGGGGGTCATAATCCGGAAAAATGTCGAGATAGGCGACGTCACATCACCAGGGGAACCTCTTCTCGAGCTGGAGGACCACAGCGTCCTGAAGTTCAGGACCAGCGTGAAAGAACGTGACATACCATTGATAGACACCGGACAGCGAGTCACCGTCACCATCGATGCACTCGATGACCTCGAGCTGGACGCTACGGTGAGCAAGATAATCCCGTCCGGCGATGCGACCACCCATGAATTCGTGATCGAAGCGGTGTTGCCCTCCACGAACAGACTCTATCCCGGAATGTTCGGCAAGGCGAAATTCATTCAATAGCGCCAGCCCGTCGTCCGTACTGCCACTGGCCGAAAGACCCCGATGAAAAGCATCATTCGCTTTTTTGCCGACCAGCCCACGCTTGCCAACGTACTCACGTTTCTGATCGTGTTTCTAGGATTGAGTTCGCTCAGCGTCATCCAGCGGGACAACTTTCCCAGCGTCGACCTGCTCGAGATGACCATAACGACCCGCTATCCCGGCGCGTCCCCGGAGGACGTCGAACTCAATGTGACCAACAAAATCGAGGAAGAACTGAAAGAGGTGGACGGCATTGACAAGTTCACTTCCTTCTCGATGGAAAATATTTCCATCGTCCACCTCTGGATCGACCGTGAAGTTCGCGACGTCAAAGTCGTCAAAACAGATATTCGCGATGCCGTTTCCCGCGCCTCCGATCTGCCGCCCGAAGTCGATGAAGATCCACTGATCGAGGAAATCACGACTTCCAAGGCGATCCCCATCATCGAGGTCGGACTCACCGGCGAGGTGCCGTATTCGCAGCTCCGGGGCGCAGCCAAACGCGCGGAAAAGGACCTGCTGGCCGTAGCGGGTGTCGGCAGCGTCACAAAATACGGTTACCTCGACCGCGAGATAAAGCTGGAGTTGGCGCAGGACGCCCTGGAAAAGTACCGGATGCCCGCCCACGAAGTCGTCAACGCCATCAGAAACCGGAACATACGGGCGACCGGAGGTTCATTCGAGTCCTATACCAGCGAGCGGAACATCGTGACGCTGGCCGAATTCAGCGACCCCGGGGAAGCCGCCGAGGTGATCGTTCGCATCACCGAGGGCGGGGCCACCATCCGAGTAAACGACATCGCGGTCCTTCTCGACGACTTCGAGCCCGCTAAGGTGCTGTCGCGAATGAACGGCACGCCCGCGATCTCGTTCCTGGTCTTCAAGAAAGAATCGGCGGATATCATCCGTACCGTAGATGCGATTAAGAAACTGGTCGAGGAGAACCAGCATAGGCTCCCTCCCGGGGTGGGTATCGACTACTCAAATGACAAATCCCGACTGGTGAGCAACCGCCTAAACGTCGTGATATCAAACGGCCTGCTCGGGCTGGCGCTGGTGATGCTGATGCTCACCCTGTTTCTGAACTGGCATTCCGCATTCTGGGTCGCGCTGAGCATCCCGGTGGTCCTGCTCGGCACGCTGTTCATGCTGCCCGTCTTCGGGTCATACCTGGACACAATCGCCATGGGAGCGATGATTCTGGTGATTGGCATCATCGTGGATGACGGCATCGTTGTTGCCGAGAACATCTGGCGCTATCGGGAAGCGGGATGGTCGCCCCTGGACGCGGCGGTAGAGGGGACCTACACCGTGTTCAAGCCCGTGGTCACCACTATTGTCACCACCGCGCTTGCATTCATGCCGATGTTCTTCATGACCGGCACCCTGGGAGACTTCATCTTCGTGATCCCGCTGGTGGTGGTCATTGCGTTGACAATATCCCTGCTCGACACGCTTTTCATCATGCCCGCTCACCTGATAGCCAGGGTAAAACGTGAGGACAAAGACTCCGCGCCGAAGACAAACCAGTGGTTTTTAACATTTCAGCAAAGTTTTGCGGCACTGCTCGGCAAGCTGCTGCGCATACGATACATGGTTGTCGCGGCGTTCATGGCACTGCTGATCAGCGCTTTCTGGTACGCGGCGAAATACATGGATTTCGTGCTGTTTCCGACGCAGTCCGCGGACGAACTATACATTCTGGCCGAGTTACCCAGCGGCTCGTCTCTCGAACACACCGCCGAAAAAATCGGCCAGGTGGAAAAAATCGTTGCCGCTCTGCCCGCGGACGAATTGAATTCCTACATCACCCGGGTCGGAACACACGGACAGTTCAATCTCGGAGAAAATGAAAACTGGGCGTTGATCGGCGTATATCTGACGCCTTTCGCAAAGCGTGTGCGAAACGCGGACGAGGTCGTCGAGTCGCTCAGGGAACAGACGGCCAAACTGGAGGGTTTCAAGAAGTTCACATACGTCATTGACAGCGGAGGGCCTCCGGTTGGCCGGCCGATAACCCTCCGAATCGTCGGCAGCGACGACGAGCGAAGAGAGTCCCTGGCGGCGCTGGTCTCGGAAATGCTCGAGGGGATCGAAGGTGTGAAGGATATCGAGCGGGACGACAAACGAGGCAAGGAGCAGATCAAGGTGGAGCTAGACTACGTGCGCCTTGCGGAGCAGGAACTGAGCGTGGCGGATGTGGCCAGAAACATCCGCCTGGCATACGACGGTGAGATCGTAACCTCGGTGCGTTACGGTGACGAGGACGTGGATTTTCGCGTCATTCTCGAAGAAGAGGCGCGGACGTCCGCGGACATTCTTGGCAACCTGATCATCCCCAATCGAAACAACCGGTTCGTATATCTCAGGGACGTAGCGGATTTTCGCGTGGAGCCCGGGCCCTCGAACGTATACCACTATGACAATGAGCGGGCGATTACCGTCACGGCCGATATCGAGAAGGGGGTCACGACACCCGTGGCAGCTACACAATCGATTCTCGATCAGATAGATATCGATAGCGATTGGCCGGGCATGCGCATCGTCACGGGGGGTGAAGCCGAGGAAACCCAGAAGTCGATGGGAAGTCTGATCATTGCATTCCTGGCTGCTGCCGTGGGCATCTACCTGGTTTTGATACTTCTCTTCAACTCGCTCATGCAGCCCGTGATGGTAATGCTCGCCCTTCCATTCGGACTGATCGGCGTCATTTTCGCATTCGCGCTTCATGGCCAGGCGCCGGGCTTTCTAGCCATGCTCGGGGTGATCGGTCTGACCGGAATCGTCGTGAACGATTCATTGCTTCTCGTTAATCTCGCCAACCGACTGTTCGCGGAAAACAAACATGATTCGGCGAAAGAAACCATCGTCGAAGCAACGCACAACCGGCTCCGCCCGATTCTGCTGACCTCGATAACAACCGTCGTTGGCCTGTTGCCCATGGCATACGGGGTGGGAGGTTCAGATCCGTTCTCCGCTCCGATGGCGCTGGCCATGGGATATGGTATCCTTTTCGCCACGCCTCTGACCCTCGTGCTGCTGCCGTGCCTGTTGCTCATCCAGAACGACCTGACCGGTTTCTTCGCGAAGAAAAGATGGAAAATGCGCCGATAGCACACCGTCATTTCGCGCGGGCTTAAGTTGTGATATGCGGGTCGGAAATTGACCAGCTTAATTGGCCCTCAGGCGGGCAATAGCCTAATCTAATCGTCAAACCAACTGGATGGGAAAACATGTTCAATAAAATACTGGTCGCGACCGATGGTTCGTCACATGCCCACAAGGCACTGGATCTGGCAGGCAATCTGGCAAAAATCCATGAAGCTTCACTGATCATCGTGCACGTCATTCAGCATGGCAGTGTGCCGGAAGGCATCCGCAGGATGGTGGAAAACGAACATCTCGTCGAGCAGACCAGACAAAGCACACCACGGCTGTCAGAGTCCGCTCGCAGTCTCGTCGCCGTGATGGGAAAAAGCGCTGACGATATGGACTCGTCACAGAGAGCTTTTCAGGCCTATGGTGAACACCTGCTTGCGCGATCCGAACACGACGCCCATTCGATGGGCATCCACGACGTCAAAACCGTGCTCGAAAACGGTGACCCGGTCCACTGCGTTCTCGACTGCGCGAAAAGACACGGCGTGGACCTGATCGTTCTGGGCACACGCGGTCTGAGCGACCTCAAGGGCATATTGATGGGCAGCGTGTCGCACAAGGTAATCCAACTCGCGCCCTGTACGTGTATTTCCGTCAAGTAAGGCGCCTAATCTCACAATTTGGACGCAGAGCCGGGGTTTCTGTTGACGGAGCTGGGCCGCGTAGACAAATGTTTTGGGCCTCAGTTGGCTGAGTTGTGGAGGACGACCTTTGAACAGGCATACCGAGCCGAACACCACGAAGATGACATTCGCGCCTACTGTGAGTCGAACTTCAGCGTTGATGCTGCCGAAGCCGCTCTTTGCGACCCGAGAATCATCTGCAAGGTAGCTTTCAGAGACAAAACGGCAGTCGGATTCTATCTGGTCAAACACAACGATTGCCCAGTACCGCTCGGCGGCAGTTCGTCTGAACTGAAACAGATCTACGTTCTGGCCAGCGATTATGGATCAGGTGTTGGAAAGTTTATGTTTGATGACGCCATCCAGTGCATTCAAGACTCCGGCCGATCGTGGGTGTGGCTTGTCGTTTCAGACCGAAACCAACGTGCTCAAGCCTTCTACCGAAAACTGGCGTTCAAACCATTGGGCATCGGTCCGGTTATCGAAATCGGTACTGACCCACTTACGTCGACCATCATGGGGCGCGAAATCCAGCGGCCGAATTGAATCGTGGTTCATGACTTCGATTATATACCGTGAACTGCGTGCTATAGTCTGATAGCACAGATTCGGCATTGGCAGCCAAGCCCAGCCGTTATAACTGGCAGATATATTTCAAATTTATCAATTTCTTGTTCGATGAAGACAGTACGGATCATCAAATTCATCCTGCTCGGCTTGGCCATCGTCGTGGCAGGTTTGTTTTTGCACTACAATCTTCCCCGGACCGATGTCGTCCAGATCACCGGCACGGATGTAAAGCGGCAGGACCGCCAGGACAAAAGCAAGAGCCCGCAAACCCGCGACGTGCGCTATATCAACACCGTCACTCGCTCCGGCAAAGTCAGGGTATTCCGAAACGAAGATACGGGGTGGGGTTGGCCGCCCTACCTCAAATTCGACAGCGCGGACCAGACCGCCAAGGCACAAACGATCCTTCAAAATCCCGACAATCCCTGGGTGCGGGTGCGCTACTACGGTTGGCGCATTCAGGTGTTTTCTCTTTTTCCCAACGCTATCAGTATCAAGGTCGTCGACGAGGACTACACACATATTCCCGTGTTCAACATCGTGTTCCTCACATTACTGTCGATAGGCGTGATTTTTTTGTTCAGGCTCGTCCGCTCCCTGATTCGGAGAATATAGGCAAAGCGCTTGCTGATCGAGTGGGTTGGTTCAGATGATGGAGAGGCGTAAATGCGCGGACCTACGGCCCCATGTTTGACCTGTTTACCGTCACGTTGATCGCAGCAACGTTTTTACTGGCGGGGACCGTGAAGGGTGTCATCGGGCTTGGGCTCCCGACCGTGAGTCTGGGATTGCTGACCGCGGCGCTCGATTTAACCGTCGCCATGACGCTGCTGATCGCACCCTCATTGATAACAAACTTCTGGCAGGCCGCAACCGGAGGCAACGGCCGTGACATCCTGCTGCGAGTGTGGCCGTTTCTGCTGACGGCAACCGTGGCCGTCTGGATCGGCGCGGCGGCCCTGACTCGCGTGGATCTTTGGCTCCTTTCGGGTCTGCTAGGTGCGCTGCTGGTGGCCTACGCAACGCTCAGCCTCGCTGGTATCAGACTCTCGATATCAGAGAAACAGGAGGTCTGGGCCGGTCCGCTGTTCGGCATCGTCAACGGAATTCTCACCGGGATGACCGGATCTTTCGTCGTGCCCGGGGTAATGTTTTTGCAGTCGATCGGACTGACCCGCGAAATGCTCGTTCAGGCCATGGGCATGCTGTTTACCGCCTCCACCATTGCCCTTGCCCTGGCGCTCCAGGGTAACGGCATATTGACCCCCCAGTTCGGCCTCGCATCGGCCGCCGCGGTGATACCCGCCGTCATCGGCATGATCATCGGCCAGCGCATTCGATACGGGCTCCCGGAATACCGCTTCCGGCAGGTCTTCTTCGTTGCGATACTGTTGCTCGGCGCCTATATCGTTGTGAACTCGATCACAGCCCCCTGTAGCGACCACGACGCTCTCGCACACCTAGGAGCCTGGCCCCGTTAGAAGCGTTCACCCATACGATCGAGTATTCGCTGTTCGAACGCTCGTTGTATGCACGATGTTTCCCACCGGGAGCAGCAGGGATTGCCAAAAGGGCACGCGCCGGACGGCGAGAAACGCTCGTCTACAGGTGGCCCTTCGAACCGGTTGTTTCCTATTGCCCGTTGATCCGGAGTGATCCGGGGAGAGGAGCCGCTATCATCACGCTGAATTGTGATGTCGCTGCTGCTGCCGTTTCGAGTAATAACCCTTTGCTCGCCCCCGCCCCGGATTATCCGTGTTTCGCTCTGGTCGCCGCCGTGTTGCTCGATACTCGTCGTGGAGTCGCCCCACCGGTAGGATTCCGCAACGGCTGACCCTGCTCCAATGAGCATCGTCATCAGCATCACGCCAATCAACCCGTTCAGCGACTTGCTCGATTCATCTGTCGATGTCTTCATGTTTTTATATCTCCTTTTCTCAGGTGAGGATATATTGTTTCGCAATGATTTACAGGATCAGTCATCGTCGCTGTCATCATCCTCGCTTCGGTAGATGCTCCTAATATTGCCGCCATTGCGCTTGTGGCTGCGTTTTCGCTTGCCACCGAGTTTCGAGTCCCGGCCTTGGTGCGTTGCGTTGTAATTGACGCGGCCAAACTGGCCGGTCTGGTTGCTGTTGTTGCCGCGGCAGACTTGGATCGTGCGGTTAATGTTGATTTCCCCGCTTTGATAGGTCGCGTTGTCGTTGCTCGCACCGCATTGAAAAGTGCGGTTGATGTTGACCCGACCCTCCTGGATCGTGGTATTCACGTTCGACGCCGATACCGGGCCGATCATGACCGCCAGCACGGCGGCCGATGCGAACTTGATAAATTTCAATGTCGAGAGGTTCATTCTGGTTATCCTCAATTAGCTGTAATAGTGAACGGAACGGTCAAACGTCCCGGCAAATGCCCGCTACCGAGTTGGATCAGCGTGCCCGGCTCCGGGCACGCTGATCAAAGCTGGTTGATGCACACTTAGCCGCCATCATCGGATCGATGCGGACCGCGGTCCGTTGAATGCTCGAGCGTCCGTTTGATTTCATTCGCCCCGGATACGGCCAAGGTACTCCATCCGGTCATACCAGTACTGTCTGACCTTGTTGTCGTTGACTTTGCCCGATTGCACCGTGTGCGCCAGGTTTCGGCTTCCAGATTGCACCGTCCTGCTGAAGTTACGATCACAATTCTGCTGCACGTTCGAAGTGTTCACGACATCGTTCTGGACGTTGACCGAAAAGCAGGGTTTATCGAATTCACCGCGCCCGGAATCGCCATTGACGATGAAAGACGATCCCAATAGTGCGATACCAAGGAAAATAATCGATGTTTTCATTTGTCTTGATCTCCTGTTGCAGTGAGAAAGAGCCGATGCCCGAATCCGGGCATCGGCCCGCTACTCAATTTCGCGAACGCTTGCGCTTGGCAATGCGGCGCTGATCCGTCTTGTTGAAATTCACCCTTCCGAACTGACCCGTTTCGTTCCAGTTCGTTGTGCCGCGCTGAAGGGTTCGGTTGGCGTTGTCGAGTCCCTGCTGATAAGTAGCGTTGTCATTGCCGTCTCCGAGCTGAAAAGTATCATTGGTATTGATCTCCCCTTCCTGAATTGTTGTGTTGGTGTTCTGACCCACCGCGGATGCCGGACCCGAAAACGCTACGAGCATGGCGGCAACGGTGAAAGACGACAGTATCTTTGAAGATGCAATTGTCATTTTGAAATACCTCACTGGTTGATAAGTCGAAAAATGATGAGCCCGATGCACCTGGATCTCGGCTGCCCGGTCACTGAGACATCGCGCTCTCCGCGACGCGCGGAAATGACATTCCCGCCGTCGAGAACATGGTAATGAAGAGAAAATGAATCCGAGCTGAACGGGAAGCACATTCGACCGGTGCTTGTTCAGCGAAGGTTCAGGCTTCCGTATGTACCCTTCAGAGCCCGCTCGCAAACAACGAGATGATGAGATGAATCGAATAGAGACGAGGTCGAGAATAGACCCGACGATGCCGGAAAACGGGGAAGTGGTCCGCGAAAACCGCTGGAGCAGTTATAATCAACGGAGCAATGGTTTGTTTGGTAACAACGTGAAAAAACTTATTTTCGTTCTGTCACTGTCTTTGTGCTCCGTGTTTGCGGCGGCGCAGGACAACGTCCAAAACCTGCAGCAGGCTGTCGCAAAGGTCAAGAAGGATACCGGCGGTCAGGTTTTGTCCACGAGTGAAAAAAACGTAGACGGCCAGCGCGTCTTTCGCATCAAGGTGCTGGACAAGAAAGGCGTGGTTCGATACATCGAAGTCAAGACCAAACCTTAGTCCGTACTGATTCGACAACCGTTTGATAGGTTTTGACGAATGCGCATTTTAGTTGTCGAAGACGAGGCGGCGATTCGCGATCGTATCGTGGACCGCCTGCGGACGGACGGCTTCGTCGTCGACGCAGCGCAGGATGGTAAAGAGGGCTTGTACCGCGCCACGGAGTTCCCCCTTGATCTCGCGATCGTCGACCTTGGCCTGCCGCGGCTAGACGGCATCGAGCTGATAACCAGATTGCGGCAGCGTGGGATTTCATTTCCCATCCTTATCCTTACCGCGCGGACGCGGTGGCAGGAGAAAGTCGAAGGTCTGGAAGCGGGCGCCGACGACTACCTGGGCAAACCGTTTCACCTCGAGGAAATGATTGCCCGTGTTCGAGCACTGATTCGCCGCTCTGCGGGCCTGGCACACGCGGAGTTGATATGTGATCCGGTCTCGCTCAACACCTCAACGCAGAACGTAACCGTATCCGAGCTGCCGGTGGATCTGACCGCTTTTGAGTATCGGGTGTTGCAGTACCTGATGCTTCATTCCGGCAAGGTCGTCTCTAAGACCGAACTGACGGAACACATTTACGAGGAAGACCAGGATCGTGACAGTAATGTCATCGAGGTGTTTGTCGGACGGCTGCGCAAAAAGATAGACCCGGGCGACGAGTTAAAACCGATAGAAACCCTACGCGGACGTGGTTATCGATTCAACTTGCCGCGCCGCGAGTGAGAAAGTCGCTCCACATGAGGCTGCTGCTGGCGGCTTCTGCTGCATTGCTGGCCTTTCTCGGTCTTGCTGGGATCGCTCTCGACAAGGCATTCCAGAACCGGACGGAGGTGGCGGTCGAGGATCGTCTCAAGGGACAGGTTTTCAATCTGCTCACCGCGGCGGACCTGGATCGGGACGGCCGACTGCGCATGCTGGAGGAACTACCGGAACCCCGCTTCGGGCGTATAGATTCTGGACTATACGGCGAAATCGTCAACGCGCCGGGGCAAATCGTTTGGCAGTCAAGATCCTTGCTCGACAAACGTCTGCCTGATGCTGTAATGCTCTCACCCGGGCGGATTTCATTCGAGTGGGGTCAGATGGGGAACAGAGATCCCGTGTTTTTGTATCGCTTCGGGGTGGGCTGGGAAATCCCAGGAGGCGACATCAGCGCGTTCATGTTCTCGGTAGCAGAAGATACCCGGAGGTACAATAATGAGATCGGTGCGTTCCGCAGGACGCTTTGGGCGTGGCTGGGAGGCGCCGCGTTGGTTTTGCTGTTAGTCCAAGTTTTCGTGTTACGCTGGAGCCTCAAACCGCTCGCCGAGGTTGCAGCGGAAATCGGAGAAGTGGAAAAAGGAGAGCGCGAATATCTGGAAAACAATCATCCCCGTGAAATCAGCAGATTGACCGAGAGCATCAACAAATTGCTGGGTAGCGAACGCGATCGTCAGCGACGTTATCGAAACAACATGGACGATCTTGCACACAGCCTCAAGACACCTCTCGCGGTGTTGAAGGGCTGGCTGGATTCACAATCCGGACACGACGGGCGACAGGAAGCCGAACAGCAAATCGAACGGATCGGCCAAAGCGTGGAATATCATCTCCGGCGCACCGCGTCCGGAGCTGCGATATTTTCCAGGCCTGTGGAGGTGGGGCCAATCGTATTGGAGATGGTTTCGGCGCTGCACAAGGTATATGCCGGCAGAAACGTCGAGACGTCGGCCGACCTTCCGGCGGACCTCGTTTTTTTTGGCGACAAGGGCGACATCATGGAAATCCTTGGAAACGTGCTCGACAACGCATTCAAGTATTGCACGACATCGGTTTGCATCAAGGGGGCATCCGTTGGTGAAACGTCTCGACCGGGTTTACGAATCGAGATCAGCGACGACGGTGCGGGATTTCCTGACAGCTTGGGGAGCCGGGTCCTGGACCGGGGCGTCCGTGCCGACACGCGCACCAATGGCTACGGCATAGGTCTGGCGTCCACCCGGGATATCGTCGGCATTTATGGTGGTACACTCGATATCGGCAACCGAAAAACCCACGGCGCGATTGTTACCATAACGCTGCCAGGCGGCTGATCGACTGCATATCTCCCCTGCACGGTCTGTGGTTATACCCCGGGCCTTCGACGGTTCTTCCATTTTTCCTCGCTAACGATATCCAAGTAGTGAAACGGGTTACGCCTGGGTTGTCAGATTTCGACGGTGTCGTTCAGTTCACGTTCAGGAGCCGTCGGGCAAAATGACGGTCACCATGAAAATTGACAAATGGGAGACATGAGAATGAAGACCGGACATCTGACTATCGGATTCCTCGGAGCGCTGCTCATCGCAGGCCCAATCAGCGCCGAACAGCGCGGAGATTCCGTGGCGACGACCGTTGATCGATACGCCACCAAGGAAAACATCGGCAGGACCATCGGAACCGCTGCAGGCGCCTTTGTCGGATCTCAGTTCGCCGATGGAGGCACAGCGGTCTTCACCGCGGCTTTGGGCGGCCTGGCGGGGTATCTGATCGGTGGCCATATCGGCAGGGAGCTGTCACGAAAAGATCAGGCAGGTCTCGCCGATGCCACGCAGACCGCACTCAATACGGGTCGTAACCAGGATTGGAAAAACCCGGAGACCGGCGTCACCGCACGGGTGGCGGTTCAAGACGATGGCTACGTCGGAAGGCAGCTCATCGGGCGCATCGCCGAACTTCCCGCACTCGAGCTCATTAACGATTACTACGTCACCGGATCCAATACGAACGTGCGTGGAGGTCCTGGCACGGAGTACGCCATCCTCCATCGTGTCGCGAAAAATCAGCGCTTGCCGGTTATTGGTCGCGTGGTCGGGGAGAGCTGGTACATGGTCGCCGAGCGGGGCTCGGGCAGCGGCTTCATATACGCGCCCCTGATGTCCAGAGCATCCGCCCAGCCCCTTTCACAAAATGCCATTCGGGACGCGCAAATCATCGACGAGCCTGTCCGCAGCTATGCTGTAGAACAAAGAGCCTGCCGGGTAATCGATCAGGAAGTCCGGTTGCCCGGTGGCGACACCAAAACGCACAGCTTCCGGGCCTGCCAGCAGAAAGACGGAAGCTGGTTGGAGGTCTGAGTATGAAAATCCTCTATAAAACGATACTACTGGGCACCTTGATCGTCACGCCGCTTGCGTCCATGGCGGCGGAACGCCTCCTTGCGCAGGGCGCGGAATATGAGGTTACCCACAACACCGCCTGCGGCAGGTCGGCAGCGATTACCATTCGTTCGGAAGACTTCGAATTCTTCACCAGGAATTCCAGCCAGTTGCAAAACATCCTGGACGGGGCGCGCGCCATGATCGAGTTTCAGTGCGGCCGCGTCGAGGCGATTGCGGTCGTAGGCGAACTCAGGGGTTTACATGATCCTGTTTACTCAGGCAAAGCGCAGCGCGACAACGACTGGATACTGATGGCGAACCGGTCCATCCGGGAAGCCCGGAAACTCGACTACCGGCCCGGGCCTGCGCCTGTCGATTCGTCATCCGGCCAACAGGGTTACACGGTGGCGAACCTCAAAACCGGCATGTCCGTTCGCGAATCAGAAAATGCGATACGCAAAGCGTTCGACGCCGCACCTCACTATGATCCGGAACTCAGGCTGATGACTCTGCATCTAAACGGGTGCCCGGATGACTATTCGTGGAACAGACCGGACTCTAACCCCGTTTCCGGTTGGAAGTGCCTCAAGGTCTGGTTCAGCGACCAGCGCGTACCCGAACTCGAACGACTGGAGCTCGTGCAGGTCATTGACGGGACGGACATGAATATCGCGGAATCTTCCCTAATTGCGCACTTCGGGCAACCGGACGACAGACAAGTTGAAATCGATGACAGCCGGTGGCAAAGGTCCGGCAAAAAGGTAAGGATGTCCTGGGGTGAGCACACAGATGATGACAGCGGAAATCGTGAACTCGAAGCGAATCTGACCCCTCTGGGTGGCCGCATGGTTACCGTCATCGAGCTCAACGAAGCCGGGCTTGCGGCGGATTGGGCCGCAAAAAACGAGCTGATGACAGGGCTCGTATTGTAGCGATCTTCAGTGTGGACCGGCTCGATCGGAAACCGACGCGCCGGTCCACATTGATCTATAGGCCGCTAACCTTATACTTCGCGTCATCTGGTGTATATTTCTGGGAAACAACATGGAAATTTTCGATGACGGCACTCGATTTGACTGATGAATCCAGTTTCACCTACTGGTGCGAAGACAAGATCCGCTTCGCTGATCTGGATACCTACGGCCACCTCAATAATGTTGCATATGCCACCTTTGCCGAGAGCGGCCGGGTGGACTTTTTATCCGAGGTCATCGAGGGTTCTCTGGACGGCGAAGGAGAGGGCTGGGTAATCGCCAAGCTCACTATCAATTTCCTGACATCGGCGTATTACCCCGGAAACGTCAAAATTGGGAACGTGATCCGCCGAATCGGCAACTCATCGGTCATTTGTGAGCAGGGCCTGTTCACCAACGGCAAGTGTTTTGGCACCTGTGAGAGTGTGCTGGTCTGGGCGGATTCCAAAAACGAAGTTTCCCGCCCAATGCCCGAACATATCAAGGCAATCCTCAGCAAATACATGAAGAACTGCTAGCCTCAGCTCGATCTTAGCTCGGACCGTTACCAGTACATTCGGATGCCTGTGTTTATGCCAAAGCCTTTGTATTCGCCAAGGTCGCCGGCGTCATCTTTCATCCGCCCGTACTCGACGCCGGTCTGCCATTTCAATTTGTGGCCGTAGAAGTAGACGTTGAATCCGAGGTATATCTCGTTGTACTCATCTCCTCTGCCATCGACGATCCTACCCTCATATCTCGGCAGCCTTAACCCGTTTTCGCCCTCGCTGGTGACGAAAGAATAGCGAAGGACCGCCTGGTAGCGTGGGCCGAAATCAAAAAAAGGCATGATGACCAGCCCCCACACGTCACTCTGTCCGGCGAATCCCTTACCGCCGGACAGGTCCGACCACAGGCCCCACTGCCCGGCCTGCCACTTTGTGACCAGCGACAGCACCTGCGAGAAATCCCGAGTGCCGGAATTGATATGCTCCTGGTTGTAGACGTAATCGACACGGATCATGCCGCTGTCAAGCTTTGGTACCTCCTTGAACTTGTGACCGAGGGAAACGAGGCCGAAGTAGCTCGCATCGAAGCGGCTGATTTCGTCATGATCCTCCGATGAAAAGATGCCGACGTTGTAGCTCCAGTGCTCGTCGGACTTACCTTTAGCGCCGATTCCGACGAAATATTCCCTGGTAAACCACAGATTGTTGGTCAGGTCGTTGCGCTGCATGGTCAGCAGACTCTTCGACGAGGTCGCACCGTCCAGAGTGAATCCGACCGATTGCTTGAGAAATTTAAAACTGAGGTTATTGTTTGGAGACCAACCGATATATGCATCAGTGAGACGGGCATACATATCGCCCAACGAGTCATTGAGGTCGAAGTCGCCCTCGATGTGCAGCACCCATTTGCGGAATACGTCAGCCTTGAAACCAAATCGAAAACGCCGCCACAGGAACTCGTCGGAGAAATCCCCCTGGTCAGCTTCGAACCACGCCGATTCCGGCTGAAGACGTCCGCTCAATGCGAATTTTTGCAGGTAGCGGTTGTCCTCGTTCTCGTAAAGCCTGGCGTAGCTCCAGATCCTGTCAAAGTTAGAGGCATCCTGTTCCCCGACCGCCGCGGCTAACGGCACCTGGCCCGGGATTGAAGCAAGGGCGGCAATGCAATACCAGAGGCATCTCATGAGACTTTCGGGGTGTCGATGCTAATTCCGGCGCCGTGCTAGCGCACTATGGTGGCAAACACAGCATGGCCAACCGTTTCAAGCCATAGAAAAACCATCGACACAACCGTTGTGATTCGATGCATTTCCAAACTCTACACGTTATTGATAGGAAAACAGTGATTATCGGGTGATTTACCGCAACGCTTGGCGATGATTATCAGGCGATTCGACCTGCTCTCCGTCATCGAGGCTAAAGCTGCGGCAACTTTCAATTTTCTCATTTTCTATTCTGCTTCCCGGTTATTTTCGTTCAGCAATCGGGCCTCTTTGGTCTCGACTTGATGCATATGTACATCCTGCTGTGGAAAGGGAATGGAAATGCCGTTGGCGTCGAATGCCAGTTTTATGTTTTCCAACAGGCCCGCGCGTACGCTCCAAAAGTCTTTGTTCTTGACCCAGGGCCGCACATTGATATTGACACTGCTGTCCGCCAGTTCACCCACGGCCACACTAGCTGCCGGGTCCTTGAGGATGCGTTCATCTTCCGCGATGACTGTTTCGATCAGTGCGCGCGCTTTTTTGATGTCGTCCTGATAGCTTATGCCGAACACCAGGTCCACACGCCTGTTTTCCTCCGCCGAATAGTTCACTATCGTGTCGTTGTACACCAGACGGTTGGGCACTATGATCCGCTTGTTGTCCGGCGTCAGCAGCGTGGTGTTGAACATCTCCACTTCGAGCACCGTACCCGCGGTACCGGCGGCCTCGATATAGTGCCCCAGCTTGAAGGGTTGAAAGAAAGCGATCATGACGCCGGCAGCGAAGTTGGACAGGGAATCCTTCACTGCCAGGCCGACGGCCAGACCCGCCGCACCAAAAATGGCCAGCGCTGACGTCGTGTCGATGCCGAGTTGATCCAGGGCCGCCAGTACCACCAGCGCCATCAGTGCGACATATGCGGTGTTTCCCGCCAGCCTAACAAGCAAATCATCCAGGCCATGCCTGGTCAGCTGTTTGGCCAGGTAGTTACTCATCCACCTCGCGACTTTTCGGCCGATATAGAATATTACCAGCGCCCAAAAGATATGCAGCACCCAGGGCCCCACAGCGCTCCAAAGATTGTCAGCAGTTAACTCCATTGCTCAGATCTCTCGATGTTTGATTGTTGTTGCCAGTTTAGGCCGGCAGACCGACTGGTTGTGATTTCCCCGCGGTGAAGACAGGCTATATGTTGAATCGCTCCCGCTCATTGGGCGGCCGTAGTATACAGAACCTTGACTGCATTCTCTCCAACATTCTGCTGCAACGGCATGATCGATTTGACGCGGGGAGCGACCGATACAGGCTATAATCAAGGCGGATACTTGTACAGCGTAGCCGCATTACCGCCCCGCGATCGATAGAAAGCCGGGCTGCGCGAACAACATCAGGGCGGCTCAGGAGACAAGAGTGAAACTGTTTCTGATTCTGCTTGGTATCGCCATTGTTGTCATAGGCTCTCAATATTATTTCGATTCTCCGCCCGCCAACGAGAGTTGTGCGGCAGATCCTTTACCGTCTTGCGCGGCCCTCAGCCGCACCGGAAGCCACGTGACGGTCATTAATAATTGCGAGTACGACATCACGCTTCAGTGGGAATTTTTGGCTGGATCAAACCAGGTCCATAACCTGTCCCCCGGGGGGACCAAAAGAGTGTCCTCATATCCCATCAAGGTTGACTCGGTCTCCTGTTGTCCCGAAAACAACCGATGCTGGTGAGCCGTCCGATTGTCGGGGGTATGCAGCGCAGCCTGATCCGCAACAGTCTGATCATGTGCATCGCGGTCGGCGTAACGGACTGCACCAGCATCGGCCCCAAAACCATACCCCGGGATCGCTCGAACTATATCAACAGCGTTGCCACATCCTGGAAATCCCAAACATTGCTCAACATCGTCAAACTAAGGTACGCCGATACCCCCGTGTTTCTGGAAGTGGCGCAGATCGTCAGCGGCTATACAGTGGAAAGCCAGCTTGCGGCTGAGGCCAATCTTTCTAATATTCAGGACAGTCTGACGCTGGGCGGCGAAGGCAAGTTCATCGACCGGCCCACGATAACGTATTCCCCGTTGACCGGCGACAATTTCGTACGCAAATTGCTTGCGCCCATACCGCCCAGTGCAGTGTTGTCACTCATCCAGTCCGGATGGCCGGCGGACCTGGTCATGAGAACCACGGTTCAGGCCGTCAACGGTCGGCGGAACCAGTCGGGGACCGAACCTCGCCGGAGTCCCGCCGACAAGGATTTCTACCACCTGATCGATCTGTTGCGGGAGATCCAGCAATCGGGCGCATTCGGCATGCGCATCGAACAGCGGGCCCAGGAAAAAGACACTACCGTACTGTTTTTCTATCACGAAACGCTGGATCCCAACGTTGCGGTTATTATCGGGTCATTGAAGAAACTTCTTGGACTGGACCGGAACTCCCTTCGTTACAAGATCGCGTATGGCGCGATTCCGAGCGGGCATGACGAAATCGCCATCCTTACTCGCTCGGTCATCCAGATCATGCTGGAAATCGCCTCTTACATCGAGGTTCCGGAAAAACACATCGAGAGCAACCGGACGCAGCAGACCGCCTCGGTCAAGACCGAAGTCGAGGCGGATATCCCCCGCTCATTCGCATCAAAAGTGGTAAGGAACGACCCGCAGATCCCTTTGTCGAAATCGAGTACGAAGACTACTGGTTCTGGATCAACGCCGACGATTTCGATTCGAAGAGGGTCTTCACCTTTCTCATGCTGATACTGATGCTGTCGGAGACCGGTGATAGCGGAACGCTGCCCGTACTGACCATACCCGCGGGCTAGCCCGCATATTGCACCAGTACGGTTGTGATTGTTTTATAGCTTATTGATCTTGCGCTTGATCTTCACTCGGACCGTAGCTACGGCTACGCTCCTCGCTGCAGACCGGCGCTCAGCCAAACCTGTCCTGCGTCATCGCTCGGGATACTGGTGCAATATGC
>Ga0209456_10000209_pt1 | contig 32626 bp, 29 predicted proteins | sample COG_11_FD_184755 | JGI IMG/M metagenome (GOLD analysis project Ga0209456, IMG submission 184755) | Pelagic marine sediment microbial communities from the LTER site Helgoland, North Sea, for post-phytoplankton bloom and carbon turnover... | ecosystem: Environmental > Aquatic > Marine > Neritic...
ATCGAACTTTCGTTGACGACTTCAAGATGTAAGGGATCCAGAGCGTCCGCCAGTTTGTTTTCTATGCTCGCTTGAATTTTCATGAAGCTTCGACGGTTTTAATGAACCGGGGATTATGTCAGATGCTATGCGGTAAAAAACAGGCTGGCAGCGCAATTCCGGGCCTTGCTGGAAGAAAACCGCCATTCTAATGTGATCCAGGTTACACAGGTGCGCGGCACGCCCCGGCATTGAGGCGCCAACCGGTACAGACGCCAGGGCTTGATTTGCCGTTGAAACAGCCAAGAGAGTGGCTAATATTGCTGATATTACGTTTCAGAAGGCACCGTTTATCGGTTATTTTAGACATATTATCCTTGCTAAGCACTATTATCTATACTCAATGGCTAGACACAGATATAAAGCACATAAGTGCCAGAACACGCCATGTCCCGGCTACCTTGCCTGGGTATCCGACAAACGGATTCAATTGTTAAACAGAGTTAAAAAAATACCGTTAATATTGGATACTATACCGTTAGTCTGTTTATTTTGCTATTTTATCTGCCTAAGCTACATTTTTTAGTGAGTGCGAAAAATTTCATGCTATCGAGGCGACAAGTGTACAGGAAAGCGGAATTTTCAATCCATTGCCCATCAGGATTCCACATCGGTCACGGATTGTTTGTTGGTTTTACGCTGATCGAGTTGATGGTGACGTTGGCGGTCGCGGCGATTGTGATCACGATTGCGGCGCCGAGTTTTGTGGACGTGGTGCAGAAGGCGCGGATGAGCAGTCAGACGAACGATGTGGTCGCAGCGGTAAATTTGGGGCGCAGTCGGGCGTTGACGGAGGCTGCGCGGGTGATTTTGTGTCCGACGAGTGATGAGGTGACGTGTTCGACGACGCAGAGTTGGGGGGACGGTTGGATGATCTTTGTGGACTGCAATCAGAACGGCAGCCTGGATGCCGGGGGTACGGACTGTATCAATGGGAGTGCGGAGCGGATAGTTCGCCGTGGGAGCAGTCCGAAGGGTGGGGCGCTGGATGTGGCGTCGAATGCGAGTTTGCAGTTTGAGTCGAACGGTCGGGTAGCGGCATCGCGGACGTTTACGGTGTGTGTCCCGGGGTTGGACACGGCGCGGCAGGTGGTGGTTAACACCGTGGGCCGTTCCCGGGTGATTGAGGCGGATCCCGCCAGTGTGTGTTGAGGATACAGAGATGAAGCCGGCGTTATTTCCCCTGTCGAAGTTTTGTTGCAAGGCGAATCCCGTTGGGATGGTTGGACTGACGCTGATCGAGACGCTGATCACGATTGTGCTGCTGGCGGTTTCGCTACTGGGGCTGGCGGCGCTTCAGGGACAGGGTATGAGTGCGACCACGGACGCCTATGCGCGGACCCAGGCGAGCATGCTGGCGTTTGATTTGACGGAGAAGATGCGTGCATACGATCCGACGAGTATTGGCGACTATGGTGGGACGTCGGCGGGGAGTTGTAATCATCTGGTGAATTTCGATGCGGCGAATGATCTGAAGTGCTGGGAGGAGGGTATTAATGCGGCGCTGGGTCCGGGCAGTTCGGGTTCGGTGACGCTGGCGGTGTCGGGGACGACGGGGTTGACGACGGCGACAATATCGATCAGCTGGATGGAGCGTCAGCTGAGGCAGGATGAGGCGCAGAGTTACGCGGACGATGTAACGAGGACGGCGACGTGGGTGACGGAATTATGATGATAGCGATGTCAGGTATGAGACGCCGCGAGACGGGATTGAGCCTGATCGAACTGTTGGTGGGTCTGGCGATTGGGGTATTTTTGATTGGCGGGTTGGCGACGATTTTGTTCAATTCAAAGAAGGCGTCGGAAGCGCAGGATTCAGCAGCGCGTCTTCAGGAAAATGCGCGATTTGCGATGGAGTTCCTGAGTTACGATTTGCGCATGGCGGGGTATTTTGGTTGTGCGCGGTTACCCGGGGGATTACAGGGGCTGGCCACCGGGACGTATGGTGATGCGGTCCAGTTTTCGTATGCTGATCCGAATGATTCAATCACGCTGACATCGGATGCGCTGCGGGGGGCGAATACGCTGGTGTTGTCGAGTGTGGACGGTTTGGTGGATGGTCAGGATCTTGCGATTGGGGATTGTGGTCGGACGGAGATTAAGCCGATTGCCTCGATTGCGACGAGCACCAAAACGGTGACCCTTGGGGACACGCTGTCGCGGCCGTTCTTTATAGACGATGCGGTGGTGCGGGTATCGGACGTTTTTTCCTACACGATACAGCTGAAGAACGGTGTACCGACGCTGGTACGGATGGATGCGCTGGGGAACGACGAGGAGTTGGTCGAGGGGGTTGAGTTTTTGAGGCTGCTCTATGGTGACGGCACGGGCTACATGGCGTGGGATGCGGTGACCGACTGGGACAGCATCAGCAGTATCAAGGTGGGGTTGCTGATGCGCAGTATCAGCAACTATAACCCGGATGACAATACGGGCCGAGAGTATGGTTCCGGTGCCGATGCGGATGCATCCGATGGACCGTTTGATATTTTGGATTTATCGGGAGTAAATGCGGTGGATCCGCCGCAGGGGAATTTGCGCGGTCAGCGCAAGGTATTCATCAGCACGATCTATGTGAGGAATGCGTTATGACCGGGAGGCTGAGCATTGCGTCGAACCAGCGGGGAGTGGTGCTGGCGGTGGCGTTGATATTTTTATTGGTGCTGACGCTGATTGGAGTGAGTGTCATAGGGACGAGTTCGCTGGAGGAGCGCATGGCGGGCAATTTGCAGGCGCACACGCAGGCGTTTCAGGCGGCGGAGACGGGGATATGGCGCGCGTTTGGTCCGTTGCTGAGTGATATATCGGGATTGAGTTCATCGATGAGCTGCACGAGTTCGGATGAGTATGTGGATCAGGGCACGGTGGGGGGATTTTCATCGGTGAAGACGTGTTTGAATTTTGAGTCGACGCTGGCGGGTGGAGGCGATCGGGATTCCACCAAGGACCCGGGTGCGGGGACGATGGATGATCCGGCGACGCATTCGGAGTCGACGGGGGCGTGCGCTGCGGCGTCGAACTATTTTGATATCGAGAGCGTGGGTGATACGACGACGTTTGCCCGCGCTACGGTAATCCAGGGGATACGGGTGCCGGGGGCGGCGGACACGCCGGGGTGCAATAACGTATTGACAGAGACAGGTGCAGGGTGATGAAAGTGACGCGCATATTAACGATTATTCTGATGACGGCGGGATTGATGCTGACGACATCGATCCGGGCGGACGATTCGCAGATCTATGTTGGATCGACGACGCCGGAAGCCAACGGTCTGCTTCCGAACATTCTGTTCGTTCTGGACACGTCGGGTAGCATGAGTAACACGGACAACACGGCCTACAGCCGTATCGAGCGGATGAAGCAGGCGTTGACCGAGATGATCAACACAACCAACAACGTCAATGTGGGCCTGATGCGCTTCCACGCCATCGAGGGCGGTCCCGTGCTCTATCCGTTGCGCAACATCGACGCCAATGTGACGGACGGGTCGGAATCAGTTATCGAAGTGTCCGCGATGTCTTCCTCCGACGATGCCGAGGAAAGCACCAGCGACTACGCCGTAACCCTCGACTCACAGCTGCTGGAGATGTCGAATGCGAATGCCGCGCCGGCGGCACCCGCTGCCACAACCTTGTTGCTGACACCGATGGTTTCGACAGACGACACCGAGACCGACGACAACGACAATGACGACGATGAGCTCAATTTTGGCTCCGATAACGACAATGTGGGCATACGCTTCAGCGGGGTAGCCATTCCCCAGGGCGCCACCATTTTGAGCGCCTATCTGACCGTCAAAGCGGCCAGTTCGAGTAGCAGCACTGTCCGTATCGTTATTCGAGGCGAGGACGCGGACGATTCATCTCCGCTGACGAACACCTCCCTCACCGAATCCAGCCGCGAACGCACCTCGGCACTCGTGCCCTGGTCACGCATGCCCAGTTTCAGCAGCGGTAACTACTACACCAGCCCGCAGCTGCGCAGCATCGTGCAGGAGATCGTCGACCGCACCGGATGGGTCAGCGGCAATGCCCTGACACTGTTGACCAACGAAACCAACAGCGGCACACGCGATTTCTACAGCTTCGATGGTGCGGACACTGCGGCGGAACGCCCGACGCTTGTGGTGCAGTACATCGAAGGCGCCACCGGCCCTCAATACCAGGTCAGCTCCGGCAATGACGACGCCGAGGAAACCTTCGGCAACCTCACCAGCGGCGACCTGGACCTCGTCGCGGCAACCGTGGGCGTCAGGTTTCAAAACGTTGACATTCCCCCGGGTGCCACGATCTATTATGCCGACATCCAGTTTACCGTGGACGACGGCAGCAATACCGGCACATCGAACATCACGATTTTCGGAGAAGACGCCGATGACGCGAACGAGTTTGACTCAAACGACGCCTCTTCGGACAACGTAACCAATCGAACCCTCACCAGCTCCACCGTGGCATGGACGGGCGCGCCGCGCCCACGCAGTGGCGAACCGCTTATCACACCCGATATTTCCTCGGTGGTGAAAGAAATCGTCGATCGCAGTGGATGGGCGAAGAATAACGATATGGCCTTCGTCTTTACCGGCAGCGGCGATCGCCGCGAGGCCCATTCATACAACGGCGACGCCGACAACGCACCGGTGCTGCGCGTATGGTATTCCACCTACGGCACCGGGAGTTCGGGCAGCACCCAGCTGGTCGGCGTGCGCTTCCCGGATGTTTTCATCCCCCAAGGCGCCGTCATCGACAGCGCGCACCTGGAGTTCCAGGTGGGCAGCGCGACGTCGGACACGCAGCCGCTGAATCTTCTGATCCAGGCGGAGCAAAGCGACAACGCCAGTCCATTCGCCGCGGATCCCAACAATATATCCGATCGCCAGCCGGGCAGCGGCGGGGTCCCGTGGACGCCGTCGTCCTGGAACACCGTCGGCGAAGCACAGCAAACGCCGGATATCACGACTCTGGTGCAATCCGTGGTCGACCAAACGGGCTGGTGCGGCGGCAACGCCATGGCCTTCATCGTCAGCGGCTCCGACATCGACCGCAGGATTGGCCGCGCCTGGGATTACGATCCCGCCAGCGCGCCCCGTCTTCGTGTGGAATTCAGCCCGGGCGCTTCGCCAGGGTGTACCATTCTGACCTCGACTTACCAGGTCAACGGCAGCACTGACGACGCGGAACAGCGGCCAGGCAACAATATGCGCCGATACAGTAGCGATCTGGAATTCATGTACGACGGCGGCATCCAGAAGGCCGTAGGCATGCGCTTCACCAACATCGACATCCCGAAGGATTCGATTATCACCGAGGCCTACCTCACCTTCACCACGGACGAGCCGTCCGGAAGCACTCCGAAAAACCTGGTCGTCTATGGTGAAAATTCAGACAATGCTGACACGTTCAGCAGCGCCGACAGCGACATCACCGATCGTCCGCTTACCACCGGCGTGCAGTGGAACAACGTGCCCGGCTGGCAGACAGTCGGTGAAACCCACGACACGACGGACCTGGCCAGCATCGTTCAGACCATCGTCAACCGGGGCGGCTGGACGGCGGGCAACGCCTTGGCGTTCATCGTCAAGGGCGGTAGCGGCTGTACCAACTCCTCTTGCAGACGCTGGGCGGAATCGTACGACGGCAGTCCGAGCGAGGCCCCGCGGCTGACGGTCAAGTATCAGGGGGCGGCCACGGTGACCACCGTGCGAAACGAAATTCAGGAAGTGATCAACGGACTGACCGCGGAGGGCTGGACGCCGATCACGGACGCGCTTTACGAGGCCGCCAGTTACTACACGGGCGGTGAGGTCCACTACGGCAACACCCGCGGCGCCGGCGAGTCCTACGGCGGCAGCGGTGAAGACGGCAAACTCTATGTCGCGGAGCGCTCGCGTATCAGCCACCCGGGGTCCTACAGCGGCGCCGGCACCATAGAGCGTGGCTCGGTCAGCAACCCCATCACGGTCGATACAAATGACCTGTGCTTCGGCAATCCGAACGCGGTTGCATGCCGCACCGAGCGGATCACGAGCAATCACAACTACATCTCCCCGTTCGAGGACGAGTGTCAGCCGAACTACATCGTGTTCCTCTCGGACGGTCGGGCCAACCGCAACCACTCGACATCGTTGATTCCCACGATGACCGGGGGCTCCTGCGACGCCAGCATCAGCGAACTCAATGCCACTTCGCTGACGCCAGCGGGTACCGAGCGCACACCGGACTCCGCGGAGATGTGCGGTGTGGACCTGGCGGAGTACCTGAACACGGCCGACCAGTCGCCCATCGACGGAGACCAATTCGTACGGACGTTCACCATCGGCTTCAACCTGGATTCCGGTTCGGACCAGGATGCGATCGAGTTTCTCAATGAGATCTCGGAGGTGGGTGGCGGTGAATTCTACCTGGCCGACTCCACTGATGAACTGTCATCCGTATTCCAGAACATCATCCAGACCATCAAGAAGGAGTCGACCGCCTTCGCGGCGCCGGGCCTTTCGGTCAACGCGTTCAACCGCCTGTTCAACAGAAACAGCGTCTACCTCGCGTTGTTCGAACCTGAAACTTCGGTTGCGTGGTACGGCAACGTCAAGAAGTTTGAACTGTGTAACGATGTCACCGGCATCAGCTGTGTATTCGGCGAGTTGGTAGACAAAGACGGACTGCCGGCGGTCAACACCACGCCGGGCTCGGCCGATTTCGGCACGTTGAAGACCGACGCCAAGGGCTTCTGGAGCTCGGTCGGTGACGATGGTCTGGCGGTAATCGACGGCGGCGCCGGTGAAGTGATACCGACGTATACCGGCCGCAAGGTGTACGTGTACACCTCTGGCAGCGCGCCGGATCCGTCGCTGGATACGTCAGGGCAGTCCGCGGGTTCAACGATGCATCTGATGGACGACAGCACCGATACCGGTGGCAGTCCCACGACCGATCTCAAGTTGGCGCTGCTTGCAGCGGGCAATTGCGGCGGTACGGGTAGTCCCGATAACGCGTGCCTGAATGCCCTGATCGAGTGGATGCTGGGCAAGCGGTTCAGTACCAATGCGCCGGTAGGGTCGACCGCCAACGATCGCTGGGGTTTTTCCGATCCCATGCACAGCCGGCCCGCCGTTGCGACCTACGGCAGCGTGGCGTGTACGTCGGCGGATGTCGCCGACTCGAGCAGCCCATGCTTCGAGCAGTCGGTAGGCGATCCCAACCCGGACAAGGCCATTGCCAAGCTGTTTGTTGGCACCAACAATGGCGGGGTGCGGGTCATCGACGAGTACACCGGCGTCGAGGAGTTCATGATCGTGCCCCAGGCCATGCTGGCCATCCAGGAGGATCTCAAGGCCAATGCCGGCGGCGACCACATTTACGGCATGGACGGCAACCCGACGGTACGGGTGTATGACTGCAACGGGGACGGTGACATCGATCCCGTCAATGTACCGGGGGACGACTGCAACGGAGACGGCTCGGTGAACGGGGGCGACAACGACTTTGTGCACATGTACATCACCATGCGTCGAGGTGGACGTAATATCTATGCGTACAACGTCACGCCGGGTGCCAAGCTCACCTCGCAGGGTCAGATGGGGCAGATCACGCCCAAGCTGATCTGGCGGATCGAAGGTGGCGTGACGGTTAATTTCAGCAAGCTGGGGCAGAGCTGGGGCTCGGCCAAACCGACCCGGATCGAGACGTCCGGCGGTACGGTGACGGCGCTGGTGTTTCCGGGCGGCTACGATATCAACCAGGACGGCGGCACGTTTGGCGCCGACGGGATTGGCAATGCCATCTACATCGTCGATGCGGATGACGGGTCGTTGCTGTGGTCGGCGTCAGGTCCGGTATCGGGCAGCGAGCCGGCTCCATCGCTGGAGCTGTCGGATATGCTCTACAGCATTCCGAGTGACATTGCGCTGGTGGATGCCGATCTGGCCAAGCGGACCAACCGGCTGTATTTCACGGATGTGGGCGGTCAGGTGTGGCGTGTGGATCTTGCGGTTCCGCTGAGCAATTCGACGGCGGCGCGGCTTGCGGCGCTGTCGGACGGAGCCGCTGCGGTGGACCGTCGGAAGTTTTTCTACGAACCCGAGGTCGCGCTGGTGACGGATCAGTACTTCACCATGCCGGACGCGCAGGATTACGATGCGATAACGATCGTCAGCGGCGACCGCTCGGAGCCCAACGGGGATACGGCGCAGGACCGCATTTACATGCTGCGGGATTATCTGGTCGACGGGGTGATTACGCTGGATGGCACTAATGCACCGACGAATTATCCGGTGTGTAATTCCGGTACGAGCTGCAATCAGCCGCTGCAGAACAGCGACCTGTACGACATCACCGACGTCATGATTCTGACTGCCGACGATGACTCGGGGGTCACCGATGAGCCCATCGATCTGCTGCAGGCCTCGCATGGCTGGTATATCGATCTGGAGGCCAACCACGATTCGGATGCGGGGACGCTGGGTGGTGAGAAGGGATTTTCCAAGGCGACGGTCATCAACGGTATCGTCTTCGTCAGCAGTTATGTGCCGCCCGGGGCGGAGCTGGTGGCGGGACAGGATCTTTGTAGTATCGTTGTCGGCAGTTCAAGGCTGTATGCGGTGGACCTGTTTACCGGTGCGCCGGTGTTTGCGGACTTCAACGGCCTCTCGGATATGCAGATCACCGACCGCTATCAAAGCCTGGGTTCCGGACCGTCCGGTCGACTACTGCCGGTGTTCCTGGAAGAGGGCGTCACCGGCCTGGTGCCGACCGGGGCGGGCGCGTTGAGCCAGGGTGTCGGTAACCTGATGCCGGAACGAGTTTATTGGAATCAGAGACGATGATGAAATCTAACGGGAAAGCAGCCCCGGGGGGTGCGGCCTCCGGGGCCCAAAATCGAGGCGGACCGGGGTTTACCCTGATCGAACTGATGATCGTGCTGGCTGTGATTGCGATCATTACCGCGGTCGCCCTGCCGTCGTTCGTGGAATCCATTCAGCGCGGCCGGCGCAGCGATGCGCAGATTGCGCTGGTGGAAATTGCGGCGTTACAGGACAAGTTCCGCAACAACAATATGACCTATTCCACGGCCCTGGGGTCACTGCCCTACCCGCCGGTATCGCCCGAGCAGTACTATCAGCTGGCAATCATCGGTACGGTCACGGGCACCTTTTTTACGGCGCGGGCGACACCGCAGGGGACCCAGGCATCGGATGCGGATTGCGCGGTGTTTACGTTGACCTCGACCAACGTGAGGAACGTGGTCGACAGCGGCGGCGCGGACAACACCGAAAGCTGCTGGCCCTGACGACGGATCCAGCGCTGGTTGCGACAGCGTTGCCTCAATCACAAGCCGCGCAGGGATCCTGGTGAGAAATGCGGGTTAAGCGCTATCCTTAATCTGCCGCAAACCCGCCCGTGCACTAGCCCGCATATTGCACCAGACCGGTGCCCAGACAAACCTGTCCTGCGTCATCGCTCGGGATACTGGTGCAATATGCAGGCTAGCCAGAAACCGGTTTTATATTTTCCGACGAAAAATACCGTATATCTGCAAAAATATGCCGTTTGTCTATTAATAAACGCCATCTGTACTGTAAATCTGGTAATTTACAATTTGTTAGTAATCCGCAAATACTTTGGGTGTCACTGTCTGAGACCATTTATCCATGGTGGCAAAAGGATTCTCTCTGATCGAACTGATGTTCACCGTCGTCATTGCCGCGGTTCTCGCGGCAATTGCGGCGCCCTATTTCCGTGACATTCTGCTCAATAATCAGATTACCAGTTATACCAACAATATGGTTCGGGCGGCCTACGCCGCGCGAATCGAAGCGATCAAGCGCACCGAGCAAATTAGGATAAGCCCAATAGATTCAGCCGATGCGGCCGATGAATGGGGTCCCGGCCTCGTCGTATACCTGGACGTGAATGCCAACTCCGCCTTTGACTCGGGCACAGATGAAGAAATTCGGACCATCCCCGCGGTGCAGGGAAATCAGACTATCAATGGACCGGACGGCGTCACGGGTTTCGACTTCCTGCCCGGCGGAGGCGTCATTGCCACGAGCCTTCCGGTTACCTTTCAGATCTGCGACGGCCGGACCGGTGAGACCGGGCGCGCTGTAACCATCACCCAGCGCGGTGAAGTCAGGACTTCGAGTGTTTCATGTGGCTGACCGGCATGTATCGTCAGCAAAAAATGCACGGGGTGACAATGATCGAAGTGATGGTCTCGCTGGTCATACTCGCATTCAGCCTGCTGGGCATCGCGGCCCTCCACGGCCTTAGCGTCAAGTTCGGCAACAAGGCCTATTATCGAAGCCAGGCCACCGCCCAGGCGTATGACATCGTGGACCGGATGCGGGCGAATCCGGCGGCCGTGGCGGCAAGCAACTACGTCCAGGATCCCTTGCCTTCCAGTTACAGCAGCGATTGCAGCAGCGGCACCTGTGACGCCGCCGCGCTGGCGACCTACGACCTGGTCAACTGGAACACCGTCAACAACACCATCTTGCCCAACGGAAACGGGGCGATCACGGTCAGCGGTTCGGACGTAACGGTGGTGGTGAACTGGGTGGAGGACAGCAACGACGATGGGGTGGCCGACGTCAAAAGCGTATCGATCACGGCACAATTATGAGCATTTTTCGCAACGTTCCCCGATTCGTTGGCGCCTTTTCAAATCGAGGGCTGAGTCTCATAGAACTCATGATTGCGCTGGTCATCGGTGTACTGTTGTCCGGCGCCGTCACCATAATCTATGTCAACAACAAGCATGCCTATGTCGCACAGGACAATATGGCCAACCTTCAGGAGAACGGTCGGATGGCACTGCATCTGCTGCGGGAGGACGTCCGGATGGCAGGTTACTGGGGATTGAATTATTCGCCGGACACCATCACCAACTCCGGAGATGTCTCTCTTGGCGAAGAATGTGCGACCGGCTGGGCCACGGACTACGCCAACCCTTTCGTTTCCGTGAACAACGACAATACGGGGTACGACCCTTGCGTTCCGGACGCCGATTACAAGGCCAACACCGACATTCTGACCATCAGACGCGCATCGAGCAACCCCGTCACGGTATATCATCCCGGTCATTTGTACCTGCGGACCTCGCTGACAGAGGGATCGGTGTCCAAGGCGGATAGCGGTGGAACCATCACCGCCAGTGTGGCGGAAGTTCCGGCCGCCACCTATGAGGTCCTTGCCCACGCCTATTATGTCCGGCCCTGGTCCGAAACCGCGGGGGATGGCATACCCTCGCTGGTGCGCGAGGTGATCTCGGGCGGCGCCGTGACGACTGAGCGTCTGGTCGAATACGTCGAGGATTTCCAGGTGACCTTCGGCCTAGACACCGATGGAGACGGCAGCGTCGACAGGTACGAAAATGACGGAATCTCCGCCGGTGAGGTCGACAGCGTGATGTCAATCATTGTCGAAACCCTGGTGCGCGCCAACACCTTTGAATCCAACTACACCAATACCCGGACCTATCAGATGGGCGATCGGGTTTTAGGCCCGTTCAACGACGGGTTCAGGCGCCAGGTGTTCCGAGACACCCTGTTTATCCGGAACTGGTCTGGGCTGGGCATATGACGCGGCGTCGCAGACAAAATCCGGAATACGGACAACGGGGCGCCGTGTTGGCCGTCACGCTGCTCATCCTTCTCGTAGTGACGGTCGTGGGCGTCACGACCATGGGTTCCTCGAGTCTACAGATGTTCCTGGCCCGCAATACGCTACTCAAGCAGGTTTCCTTTCAGAATGCCGAAAGCACCGTACTGGCCGGAGAAACCGCATGGAACAATGCGGTGTCGACATGCCTGGCCGACCTGGAAAGCTGCACCATTGATATTACACCGCCGATGAACAGCGGTGTGGACACCATCAACTGGGACTCCGATCCGGGTATTTTCGATGTAACGCCATACAACGGTAAATACGTCGTCGAGTATCTAGGCTGGCGTCCCGTTCCAGGAGAGGATGACAAGATAGTCATCCTCTACCGAGTGACCGGCCGGGCCGAAGGCCCCAACGGCAAAGCCTTGACGCGGGTCCAAACGCTCTATCGCAAATGTATGAAAACGGATGGTGCGCCATGTCCAACCTGACCATCGAAAACAAATCGGGGATTTTGAAATCCTTCGCTTATCGCAAGTCTCTGATCGCGGGATCGATTGCGTTGCTGCTCGTATCCTGGGCCGCTGCGCAGAGTACGGGCGGGATTTACGGTTTCATGGGCGCGCCCGCACTGTCCATATCCAATTTGAGCCCCAACGGCGGCACACTGTTCGAAGTTCGCTTCGATCCAATAAACTTCGCAGGCGACCTCATCGCCCGCCAACTCGGGGATGACGGGTCGTTCACGCCCGATGTAATCGAGTCCGATGGCAGCATTACGGTCACCGCGTGGTGGCAGGCAAAATCGACCACCACTGCCCAGTCGCTGCGGCAAGGCGGCAGCGCCACGGATGATCGCATCATATTTACTTCGGATGGAAGCGGTGGTCGGCGTTTCTGGTGGGATAATTCCGCCGACGATGCCCTGACCGACGACATGAAGAACGATATCAACAGTGTCACGGATGTCGACGCTGCAGACGACCCAATCGTTCAGTGGACTCGGGGTTGGGATAACAACGAGGGAACCGGGGACACGGATCTCCGGCAGCGCACCACCGTGATGGGAAATCCCGTTCACGGTTCAGCGGTATACCTGGGTCCACCAAATTCCCTTTATACGGCAAACGACTATTTCTACTCGTTCAAACTCGCATTTGCCGGGCGCGAGCCGCTCGTATTCGTCGGGGCCGGAGACGCCATGATGCACGCGTTCAAGGCGGGCAGGGACGGTGAGGTCGATGACGCTGACCGGGGCGAGGAAGTATTCGCCTACATCCCGAGGGAATTTCTCGACGACCTGAAAACACTAACCAGTCAGAACCATGGCGAAACCTTTCTCGCCGACGGCTCGCCGGTGATTGGTGATGCCTACGGCCCGTTTCCCGGCTGCGCTGCTGGTAGCGATTGCTGGCGGACGGTGTTGGTGAGCGGGCTCGGAATCGGCGGCAGCACGGTATTTGCCCTGGACGTTACCGATCCAATAGCCGCGATAGGTCCCAGCGACAAGGAGGCTAATGCTGCCCGGGAACTCTTTCTTTGGGAATTCACCGATTCCGACGATTCCGATCTTGGCCTGACCACTTCCGAGCCGCTAATCGGGCAATTGAACGACGGTACCTGGGCAGCAATATTCGGAAGCGGGCAGGGTGCGGGCGAGAGGGCTCTGTACGTCGTCGATCTGGCCACCGGGGCACTGATCGAGAAAGTCGCGATCACGGGGGGTACCACCCCCGGCCTTTCCTCGCCCGCGGGCTGGGTGGGCAGCGATGGAAAACTGGACGCCGTGTACGCCGGTGATCCGGAAGGTAATCTCTGGAAGTTCGATTTTACCGCCTCCGGTACGGATCTGGGTGACGTCATCACGATCGCGTTTTCCGGCAGCAGTCTGATCAAGGTGACGGATGGCGGCAACCCCTTGCCCATTACGACCCGGCCGCTGGTTACACCGAATCCTAACGGCGGAGGAGTGATCGTGTATTTCGGAACGGGCTGGAGGAATCAGAACCTCGCCGATGCCAACGGAATGTTCGGTGTGTTCGACAACGGGTTCAACCTCGGCACCGATCCTGCCCTCGATGTCCACGAGTTGGAACCTATTCTGGCCAGTGGGACCACTCCGAATGACGCGGATTACCAGACCAACCCGAATAACATTTTCCGGATCATAAAGACAACGACCGAAGCCGTGGACGCCGTGGGCTGGAAAGTCAAGCTTATGGATGGTGAGCGCGTACTGACCAATCCCACTCTGAACAATGGTCGCGTCAGCTTTACGAGTTCCGATGCGGCGACAATGGACTTTAATCGCAACTGGTTCCTGGGTGTCGATTTTGTGACCGGCGGCACGCCGGATGAGCCCTTCCTCGACATCAATGGGGACGGTTTATTCGATGACGTGAACGACGTGTTCATGGATATTACCGATGAATGTCCCGAGGAAGAAGCCGAATGTCCCGCGGCCGTCGATGTCCCAGCCGTCGGCCGTTTCCTCGATACGGGCGTCGTGTCCGCAGCGGTGCCCGCCAACATCGCCAATGGAAAGGACACGGTGTTCATTACCCACGGCCTCGAGTCCGTGTTCGATGAGGACGCCACGCCGGGTCTTGAAATCTTTAATGATCCCGGCGCCGCCGGCGGGCATTTCGACCACGACACCTTCCAGGGAGACGTCGAGGGAGCTGGCAACAAGCGTGATCACACCCATGAGTACGACGACAAGTACAACGTCAACGGCGTCAACATGCTGGAGTCAGGGGGCAACAAGGTCACCACCAGCGTGAATACCTTCTGGTGCGAAAACGAGAGTTATCCGGCAACGTCCGATCCATTACCGGAATGCTTTTTGAACGTAACCGGTATGATGAGTGCCGACAAGGCGCTCATGGACAGTGTTCTCGAGCTGGATGCGGGAGTCGATACGGTAGTCAGGCTCAGTATCCTGAACCCACACTCCTATGACACGGACCAGTTGCGGGATCATCGTTGTAGTGAATTTGCACCCACTGTTGAATGGCCTGAAGGAACATGCCCCCCTGAGGTCGCGACAGTGGCCCCGCCCGTGACCATCTGGTACCAATGCCTGAACGGTGCGCGCCCCGATAATTACAACGGTACGCCCGATCTTGTTGCAGGTGACCCAGAGATTTCATTTGAATTCGTCGGCCCTGCGCCCGCATTCAATGATGCGCTTCTTGTTGAGGAACAAGGACACACCTGCAAGGCGAGCCACATTGGGGTACTGGTAAGTAAAATAACCAACATCAATGCGCTGCGCGTCAGGGATGCGGGCAGAAATTACTGTGATTATGATCTGATGGATTGGATAGACGACCTGGATCCCCCCGCGTGGCTGGAGAAATTTTACCCGTATCCCGGCTCGCTTGCGTACCGTAATGACGGTTACCGCGGCGGATCATTCACGGTGCAAGCAGCGGACGCCACCGGTGTGGTGTTCCATGAGGATGCACTGTACGAGCACGTCAACGGGGCCAGTATAGATCGCGACAGGTCAGCGGCGAGCGATGTTCGCGAAATATTGGACAACCCGGGACAAGGAATAGGGGAGTGTTCTGCTTTCAACGAGTGGCAACGGTCATACAAAGACCCCGATTACTTCGACGATGGAGACACGAATACGATCGAGGATCCCGGCGATCCCGTGGTCGACGTGTCCACCGTCGGAACGCAGATTACCGAGACTATCGACGTCACCCGGTTCGAACTGCCGGAGGGTCGCGTATCCTGGCGTGAAGTGCTGCAGTGAGCCTGGGCCCTCGCAGGCGAGGTTGGTCACAGGGCAACAGACGCATACGGCCGGTCGATCGACGCAAGCGGTCGGCCGGCATTACCCTGCTCGAACTGTTGATTGTGTTGGGGGTCGTAGGGATACTCGCCGTCATCGCGCTTCCCAATTTCATAGATTACATCGAACGCAGCCGGCGCTCGGATGCCATGATCGCGCTGCAGCGCGTAGCCAACGAGCAGGAGCAGTTCTACTTCGACAACAACCGCTACGCGGCGACCTTCGCCAGCATCAACGTTACCAACCTCAGCCCGGACGGCTACTACACGCTAACCCTGTCATCGATATCGACGACGCTCTTCGTCGCCCGCGCCCTGCCGGTCGCCGGCAGCAGTCAGGAGGGAACCGGGCGTTTGGAAATCCGCTCCACGGGACAGAAAGGCTGGGACCCCGAGGAGGACGGCACCTACCAGTGCAACTGGGAAGACGCCGGCCGGTCCGGAGGCGGCTGTTAGCGCGTCGTGACCGAATTACGTCACGATTTTGTCACGCTACAATCGAAACCGCTAATCTATAACGTATCGCGCCATATGACGCGATACGTTATAGATAGCTAATGATCAAGGACTTCCGCGACGCTCAAACACTCACAGATCTACTGGTAGCTCCCGCTAATCGGCTCGAAAGGCTAAAGGGAGACCGTACGAGCAGCGGAACCCTGCAACATTGTTGAATTCCCGGCCGTCCACGGCCTTCACCATGTCTATCTTCCGAAGGCTGCATGAATATTCGGGACCGACACGCTTGTGTTTCCAAACAGGAGGTGATGTTATGTGAACTTCGTGCATGAAAAGCAAGAATTTCGGCATCCTCAAACGATATTGCTTAGATCTAAAGATTATCTAGATATGAAATCGCTCAGAGATCAATTGTTGACAGCAGGTCTAACGGACGAGAAATCTGTTAAAAGCGTGCGCAAGCAGAAACAAAAGCAAAATAAAAAACCCAAGAAAGCACGAGGCGAAGCCTCGGAAATAACCCGGCAGGTTGAGCAAGCGCAACGTGACAAAGCAAACCGAGACAAAGAGTTAAACCGCTTGCGACAGCTGGAAGTAGAGAAGAAGGCGCACCGCGCACAAATTCAACAACTCATAGACACGAGCAAGATAAATCGAACAGAAGGCGAGATTGCCTATCATTTCACCATAGACGGCAAAGTCAAAAATATTCGTGTCACCGCGGAACAGCAGAGGCAATTGACTCGAAACCAGATCGCCATTGTGATCTGTGACGGCGATCAAGTGGAATTGGTGCCAAGAGTAGTCGCTGAAAAAATCGCTCAGCGCGATACGTCCTACATTATTGAAAACAGAAGCGAAGAACCGAATACTTCAGCGGAAGACGATCCTTATGCGGACTATCAAATACCCGATGATCTGGTTTGGTAGCCTGTAGTCAGGCGTCACACGGGCGCGCTCGTAGAGTCGCTGACCCGCTCGAAACTGAATACTTACCCGAAAACGCGTGACATTAGGCCATGACTGAGCAGAAATCCGACAATCACCGCATCACCGCGGTGACCGGGGCAACCGGCGCAATCGGCGAGGCGATCGCGCGTCAACTTGCGGGGAACGCGCGTAACGAAGTGGTATTAATCTGCCGGGACGAAGACAAAGCCGCCCGCTGCGTTGCGAATATTACCCGCGCGACCGGAAACCCCCGGGTTCGCTATGATCTTGCGGATTTGTCACGCCATTCATCGATTCAGGCGCTGGCGGATCGTTGGCCAGGACCCCTGCACGTACTGGTGAACAATGCCGCCGTGACCCCACGGCGTCGCGAATGTACGCCAGAGGGTATCGAACGGCAGTTTGCCACGAATGTGCTCGGTTATTTCTGGATGGTCGAAGCGTTTACCCGATGTCTTAAACATTCGATCCCCGCGCGAGTCGTTAACATTGCGAGTTATTGGGCGGGTGGGCTCGACATTGAAGATCTTGAGTTCAAGCACCGGCCTTATGACAACAACGCCGCTTATCGTCAATCCAAGCAGGCCAACCGAATGCTCACCGTTGCGTTCGCCAAACGTCTGCAGCCATTTGATATAACGGTCAACGCATGCCACCCCGGCGATGTCAACTCCACACTGAGCGGCAACCTGGGATTTGGCGGTCACGAATCGCCGGACGAGGGCGCCAGAACACCTGTATGGTTGGCCACCGATGAGATTGGCAGTCAGCGCACCGGTAAATATTTCGAGCACCGGCGTGAAGTCGGCTGTCCCTTTGCCGCAGATCCGAAAGCGGTGGAGGCCTTGTTCACCGCCTGCCAGGCCTACGGTATCTGACGGTACTGTCAAGTTAAGCGATTGCTCATAGCCAAGGGTTCTGTCAAGTTATTGGGGAACGATCATGCGGATACCCGTTTCGAATATCTTTTCATGTAGAGCAGGCGCACGTCACCCATTGCCACTCGCTGAATGCCTTGGTTCGAAACATTCGGTAGTGGCATGCTCGTAGTAAGTGACGTCCAAGCCGAAACAGATTATTTACCACACCATGCACAGATAGGAATCGTTGCGTTTGCTTCATTGATTTGAACCGACGCATCTGTCGCTCGCGCTGGCGAGTGGGTTCGTGGGATACCTCAGCCCGATTGTTTTCGTATTGTTCAGTACTGTGCGTAACCGACGGCATTACCTCCCGGTGCGCGGCAGAATAGCTTTTCAGTTTGTCGGTTATCATTCGTCTTGGAGATGCACATTGGCCCTTCAATAGCTTACGAAAGAAGCGTTTTGCCGCCTGTTTGTTCCGCCGCTTCTGAACCAGAATGTCAATGGTATCGCCATCCTGGTCTACGGCTCGCCAGAGATAGTGAAGTTTTCCTTGAATCTTGATAAATACCTCATCAAGGTACCAATCGTCACCCAGTCGGCCGCTTCGCTTCTTGAGGGCCCGGGTGTACTCTGGCCCGAAGCGGTTGCACCACTGACGGATGGATTCATAGGTGACAGTAATTCCACGCTCGGCCAGTAGTTCTTCGATATCTCTTAAGCTCAGGCAAAATCGATGATAGAGCCAAACTGTATGACTGATAATTTCTTGAGGAAATCGGTACCCATGGTACAGCCGTTTCTTATTTTTCATCACACCAGTTTGCCTGATTCCCGCTCAACTTGACAGAACCTTTTGGAATTCTCCAGAAAAACAGTCCCTGAAATTTTCCGACTTTTTCAATAGAATAGGGTAAGAGCAGTCACTCGAAGTGATGGAGATCGAACGGTTTTGAAAATCGCAGCATAGCGGAACGCGTAATGGGTTGGAAAAATTGTGAGTGGCCTACGTATCAAACGGAACTGTGCTTGAGATCTGGCGTACGATGTCACCCGTGGTAGCTCTCGTTGATTTACACCAATAGGGAAGGCATGTCGTTCGAATCACCAATAAATCGCCTGATTGTTGTTTCCAATCGACTGCCTTTCGTACTGCGACAAGGTGCGGACGGGCAATGGCAGGCAAAGCCAGGTTCGGGCGGGCTGATCAGCGCACTGGTGCCGACGCTAGGCAATCGCGGTGGCGTCTGGGTCGGGTGGCCGGGCGTTATAGATGGCAATGCACATGAAATGGAATCGGCGCTTACCGAGCTGACGAAAGGCACCGGCTATATTTTGAGACCGGTTATCCTATCAGGAGAGGAGCAACATGGTTTCTATTATGGATTCTCCAACGAAATAATCTGGCCGTTGTTCCACGACCTCGTGAGTCGTTGCAATTTCGATCCCGGTTACTGGGCGATCTATCAGCAGGTAAATCGCAAGTTTGCCAAAACGACGGCTGAGCTGGCCGTAACCGGCGACTTCATCTGGGTGCAAGATTACCAGCTTATAGACATGGCTCGCGAGATGCGACAGTTAGGCCACCGACAGAAAATCGGCTTTTTTTTGCATATTCCGTTTCCACCGCTGGATATATTCTTGAAACTACCATGGCGTTTCGAAATCCTGGAAGGGCTGTTGCAATACGATCTGATCGGTTTTCAGGCGCTGCGGGATCGACGTAACTTTATACAGTGCGTGCGGACGCTGTTGCGGCATGTGAGAATCGAAGGCAAGGGTCAGGTGTTAACCATGCATGCGCGCGATCGGGACATTGATCATTTCGGAGACAAGAAAACCGGGCCCGAGCGGGAGATACGGATTGGCACCTTCCCTATTGGCATTGACTTCAAAAGCTTATCCCAGCGGGCGCAAACGAGTGAGGTAGAAAAACTGGCCGACCAGTATCGAAAGGACCTTTATGGTCGCAAGATGGTATTGGGCATGGATCGCCTCGATTATACAAAGGGTATTCCCAGCAAGATCAAGGCATTCGCCAATGCCCTGCGCCGTTATCCGGAGATGATGGAAAAAGTTACCCTGATCCAGAATGTCGTACTTAGCCGCAGTGATATCCCGGAATATCAGGAACTTAAGCTGGAGATCGAGCGGCTTGTGGGCGAGATCAACGGAGAATTTACCACGTCCGGCTGGGTGCCGATCCACTACATCTGCGATGACCTGTCCCCCGACGAAATCGTGGCCTATTACCGTACTGCCGACATCGCCCTGGTGACGCCGCTCAAGGACGGTATGAACCTGGTGTCCAAAGAATACTGTGCCGCTCACAACGCCAACGACGGTGTTCTGATCTTGAGCGAATTTGCCGGCGCCGCCGCGCAGCTCAAGAATGGCGCCTTGTTGGTCAATCCCTATGATATCGAGGGAGTAGCGGACCGCATCTACGAGGCGTTTAATATGAGCGAGGCCGAACAGGCGAAACGCATGAGGCGCCTGCGCGGAAAAATCAGCAACCGCGACATCTTTTGGTGGACGGATTCGTTTCTGCGTACCGTCATTGCGAAGGATCTGAGTCATTTCCCGGTGATTGATGATTATATTCCGCGCGTCGATCTGGCTTAAGCAGTGGCCTGCGGTGCTACAGGATAGGCATGACCTATCATTTTCATGCGGTGATCTTCGATCTCGATGGTGTTGTCACGAAAACCGCACAGCTGCACGTTCGTGCGTGGAAGATGTTATTTGACGATTACCTGGTTTCCCGCGAAAGCCGCTTTGGCGAACACCACCGGCCGTTTGATTCTGAGCGTGATTATCTCGACTATATCGATGGCAAACCGCGCTATGAAGGTGTCAGAAGCTTTCTGGCGGCGCGCAATATTGATGTGCCTCTGGGATCTGTCGAGAACAGCGTAGACACAGAGACCATATACGGTCTTGGCGAAGCGAAAAACCGGATTTTTGATAGCTTATTACAGAGCCATGGGGTCGAAGTCTATGCCTCGACCATTGAGTTAATACACAGCCTCCGCAAAGCCGGCATTCGCCTTGCCATCGTCTCATCAAGCAAACATTGCCAGGAGGTGTTGGCGGCGGCCGGCATCGAATCCTTGTTCAAAGTGTGCATCGATGGCGTGGTGGCGCAAGAGCTGGGGCTGGCCGGCAAACCGCATCCCGATATTTTTCTCGCCAGTGCCGAACGCCTCGGGGTTCGGCCGAGTGAAGCTGTCGTTATCGAGGACGCCCAATCCGGTGTTCGGGCCGGGCGTAATGGGGGATTTGGCTTAGTCATTGGTATTGATCGGGGACAACAGCGAGAGGCCTTACTGGCTGCCGGCGCCCACCATGTGGTCAGTGATCTGAGTGAAATAAGCGTGGAGCGTATCGATGAATGGTTCCAGCTCAGCCATGATTGAATTGCCGTCAGCGTTGGTATCCGTTAATCAGATCATCGCACGGTTTGACGAAAAACAGGCAGCCGTATTTCTTGATTACGACGGAACACTGACGCCCATTGTCGATCGGCCGGAGCTGGCGGTGCTCTCCGATGAAATGCGTGAGGCACTCAAACGGCTGGCGCAGGTTTGCACCACGGCCATTATCAGCGGCCGTGCCCTGGCCGATGTAAGACAGCTCGTTGGTGTGGTCGACGTGTTTTATGCGGGTAACCACGGTTTGGAAATCGCCGGCCCCCACCAAACGCAAATCAAGTATGAGCAGGGCCTCGACTACGTCGATGTCGTGGATGCTGCCTATCGCTCGATCCAGTCAAAAGTGGGCCATATCGACGGCATATTGATAGAGCACAAGCGCTTATCATTATCAGTTCATTATCGTCTGGTAGCCGATAGCGAGGTTCCAGGCATAGAGGCTGCCGTTGATGATGTCATTACCCATGAGCCAAAGTTGCGCAAGCACCATGGCAAGAAAGTATTCGAGATACGACCGCGCATCGGCTGGGACAAGGGGAAAGCGGTTTTGTGGTTGCTGGACGCGCTCGCGCTGGATGCGGATACGGTCATACCTGTCTATATCGGTGATGATGTCACTGATGAAGATGCCTTCCACGCTTTGAAAGAACGCGGCATCGGTATACGGGTGATGGACGAGCACACCTTCTCGCAGGCGCACTACAGGCTTTGCGACACAAAAGAAGTGAAGAAGTTTCTGGATGCCCTGGCCACTATGGCGGCGCGGGCCCGATGAACGAGTGGAAACTGGTCTACGAGGGCTTTGATCCCGAACAAGAGCCCCTTCGGGAGGCATTATGCACGCTGGGCAATGGCTACTTTGCCACCCGTGGTGCAGCTGAGGAAGCAACTGCCGATGATATCCATTATCCCGGTACCTACCTGGCAGGCGGCTACAGTCGTCTCGAAAGTACAGTTGCGGGTCGCACCATTACGAACGAAGACCTGGTTAACTTCCCGAATTGGTTGCCGCTTAATTTTCGGCCCGATGGGGGGGAATGGCTCAATATGCTCGCGTTGGAGGTACTCGACTACCGTCAGGAGCTAGACATGTCATGCGGGACCCTCCGTCGTAATTTTCACGTGCAGGACAAGTATGGGCATGAGAGCGTGGTAGAGTGCCAGAGGCTGGTGAGCATGGCCAATCCACACCTGTGCGCCATCCACTATCGCGTAATCGCATTGAACTGGTCCGGTCTGGTTCATGTACAGAGCCATCTCGATGCTTCGGTGATCAATGGCGGCGTGGCGCGTTACCGTGAGCTTAGCAACCGACACATCGAAGTGCTCGAGCAGCGCGCACTGGGCGACGAATGTGAGTTATTGGTAGTGCAAACTCTCCAGTCCAAGCTGCGCATGGCCCTCGCCGCACGTACCCTGGTGACAAGCGAGAGTGATCAGTTAAATGTGAATCAGCAGTGCGAGTGCGAGGAAGATATCATTGGTCGTGAGTTCGTGTTTGAGGTCATCGAAAACACTCCCTTCACAGTCGAGAAGGTGGTAGCGATTTATACGTCGCGTGATCGTGCCATCAGTGAATGTGCCGTTGATGCGAGCCAGGTGATAGCGCGGGTTGGAGGTTACGATTCACTGTTGAACGATCACTCGCGGGCGTGGCGAAACCTGTGGCGCCGCTGTGATATACGCATTGATCGCCTGCCTGATATGCAAAGAAGCATCCGCTTACATATGTTCCACTTGTTACAAAGTGTTTCTACATGGAGCATCGGGCTTGATGTCGGGGTTCCGGCGCGGGGCCTACATGGTGAGGCCTATCGTGGTCACATTTTCTGGGACGAGTTGTTTATTCTGCCCGTCTATACTTTCCAGATACCCGATATTACGCGCTCGCTGCTGCTGTATCGGTATCGAAGACTGGATGCGGCGCGTTGCTTGGCTGCGGAGGCAGGTTATGCGGGTGCGATGTTCCCTTGGCAGAGCGGTAGTAACGGTCGCGAAGAGACACAGGCCATCCATCTCAATCCACGCTCCGGTGAGTGGGGGCCGGATGCCAGCCGATTGCAGCGGCATATCAATTCTGCCATTGCCTATAACATCTGGCATTACTTCAACGTAACTGGAGATAGCCCGTTTTTACGTATCTACGGGGCAGAGATGATACTTGAGATCGCGCGCCTCTGGGCCAGTATCACAACGTTCAACGAAAGCTGCGCGCGTTACGAAATTCACGGGGTAATGGGTCCGGACGAGTATCACGAACACTATCCCGATAACGATACAGGGGGGCTGCGCAACAATGCGTACACCAACGTCATGGCGGTATGGGTGCTGGAGCGTGCCCTGGAGGTGCTGGATATTCTACGCCGCGAAAGACGCGAGGAATTGACTGAAAAATTGTGTATTGCTGAGAAGGATCTAGACCGTTGGCGCGATATTACCTTGCGGATGAAGGTGCCGTTCCATGACGACGGCATTATCAGCCAGTTTGAGGGCTACGAGGCGCTGGAGGAGTTCGACTGGTCGGGTTATCGCCAGAAGTACGGCAACATCGAGCGTCTCGATCGAATTCTGAGGGCCGAGGGGGATACGACTGACCGTTACAAGGTCTCGAAGCAGGCGGACGTATTGATGCTTTTTTACCTGCTGCCACCTAAAGAGTTACGGCGCATCTTTGAGCAGCTTGGTTACACATTCGATGATGATACCGTGCCTCGCAATGTCGAGTATTATCTAAGGCGCACTTCCCACGGCTCTACCCTAAGTCGGGTGGTGCATGCTTCTGTGCTTGATCGTATTGATCGCGATGCCTCGTGGCAACTCTTCTGCGAAGCCATCAAAAGCGACATTGATGATGTCCAGGGGGGCACTACGCCTGAAGGAATTCACCTGGGTGCCATGGCAGGAACCGTCGATATTGTCTTGCGCCATTATGCCGGTGTTGATACTACCGGAGAGATGATCTCTTTTTACCCAAGATTGCCAGAGCAGCTTTCCGGGCTTCATCTACGCTTGCGATTTCATAAGCAGTGGTACTTGCTGGACATCGGCCACGACAGGTTTCGCCTTACACTCGATGAGGAAGGCAAAACCGTCGTGCCGCTCAACGTTTTTGGCGACATCTATGAGATGGCTCCCGGCGAGACACGCGTCTTTCCATTGACAAAGTAAAAATTGTATCTGTCTAATCAAGCGTAATTTGATTGTGGTCAAAGTATTCTTTAGCCCATGAGCTGGGTATGGTCTGTTTTTTGTGGTGCTATTTGCGTAACAGCGACTTCAAACATAAGGGCACCGATAATCACGTGGCTGGCGATCTCACGGGTCAGGCCAGTCATCTCAGAGTGCTTATCGAAGCCGACATCATCAAACAGAAGCAGGCCCAAACAAATGGCGGCTTTACCTCGCTTAAATTCGGCAAGACTCATGACAAGGTCTATAGTGATCTTACCTCGGATCACTCGATTGATCTGACCCGTTACCAGGTGGCTAATTGCTACATGGGGCGGGCATGATTAATTCTAGCGGAGCCTCCGGTAAAGATGATCTGGCGCAGGCTGTACGCACCGCGGTGATCAACAAACGTGCCGGTGGCATGGGTCTGATCTCCGGTCGCAAGGCGTTTCAAAAGCCGATGAAAGATGACGTAGAATTGTTAAATACCATTCAGGTCGTCTACCTGGAATCCAAAATTACAATCGCCTATTTATCTCAGGGGACCAGCTCGGTATCCCGGCGTAGCATTCGCCGCGATGCCCAAACTCTGCCTGGGCCCTGTTATAAGTCTCTTTGGGTCCGTTAGCGCCAGTTCGTCCAAATTATGGGGGCGTTCGGAAAAAGAGTATGGTGCGGAAGATCAAACGTATTACCGTGAACGACCGGTCCTGGCGCCGCCTCCCGCAAAGCAACAAAATCCATCCGCGCAAACCATTTTGCTGTGTCCGCTATGTCGGAGACAACCGCCGTTCGGGGATGAAGAATATCATCGTTTCCTAATAGGCCGGACCCGACCCGAAGGAGCCGGACGTGACCTCATCAGGGAATGCGTGCAAATTGCCCTAAGGGACTATTCCAAAGGGTTCCGCGTGGCTCAAGGTCTGAGGGACCGAGGCTACTATCAAGTTGACAAAATCTTTTTAGATTCAAGGTTGACGTTGATCAAGGGGGCCAAGACAGCGACGTGATATCGATGAGTTGTCTCTTTCATCGTTCAGCCCGTGTTAGCAATGTCGAATAGTGACAACTTTAAATCTCACCTAATTCGAGAGGGGATTAGCCGACGAGCTTTCGTCAAGTATTGTTCTACACTGGCTTCCATACTCGCCCTGCCGCCTTCCATAGTTCCGGTATTTGCAGAGAAGCTGAAACGAGCTACCCGCCCATCGGTAATCTGGCTTTCCTTCCAGGAATGCACGGGCTGCACCGAGTCACTAACGCGGTCCCACGCCCCGACTATAGAAGAGTTTATGTTTGAGTATCTATCGCTTGACTATCACCACACGCTGCAGGCTGGTTCGGGGGATGCGGCGGAGGTGGCAAGGACGAGTTCGATAAGCGATTTTCACGGCAGATTCCTGCTGATTGTCGATGGATCGATTCCCACTGGACAGGGCGGTGTTTATTCGATGTTTGCCGGAAAGACCAATTTGGAAATATTGCGGGAGTGCATCTCGGGAGCTGCCGCCGTTATCGCTGTGGGCAGTTGCGCTTCCTTTGGCGGGCTTCCGGCCGCCAATCCGAACCCGACGGGTGCAACCGGAGTAGCGACGCTGATGGAAAAGGGATTGATTGAACGAAAGGAGTTGGTCAACCTCCCTGGCTGTCCGCCAATTCCGGTTGCGATTAGCAGTATATTGGCTCACTTCCTCGTCTTTGGGCGGTTTCCGGCACTAGATAAACTCAATCGACCGCTTAGCATCTACGGCCGTACGGTGCACGAGAGATGCTCTCGTTACCGCTTTTTCGTCGAAGAGAAATTCGCGGAGAGTTTCGATGACGAGAACGCTCGGAATGGTTGGTGTCTGTATAAACTAGGGTGCAAGGGCCCGATAACCTACAACGCCTGCGCTATTCACAAATGGAACGAGGGAACCAGTTTCCCCATAGAAGCGGGACACCCCTGCATTGGTTGCTCCGAACCCAGCTTTTGGGATAGGGGTAGTTTCTACACCAGTTTGGATGATGCCCGTATTTCGTACCAACGAAGGGACGAATCAGTACAGGCGGCCATAGAAAATGGCCAGGATCTATACGAAGACGACTGTGTATTTTGCCACTCCCTGGACCCGGGTGATTTAAAGACACAAGCCTCCGAAATACCCGAATTGCTTCGCAAGGGCGATATTCGTGCTCATCGTCGCCTCGAGTTCTCCGACGACCAACTCGACATACTTGTCAAGTATCTGAAATCGAAGCAGGGAAGTTGAACTCATGAAAACGATCTTTCATTGTCTGCTACTCGTAATGTCCGCTTCGTTACTCCCGGCTATTGAAGACGGAACGGTCGTGCGCTCTGTAGCTGCCGCAAATAACGAAACCAATAGCCGGGAAGAAGACGCGTCAAAATTACGCGTGTTTTTTCGGTGCACGATAAAAATCGGGATGGAGTTCTTAGTAGACACGAGTACAGTGAACTCGTAGACAAGCTCGACTGTCGAAGACAAGCGAAAAAAGGTCCGAAGCGCCGTTCTTCGTCGCCGGCCAGCTTCGACGAGATTGATACTGATGGCGATGGCTACATGAGCGAGGTAGAATTGGTCAACACGCTCAACAAGCGCCTTCGGAAGCACAGGCGTCATCGATCTCACGGCTTTTCGAACTAGGGCACACTACCCCCGCTTGTTGCCTAAGCCACAATCGGCACGCCATTGTCTTGAACTGGCGCTCGGCCACGAGCCGGCTCTTACGTACTTAAGAATTCTTTATGTATTTGTACCCCGTGATCATCGATTTAATAAGATTCTCGCGATGGGTTACACTCGCTATTAATACTCCAATAATATGGAAAAATACCAGGAGTAGCGTGATATTAGCCAAAGTTTCGTGTACTTCTTCCCAGTACTCTTCTCCCTCATCCTCCTCTTCGTTTTCGTGATCATCTTCTCGTTCGTCATCATCTGCCAAAATTTTTTCTATGATGAAGTTTTGTTCGGTGGCTAGGGGGCCATAACCTTCTGCACCGTACAATTGAAGGCCACTCCAGCTGGCACCAAATAGAAAAATGATTAACAAAACCGCCATCCAGCCCCCCAAGGGATTATGTCCTAAATAGTGTTCGGGCTTAGATGTGAATAGCGATCTAACATACCTGAGCGTAGAGACAGGCCCATAGATGAAATCTGTAAATCTCGCGTGTTTTGTTCCAGTTAGACCGCACAACACTCGAAATAAAAGCAAGCCCAGCAACCCGTATCCCGAGTAGATATGAAGAAGGCTTTCATCTTCACCACTCAAATATGTTATCAGGAACAGAATAACTAAAGACCAGTGAAATAGGCGTACCCCAATGTCCCAAACTTTTACTCTATTACTTTTCGTCATACGGACGCTTTGATTGAAATGAAACAAACAAATGACTGGCGGCGTTTTTCACCGCTGCTACATATATATGTTTCAAGTCACAAAGTCCTTGATTTGAATCAACAAGAATTTCTGCCGCTCACCCAGTGTTTGTTACTGTCGCTGAATACTGCTTTGGGTCGGTGGACCAGTTCGTCCAGATTACGGGAAGAACCGAGTATGGAGCCGCTATTCGGGCACCCTGCGCTGAATGACAGCACCTGGGCGTTCAGAGACTATTGCAGTGCAGCAAAATCCCTCGATTTCTTCGCGAAATCTTGGTCTGGAGTGTGCTTCAAAGCGGACGTTAACGTCTACTACTGATGCGATGCAGCATGGAGGTCTCTTGTCGACCCACTGAAGACCTTCGCAGGTGACCCGAGAGGCACAGCGGGAATCTGCTCAGTGTTAATGGGTGCGTTATGTAGTTCTCCAGATCCGTACGTCACTTATTCGATGAAAATACCTTATCACTGTAGACAAACAGGGCCCTAGTCTTGGCCCAAGAATCACCACCAAGTACGAAAAGGCTTGCGAGCAAAATGAGGTCGCACATGGCAGCATACGGCAGTGGGTTCTGTATGAAACCAGGGATTAGGTCGGCAACATATGGAGACAGCCAGCCAAAGATGATAGGCACGCAAAACATTACCAAACCGATGTTAGAGGGAGTCCTGCTGACTTCTTTAGGTGGACCGGACATTTGCTCACATCGTTCAGCCTCCGGTCGGTAGGGTGAGTAAGGGTGCAACAGCCCCTCCGGCCGGTGCCTGTAGCTCAAACAACGCCAATAACATTTGAAACACTGACTTACTCTGCAAATCGGTTTGATCCAGGTAAAACCAATGCCCTTGGTATCGTACTGTGACAAACGCGTCGCTCGGTTGTTCTCGCTGCGATTGGACCTGCAAGGGAACATAAGATTGACCATCTTCGCTTTGCGGAAATCCCTCAGTTCGCCCTTCGACCAGATGAGCTTGCGGAACGTCTACACCTTTCGAAAGGAAAGCCATGATCGAGGTCAACGATCGAGACTGAATGGTAACCTCGTCAGGTTGTCGCCGTGTCATCCGCGTGGTGACTTGGAAAACATTGCGCTTCAAATCCAGGTCGAGTAGTTCTTTTAGTTCTTTCACCAGAGGGAGATATTGTTCGCGCCCATTTGTATCGAATACTAGCTTGGGCAGGCCCGCCTCATCTTCACGCTGCATCTCGATGATATCCTCGTCCGCCAGGTGCCAGAGAAGATCAATCACCCGGCGAAATTTTCGAAGATTCTCGATATCCCGCTGCTGCCTTTGCTTTCCTTCGGTATCCTCTCCCATTGGAATCACTTCGAATGAAAGATTCTCGACATTGTTGATTCGATGGATGCCTGTCAATAAAAGCATCTCGATATCCCAGCCGGCCTAGCTGAGAGCAAAAATCGCCTCCACGGGCAGCGGTCTTAACAACCGTTCAGTGAACTCTCGACCAGAGATTGGTGCATAGGTTATGGTCGGACGCTCTGCAAAAGCAAGATTTGCACTGCCCGTAATGCTGTCACCCCCCAATGCCTCTGACAGTCCAGTCGTACCTTCCACGCCGACTTCGCCCGCATAATCATAGCTTGTGATTACCGAACCCACTGACATAAAGACAGGAAAATCAAAATAGCGGATTCGGATAATGTTCGTCAGCATTTGCTGTTTCCTGGACTCGGATATCGCCTCGTTGTAATCAAAGCGATCAACAGGCAGCCTCTTTGGACCGACCGAGGTACACGAGGCGAGCGAAAGCGCACCCAGAATAGAGAGACAAGCGAAGATCCATGGCAAGCTCGGGCGGGTCATGAACTTTACTTATCTTATGGCGTATGGGCGTACAGTAATGTCTAGTACAATAAATGCTAGCAACACGATCTAAAGTAACTTACGTCGTTGTCCTGCTATTTCTTGAACCATATAAAATAATTGCGACGCTAACATTGATCTTGATCAACAACGAATGCCCACTTCTGGCCGGGTCCCGACTCACGGGGGCAACGAGTTCTAGCCCTCCGAGGCGTATTTGCTCCGGCCGCTATTGCGTGGACAACCGTTAGTGGAGCACAGGAAGTTTGAGCAACGGCTAACAGACCGTACCCGACCCAACCCGGACCTTCAAGTTTCAAATACCACAATGTCTACTTTGAATGAAGGCAGGTGATCAAGATCGACATCGAGCCCTGGGAGTGATGTGGCGGCGCGGTCAAGGTGATTGCTAGCATCGAAGACCCAGTCGTCATCAAACAAATTTTGGGCCATCTGACAAAAGCGGACTAAATCGCCGCAACCCGCTCCTCATCCAGCCCGTGCACCGCCACCACACACCAAACTGGAGCGCCCTTGAGAATCCATTTGATAACATCATATCCTGCAAAATCAGAACGTATAAGCCGATCAGGGAATACGGCGGCTGGGGTATCCGCTTCAGCAGAAAAGGCAGGTCCTATAATGTCAGTGGCGACAGGGGCGTACAACTTGAGCTAACAGAGGGCATGCTTTTGCTGATTGGTTCACAGAAAGCAGAACAACTCGCAGATGCTATCAACAAACATGTTTAACACAATACATCTGTTTATTTATATCAAGCATGCGTAACTGCGGCTTATAACATTTCACACCAGAACTGAAATATGACAAATACTGAAACCGTTGAACCACCACAACCCGGGCCGCAATTTTATACCGGTGTTACTATCCTTGTAATTGGCTTTCTTCTGCCGCTATTGATTCCATTTGTTGCCTATCTCGATGTGTCAACAGAGGTAAGGACTTTGATCTCCGGTATATTGCTGGTCGGCGGTCCAGAAGTATTCAGCATTATTGCAATTGCGATTATGGGTAAGTCCGGATATATCTATATAAAATCCAAAGTGTTTGCTCTATTGAAACGAGCCTTACCCACAGGCGGGGTGAGCAGGCTGCGCTACAATATCGGCCTGGTTCTGTTGATATCACATGTCATATTTGCCTACCTTACTTTCTATGTGCCTGACTGGCTTCCTGGTTATGATGAGCACCGGATTGCGATGAACCTGACTGCAGATTTCCTGATGGTTGTAACGCTGTTTATCCTCGGCCAGGATTTCTGGGAAAAGATCCGCGCCCTGTTTATTTGTGATGCAAAAGCCAGTGTTCCACAATAACCATGATGCCAATATCCTGCATCTCAATATCCTGCATCTAAGGTATAGTCAGCATAAACGCCCTATTCCCTGAAAGCCCGGCCTCCCGAGCGCACCGGGTTGGTCTCTCACCCACTGGGAGAACGCCGCCTTTTCAGGGCGCACGCCCTTTTCAGACCTTGATGAAGTTGTTAGCTCCCCGGTATCCACCCGTATAAATACCAACATAAAAGTACGAGCATAGTGAGACTTACAGGATAGATCCAAATCGTGTATTGATCGATCTGCCGCGCCAGGTCCTCTCGACCCGCAACCTCCATGCGTCGAAATATCACGTTCACTACCACCACTAGGCCCGTTAACAAAAACGCTACCACGAGGATAGCATCGAGGAATGTGACATAACCTAGCTTCGGGAGATTGTCGGAGATCGTGAAGTTAAAGGCGACGAAGACCAATAGGTTACCGCCGCCAATATCAACACGCTTACTGAAATCTTTCAGGAAGAAAGTAATCCACGATACGAGGATAATGATAGTTAGTGGAATGAAGATCCGCAGCACGTAATAGTCCAGATGGCGATGCCCAATAAAGCCCAGAGTGAAGCGCGAACTTGGTTTACCACTAATGCCTTCAATCTCAGAGACTGTCGCCGAAGTATCTCCAAAGATCCATGCTTCCTCGCCAAGTTGCTCTCCCAGCCTACTGAATTCCTGCATCGGCTGGAACTGAACATAAGAGACTGGCCAAGTGGAATCGATATGTATGAAGAACTGTTGTGAGTCGAGGGGATATTGGACAAAGTCAAAATCGGGTGCCTGTAAGGTCGCTGAAAATCGCTCGAGGTAGACAGCGAGCCCATTAGAAAACAAGATAACGTGCTGTTCCTCCGAAAATCGTCTTCCCTGCTGATTGTGAATTACAAAGCTTGGGGTCAGGATTCCCCTTTCATCGACCAAGCGAACTAACGCAGGGATCGTGTAAATCTTGAAGTCACGTCCAAACTCATCAGCGTCAAACGCGAGCTTGGAGTCGATCCATTCGACGCGCAGAACCGCCACAACGCCGAAGTTCTCCGATTTTTGGTCAACGTCAGTGATCTGGTCCACCAATACGCCGATAGTCACCTTGAGCGGCTCCGCGGGCGTCGCCGCGTCAAGCGCAGAGGCCAATCGCTGTTCTGACTGAGCCAAAGCCGCCGCAACCCAGAATATCATCACAGCGAATCCGCAAGACAAGAGTGTCAGGAAGCGAGCGGTGAGATGAATGTCTCTCATTAACCTGAAACTGATGCTCATTTTAAAGAGAAGGCCAGACAGCAATCATACGGAAATGTGCTAAAAAGCGCCAAGATACTAAAGGATCGTAATGATCGCTTGTAACTTGGTTCGCGCCTGATGTGGTACAGCAATCTATCCCTGCATTATTGATCTTGGGAATGACCGCAACGAATGAAGCCGTCGGTCGTACCCTGGACGACGAATGACTCTTGTGGGTCCCGAAAAGCCGTGTCAGCTGTTTTTGTTGATGTTTTTGCCGAGGTCGGCCATTCTCTGAGTCATGTGTCGACTGGCTCAATTTATGATCTCGCTGTTCGCTTCCAGCGTCCGGACTCGGTTGTCTCTGCAGTTGGAGATTGCAACGTTGAGGCATCAGCTATCCGTGTACCAGCATGAGCAACGCCGACCGCACATTACCCGGGCCGATCGTCTACTTTGGTCTATCGTGGCGCGGTTATGGTCGGATTGGCGGGGCGCATTGTATTTCGTTCAG
>Ga0209456_10000210_pt1 | contig 32601 bp, 31 predicted proteins | sample COG_11_FD_184755 | JGI IMG/M metagenome (GOLD analysis project Ga0209456, IMG submission 184755) | Pelagic marine sediment microbial communities from the LTER site Helgoland, North Sea, for post-phytoplankton bloom and carbon turnover... | ecosystem: Environmental > Aquatic > Marine > Neritic...
GACGCCTGCCGAGGAAAAACGTACCAAGGTCCCGGAGGAATTCAAGCAGCTTGCCAAGCGCGTGAAAACTGCGGATGCGTCTTTTTCCTGGCATGCTTCCCACGATGCTGACAAGCCGCAAGGGGCGCCTACCGGGCAGCAGATCTGTTTGAAAGAGGTGCCCGCCAAGTTCAAGACTGTCGAGAAGCAGGTTGTGAAAGTGCCGGCCTCTTTCAAGAAAGAGGAAGTCCCCGCGGTTATGGAGACACTCAAGGTTCGCAAACTGGTGGCAAAAGCCGGCGAAAAGCGCACAAAAATTCCTGCTGAATACAAGCAAGTCTCAAAGCGCTCCAAAGTCGGCGAAGAGCGGCTTGAGTGGCGCCAGGTGCTGTGCGAGACCAATATAAACAAGGATATTGTCAGCCGTGTACAGCAGGCGCTGATAACCGCCGGATTCAACCCCGGAACACCCGACGGTGTTATCGGAGGCGCAACGCTGCGGGCGGTCGACGAGTATCAGCGTAGCAAGGGGTTGCCACGCGGTGGCCTGACAATCCGCACGCTGGAGTCACTGGGTGTAAACATTTAATCTTTGCTATTGTTGTGGGGACAGGGATGTCCCCGCCCTGACAATCATAACTGAATTCTGGATCCTGTCTGCCAGCGCCTCCAGGCTGGCGCGTCCGCTTGTCAGTACAGTCACATCGGTTTCCCCCGCCTGCCGTGGCAGGGCAAGCAGGAGTTCTTCTATTCTGTTGGACTTAAGGGCGTAGTTGATGTTCGGTATCGGCTGGGTGTTACCATCGGCGGAGTCAATCGTACCCAGCATCGATGTGATGAGGCCAACGACTTCGCCCTGCATATTGAGTAAGGGTCCGCCGCTGTTGCCCGGTTGTACAGTGACTGAAATCTGGTAGCTCGCAGGGTCGTCGTACAGGCCGTTTATGCCGCTGATAATACCCAGGCTCAGTTTGGGTGTCGTGCCCATGACATCAACCCGTGGGAAGCCGATGGTAAAGACGCTGGAACCCAGCTGGGCACTGGCACAGGCCAGGGGTAGCGCAGCCGGCAGTCTGGCGGGATCGCCCACGCTCAGCAGGGCAATATCATTCAGATCATCGCTGGCGACCACTGTGGCGGGGATTTCTTCGCCCTGGCTGTTGACCAGAACAATCGACTGTTTGCCGGACACGACATGATGATTGGTGACCGCGTAACCGCTGGTCGTCGGCCAGGCTGTGCCGGTTGACAGCCCGGTTGCAAGCGTATCATCAACGTCCTGTTGCCGCGGCCCGGACTGGTCAGTCAACTGTGATTCCAGCTGAAGAGACAGTTGATGCGCCGAGCTGATTTCCTGCAGGGCGGCTATGGCGGAGCGGGCACCAGCAGCATCGCCACTGGACAGATAATTCACTCCGGCCTGATACAGCCATTGCGGGGCGTCGGCTATCCTGGTCGGGCCGGCAATACCTTCAGCGTACATCAGCCCGAGCTGGTACTGGGCATCGGCATAGTTTTGTGCAGCCGCTTTGAACAACCAGTACAGTCCATCTTCATCATTCGTGGTCAGCATCTTTCTGTCCGCGAGAAATAAACCCAGGTTGTACTGGGCGATGGCGCTGCCCTGGTGGGCCGCCGCCTGGTACCAGCTCAGGGCGCGTTCAACATCCTGGTCCACTCCTGTTCCGTGGTCGTACATGGTGGCGAGATTGATCTGCGCACTGACGTGTCCCGCCCGCGCAAGTGGCAACCACGAATCAACGGCTTGTGAATAATCACCACGCTCGTAAGCTGCCCAGCCGCTCTGCAAGGTGTCGGCGCCGGTGGCGGGCGAGAGTTGTGCACCCAGCAGCAGCGTCAGCAGCACCATGCCGGTCAGCCCTTGTAACTGGCGGCCTGTCACTCCCATTGCTATTCTGTTCCGGGCCGAGATGCCGATAGCGATTGAGGCGCGTGCTGAAAAAACACACGCAACCCAATTATGGGTGTATATAATGAATTAAAACAATAAAATATATTCATTAGTTAAAGTAACTTGTGGTTATATGTCGGGTGCATATACAGGATAGCGGCAGCTGGCAGGCCGGGCTTCACAATGTACAGGCGCCAGTGCAGTCAAGGAGTACTAGTCATGGTTGAAAAACGAAAACATGTCCGTACCGAATTCAGCGGGCGGGTAAAAGTCATGCATCCGCAGTTTGACGCTGTGGAAGTCGAACTGCGTGATATTTCCAATGGAGGTGTTTTCCTGTTCACGGGGGATCAGTTTGGTCTGTCGGTGGGAGAAGTCGTCCGTGTTCAGGCGCAGGACCTGGAGGATGCCCCTGTGTTGAGTGCGCGGATTGTGCGTATCGAAGCAAAAGGTATTGCCTTGATGTTCGAGGAGGAGTGAGCTCTAAAAGGGAGCCTCACTCACGAAACACAGACATCCCCCGCTGACCGGGTGCATAAAACTCAGCGATGTGGCGTGCAGTAAAAGACGATCCGCTTTTTCCTGAACGGCCTTGCCGGCATAGAGTTTGTCGCCGAGAATGGCATGACCCAGTGCCTGTAAATGTACCCGCAACTGATGGGTACGGCCGGTCTCGGGGGCCAGATCAAGACGTGTCGCGTTTGCCCGGGCGTCATGGTGCATCACGCTGAAGTGTGTCCTTGAGGGTTTACCGTTCTCGTAGTCGACCTTTTGTCGTGGGCGATTGGGCCAGTCGGCGTTTAACGGTAAATCAATTTCACCGGCGCTCTGTTCCACGCGTCCGTCCACCACGGCGATATAGTGTTTGTGCACCTCCCGCGCCTGAAACAGCCGGCTCAATTGCCGGTGCGCGGACCTGCTGCGCGCCATCACCATAATGCCGGAGGTTTCCATGTCCAGTCGATGCACGTTCATTGCTTCCGGATATTCCGCCTGTACGCGGAAAGTCAGGCAGTCCTGTCTGTCCGGTCCGCGTCCCGGTACCGAGAGCAGGCCGCTGGGTTTATCAAGTACCAGCAACGCATCGTCCTGGTGCAGGATATTCAGCCCCGTGTGGGGGGGAGGTGTGTATCCGGTCAGCTTAGTGCCCCTTCGTCTTCCTGCAACAGAATCCGGGTTCCCCCCAGGGCGAGTGCCTGCTCGTCGATGAATTTGAGATTCAGGGAACCCATGGCAAGCATATCACCGTGTTTCAGCAATTGCTTTTTAACCCGCTTTCCATTCACCAGGGTGCCGTTGGTGCTGTCGAGATCTTCGACACGGACCTCCATCGTGCCGTCCAGGTAGGGGCTGGGTGTCAGTGATATTGAGGCATGATGGCCGCTGACGCTGGTATTGTCAGGTTGCAGCTGATTGCCGGGGTTACGCCCGATAGAAAAAACATCTTCGCTCAAGCGGTGTTCTCTGGTGACATTATCATCCACGATTTCAAGTAGTTTATACATCTCTTCTGACCTCCTGTGGTTCTGGATCAGGCCGTCTTTCGTCGGCCACCTCTGAATTGCGCACGGCACTTTCGGACTGCCACGGCCATCACTTCACCATTGGCGAAGCGTTTGGCCGGATCTTTTTGCAATGCTTTCATTACCAGCCGGTTCACGCAGATCGGCAGGCCGGGGCGGAACTTGCGCATTGCCGGTGTTTTCCGGTTGGCAATCTGGTACATCATGGTCGCGACCGAGTCGCCACTGAAAGGCAGGCTGCCGCTGAGCAGTTGGTACAGGGTGGTGCCCAGTGAAAACAGGTCCGATCGCCCGTCGGTATTTTTACCGGCGACCTGTTCAGGCGACATATAGGAGGGACTGCCCAGAACGGTACCGGTGCGCGTGCGGCTAGCGTCGAGAATGCGGGCGATACCGAAGTCGGTAATTTTTGCCACGCCGCTGTCACGGTCGTAGATAATGTTTCCGGGCTTTATATCCCTGTGTACAACTTTGCGGCCATGCGCATACGACAGGGCGTCAGCGACCTGTGCGGCAATCTCGAGTACTTCCCACACCGGCAACAGTTCGGACTTTGCCGTCCAGGCATCGAGACTCTCACCAGGGACATAGTCCATGGCTATGTAGGCGAGATCGTGTTCCTGGCCGGCATCGTAGATGGTGACGATATTGGGATGATCAAGCCGGCCGACAGCTTCGGCTTCCTTGAAAAAGCGTTCCGCGGCGACTTTCTGTTCGCGCCCTTCACAGGCCTGCATCAGCGGCAGCGTTTTTATCGCCACTTCGCGGCCGATGGTTGGATCCGTGGCAAGATAGACGGTGCCCATGGCGCCACGTCCAAGCTCTCGCTCCAGTCGATAACGGCCCAGTACAGGCAATTCCATGACCGGTGTGTCGAGTACCAGCGTCTTGCTTGTATCGGGCGAACCGGCGTTCGGAAATCGATCTGCTATGTTCGCCAGCTGGCTACGGCGCAGCGTCGAATCACGGAAGCCGCTGACGGATTTTTCCAGCTGTGCATAGATAGTCTGTGCCCTGTTCATCTGGCGGTGGCGTTCGTACTCGAGGCCCAGCTCATAGAGCGGTTCGAGAACCGCCGGCGCGGGAAGGCACTGAATGAACTGGTTCATTGCCAGATCCAACTGGCCTTGTGACTGCAGGTTAGCGCCCAGCGCGACTCGCGCCTCGATGGCTCCCTGCTGCGCCGTTACCAGCCGTTTATGGCTGCGCCAGGCCAGGCTCAGCAGCAGTTGTGCGCTGATCAGGAACAACGCGGGGCCGATCACTGGCAGCCAGAGCCCCTGCACCAGCAGGGTTACCAGGCCTGTGTTCAGAAGCACGGCTGCCAGCAGACCTGAAATCACAAGGCCGCGCCCACCATGCCATGTTGCAGGCATGAGCATAAGGTACAGTGCAAACAGGACCAGCAGCGCTCTTTGTAAGGCGTAAAACCAGCCGGGCATGGTGAAAGCGTGATCATTCAGCATGCTATCCAGTACCTGGGCGGACCAGCTCACCGGGCTGTAGGATCGGCCTGCCGGACCCGTCAACTCGGGAACATGACCGGCTGCCGTGAGCCCCAGTAGCACAATTTTGTTGCGCAGCTTGCCTGCCAGCCGGTCGCTTGCCATGACCTCTTTCAGCGAATGGACCGGTGGGGCAGCAGCCGGCCGGGGGTAGTAATTCAGATCAGCTGCGCCAAGTGTTGTCTTCCCTTTACTGAGAATACCTTTTCCGGCGTTTACGCCGAGTTCGGTGGTACTGAATCCCTGGGCCGCTGCCAGCAGCGCCAGCTCGAATCCTGGCAGATAACGCCCTTCTGCCTCGACAAGCAGCGTGGCGCCCCGCACTGCTTTCCTGTCGCTATGGAAATAACCGGCGCCAAGGCTGGAAACGGCGTCAAGGAATACGGGTGCCGGCGGAATGAGTTCGCTCGTGTCGGACATCGGCGATGACGACAGCCGTTGCAGGCCGGCCCGGTACCATGGCAAGGTTTCGCGCTCTGAACTGATGGTGTATTGTTTCAGCGCCTGAGGAAGCCGTGTCGGGACATTGGCGGGCAGATAAGGGACGGCAAGCACAACATTGTCCGAATCTTTTAAGGCCTGTGTGAGCCGTGAGTCGGTATCGAGCTGCATCAGCCAGGTTCTGGCCTTTTTACGCAGGGAGGCATCCAGGCTATCGAGTTTTTCCCGGATGGCGCCAACAGCCGTAGCGCTTGCTGTTTCGGTCAGGGGTAACATGAAACCCAGCGCCTTCGGATTAAACCGTTCCAATCGGTTGACGACTTTGGCCAACTGATCCCGTTGCAAAGGCCAGGGTCCGTATTCGTGCAGAGTTGCTGCATCGATTGCCACCACCACTACAGCGTGTGCCTGCTCCGCTTCCGCCATGAGATAACTTCCCCACTCGAGCAGAAGGCCTTCCAGCCGGTGACCGCTGGGTGAGAAGCTTGCCAGCAGGGCCACAGCCGCGGCTATGGCTACGGCGAGACGATGCGATTTCCAGGAGGAATTGCTCACCTTGATTGCAACCTCAATGGGGCCTGTTAAGCATAAGTTATCGGTCGTGATCGGGCAGGCTTTCGGTTTTGCCCTTCAGGCAGCGCAGCCTGCGCGCAGAAATTTGAACGGGTTCACAGTTTTGCTGAATCAAGCAGGGCAGGGCCGTCAGCCGCACCAGCCTGTAGGTAGGTTCTCGCCTGCGCAGTTGCTGCTAAACTGCCCACCATGTTGCAATTCGATAATCTTTCCCTGCGGCGCGGGCCACGGCTGCTGTTTGAACGGGCCGGCTTTCAGATTCATCCCGGTCAGAAGGTCGGTGTCAGCGGGGCAAATGGCACCGGCAAGTCCAGCCTGTTTGCGCTGATCCTGGGTGAGTTGCACGCCGATAGCGGGGATCTCCGCTACCCCAAGGATTGGGTGATCGCTCACGTTGCCCAGGAAACACCCACTGACGAGCGTGCGGCCATCGAGTATGTACTGGATGGCGATGCGGAACTGCGTGCGGTAGAGAAATATCTGCTACAGGCCGAAACTGAAAACGACGGGGAACGGCTGGCCGCACTGCACGGCCGCTTCGAAGTCATTGACGGTTACACCGCGAAAAGCCGGGCAGGACAGTTGCTCCAGGGACTGGGATTTAGTACGGATGACGAGGCGAGGGCGGTCAGCGATTTCTCGGGTGGCTGGCGTATGCGCCTGAATCTGGCCCGTGCGCTCATGTGTCGATCCGATCTGTTGTTGCTGGACGAACCCACCAACCACCTGGACCTGGATGCGGTGATCTGGCTGGAAAACTGGTTGAGCGCCTATCCGGGGACCTTGTTGCTGATTTCCCACGACCGCGATTTTCTCGACAGTGTAACAAGCCATATTGCCCACTTCGAGCAGCAGCGAATCACGCTTTACACTGGTAACTATTCTGTATTTGAACGGCTGCGCGCCGATCGTCTGGCCAACCAGCAGGCCGCATACCAGAAACAGCAGCGGGAAATTTCCCATATCCGATCTTATGTCGACCGCTTTCGTGCCAAGGCGAGCAAGGCGAGACAGGCCCAGAGTCGTCTGAAAGCCCTGCAGCGCATGGAACAGATTGCGCCGGCGCACGTTGATTCGCCGTTTCACTTCGCCCTGCGCGCGGCGGAAAAAACCCCTGATCCGCTGTTAAGGCTGGATGGTGTCTCTGCCGGTTATGCAGATACAGCAATAATTTCTCAGGTGAAGCTGAGTCTGTCACCTGGTGACCGCATTGGTCTGCTGGGTCCCAATGGTGCCGGTAAATCCACCCTGATCAAATTACTCGCCGGCGTGCTGTCACCTCAGCAGGGAACACGGGAAACGGCGAAGGATCTCAAGATCGGTTATTTTGCCCAGCATCAGCTGGAATTGTTACAACTGAAGCACAGCCCGCTGGAACATCTCCAACAGCTGGATCCGCTGGCGCGCGAACAGGAACTGCGTGATTACCTGGGCGGTTTCGGTTTTTCCAATGAACAGGCTTTAATGCCCAGCGGTCCGTTTTCGGGGGGAGAAAAATCCCGGCTGGTGCTCGCCTTGCTGGTCTATCAACGCCCCAATCTGCTGTTGCTGGACGAACCCACCAATCACCTGGACCTGGAAATGCGACAGGCGCTGGCGCTGGCGCTGCAGGATTTTACCGGTGCCATGGTGCTGGTATCACACGACCGTCACCTGCTGCGGGTCACCAGCGACCGGCTGGTGCTGGTGCACGATGGCCGGGTGGATGACTTCCCGCTCAGCCTGGACGAGTATCCCCAATGGCTGGCGGAACAGAGCAAACGGGGCAGAGTGGCGGAAAAGGAAAGTGGTGCGACAAACAGTGCGGCTGCCAGAAAGGAAAAAAAACGTTTGCAGGCGGAACAGCGCAAACAGCTGCAGCCCTTGCGTAACAAGGTGGGCGTGGCCGAAACGGCGCTGGAAAAACTGCACGCCAGGCAGAGTGAACTGGAACGCAGTCTGGCTGAGCCTGGTCTGTACAGTGAGGAAAACAGGGATCAATTGAAAGCACTGTTGTTAGAGAAGGCGGAAGTGGATAGCCGGTGTGAGAGCGCTGAAACGGAATGGCTGGAGGTGTTCGAATTGTTGGAGGCGGCACAGAGATCCCTGCAACATTGACCGGCTGTCTGATGGATACACCGATTGCCCGAATAACCACTCACGGCAATGGTTCACGCAATTCCGTAAAGCCACGCGGTGCCACGTACTGCAGGATGTCTTTGCCGTCCTTGTTGATGATGAGATCCAGTCCCTTGCCGGGGTAGAGTAAATGGGTTACCTGATCACCGCGGCGGATGGTTTCGGCGGGCGTGCCAAAGTGTTTGAGTGCGGTTTGTTCGTCTAATGCAATGCCGGGGATGAAAGTAATACTTTTAACGGCTGCCTGGTAGGCGAGCGGTAGATCATCAGGATCCAAGTGAAATTTACGGGCACCGCTTTCCATGTACTCAGCCCTTACGGCACGGCCAAGCAACTGCTCCAGCGTGTCGGGCGCGACGTCTGCGGCAAGAATGAGTTTTCCGGAAAAAACACCGGCAGTATAGCGGCTGTAATACATTTCCAGGCCGCTGTCATCGACTGCAACGACAATGATTGCCAGTTCCATGTCGTCGCCAAGCTGCTTATGAGCTTCACCCAGCGTGCTTTGGCCGAGCGTGATGCCAAAGACCTTGCTGGTACCATCGGGCAGCAATTCAATCTGCCATGGCAGTCCCTTGATGGTTTGTGAGGAATAGTCGCCAGCCGGTTTCAGGTAGAGAAACGCTGCGACTATAATGGAAAGGAAAACGAGCAACGAGAAAAGTCTTGTCATGGTGGATGGATACCGGATAGGGAATTGTCGATCTTAAAGCAAGGACCCGCTGTAAGAAAAGACGAAAAATGTGCCCTTGTGGCCATTATTCTCTATAGTTCCTATGACTGGCCGGCTTGTGACAGCATGGTGTGATTCTGAGGTGGGTCATGAATGTATCTCCGGATGTAATGGACATATTGAAACTGTTGTTGACGCTGCGTGATCTGGATGATCTGGGAGATGTAGCCTTGCTGGATCTGGCACAGGATGCCAAGCTTGAAAAGCTGAAAAAAGGGCAGACGCTGCAAGCCGGGACATGCCTCGACCGTCATGTGTACTTGATCGAAGGTGAGGTGGAACTGATGGCCGATGGCAGGACGATGCAGACGGTTAAGGCGGCGACTGATCGAGCGCTGTTACCGGTGTTTCGTGTTCACACCCAGGGACTGGAAGCGCGCTGTGTCGATGCGGCCCGCTTGCTGACACTCAATGAAACCACGTTTCGGCGCTACGTCTCAACTATACAACCAAAAATACGCAGTGGAATCGATGTCGAAGAATACAGTTCGACGGATCAGCAGCCAGACCTGGTAGAGGAGATTCGCCAGGCTTTTTATCACCAGGAAGTTGACCTGCCCAGCATGCCCGAGCTGGCCCTGAAAATCAGTCATGCGGTACAGAGCCAGGACGCGGATTTCCGTCAGATCGCCACCACGGTGCAGGCCGATCCAGTCATCGCTGCCCGCATTGTCCAGGTGGCTAACAGTGCGATGTATGCCGGCGTCAGCCAGGTGGAGTCGGTGCAGAACGCCATTATGCGGATCGGACTGCAAGCCACCCGCGCCATCGTCATGACCGTCGTTTTAAAGAATCTGTATGTCCCGCAAAGCCGATTGCTTCACCAACGGATGAACTCGTATTACCGGCACAGTATTCGGGTCGGCGCGATTTCTCATGCATTGGCGGCACGCTTGCCGGGGTTTGATGCTGAGCGGGCGTTTCTCGCCGGTCTAATACATGATATCGGTATACTTCCGCTGTTGATCCAGGCGGATCGTCGTAAGGACCTGAATCAGGACGCGGAATTACTGGAGCAGGTGATCGATGAACTGGGTAACACCGTCGGCGCCATGCTGCTGGAACAATGGGCGTTTGAGCCCGAATTTGTGACTGTAGCCCGAGAGGCCGAAGACTGGACGCGGGAGGTGGACGCAGCGGACTATTGTGACATCATACAGGTGGCTCAGCTTCATTGTGTCATGCTGGGCGGTAAGCAGATCGAAGCCCCACCGCTGTGCGAACTGCCGGCTTTCAGGCGCCTCCATCTGGATGAAGTCGACCCAATCAAGCTGGTCGAGGAAGCTCGGCGGGAGATTAGCGAGATTGTCAGCCTGCTGGCTGTCTGAGGCAGACTAATGAGTAGCTAAGTTAGCCGACATAAGCTTGCGGGACACGCTGCACCTCAGGGCACCCTCCCCCCCAGGGGGCCTTCTCTTGCTGCGCAATTCACCTTGTACCCCAGGGCACCCTCTCTTGCTGCGCAATTCACCTTGTGAATACATCCCTGTACGCTCGACGGCCGCGTCCATGCGGCCGACGGTCCGGCAAGCTTATGCCCGCTAACTTACTAGGACACCATCAATATGACCGAACTTGCCGTGTTAAATGAGCGTTTTGGTATTCAGGATCAGCTGACTTTCAGTGAGGGATCAGGCGGGCTCGCGGTTGTTGAAATAGCCAACAGCCTGGCGGTCGCGACTGTTGCCCTGCAGGGCGCGCATCTGTTGAGCTGGACCCCGCATGATGAACAGCCCGTGATCTGGCTATCCCGGGATGCCGGATTCGAGGCCGGGCAGTCGATCCGTGGCGGGGTGCCCGTATGCTGGCCGTGGTTTGGACCGCATGCAACACATCCCTCTTACCCTGCACATGGCTTTGTGCGCACCATTCCGTGGCAGGTTAGCGATACGAAAACGCTCGATGACGGTGCTACATTTGTTGCCTTTCGTATGATACAAACTGATGCCACAGATGTGTTTTGGCCGCACAGATCGGAACTTGAGCTTGCTATGAAAGTGGGTGCAACACTGGATCTCGATCTGATAACCCGCAACACGGGTGCTGAAGCTATTACCATCGGCGATGCGCTACACACCTATTTTGCAGTCAGAGACATCCGCCACATTGCCGTCGAAGGTCTCGAAGGCTGCCGGTATATCGACAAGCTGGACAGTGACAAGCGCAAGCAACAGTCCGGGCCGGTGATGTTTAATGCAGAGACCGACCGTATCTATCTGGATACCGCCACTGATTGCCTGATCAATGACCCGGGGTTGCAACGACGAATCCGTATCGGCAAGCGGGGCAGCCGGTCGACGGTGGTGTGGAACCCCTGGAGAGTAAAGGCTGAAAGAATGGCAGACATGGGGAAAAACGGTTATCTGAATATGGTGTGCGTCGAGAGCACCAACGCTGCTGATGACGTGGTGACCATTGCAGCAGGCGATGAGCACCATTTGCGGGTGAGCTATCAGGTGGAGCCGTTGTAAGCATTACAGCGGCGTTAACCGAAGAGGTCGGGTTCAAATTCACACCCTTTATGGCTGATATCGCAAAATGGTTTATTCCCCGATTTGCCACATCGACACAAGGCCGCCTCATTCCGGGTGGTGACAAAGCTACCCTCTGAACTCAATATAGTCATGGGACCCTGGGCGAACAGGCCGGCGTTAGGATGCACGGTAATCTGCAGTGGGCCGTCTTCCTCAAGTGGTTCTGAAGTTATGCCGGTAAAGATACCGTCACATTCAAACTCCTCGTCCCGATGGCTCCCGTCACAAAACGGCTTGTTCCGGGACCCCCCGCAACGGCAGAGGGCAATTTCAGTGCCTTTCTGGAGTAATTCACCGAAAGGATTAATGACCTCGATCTGCCCTGTACACAGCAATGGACCATCGACCAGACCCTTGACCAGGTTTTTCTCACTCATTGTCTGTCATCCTCTTCAAGTTCAAATTATTGCACATTGCGGATCCCTGCCATGCCTGACTACTGGAAAACCGGAAATATACCGTTCCATAGTGCCCGGAGTCTTTGTGCCGGTGCGACTGCAGCTGGCGTTGTTAACCCAGACCAAACACAGGATTTCCTTACTTCTCTGTGTGATGTAATCAGAATTAGGCCGTCTTTCCTCCTCTTCTGGCTATGCCGATAAATCCCAGCAGACCGGAACCGAAGAGCCATACGGCAGCCGGAACGGGAACAACAGTGTATGCACTGATGTAGGATAAGGCGTGGGTACCGCCACCGCCATTGCCATTGCCGAAAATTTCTGATGCGTCCCACGATCCATCCAATGCCGTACCTGTGATTCCTTCGAAGTAGTACCAGTGATACAAAGTAGCTCCGCCGTCCGTCAGGGTAATCAGGGTCGGGTTAAACGTTTAATGACATCATTCCGGTTTGGGTCAGGTTGTCGCTTATTTGCGAACTTATCAGGTTGATGGCTGAGGTATTACCTTCGTGGCTGTTAGCGCCCCCTGCCACACCTTTTTCCCTCTCATACAAGGCCCAGTCCGTACGTCCGCCAGCACGATCACGATCCGAGTTGACCTGCCAGGTATCACCATCGGTAGTATCTTCAGTCGTGGTCCCCCAACGGCAGGAAGTGGCATCCATCCCGTTAATTGTAACCTGGCTAACGACACAGCTGGCTGCATTGGCTGTTTCCACCAGGCCACATGCTAACGAAATGGCAAGTGCAAGGCCAAGAACAGGCTTCACCCTATCCATTACAGGTAGGTGATGCATGATATTCTCCTCCGTTTGTGGTGATTTCTTGTTCGGGTATTCAGCATTCGACTCTTGAATGCCGGTTTTTGTGCTGCGGCTGATTATCCCAGAGAGTTGCTTACAATAGACTTACTACAGGAAGGCTGCTGTATAAACTTTCCTTACAGCCGGCGCGGTGTGTGTGATCGATGGGTTTATTGATGATCTGGACCTCTCGGGGCCGGGGTTCAAGACCGAAGCTAACGACACCGGCCGACCTGCTTATCACCCCTCGACGTTTTTCCGAACTAACCAACGGGCGAAAACCAGCCAAGTGACGACATCTGTCAATTAGCAGTGAACGGCAGGTTTGCCTTATGTCCCCGTATGTTGCAGTTGCATTCAAGTATTCTGTGACGTGGTCGACACAGTCTCTGTGACGGAGTCTAGCCATTCCATTGGCAACGATTCCAGGCATCAGGGTGTTTTGACAAGGGCTACCTCCGGCGAAAGATGGGGGGCGCAAAGTCACCGGCCTAAGGGGTTGACCTATGGCAGCGGGACTACCGGAACAACCAGCGAGTCTCTTGCAGATCTTCGCCCTTGCACGATTGTCTGTTACGGCGGTCCTGCAGGGAAAACAAGCTCTCCGGCCCATCATTATGTCAATGCCCCATCGGTACCTGCATGGTGTCGGGTTTTCAATCAGTTCTATTCACAGCGGATACGGGGTATTGTGGAGATGAGTGAGAAACCGGAAGTGTTACAACGATGAATATGGTCATCTGGCGGGAGACCAGTTGCTGGTGGCCATTGCTCGGATAATTAACCAAAACATCCGATCCAGCGACCATGCCTGTCGCTATGGGGGCGATGAATTCGTGGTGATGTTGCCCCATATCGATCTGCCCGAAGCTATAAAGTTCGCAGAACGTATATGCAGTTCGATCAGGGAAAAGATTCCTCGCAGGGGCGATGTCCGGCTGGTCGCGCGAGTGAGCGTATCAATCGGTGTTGCATCCCTGGAGCAGGGGATGCATGTCCGGCAGTTGCTGGCCAGTGCCGACGCAGCACTCTACCGCGCCAAGTCTGTCGGGCGTGATAGAGTCTCCCACTAATGTGCTGCTTTTCCTGAGCACCGCATGTTGTGGCAACCCTCCTGGAACGCCAACTTCAGACCTTTACGGGCGACAAACAAACGGCAAGTTCATACCAAAACGGACATTCGGGTAATTACAGCGGTGGCCAGACCCTGATCCTTTGCTAACGTTCAGGGTGGCTTTGCCGTTCATGTAAGTAGATTTACTCATAGCATTACTTTTTAAAGGAATTACTATTACCGTCGTTAATCTATATCTAAATAGTTTATATGGCACACGAAAGGGGAATATCTGATGACAGCTAGAAAGAGAACAGCTAAGAAAAAAGTAGCTACTAAGAAAAAAGTAGCTGCCAAGAAAAAAGTAGCCAAGAAGAAAGTAGCCAAGAAGAAAGTAGCCAAGAAGAAAGTGGCCAAGAAGAAAGTGGCCAAGAAGAAAGTGGCCAAGAAGAAAGTGGCCAAGAAGAAAGTGGCCAAGAAGAAAGTGGCCAAGAGGAAAGCGGCTAGGTAACAAGTTGTTCGCCTCTCCTAGGAGGTGAGCGGGCACCTTGTACGAATAGATAGCGAAATTGCTATACCCCCGTTTTTGAAAACGGGGGTATAGCGTATGGTTGCCTGGTCTATTTGTGCAGGTAAAATCGGTCTTCCGGGGGAATGCAATTATTGCCTGGCTATCATTGAGTAAAACCAAAAGCTGAAATGTAAGGTGCATCAGCACCGGGGCCAAAAGCTAAATTTAATTCAATTGAGAAAACCGTATCCTCATCCTGCCTGGCTGCTTCAACCCATAGATTCCATCTAGATGAGCTGGTGCTTAGAAAGTCGATATAGCCGCCAGTGTAAACAGAATCGTAACTTGTATGATAAGTTCGAATCTCTTCTTTTGTACCTAAGTCATTTCTCGTTGCGCCCACGTACAAGGTGACGGGTAAAACATCAGAAAATAATGCCCGGTATCCTTCGATAGTATATTCTTGGTAATTCTTGGTCTGTCTGGTCGCACCTCTCGCATACCATTGGTATTCAGCACCCCAGTAATACATGTCCATGGAAAGATAATAACGGTCATTGTTATAAGTATTGTTAAAAATTCTGCCGAGTTGTACTGCAAGGGTTACAGGATCATGATTAAGTTCTGCATCTAGTCCCAGTGTACTGGATACAACTTCTGATTCTTGATCTTCAAAATCTGAGCCAAAGTCATATTCTTCATGTGCATGCGAACCTACTAATCCGAGTTTTGCGAATGTTGTCGCGTCCCATGTGAAATGCCCTCCGACTCCAGCAAAATTATAGTCACTATATCGTTCATATAGGAACTCTCCAGTTATTGAGAAGTCATTTAGAAATGGTATAGACGCGATACTATAAGTTCCGGCCCTTTTGTCTTCATAATACTCCCCTCCATACAGTTGAGTCTCCCAATCCATGAATGAATTTTCTGCCTTGGCAATACAAGGGAAGGCTAAATTTAAACAAAAGTACCTGATTATGGCTTGAGTAAGCTTTGCATGTCTCAACTGCAAGATAATCCTTAAATCAGCTCCGATGGTTCATTTGTAATAAGTCTCAAGGACCGGACTTTTCCAAGGTCCGAAAAGGTAACCTTATGGATGTCCACGCCGTATCTGCTGGCCTCATCTTTGATGGTTTTGAGAACCTCTTCTTCAATTAGGCTGCCGCGCAAATCCTCGTAATTGACAGAAGCTATGATTTCCCTGATTGCTCCTAGTGTTAGGTCATTCAGTACATCTGCTGAATCCCATATATCAAGTAAATAAGCCCTAACGTCGGAAATGTGGTACTTAACAATAGCTGATAATACTATTGTTAAGTCATCCTTGGTGGTAAGCGTCTGTGGTCGTAATGCCATTGTAGTGGTTACAGTGGAAGTGATAATTGCGTTGTCGGCTAACGGGATTTTCCAATTTAAACCTGGAGTTATTTCACGATTATAACGACCAAATCGTAAAACAACTCCACCTTCATAATCTGATACTACAAGCAAAGGGCGCAGAATATTCCAGGACGTTGCTATAAAATCAAGAACACGCTCAAACATAACATCATTTTCCTGACTGTTTTTTATATTTATGCTAATAGTTTAAGATATTAATTCTATTTCGTCAGTAGAATTCATGAGCCAGTTCAGGTTTACGTTCAGGCAATTTACCAAGTGCATGATATAAAGCAGTTTCCTGGATTGTTGGGGGCCAGACCCTGTAGTTTTTTCTCATGGTCAGTTTGGTCTTGTTGTTTAATCCCCTTTATCTGGATTGCCTGCCTGCAGAATTTTATCAACGGCGCCAATTGTTCTCTCAATAAATTCCAGTTCTTCGGGCTGAATATTCTGATTCTTAGTGAAATCATGAATCGCATTAAGAGCAACACGTGCTTTTTCTGTACCCAAGGCTTTCAACATATTCACAGCAAGAAGTCGTCCATACCGATTATCCACAACACCGGAGTTATCTGCATAGAACTCAAAATGGATTCTTTCCAGGTCTGGTATATGCAAGCTTTCCAGGACTTCTTTAAGCCCATTGAACAGAGGTTCCATACGTAACGGCCCCCAATCCCTGACGTATCTAAGAAATGCTAACGCGATTCTTTCAGGGTGTTTTCTGCCCAGGTTTAACCCTATCCAGTCTTCAAGTTGTCTAATCGATTTCCTGTAAACCAGCTTGTTGCCGCTCCCGATGCTAGACAGCGACACAATCAATACCATCAAGTCATTGTCATATATTGCCACCACATGATAGTTGATATCCCTCGGCTCGAGCATCCAATAGACAGGCTCGAATTTCATGCGTTCTATTTCTCGGCCCCACAGGATTCTGGCAGTCCCGTCCACGCCCTCTGCCAACCTGATACCATAATTTTCTGCGGGGACGGACATACCACTTATCTTATAAACAAAACCGGTAATAAGCTCTGTCCTCGTTCCGTTGACGTTTACTGTATGCGCCCCTTCCCAGTCAATCTTACCTTCGATATGCATCCACGAATGCCAATCAAAAAATCGAAATGCTGTGGCGGTAAATCCGTGTTCCTTGTCTTCATAACCGATTTGCGTTTTTTCAACTGCAACGGGTAGATTTAGATAGGGGCTTATAAATTTGATTCGTAATCCTATCGAAATATTTTCCTCACGGCTGAGTATCTCGAGGTCAGCCGTGACGTTACGGTGCAAATACCGTAGGAGAGGGATTCTCTCCAGGTAGGATGAAAAGCGAATAAATCGCAATTCCAAGGATAAGGCACGTTGTCGAATCCAGTCTGAAGCAGTCATCAATGAGGAGGAAGAGCCCAGTCTGCTTTTTTCTATGTTTAATGATAGCACTTGCCGCCGACTGCCAGAGGTATAAGCGGGTGTTGCCGTCCGCAGAAATTTTGCCGCCTGTCAATCTGTGCAGGGCGCAAGTCCATAGGCGTGGCGGAACCTCTGCAGAATAGGGGCGATAACGACCACTGTCTGTGCAATGAAAGAAGTATAGCAATTTACGCTGTTCAGGACTTCAGTCTGCGTGGGCGCTATAAAAGGGTCTATTATGAAAGTGTGCGACGTGGTTCTGCGGGATTAGCCCGTAAATTCGCGGGTCGGAACACGTCGTTCGGACACAGTTTATCGATCGCCGGGTTGAATGACGTTGCTGGGGTCTCGTCAGGGCGGCTAGATACCCAGCTTGAGGCACCTGTGCATCATATCGGTGTCGCCATTTATCACCTGCAGCGTCGCGCCCGCCCGGTTTGCCAGGCGCTTCAGCATGAGCAGTAGAGCAAGCCCGGAATCACGAACAATACTCACATTCCGGAAGTCGACGATATAGCGACTGTAGGCTACACCGGTATCGTGGCAGTATTCCCTCAGTGCGGAGGTCAGCCGCAAGTCCATCGGGCCGTTGATCTTGATCGTTAATGATCCGTTGTCTGCAACGGCCTGTAAATGGCTGGAAATCATCACGTTCACTCCTCCGTTGTTTCCCCACGTGCGCCGCAGTGTATTCGTTGCCACTGTAGCCTGATTGTTGTGATATTTATCAATCCGTCATTCGAGTGACGGAATGTCCGAATAATACTTGCCATGAGAAAGCTGCGTGCTGTACGCATCATCGCACAGGTAGCGCCGGTATAAACTCCCCATTGCGCCATGTGCCGCAATGACAAAGACTCAGAATGCATTTAATACATTATTTTGCAGTGCGTGTATATTGAGGATTTTACTGATGGAAAAAGTATTCTGTATATGTTTTTGATATTATAGATATATTTTAAGATTTTATTGTTGCGTTGATACACGCCGGTCACCGCCACAGCATGAGAAATCATGTTAAATCGGCATGCTGGGGCATGCTGGCGATCACTGCGCCTGTGCCTCGAGCACTTCCTGCTGCCGCGCTGCGGCATTGTTAAGCGTCTTCCGCACGTGCTCAGCCTGCTCCAGCGCGCGCAGCTTATCCTTGAAAAGGTTGTCGTCAGGCACGCGGTGGCTGGCCGGTACGTTTGCCGCGGGGTCATCATGTTTGCCGCAAGCGCTCAGTGAAAAGGCAAGGATACAGACCACCAGCGCCATAAATCGGGACATATGGGTTTCCTATCCAACACACAGCTTCTCTGCTGCAGTTTCCTCCATCATTGTCGAGGTTCCCGCAAGGATAGCTTTTAACTCGCTGAGTGTGCTGAACGGTTGTATTTCGCCGGTTTCAACGGGTTCTACAAGTCCAATTATACTGTCTGGTTGACATTCACCTCTGCGGTATATGCGCACGATGTAGTTTTCCATACGAATGCTCCAATTCAGTTATACGTGCTTGGGTGGAAGCAGAAACGGCGGCCTTTGGATCGCCGTCTGTGTTGATACTGCGTTAACGATTAGGCTGCTTTCTTTCTCGGGTTGCCAATCAGCCGAAGAACGCCGGAGCCGAAGATCCAGACGGCCGCCGGGATCAAACACCGGCCCGACTCTCACCGTATCGATACCCCGCTGCAGCTATCGTCTTTTGTTACCTGATTGTAATTATCGTGTAGTCCCTGAGTCAGTAGACTACTCGTTTGACACGCAACTGCCACTGTCCAGAAGATTAGTTTTGATCTTGATCGGAAGATGTGTTCACCCCTGCTAGCGGTTCAGTTGCTGCGATAGCATTTATTTATGCCTTATCAACGTTGAATTTCTGTGCACTATTGTTATTCATCAGGAATCACAAGCCTTGTCAGACAGAGCATCAGAAAGTCCGTAAACTATTCGACATTTATTTAGGAATTCCGACAAACAAAGCTGCCCGAAGCCAGCTACCAAGAACATTGTGTTCGGCCGGGAGCGGCCATTAAGGGTGATTTACTTACAGCTCGTATTACCAAATGAATCAGTACGACATCTAACAGATTTTCCTATATTGTCCCTGTAGGTTCTATTACCAAAAGAATCGGCCCTACCTTTAATAGAGTACCTGCTATTGTCACGCCACCTTCCACTGCCAAACGAGTCTGTACGCCTTCGAAGCGTGCCACCCAAGTTGTCCCTGTAGATTGTATTACCGAAAGAGTCGGCTTTGCCTCTTACTGTGTTACCTCTGCTGTCTCTCCATGTTACGTTGCCGAAGGAATCTGTTCGACCCCGCCATCTATTTCCACTGCTATCCCTACAGTTTGTATAACCAAATGAATCAGTTCGGCAACGCGTATCAGCGTTGGCAACACCTATAAACCATTCTGGTATGAGAAACGCCAATGCAATAGCGAACTCCGATAGTTTCATTGTTGCTCTCCTTTTAGAGTCTCCTAACAGCTTAAGCAACCACCGAATCATGTTAGTGCGATGCGCGCTGATGCGCGCTTACTCAGACTTCCAGGGGAGCGGGACGCATCCGGCGAGCCCCAAGGACACGGCGAAGAGGACAGTGATCGGATAATGGATCTCCATGCTGGAAGCAATGAACATGAGATTCTTCATATGGTAGTGAATGCGTCCCATCGCCTGCTTATGCAGTAACAGCAGTCTGTTAACTCAAACTTAGTACACTACGGCCCAATCGTCGACGGGACGCAGAAATTCACTAAACGGGGACTTCCGGCTAAAATTGTACGCTCACTGGCCGGGCTGCCAGCTTGCCAGCCTCTCATTCGCCACCGAGAGTTGCTCTGGAGAAAGCGTTCTTATAATAGTTAAATGCTCATCCTTCCAATCCTCAGGATTCTTTTTGATAGCCAGTTGATACCTCACATATGCCCGTTCACTAACGCGCGGGGAGCGATGCTGACTCGAATGTGAATGGGGTGAAGGTGCTCCTTGAGCACGCGAGCCCCCCACCTTAATGGCCGGGTTAAACCGGGCGGGCGCTCCCGGCTCTGTGGTACCTGAATCGTTTCTGCTGCAGGGACTGTTTCATCCAAGTCGCTGTCCCCAGGTCATCTATGTGGAGTTCCACGGCAGTTCCCGGAGGTCCGCCGCGTTCTGATGATGTGGTTGGTCAATAGTTCATTTCTTTTCCATCGAAGATATTCTTGCGGGTCGATTATTCGAAGTCGGCTGTTGTTCTTTTAACCAGTTGGAATACAAATCCATATGATCGTAATCCGCGTTAGGGAACGATGGCCCGGACCCGGAACTTTCATATACTATGCAGTCCTGCAGTAACTGTGACGGCATTGTATTAGGGCAATCTGCCAATGCCAGACTGCCAGTTACAATCCCGCATAGAAATACATCTACCCGCACCTTCTTATTCATATATTTACGCATTAATTCCGAATATTGTAACGCATGAGAAGTTCAATTGACTGGCTGATAACTGTCTATTAACCATCCACTTGGCTCTGCTGTAGAATAAGGGAACATTCAAACAGCGGCGTAATTGTAGGTTCTCGGAGGGGTTCAACAATTGTTGAAACTACTGACGCGCTTCTGCCGTAGGGCACCACGACCTGACGTATGGTGTACCGCTTCGCTAGTCCACCGTCAGGTCTGCAGGCCGTGGGGCGCCCTGGGTGTAGTGCCGATACGCTCGTATTCAGCGATCACCTGAGCGCCGATTAGCAGGATCGTTGCCGCCGCTTCCAGGGTGATGAGAATGATGATTGCAGTTGCAAAAGTGCCGTAAACCACATTCACCAGTGACAGCGTCGAGAAATACCAGACGAGAAATTGACGGGTGATCTCCCATAGTACGACCGCTGTGATTCCCCCGATCAGTGCATGGCGCAGTTCCAGCCGTCCTACCGGCATGACCAGGTAGAGTGAAGTGAGCAGCAGGATTTCACCGATAATGCCCAGCAGATAAACCAGCGTCTTCTCCGCACCGCTGAGTGACCAGACATGTCCCATCAACGTTATAGAGCTGGCATCCAGCGCGTGCAGGCTGCCACTGACAGCACTGACCAGCAGCAGGCCGGCAGCCAGTAGCAGTATGAAAAAATAGGGAATTATCGCTGACATCAGAAAATGCCGGCGCTTGATGGCTACACGGTGAAAGAAGATTACCGACATGGCATTTTCCAACACGGTGAATGCCAGCGAACTGAAGAACAACAGGATCAGCAGTCCCACCACGCCGACCACTTTCCAGTTGTCCAGGAATAGACTGATCTGGTTAATCAGAGCATCGACCTGCCCGGGAGCGATTAATACCAGGTAATCATGCAGTGTATCGAGCAGCTCGTGGGATTCCTGGATTTGCGAGAGCAGCACCAGGATAAGCGCGAGCATCGGTACCATGGATAACAGCGTGTAATAGGCGACCGCCCCAGCCAGCAGCAGCCCCTGATTGGCCCGAAAGCCGGAAATTACCAATCTTGTAAATCGCCACGGATTATCGAGCACAAATTGTACGCGGCTGGAGGGCATCCGGAATATGCGCTCCGACGCTGTTCTATTCGCTATCTGGCCGCTTAATCATTGCGCTCCTGACTCAGGCCGAAGTCGAAGCTGTCAATGTGGATTCCTTCAGGGAACGCCTTTTGCAGCCGCCGCTCGAATTCCTGGTAAACTTCTGCTTTGTGTTGCTGGACATCATAATCACGGCTTTCTGCCGCGATGCCTTCCACTTCAAGGTCCATCTTGAATTCAACATCTGGAGCAATTTGAAAACGGATCTTTGTCATACCGAGTGCCTCCTGGTCAATTTGATATGCAGATGACATGGATATTTCAGCGGCATTGCCTGATACAATATTAGCCGCTCAATAGCCTGATTCACTCTATTTTGATTCTAGAATGCTTGCTTCGCTCCATGGTGTCAACAAGTGAACCGATGCGGACAATGGTTCGCCTGTTAGCAGCGATTTTCCAAAACTCAATCCAGTGCGGGTCCTAGGATAAACTCGACGGGTTCGAACCCGTGGTCTTCCAGTACCACGGCGATATCCTCCCATTGATAGTCGGGTTTGTCTTCTTCTATGCTCGCGACGAGGCCGGTTACATGACGGAATGCCTCGTGCTTTTCGAATCCATCCGGTACACGCACAAGCCGGATGGTCGTGCAATCCCTGGCGGGTAAAATCATGAGTGTGTCACTCATATTGTTCTCCAGTTGAATTAATCAAAGTCGAGCTCAGAGAATAAATTCCGTTAGAATGAGAAGCAATGGTTAACCCTGAAAGTCAGGGGTGTCTGTTCAGGACGTGTTGTACTTATGAGTGAAAAAGAATACAAGCGGGTGCTGGTCTGGAGTGGCTGGCTGCGATTGAGCCACTGGACGATCGGGCTTGCCACCCTGGTACTGTTACTGACGGGCTGGCTGGTCGCGGAGAGTCCCTCGCTGGCAGAGTCGTCGCTGGATTTACACTATCTCGCCGCCGGTATGCTGGTGCCTGGCTTGATTGTTCGCGTTGCCTTGATGCTCGTTGGGCAGGAGCACGAGCGTCTCACGAGCCTGATTCCGGCATCTTCTGAATTCAAGGCTGGCACTGAGACCCTGCGTTTTTATATCAGTCTGGGCAAAACGCCTTTGCCGCGCTGGTATGCGCAGAATCCGTTGTGGAAACCGCTATATCTGCTCAGTTACCTGGTGCTGCTGGTGCAGGTTGCAAGCGGGGCAGTGATGCAGCATCAGCCTGTTGTATCCGGATTTTACCTTCCATCAGTACACGCTTTGTTGGCGCAGGCCCTGTTCTGGTTCAGCGTTCTTCACATTGCAGGTGTCTCTCTGCATGATGGCAGGGGCAAGCTGTCAGATATCTCTGCGATGCTCAGTGGCTTTCGCCTGTTTTCGATTGACCGCGACCGGCTTCAGGGGGTTGAAGAGGAGAGCGTCCAGTTGGTGTCACTGGATAAACTAAAGCGCCGTTGATCCAATTTACCGGCCCATCAGTCAAATACCTTCCGGCGCAGGGCCTTGGTGCGGCCCTGTTTGCTTTTGCGATCGAGGCGCTTTTGCCGTGAGCTGAGGCTTGGCCTGGTGGCTACACGCTTTTTACGGCTGACTGCGACACTGCTAATCAGTTCTTTCAGTCGGTTCAGTGCTTCCTGCTTGTTTTTCTCCCGGTTACGGTATTGCCGGGCCTTGATTACGATCACACCCTCTTTGTTAATGCGTTGATCCTGCAGTGATAATAATTGCTGCTTGTAGAACGCCGGCAGGGATGAGGCGCTGACGTCAAAGCGCAGGTGTACCGCGGATGAGACTTTGTTGACGTTCTGACCTCCCGCGCCCTGGGCACGAATGGCGCTGATCTCGATCTCACTGTCAGGGATATTGAGTTGATTGGAGATTTTTAGCATCGGCGAGCCGGAAGTGAGTGGGACACAACGTCATTCTATCACTGCCCGTCAATTAGCAGCCTCAAGCTGCGAGTGCGATACCGAACCGCTGGCAGCCGCCTCCATAGCGCAGGTGCATCGGGCACGCCTCAAGGATGGCACATCGGTTGTCGTCAAAATTCGCCGGCCCGGTATCAAGCGGGTGGTGGAATCGGATCTGCGCCTGATGGAACGGCTCGCCCAGGTCCTGACCAGGGATAACCCGGAAGTACACCGTTTCCGGCCCAGGGAAGTGGTTCACCAGTTTACCCTCTCACTGCGGCGAGAGCTGGATCTTGCTCATGAGTGCCGGAACGTCACGCGAATTGCCAGCACGCTGGAAAAAGGCGACCACATCGTTGTACCCAAGGTCTACTGGCAGTGGACCTGTGAGCGTGTCAATGTACAGGAATATATCGAGGGGATACCCGGCAGGGAGTGGACGACGCTTGAGGAGGCCGGACTCGACCGCAAACTCATCGCCAGGCGCTGATTCTGCGTTATTCGCCCAACGAGGTTGCCAAACGCGGCTGGCGGGGAATGGCCGGGATGATGGACCTGCTGGTCGGCTTGCCCAAGGATTTTCGTCGTTTGTTGCGGGCAGCGCGGCGTGGTGCGTTGCGGGTCCACATTGATATTGCCGAGCTGGAACGATTCGGTGAACGCCTGGATCGTGCTGCGAGCCGTCTTACCATCGGTATGATCACCGCTGCGTTTATTATCGGAACATCGATTATGATGTCGGTAAGCGGGGACACCGGGTATCTGGGCATGACCATACTCGCCAGCTTCGGCTTCGCTATGGCGACGCTGGGAGGGGGCTGGGTGCTGGTATCGATCTGGCGTGGCCGCCGTTAGAGTGTATATCCCACAGTCTTAAGTACAGACGGCACGCAAGAAAAAATGTTAGGCGCTGGCCTCAGTTGGCCACTGGGGTACAAAAAGAACCCCGCAAAGTGCGGGGTTCTCTGGTAATTACGCGGCCTGGGAAAACGCTTATTGCGGCATGACTTTGGCAGCCTGCAGCCCTTTGGGCCCTTGTTCCACCTCGAATTCTACCGTCTGACCTTCAACCAGTGTTTTGAATCCGTCACCTTGAATGGCTGAAAAATGTACAAACACATCAGCGCTGCCATCGGAAGGAGCAATAAAACCGAAACCTTTGGATTCGTTAAACCATTTAACGGTGCCTGTAACCATAGTGTAAAAACCTCTAGTAATAAATTAATAACGCGTATTCAATTGCCGATCATTAAAGGTTATGTACAGGAGTTACCGCTTGGAGCTTCTGAGTAGACCTATAGAACGTGCAACCAATTTTTATCTAGCCGACCGTGGTGGTGATAGAAAGTTTTTGTCCATATCAACCGGCTATGCCGGTCAGTATATACCAAATCTGAAAAAAAACACCGAAATTTTCGTTTTTTATTGCCGCTAATCGCCAGTCCGGGTTTCAGGTTGCAACAATCACTCTGACTGCGTCCAGACGCAGGCTGGCCGAGTCCAGTGCCCGGTTCAGCATTTGTTGCTGTTGTTCAAAAAATTCGATTTCCTCGTCCCGAACATTGGGATTTACCTGTCGCAGTGCCCTGAGCCGGTTGATTTCCCTGTTAAGGGTCTGTTTTGAGCGCTGATGTGCTGCTGCCAGTATTTCTGGAGCGCGTGCCCGGGCTGTTTCTTCACACTGGACAATCAGCTGTCTTAATGTCTGCTCTTTCGCCCGTATGATTTTATTAGCGGTGTCTGCGTTTACCGGGCTGCGGGAACGCTGGATAAGGCTATGGCTAAGGTCTGTTTCGTGACTGTTACCGTATTCGTCCAACACCACCCGAATGGTCGTAGGCGGCAGATAACGGCTGCTTTGCAGTTCGCTGTTGGACACGCTGTCAAACAGATACAGGCATTCCATCAGCAGGGTGCCGGGTTTTGAACCCCGATAGCTGATGGTGGTGACTGCGGTGTTGCCCAGTTCGTTGCCGAGCACCAGGTCCATAGCGCCCGTGACCAGCGGATGTTCCCAGCTGATAAACTGCGCATCTTCAAATGACAGCGCGGTGTCTCTGCAATAGGTCATGGTCATGCCGTCATCGGCCAGGCCGGGGAAATGGCTCAGCATATGGTCGCCCGGGCGAATGATGTAGCAGGCTTCGCTGTGATCTTCACTGTGCACACCGAAGGCATCGAAAACAGCTTCCATGTACGCCGGCAGGCTGGAGGTCTCATCTTCTGTCACTGCACGTTGTTTGAGCTTGTTGGCAGTATGAGGCCGGCAGGAATTGTATTCCAGCAGACGATCGCGACCACGATGCAAAGCATCATTGAGTTCATGATGGAGTGTCCGGGCGCTGCGGATAAGATTGTCGATACTGCCTCCAGGCTTGAACAGTGCCTCTGTCAAGGCCGCCTCCAGCTGCACGTATACCGTGTGACCGGCCGGGCAGGTGTGCTCAAAAGCTGCCAGTCCCTCGTGATACCAGTAAAACAGCGTGGCCTGTGCGCTGTTCTCCAGGTACGGTACGTGGATTTTGATGGTTTGCGTTTGGCCTATGCGGTCCAGCCGCCCGATGCGTTGTTCCAGAAGATCGGGATTGAGCGGCAGGTCAAACAGGACTATCTGGTGCGCAAACTGGAAATTGCGGCCTTCGCTGCCGATTTCCGAGCACACCAGGACTTGCGTACCGTTTTCCTGATCGGCAAAGAAAGCCGCGGCACGGTCACGCTCGATCAGGCTCAGGCCTTCGTGAAACACCGCGCTGTGAATGCCGCCCTGAGTGCGGAGGACCTCGGCAATATCCAGCGCGCTCCGGGCGCTGGAGGTGATGACCAGTACCTTATGCGGCTTCAACGCCCTCAGCTTGTTGCTCAGCCAGCTGATTCTGGGATCAAATTCAGTCCAGTGCGTTTCGCCCGCTGTTGCCGTTACCCGATGCAGCAATTCCGGGGACAGCAGCTGTTGCAGATCTGTCGTGTCGTTGCATCGAACGGCGGCCAGGCATCGGGCGTAGGGCTCTGGTAACGGCAGGGGGCAGGTGTCAAGCTGCCTCTGTGGGAAACCTTTGACGGCTGCGCGCGTATTGCGGAACAAAACGCGACCGGTACCATGTCGGTCGAGCAGGTGCTCAACCAGTTCCTGCCGGGCCTGCGCGTTTTCGACATCGTCATGCGCGCTATTCCGTAAAGTATCGAGTAATTGCTGGTTGTCACCTTCCTGGATCGTTTCGGCCAGGCTATGAAGGGTCGCTGCGTCGGCCGGCGATTCACTCAACAGGACTTCAACCGCCCGGGCTATGGGTTCATAGCGATTCTCCTCTTCGATAAAGGTGTCGAAATCGGGAAAGCGGTTGGGGTCGAGCAGGCGAAGGCGGGCGAAATGGCTGGCTTTACCAAGCTGCTCGGGTGTTGCTGTAAGCAATAAAACACCTTTGGTTTTAGTGGCAAGTTGTTCAACGATCTGATATTCCGGGCTGGCCTGCTGTGGCGACCATTGCAGGTGGTGGGCTTCATCGACCACCAGCAGGTCCCACTCGCCGCTCAGGGCCTGCTGAAAACGTCCGCCATCCCCGCTCAGAAATTCCAGGCTGCAGAGCACCAGTTGCTCACCGTGAAACGGATTTTCCTGTTCACTGTCTGTATTGATCGCCTGGCAGCGCCGTTCATCAAAAATGCTAAAATACAGGTTGAAGCGGCGCAGCATTTCGACCAGCCACTGATGAACCAGGCTTTCGGGTACCACAATCAGTACCCTCCCGGCACGCTCGCTCAACAACTGATGATGCACAATCAGGCCGGCTTCGATGGTTTTTCCCAGACCGACCTCATCAGCCAGCAGTACCCGCGGCGCGTAACGGTTCGCGACCTCATGGGCGATGTATAACTGATGGGGAATCAGACTGGTACGGCAGCCAATCAATCCATATAAATCAGAATGGGCAAGCCGGTTGAGGTGCTGCAAGGACTGGTAGCGGAGTTCGAACAAGGGGTCTTTATCGATTTGTCCACTAAACAGGCGTTCGGTAGGACGATTAAGCTGGATGAAATTACTCAGCCGACCTTCTTCAAGTGCAACCTGGCTACCCTGTTCGTCTGTTCCTGCATAGGTGAGCAGGCCGTCCTGTTCTGTCACCGATTCGACGATAAATCCGAGTCCATCGTCGCTGAGAACGGTATCACCCGGCGCAAATGCCACGCGGCTCAGCGGAGCTGTCTGTTTGGCGTAGGTACGGGTTTCACCGCTGGCGAGGAAGAGCAGGGTAACGGTACGATGTTCAACGCTCATTACCGTGCCCAGCCCTAACTGTAACTCGGCGCCGCTAATCCAGCGTTGACCGGGTATGAATTCCTGCACGCTATCATCTCTGTTGATTGAAGGGGGCGCCATGGTAGTGCAAAGCGTGTGAACAGGAAAATATTTGTTGTTAGAATTCACGTCGATCAGGGACTATGACTCACTGAAGCATGCGAAAGTCAGCCGACATAAACTTGCGGGACCACACTATGCCCGAGGGCACCCCCTCCCCCAGGGCACCCTCTCCCCCAGGGGACCTTCTCTTGCTACGCAATTCACCTTGTCTCGCCTGCGGGCGATTCACCTTGCACCCCAGGGCACCCTCTCTTGCTGCGCAATTCACCTCGCGAATACATCCCTGTAAGATCGACGGCCGCGTCTTCACAGACTGATACAAGGGCGAAGAATGAAAGCAAATGAACTCAAAAAAGGCATGGTTTTCCGAATCGGCGGGCAGAATATTGTCGTTAAACAGATGCAGGTTCAGGCGCCCTCGTCACGCAGTGGCAATACGCTGTATAAAGTCAGGGGGCAGGATGTTTCCTCAGGGCAGAAGTTTGAGCGCAGTTTCAAGGGTGAGGAAGTGATCGCGGCGATCGATATTTCCCGGCGCGCGGTGCAGCTGCTGTATCGGGATGCAGACGGTTGCACCTTTATGGATGGGGAAAGTTATGAGCAGTATACACTGGCTGATTCCGCCGTGGAGGACGAACTGCCGTTTCTGAGCGATGGTCTTGAGGGTATCACGGCTATTATTACCGACGGCGTTTTGCTGGGTATCGAGGTGCCGCCGACGGTGACGCTGGAAATCGAGGACTGTGCACCGGGTATGAAAGCGGCTTCCTCATCGGCGCGAACCAAACCCGCGACACTCAGTACGGGCCTGGTCGTTCAGGTACCCGAATACCTGACCCCGGGTGAGAAAATAAAGGTCAATACCGAGACCCGGGAATTTATATCCAGGGCCTGATTATTGATTGGGGTCTTCTCCTGATAGAGTGTTTGACCTAGGCTGTATAAGGAGAATTCGACGGCTAAGGTGTACTGTTTTCAGGGATCGCTGTGTATACATCCATGTAAGCTCGACGACAGCATCCCTGCTGTCGACGCCCCTGAAAACAGCACACCTTAGCCGTCGGATTGGCGGAAAAGATCACCCAAGTCAGTGACTATCAGGAGTCTGGGGATGTATTCACAAGGTGAATCGCCGTCAGGCGAGACAAGGTGAATTGCGTAGCAAGAGAAGGTCCCCTGGGGGAGAGGGTGCCCTGGGGTGCTGCGAGTCTTGAGAAGACTTCCCCAGACTCCGACCGGCTTTACTTACTGACGCGCCTGTGTATCCGGCGTTAGCCGTTTCGGAACTTAAGCAGTAACCACCTGTGAGGGCGCGGCCAGGGGTTCGCCATCGGCGACTATGGACGCTTGAGTCTGCGTGTTCTTACAGACTCGCTGGTAAAGTTCGAGATACTGTGCGGCACTCTTTGACCATGAAAAATCTTTTTTCATACCCGTAATCACCAGTTTCCACCAGTCGATCCTGCGAGTTTGAAAATGTGTCAATGCCCGTAGAGAGGCTTTCAGGACGGCCTCCGGGCTGTCTTCATCGAAGATAAAACCGGTCGCCGTGTAATCGCGCTCGCTTTGTTCGTCCAGATCAACGATGCTATCCGCCAGTCCCCCGGTACGGTGTGCAATCGGTATGGTGCCATAAGCCATGCTGTAAATCTGGTTGAGACCGCAGGGTTCATAGCGGGAGGGTATCAGCAGACAATCGGCGCCGGCTTCGATGCGGTGAGCCAACTGCTCATCGTAGCCGATGTGTACCGCGAGCTTTTCCGGATAGCGGGCAGCGGCGTCCATGAGTCGTTGTTCCAGTTCATGGTCACCGCTACCGAGTATCACCATCTGAATCGGTTGCTGAAACAGCGCGTCGAGACTGTCGAGAATAAGATCGGCGCCTTTTTGCTCCACCAATCGGCCTATGTGACCGAGCAGCAGAGGCTGTGAGCCTACCGGCAGGCCCTGTTCGCGTTGCAGGGAGAATTTGTTGACAATCTTGTGCTGCAGGGAATGTACATCGTAGCCGCGTTCAATATGGGGATCGGATCCAGGGTTCCAGGTCTGCTTATCCATGCCATTCAGGATGCCCGTCAGATTGGCAGACCGGTATTGGAGTAATCCCTCCAGCCCGTAACCGAATTCGCTGGTGCAGATTTCTTTTGCATAGCTTGGACTGACCGTTGTCACCCAGTCAGCTGTGGCAATCCCGCCTTTCAGGTAGGACAGCATGTTGTTAAATTCCAGTCCGTCTATGGACCACAGGGAATCCGGGAGTCCCAGGGTGGTGAAAGTGGCGGCGGGGAACAGCCCCTGATAAGACAGATTGTGAATGCTGAACAGGGTTGCCGGACGCGGTTCGTGTTCTGACAGTAAAGCGGGTACCAGTCCGGTCTGCCAGTCATTGCAGTGCACCAGTTCGGGTTTCCAGCCGGTATCTGCCTGGCCGAGTGCCAGTGCGGCAATGGCGCGGGCGAACAGCGCAAAGCGTTCTGCATTGTCCGGCCAGTCGCGGCCGTCTTCCTGCAGGTAGGGATTCCCCGGACGTCGGAAATGCTCGGGTGAGTCGACCAGATATAACCCTACCTCGCTGCCGGGCAGTCGGCCATGGAGGATCTCCACCGGCTCGGAAGCCCCGCTGAGTGTCAGGCTGCCCACAGCGCTCAGCTTGCCGGCCCGCTCCTTGACCTCCGGATAGGCAGGCAGGATCAGGCGTACATCGTTACCCAGTTCGTGTAACGCCCCCGGCAGGCTCCCGCAAACATCGCCAAGTCCACCTGTTTTAACGAGGGGAAACGCTTCGCTGGTACAAAACAGTACATCCATCAACAACCTCCAACGTTGCGTCTGGTTTCATTGCGGAAATCAAAATCACGGCGCGTATAATATACACGGTCAAGCCCCGGTCGCCAGTGCCTGGCGCCGTGATGTTGTCGAACCTAATGGACACCCGCCGATGGACGAAGACCGGATCGAAAGCTTCAAGCGACACTTAATACAACAGCGGCAGGAGTTGCTTGGTCTGCAGGAAACAGCTGATGAGGCGGCCGGGACGGTCGAGCTTGACCAGACCAGTGTCGGGCGCCTGTCGAGAATGGATGCCCTGCAGGGTCAGGCGATGTCCCGGGAACGGGATCGACGCCGTCAGATTGAATTGCAGAAAATCGCAGCTGCGTTGCGGCGAATTGAGGCCGGTGACTATGGCGATTGTGTGCGGTGTGGCGAAGAAATCGCCATCCGGCGGCTGGACCTCGATCCTGCGGCACCGCTCTGTATTGATTGTGCCAGTAAATCTGATGAATCAGGACGTTAACCACGTGTTATATTTGGAAAACAGTGTCATGAGCGCTATATGCGCCGGATCTTGTTACGGTTATTTCTGCTGAACGGGAAAATTCAACACTGTCCCATACTCAGGTATTTCTTTAATGCTCGCTACCAAGCCCTTGTTTTCATATCGCCCTTACTGGGCCAAGCGCTTCGGTATTGCGCCGGTTTTGCCGACCACGCGCTCGGAAATGGATGATCTGGGCTGGGACGCCTGTGATGTGATTCTGGTCACCGGCGACGCCTATGTTGATCATCCCAGCTTTGGAATGGCTGTGATTGGCCGCGTGCTGGAAGCGCAGGGCTTCCGTGTCGGTATCATCGCGCAACCGGACTGGACAGGTGTGGATGACTTCATGGCCCTCGGCCGCCCGACGCTGTTCTTCGGCGTCACCGCAGGCAATATGGATTCCATGGTCAATCGCTACACGGCGGACCGGAAAATGCGTTCCGATGATGCCTATACCCCGGGTGGGGCAGGTGGGAGCCGTCCCGATCGCTCAGTCATTGTCTATGCGCAACGCTGTCGTGAAGCCTGTTCTGATGTACCCATAGTGGTCGGTGGTATCGAAGCGAGCCTGCGGAGAATCGCGCACTATGATTACTGGTCAGACAAGCTCAGGCGTTCTGTCGTACTGGACGCCAAAGCCGATCTTCTTGTCTACGGAAACGGCGAGCGGCAGGTGGTTGAGATTGCCCACCGTCTGGCCGCCGGTGAACCGCTTGACGCCATCACCGATATCCGTGGCACAGCCTTTGTCCGTAAGGGGATTCCGGAAGGTTGGGTGGAAATCGACTCGACCAGCATCGATCGGCCGGGGAAGATCGATGCCAGGCCTGATCCCTATGCCGATCAGCCGGCGCCCCGGGTTTGCACCAGCAGCACCGTAGAGGCGCCATTGCAGTTTCATCGTCGTCCACACATCGATCGGGCGCACAGCGTCATTCGCATGCCATCCTTCGAGGCGGTGCGGAGGGATCCTATGCTGTACGCCCACGCCTCGCGTGTGATGCACCTGGAGACCAACCCGGGCAATGCGCGTGCCCTGGTGCAACGCCACGGCGGTCGGGATGTCTGGCTGAATACGCCACCGATCCCATTGACGACAGCGGAACTGGATCGCGTTTTCGAGTTGCCCTATAGCCGCCGTCCGCACAGCCGCTATGGTGATGAACGTATCCCCGCTTACGAGATGATCCGCTTCTCGGTCAACATCATGCGCGGTTGTTTTGGCGGCTGTACCTTCTGTTCCATCACCGAACACGAAGGGCGCATCATCCAGAATCGTTCGGAAGATTCCATTGTGCGTGAAATCGAGACCATCCGCGACAGTGTGCCCGGTTTCACCGGTATTATCTCCGACGTCGGTGGTCCGACCGCCAATATGTACCGGCTGGCCTGCAAGAGTGCGAAGATTGAAGCAGCGTGTCGACGTCCGTCCTGTGTGTATCCCGGCATCTGTTCCAACCTGAAAACCGATCATGACCCACTGATTCGCCTGTATAAGCGGGTGCGCGAATTGCCCGGTATCAAAAAGGTGCTGGTTGCATCCGGCCTGCGCTATGACCTTGCGGTACGTTCGCCGGACTACGTCAGGGAACTGGTTACCCACCACGTTG
>Ga0209456_10000213_pt1 | contig 32391 bp, 21 predicted proteins | sample COG_11_FD_184755 | JGI IMG/M metagenome (GOLD analysis project Ga0209456, IMG submission 184755) | Pelagic marine sediment microbial communities from the LTER site Helgoland, North Sea, for post-phytoplankton bloom and carbon turnover... | ecosystem: Environmental > Aquatic > Marine > Neritic...
TACATAGTCGTGGATGCGAACCTCAGTTTTGTCGGGATGAAGGCGGTGAAGTCTGCCGGCGTACTGAATCAATGTGCCTTTCCAGGACACCGGCAGGGCCAGAAATAATGTGTCGAGTCGTGCATCGTCAAATCCTTCTCCGATGTAACGTCCGGTTGCAAGAACCAACCGTTCTTCATCATCAGGGATGGCTGCCAGTTGACTCAAGTCATCACGGCGCCTTTTTGCACTTTTCCCTCCCTGCAGGACAATTAGATTACGCGTGAATTTACGCAATCGATCAGCAAAGTATTCCAGATGTTCTTTGCGTTCCGTAAGCAAGATCGGTGATCGGCCTTCCTCAAGTGCCTGCAAGACGTCATCGAATATCAAATTATTACGTTGCTTGTCAGCGATTAGCCGCCGGTAAATATCCTGAATACGCAGGTCGTTGTCATCAAGAGATAATCCCGTCTCGCGGATAATGAGGTTGTGTTTGAAGGGACGGTGTGCCGCCTGGTTTCGAGCATCCACGGTAAAGCGAATTGGACCCAATTGCATTTCAATAATGGGGTGATGGCCATCACGGCGTTGTGGTGTGGCGGTCAGGCCGGTAATGAAATGCGCTTTGGCCTCGGTCAGAACACGTTCGAATGACACCGCTGGCAGGTGGTGGCATTCATCCACTATGATGTGGCCATAGTTGGCTACCAAGTCATCCACCCTGTCCTTGAGCACTAGACTTTGGATCATGGCAACATCAAGTTGGCCATTGGGTTTTCGCCTGCCACCGCCTATTTGCCCGATGTCCCTGGCGTCCAGGCCAAGAAACAACGCAAGCTGTGCTACCCACTGATCCAGCAAAGGCTGGCGATGTACCAATACCAGGGTATTGCATTGCCGCTCGGCGATCAGCCAGGTTCCGATAACAGTCTTGCCGACACCCTGCCCCTGGCGAATCGATACGCAAGCGCCAACCGGAAACCGGACTGTACCGTTTTCGACCGCCAAATTGGGCCGTAAGCTGTTTGATTGTTGGTCGCGGGAAGCGCTCTCAGAAGCCGGAAGCCGGGTGGCTCCCGCTTAAGTTGACAGTAACCTCGTAGGCTATCTTTCCTTGCGGTTACGGCTATAATCGTGGCTGGCTCCGCGCTTGAGGCAACCCGTTGAGCGGACATTCAGGACAGTAGCGCTGCAACCTAACCTGCTTCCATGCCCTTATCCGAAATCATCAGTAGCCAGCTTCTCGAGGCATTGCCGGATGGCCTCCTGGTCGAGGACGCCAACGGGCGGATCCTGTTCGCGAATCGCCGGGCGGCAACACTTTTTGGCTATTCGTCCGGAGAATTGGTGGGTCGACCTTTCGATACACTGATCCGCGAAGAGTCCCGGGCTGTGCTCCATGGCCATAAGATCCACTGTATGGAACAGATCGAGATGGGTGACGACGATCCGATTGCCGGGCTGTTAGGGCGGCACCGGGACGGCAGCGAGCTCCGGATCGACATCCGTTTTGGCCTCTTGGAGAGCTGCGACGGCCCGTTGTTGACCAGCTCGATCCGGAGCATCAGAGACGGCGGGGCTGCTGGCGAGGCGCTGCGAGCGCGGGAGCGGCAGCAGGCCGCGGTAGCGGAATTGGGCCAGCTCGGGCTGTCCTGTACCGACCTTCAGGAGCTGCTGGATACCACCGTAGTCACCTTGGGCAGCGTCCTCGATGTCGAATACTGCAAGGTCCTGGAGGTGCGTCCCGGCAGCGTGGACCTGGTGCTGCGCGCCGGCGTCGGCTGGCGGCCCGGTCTGGTGCGCCATGCCATCGTGGGGGGCGAGCATCACTCCCAAGCCGGTTATACGCTTGCCACGGACAAGCCGGTGATCGTTGAAGACCTGCGGACGGAGTCGCGCTTCAGTGGCCCGGAGCTGCTCCTGGAGCACCAGGTGGTAAGCGGCCTTTCGTGCGTCATTGTGGGTCCCGAGGGATCCCCCTGGGGCGTATTGGGCGTGCACACGCGGGTGCGTCGGATTTTTACCAACGATGATGTGAACTTTCTGGCAGCCACCGCGAACATATTAGCCGCAGTCATCGAGCGCCATTACTTTACGCAGGCACTGCACGAGCGCGAGGCGGACCTCAACCGCGCCCAGTCTGTGGGCCGGATCGGCAGTTGGCGGCTGGATCTGCGGCGCAACAAGCTGACTTGGTCGGCGGAGACTCACCGCATTTTCGGCATTCCGGAGGGTACCGAAATGACCTACGAGACCTTCCTCGCCACCGTGCACCCCGACGACCGGGACTACGTGGAGCAGAGTTGGCAACAGGCCCTGCGCGGCGAACCCTACGACATTGAGCATCGCCTCGCCGTGGATGGTACGATGCAATGGGTGCGGGAGAAGGCCGAGCTCGAGTTCGACAAAAACGGGGAAATCCTGGGGGGGTTCGGTACTGCCCAGGAAATCACCGAGCGCAAGGAGACCGAGGCGGCGCTGTATAAAGCCAAGGAAGTGGCCGAGCAGGCCGACTCGGCGAAATCCCGATTTCTGGCTGCCGCAAGCCACGACCTGCGCCAGCCCCTGCAGACGATGAGTCTCTTGAAAGCGGCGTTGGATCGTTCGGTGCAGGATCAATCATCGCACAAAATCGTCCGCAGCATGGGTGATGCGCTCTGTACCATGGAAGATCTGTTAAATGCCCTGCTGGACATCAATCAATTGGAAGGTGGCGCAATTACACCTGAGTTCGAGGTGTTTCCTGTCTCCAGGCTGCTGAAACGACTCCGCAGCGAATGCCGGAAATGCGCAGATGAGAAGGGTCTTGAATCCCGCTTCGTGCCATCTCGCGTACAAATCCGCAGCGACGCGGCGCTGCTGGAAAGGGTCCTGCACAATTTAGTATTCAACGCGATCCGCTACACCGAGTCAGGAAAGATTCTGGTGGGCTGTCGGCGTCGAGGTTCGAAACTGAGGATCGAGGTCTGGGACACCGGTATGGGTATTCCTGAAGACGAGCTTACCAGCATATTCGAAGAGTTTTATCAGGTTGGCAATCCGGCACGGGATCGCTCGAAAGGGCTGGGGTTGGGGCTCGCGATCGTGAATCGTATCGCGAGTCTCCTGGGACATCACATCGACGTACGCTCCACGCCGGGAAAAGGCTCTATGTTCGCGGTAGAGGTACCGATCTCCAGTGCAGCACCCGATCAGCCCCAAGCCCAGGAATCGGCTCACACCGCCGATGCCATAGACACTGAAGGAGTGTCGATTCTCCTGGTAGAAGACGATAGTGCCGTTCTCGAGTCTACGCAGATGCTCCTGGAGTTGGTCGGCCACCGGATAACCAGCGCCGCAACGGTACACGAGGCGCTCGAACGGGTGGAGGCCAACCGCCATAACCTGGAACTCATCATCACGGATTATACTCTGGGGCGGAATGAAACCGGTATTCAGTTGGTCGAGCGTATCCGGGAGAGCATGGGTCATAGCTTGCCTGCCGTCATCATCACGGGGGACACCACACCCGAGCTACAGAGGAAAGCAGGGCAATGCGAGTGTCAACTGCTGCACAAACCGGTAAAGGGTGAGCAACTCCTGAATTGCGTACACAAGCTCCTCGACACCTGCAAGCTCGTGTGACGGGGACGTCAGTCGCCCACCTGCTCGATACCAGCCATATCGCGTGTTGGAGCCAGCCAGCGCTGCAAAATGGTACTCAAACGTGTCAGATCAATGGGCTTGCTCAGGTAGTCATCCATACCCGAGGCGAGACAACGCTCGCGGTCCTCCTTCATGGCGTGGGCGGTCAGCGCGATAATGGGAAGTGAACGGGCCGTGCCATATTCACGTTCCCGGCGCCGGATCTCCCGTGTGGCCGCAAACCCGTCCATCTCGGGCATCCAACAGTCCATCAACACGACATCAAAGGGCGTCTTGAAAACCGCCTCGACCGCTTCCTTGCCATTGCTTTTCGTTGTGACCTCGCAGCCGAGATGCGCCAACATGAGTTCAGCGGCATAGGTGTTGACCGGGTTATCCTCGACAAGCAGAACGTGACTGCCGGGTTGAATGGCGGTCGACTTAGTGGCTGCTTGCCCCACCGGCGTGGCGGGCGGGCTTTCGGCGCGCCCGTTCACCGCGCCGAGTAACGCCTTGTAGAGGTGCGATTGGCGTACTGGCTTTGCGATACAGCTTTGGATGCCGAGCCGTCGCCCTTCGTGCGTGCCCTCATTAAGCTCACCCGCGACCATTATCACCACGCCGATGTGGGCGAGTGTCGGGTCCTCTTTGATCCTTCTGGCAAGTTCGAGACCGTCGATTTCGGGCATGTGCTTGTCCACCAGCGCCAGATCAAAAGGTGTGCCTTGCGCAGTTGCCCGGCGCAGCACCTCCAGGGCCTGTGTTCCATCGGAAACGGCTTCAGTCCGCATGCCCCATGCGATTGCCTGATGCTTGAGGATGTTTCGGCTGGTCTCATTGTCGTCCACAATGAGTACGCTGAGTTCGCGCAGCGCCTCGGGACGAGGCAAGCGTGGTTGCACCGCGTCAGACCGTAATTCCAGGCGCAGGCTAAAATAGAAAATCGAGCCGGCTACCGGCCCGCTCTCAAAGCCGATCTCACCCCCCATGAATTCGACCAGTTGTTTTGAAATGGCGAGCCCCAGACCGATGCCGCCGTGTCTGCGGATCGTCGAGGTGTCGGCTTGTTCAAAGGGTTGGAATACCTTTTCGCGCAGCTCAGGCGCAATCCCGATTCCCGTATCCTGAACGGCGACGTGCAGCAACAGCTGATCTTGTGTCCTTTCAGCGACGCTACAGCGCACCGTGATCTCACCCTGATTGGTGAATTTGATGCCGTTCGATACGAGATTGATAAGGACCTGACGAATATGAACTTGATTGCCGTACAGGGCTGCTTCGAGCTCCTCCGGGATAGCCGCGTTGAGTTCCAGTCCCTTTTGGTGAGCGTTCTCCGCGAACAGCTCCAAGACGTCTTCGATGGTCTCGCGCAGATCAAAGCTAACAGATTCCGAGTGCAGTTTGCCGGTTTCGATTCTCGTTAAATCGAGCAGCGCGCTGATCATATCGAGCAACAATTTCCCGGAACGGTGGACGTTGCCTGCCAACTCCCGCTGCTTATCGTTGAGGTCGCTCGCCAGCATCAACTCTGTCAATGCCAGGACCCCGTTCAGGGGCGTCCGCATTTCGTGGCTCATATTGGCCAGGAACTGCGACTTGGCAGCGTTCGCCGATTCTGCTTTTTCTCTTGCCGTATTAATCTCCCGTTCGGCGCGTTTCCGCTCGGTGATGTCCTGGATCAGGCACACAAGTTGTTCTTTGGGATTCTTGCCACCGCCCAGCGGTGACGCGGAAAGCGACACGGCGAGCTCGTGCCCATGGAGCGTGCGGCATGTGGTTTCAATGCTTGCATATTGGCCCGAGGGCCGGTTTTTCTCGGACATTTTGTGCAGCCATGCCGCGGCATCGGGAAAAAAGCGTGTCATCGGCTGCCCGAGGAGATCGTGCGCCTGGTTACCGAGCTGCACAGCGGTCGCCCGATTAACGGTTTCGATAGTTCCGCATGGGTTTACAACAATCAGCATTTCGTTCATCGACTCGAGGATATCGTCGACATAGGCCTTGGAAACGGTCGTTGCGCCAAGGTCAACGGCCATCTGGGTAATGGATTCCGAGAGTCTGCCGAGCTCGTCGCTCCTTTGCAGGCTCAGGCGTGTGTTGAAGTTGCCCCGCCCGATTGCCTTAGAGGTCTTGACCAGGCGCGAAATAGGCCTGCTGAAGCTGGTGGCCAGGATGACGGCGAGTAGCGTCCCGATCAGGAGCGAGATCGCCGTCATGAGCAGATTGCCACGGACAATCGCGGCGATCCGCTGGTGCGCGGCCTCAAGGGAGAATGCCGCAAACAGAAAACCGATGGGCGTGCCGTCGGCGATGTTCACCGGGCGGGCGATCTGGAGCATGTTCCCGTCGAAACGGGACTGCCAGGCGGCTGCAGACCTTGCGTGGTCTACAATCTCGCTTTCAAGCTTCTGTTCGCGCAAGCTTTCTTCGCCGGCACCCTGGGCGAGGATAAAACCTTCCTTGTCTGTGACATAGCTACTGATCAGGTCCGGATGGACATGGGCACTGCTCAGTTTGGCACGCAGCGAGTGCGTGTCCATGTAGTAGAGGTCGTTGACGATACTGTCCGCCAGTATCGCCGTGAGTTGCTCCGCCTGCCGCTCGAAGCTTGCCAGCACCCGCTGGCGCCCGCTGTAAACCGTGTACCATGACAGCAACGCGCCGACCAGAAAGATGATCATCAAGGTAAAGGCAACCAGCTTGGCGCGTATTGTCAGTCGCATTCAGGGTTGGGCGGTTTGCACCGGTTTGAGCATCGCACGTGCCTGCTCAAGGCGCTGCAGCATCTGGGCATCCAGCTCATCAAATTTCGTCGTTTTTTGATAGGCATGCAGCAGCGCTCGGCCCTTCGCTGTGTTAGGCGCGTCGAGCAGAATCGCCTTGAGGCGTTCCTTGCGTGCGGGATCGAGATCGTGTTGCACCAGTTCCAGGGCGCGCGGGTAAGACGCGGTCCGATGAATGATTTTCAAGTCAGCGCGAATTTCGGGTGGATTGTGGTCGCTCTTTTCCCAATCGAGGTTGCTGAAGGCAGCGGCATCCACCAGGCGCTTGTGGACCCAGTTCGACTGGGTGATCTCTTGCCTCGCGAAGACGAAGCCGACTTTATCCGTCTGGGGGGCTTCTCTTGGTGTGGTGAGCGGTATCGGGGTAAGGCCGGCGTCAAGCAATTCCGCTATGGGGAGGAAGAAGGCAGTCGTCGAGCCGGGATCCTCCAAGGCGAGGGTTTTTCCCTTCAAGTCGGCGAGGGAGCTGATGCCGCTGTCCTTTCGGGTGATGAAGATCGTGTGGTATTCGGGCACGCCTTTTTTCCATTTGAGCAGGAGTATTTCCGCCCCGGTGCGTTCCTGAAAGATGAGTGAGGAGAACAGCGTCTCGGTGATCCAGTCGACTTTCCCCTGTTCGAGATAGGCGATCATCTGCTCATTGCTGGGCGCCATCAACACCTCGGCCCCCTGCACGCCGAGGTCCTGCATGCGGGCGGCGGCGTAGTCCGCAAGTGGTTTCAGATACCCGTAGTGTTTTTTCGGGTTGGAGCTGACCTTGCCAATCACCAGCGTATCGCGTTCCGCTGCCGCGACTGTTGGCTCTGTCGCCGAAGGATTGCCGGGCTGCGCTGCGGGGACAGGGCTAGCCAGGCTGAGGAGCAGTACGGCGGCTCCTGCGCTCAGAAAATGTCTCCGTGTTCGCATCGCCTTGAATCTCTTATGAAATAGCTGGAAATCGATTCAGAGCCAGTTCAGGAAGAGAGCCGGCTCGCCCCGCTCCCGCGTATACCCTGATCGTCGATATCCTGCCTGATACGCCTGGCCCAGCCGCGTATTCTGGCCTCAGGTACGAGTATAGTCTATGCGCAGGTGGTTGATTAAAAAGTAATACTTGACCTGCTTATCCCCGGTGCTTGCATCCAAAATTGACCCGTGTAGAACCCTCCTCCTGCTGAAGAGACGGCGGGAGATGGCAAGGAATGATAAACAAAGACTAGAAGTCGACCTGCGCACGCAGCTGGAAGATGTTGGGGCTGTCATCATCTTCACCCGGTTTCGCAGCATCGACCACATCATCATTCTCTCTTGTGAAGGGGTCAGCGTTGACGTGAACGAAGTTGGCCATGAAGCGCACAGACCTGGTGGCATACCAGTTAACACCGACGGTGATGTTGTCCTGTTCACCACCCTGCGTGTCAGCATCATCGAGATCGATTGAACTGTAACGTACCGCCAGTTCCCAGGCACCGATACCGCCCTTGCCGACCACGCTCTTCGGACTCACACGGCCAAACTTACCTTTTTTGTACTTGCGTGATTCGCCGGTGATAAACCAGCTGCCATAGGCATACCAGCCGTTAAAATCCGGGTCGCTGACCTGGTCGCTCTTTGCGTTAACCCCCATGTACTCGCCCTGCAGGGAGAACGGGCCCAGCACCGTGGCGGCCTCCAGGCCATAACGGACAAAAGTGTCCGGTTCGGGGATATCCTCGGTGTCGACCAGGCGTGTGTCGGTCTTGTGCGACTCGGGACGGGAGCGGAAGCGGACATCGTTGTCGTTGGGGTCTTCCCAGGCGCCGGCCAGACCCAGGTGGAATACCCTGGTTTTCTCATTCCAGGGTGCCCAGGTGAGGCGTGCGCCGGCACCGTAGCCCTCATCGCCTTCAGTTTCGTCACCTTCCTCCCGACCGTACACAGATGCACCCCAGGTCCAGTGATCAACAGCATAGTTCGCGCCCAGACCGATGCGATGACCGGTCGCGAAGGCGTCGGTGGCCATGGAACGTTCCATGAAGGTGATGTATTTCGAACTGGTCAGATCTTCCAGGCCAAAGGGCTGCTTGAACTGCCCAATCCTGAGCTTGACGGGTTTGAATCCCGTATAGCCGATATAGGCGTCCTTGATCTCGGCTTCGTTACCGGCGAAATCGTATTGCCCCTTGAAGTTCCACACATCGTACATGGTACCTTCGACAAACAGCCGGGCGCGGCGGAACTCGGTGCCGTTTTCACCGTCGAGATTGACGTTATCCTCGTCATACCAGGCGGCGTCCACCTGAACGCGACCGCCCAGCCTGGTTTCGAACTTGCCGTCGTCACTGGTGATCTTGATCTCTGCCACGGCTGCGGGCCCACCGGCTATCGCCAGTACAACAGTCATACACAGCTTCGATATCCTGCTGGGTTTCATACAATGACCTCTTTTCAACTTAGAAGATTTATAGGCTGAACGCGGTATTACCATAAGTTATGAATCGATTCGCCTGTGGTGCAACAAGTTTATCCCCCAATATACCAGTCTTTCGAGTTCAGGAGGGGGCGGCTTCGGAGTAGACCGCGCAGGCGTGGACAGGACGGGGAGGGCGATAGTTCTAATGCGGGGACCGGACGAGGGACAGGATAAAAAAGTCAACAAAGTCAGGATGTACAATATTTTTTTGTTGAGCTTGGTTAATTTTTTAACGATGCGGTCGATAGCTATCGTATGACGAGGGTCACGCCCTGCGATCGCAGCCATGATTCTCGGAACCAGCATGTTTTGATTAGGGCTACCCTTGGCGAAAGACGGGGGGCGCAAAGTTACCGGTCTAAGGGGATGGCCTATGACAGCGGGACTGCCGGAACAAGCAGCGAATCTATTGTGGACTCTCGCGCCCGCACCATTCTCTATGGCGGTCCCGCATTGGGGGGGGCAGGCTGGTAGTGGCTGAAAGATCCTCGACGACAATGGCAACCTTGGCAGATCTCGAGCTGTTTCACGGAGAGGGCTCGGAGGTCCTCGAATGGGTTATGCATTCCTGTGGGGTACAATCGTTTGTGCCCGGAGAGGTTCTGCTCGACCCCAGCCGCGACAATGATGAGTTCTACATCATCCTGGCTGGGCGTGCCGAAGTGAGGTTTTCGCACGAGAAACCGTACCCACGTATTTATCTGGAGTCAGGTGAATGTGCCGGCGAGATGTCCATTTTCGAGGATGCTCGCCCCTCAGCCACTGTGGTTACGGATTCTCACTGCCACGTGTTGGTGATGAGTGCCAAGGTCGTGTGGACGTTGATCGACCGTTCTCAGGTGGTGGCCCGTAATCTGCTGCATATCCTATCTGCACGCGTGCGCAGAAATAATGTGGCGCTGATGCAAAGCCACGTTAAGCAACGTATTCACGAGCGTGATGCCCATTGCGATGCACTCACTGGTCTTTATAACAGACGTTGGATGGATCGCGTACTGGTCAGGCTTGTGGAGCGCTGTGCAGAAGCACGGCAGCCGCTGGGCTTACTCATGGTCGACACCGATCATTTCAAGCGTTACAACGATGATTATGGGCATTTGGCAGGGGACCACGTGCTGCAAGCCATCGCTGCGGCGATTACGGAAAACGTGCGCTCGATCGGTCAAGCCTGCCGCTATGGCGGTGATGAGTTTGTGGTGGTTCTGCCACAGGTGGGTCCGGCCGAAGTCATGCAGATTGCCGAGCGCTTGTGCAAGTCGGTCGGTGGACAGACCGCACACCAGAACGGCGATTCGCTACCGTTCCCGCCAAGTGTGTCAATCGGTGTTGCAGCGCTTGGACCGGGGATGAACGTACGGCAGTTGCTGGCTACGGCTGATGCTGCCCTGTACCGTGCCAAGGTTGCCGGACGCAACGTGGTATCTCGTTAGGTGGGCGCGTGCCATTTTTCGCTGTGGCCTGAGATGAGCAGGTCGAGGCTCGAGACATAAAAAAGCCAGCGTCTCATCGCTAGACAGGACGCTGGCTCGTTGCTGATGCGGAGGAGCATTCACAGCAACACACAGTAATTGTAACGACAATCTGTGCTGTCTCTTGTATCGGCCAGTTCGCCTGATTCCTTAGCAGCAGTTTGACAGAGGATGAAAACCTAACCAAATCAAGGTGATGTTTCGGTCATTCCTGTCCCGGCAGTATTCCAGGAGGGGATGGCGTGTGGAAAGACCTAGTCGTTGACACAGACTGATCGGGCTGGAGTGCTTAACAGGCTCATCAACTCGCCGGCTGTTTTAGGCGTACCCGCAGTACTCCCTCTCCCTCGTCTGGCAGTATCCCGATGTGCAGGGTCTCATTTGAAGGTTCTTGTTCTGGACCGGAACAGGCAGGAAAACCCCCTCCCGGGTATATGGACGGGCCGCAACTTAACTTAATGTAGTATGCGCTTAATGGCAATAGGATCCTGCGTATCCGAAGTTAATGTTTTTTCTTCTCCATATTCAATATACCCTTGCTGAAATCAAGCCTTTACTATACTTGCCGACAGACAGGGCTGATGAATTAACTATTCCGGAAAACCGCTGGTCCGGTCTATAAACAGGCATGAGATTTAACTTCGCACACAACCCCCGTCAGATTTACCGGCTGGTAGTGGTCATCTGGCTGATCCTGATTGCGGCCGTGATACGGCAGATAATAGCGTTTGATATCAAGCGGGCAGAAGCCATCTTCAACGATCACGCCAATATGCACGTTCAGCAGGCGAACGAACGTGTGCATATCAACGAGTCGGTACTGGAAGGCTTTGCAGCCATGATAAGTGCCGCAAACGACCTGGACAGAACCCGTATTCGTGTTTATGCACGGCAGATGCTCAAGCAGTACCCGTATATCTTTAAGTTCGAGATTGTGGAAAAAGTATCCCACGACAAACTCGAATCATTCACGGAATACTATCGCCGAACCATTTACCCGGATTTCAAGGTCAAGGCATTCAGCTACGAATCGGACAGGCAGTGGCAGGAAGTCGCGAATGTGCCTTACCACCTGGCAATTGTTTTTATGGAACCATCTACACGGGAATCGAGAGAGCTGCTGGGACTGGATGTCGGCTCGAACGAGTTTCTTAAGCGTTCGTTACTGAAGTCGGAGCGGGAGGAGCGTACGGTATCGACTGATCCTTTCATACTGGTTCAAGGAAACCTGGCGTATCTGCTGCAAAGACCGATTCCCGAGTCCGGATATGGGAGGATATCTTCCTTAAGCAAAAGTGGCGCACAAGCTGGATTTGCAGAACTGGTTATACGGGCAGACACTTTGCTGGATCGGGGAGGGCATGTGTTACCGGGTATGCGGGAGTTATTGTATAACCCGTCATTCGCCAGCACGGATCCTGAAGGACACCTGCACCTGCATGAAGCAGCAGAGGCGGGTTGGCTTGAATCCGGATTATTTCCACGCCTGAATATGAGCAGGTCCTTGGATAGTGAAAGCCAGCCCTTTGTTCTGCTCGTTGAGCAGCAGCTTGGCTGGAGTATAATCAGCTGGTGGAAACTGGGATTGACACTGTTGGTCGCCGGTATCTCGTTTGTTGTTATGATGGTTTATGCACGGCTCTATTTTCGTAATGAAATGGAGCGTACAGAGATGACGGTTCGGCTTTTTCATCTCGCCAATCATGATGCACTGACAGGGCTTGCCAACCGTAACCTCCTTTCTGATCGGCTGAACCATGCGATATTCCAGGCTGCCCGGCAGAAAGGGCAGCTGGCGGTCCTGTTTTTGGATTTGGAGGATTTCAAGGGTGTGAATGACAGGTATGGGCATGATGCCGGTGATGGTGTACTGAAGCGTGCTGCAGAACGATTACGCGCTTGTGTGAGAGCAGGGGATACCATCGCCAGACTGGGTGGGGATGAGTTTGTACTGGTGCTGGAAAATATAAACGGTCAGCAGGACGTAGACCATGTCGTCGAGAAAATAAAAACCGGCTTTGAACAGCTGTTTTATGTGGATTCTCATTCGATAATACAGGGAATCAGTATCGGGTCGGCCATATATCCGGGTGATGGTACGGATATGGACACGTTGATCGGTTATGCAGATTCAAGTATGTACAGGAATAAGCGTTCTAATTGAAGAAAACCGGCTGTTGCGAGCACGTGGCGGGACGGGTCATTGCATAAAAAAGCCAGCGCCGTTGGAGGAGCCCCGGCGCTGGCAGTTCGCTGGATGGAAGGAGTATTCACAGCAGCACACAGCTTATTGTAACGACGTGCCATGCTGCCTCTGTTTGTCGGCCGGGGCGCGAGATTTCTTGATTCCAGCGCTAAGCGGAAACAGACCTGCCCAGGGAGGACGCACACTTTTGATTAGAATGTTCAAGCTGTAGAATGTTTGCCGGGAGAACGACAAGCCGGCTATCGGCATCAAACCGACCGACTGGTTGTAGCAACGTTTTTTCGATGAGTTACCGGTGTTTATGCAGCAGACCGAGGCGATTATCTTTGCACGGCGATAAAAACATCAACAGGCAAAGATGCTGCGTATAGCCCGCAAATACGTACCGGGTCTCGACATATTTACCCGCTATGACCGTTCCTGGCTGCGCAGTGACCTGGGGGCCGGCCTGTCCGTGGCGGCTATCGCACTTCCTGTTGGCATCGCCTATGCGGATCTCGCGGGCGTTCCGGCGGTCTTCGGTATGTACTCAGCCATCTTCCCTCTGCTGGCCTACGCACTGTTCGGATCCTCACGCCAACTGATGACAGGTCCTGATGCGGCGACCGCCATAATTGTTGCAGCGAGTCTTGGTCCGCTGGCCGGGGGCGATCCCGAACGATATCTGAGCCTTATGGTGATTCTGACCCTGATGACGGGTGTTCTGTACGTCATAGCGGGTTTTGCACGGCTGGGGTTTATCGCCAACTTCCTGTCTCAGCCGATTCTTACCGGCTACCTGAATGGCATTGCACTCATTATCATGGCGGGTCAGCTGCAGAAGCTGTTCGGTTATTCCGGCGAGGCAGAAGGATTTTTCCCGGAGCTGGCTGAATTTGCCGGCAGTCTGGATCAAACCCACCTGCCAACGCTGATTCTCAGCCTCGGCATGCTCGCGGCCCTGGTCGTGCTTCGTCGCACGGCACCGAAATTGCCTGCCGCTCTGGTCGTCGTGGTCGCTGGAATCGCCGCAGTGGCGGCGTTGGGGCTCGATCAAACCGGTGTCGCAATACTGGGGAGCGTGCCAGCCGGGCTGCCTTCGCTGCATTTTGCGAGTTTTGATACAGGTGTTTTTAACGAGCTTCTTGCCGACGCGGCCGGCATCGCTCTGGTCAGCTTCACCAGCGGCGTGCTGACAGCCAAGAGCTTCGCCAGACGTAATCGCTATGAGATCGACGCCAACCAGGAACTGATCGCCTTCGGCGCCTGCAACATTGCCTCCGGACTGGCGCAGGGCTTCCCGGTAACCGGGGCGGATTCCCGAACCGCTGTCAACAATGCCATGGGCGGCAAGACCCAGCTGGTGGGGATTGTGGCTGCTTGTTCGATGCTTGTTATTCTGTTCTTCCTGACAGAACCGCTCGCTTATGTGCCCACCGCCGCGCTGGCTGCCGTGATTCTGGTGTCAGCGATTGGCCTGTTCGACTTCGCGGAGCTGCGTGACCTGTATACCGTCAGCTACCGTGAGCTATTGCTCTCGGTTGGGACCACACTGGGCGTGCTGATTCTCGGCGTGCTCCCCGGGGTACTGCTAGCCGTCGCCTTGACTCTGTTCTGGCTGCTGACAGTGGTATCCCGGCCACACGACGGGGTGCTGGGGCGTGTGGCGGGTATGAAGGGCTTTCATAACATTGCGGACTACCCGGAAGCCACCACCATACCGGGACTCATCCTTTATCGGTTCGACGCGAACCTGGTGTTTTTCAATGCCGATTATTTCAGAGAACGTGTGCGTGAAGTAATCGCCGCCGCGAACACACCAGTGGAGTGGGTCGTGGTAGACGCAAGCTCTATCAATGTTATCGATGTTACCGCTTTTCAGAAAATTGACGAGCTTCGGGAGGAACTGGCTGCCGGGGGAATCGTGCTCGGTCATGCTCGGGCGAAGCGTAATCTGGCGAGGTTCTTTAACCAGGGCTGGCTCATGAAGCGCCGTGCCCTGCGTAATGAGTATGACTTCCCCACCGTCAAGTCAGCCGTGCGCGCCTTTAATCGTCGCACAAAGAAAGCAGCGGTGCCGGAGCAGCATGATGCGAAACTTTAAGCAAGATACAGGATGCCTTATGTGACACTTTTTATCGTCGACCCCTAGAGTCACGCCAGTTCTAACAGTAACCCCTCGCGGGGGTGACAAAAGTTTTCCACAGGTGCTGTGGATAAGTGTGTGGATGAAATCCTGTAAAAGATCCCTGATCCCTATAAAAACGGTCGTTTTATTAAATTGGCTATTTTTTAGTCAATCTTACTATAGCTATAAAAAACATATTGTTATGGGATGTTTGTAGACTTCATGTCAAGTCACTGTCGTTTCGTGCAGACATATCGTTATTGCGGTATGTTCGTTGTGAATAACATCTTTTGAGTAATAGGACTTGCGACGAGGAGTCAACCCGGAAAACTACGTAAACCGATGCTCTTTCCGTCGTCTGAGAGCGTGCCATTTCCGGTGCTGGCGGCCGCGTTTTTTTATCATTCGTCAGGGCTTCACCACCGATAGTTTGATCGGTGCGGGCAGCGCTTGCGTAAAGCCTTAACAACAGGGTCATAACGTGCATCACGATAGTAGGCGGCCTTCCACTGGTCCCGGTGCAGACGCTTGATATCGCTACGGCTGGGTCCATTAATGTTGAGAAAACCATACTCTTCGTAAAAGGCCAGTTTAGGATCGCATCGCCAATCGGAATCATATCCACGCCACAGGGCGTTGGCTGTTGCTGCAGGTAACAGGACGGTAGCTGCCAAAACGCAAGCCAACATTTTTTTGTTATTTACAGGTAGAAACGATCTTTTCATGACGAACCTCCCAGTATTAATCGTGTGTGGTCAAAAAGTAATCGGTATCGAGATATCAGCAAATTAACATCTATTGCAGGTGCCTCAATGCCTTTGTATCTTCCGGCCATGTCTGTGTAAACAGTGCGATTCAAGTACTGCCTGCCACTTCGGCTTCTCTGTTTTCCTGGTAGAAACAGTAGTGACTGCCTTTATGCGTCTTGGCCTGGTACATTGCTTTATCAGCGGACTGGATCAGCGTCTGGCTGTCGGAGCCATCATCAGGACCAATAGCTATGCCAACACTGGTTTGAACCACTATTTCCTGCCCATCAATTTGTACGGGTTGTGATACCCCGTCAATAATTTTTTCTGCTACCCGCGAGAGCCCGGCTCGCGATTCGCATGATTCGGTCAGGATCACGAATTCATCGCCTCCGAAACGCGCCACTGTATCCCCGTCTCTGAGCACGGATTGCATACGACCCGCTACCGCCTGCAGCAGGGAATCACCGACGGTGTGTCCCAGTGTATCGTTGATATCCTTAAATCCATCAAGGTCAAAAAACAGCAGCGCGACCCGGGTGTTGAGACGTGCCAGTACGCTCAAGGCATGTTCCAGGCGCTCAGTGAGCATTAGCCGGTTGGGCAAGCCGGTCAGTGGGTCATGGTAAGCGAGCAAATCGACATTAGCCTGCTGCCGCTTGATGGGCGTTATATCCGAGAATATCGATACGTAATGGGTTAGTTTACCGGTATCAGTATTATAAATCGGACTGATCGTATACCAGGAGGGATAGATTTCCCCGTTCTTGCGACGGCTCCAGATATCACCCTTCCAGAAACCTTTTTTCTCCAGTGAAAGCCGGATATTGTCGTAGAAGGCTTCATTATGCCGGCTTGATTTCAGGAAAAGCAGGTTTTTACCCTTAGCCTCATCCAGCGTATAGCCCGTGAGCGTGATGAAAGCCGGATTGACGGATACGATGCTGTGCCTCCTGTCGATAATGATTACGCCTTGATCGGTGGACTCGAAGACCGCCGCTGTCAGATTCAGTTTCTCTTCGGCCTGGCGACGCCCTGTTATGTCTTCAGCAACACAGAGCAGGTAGGTGCGACGGTCGTGCTCGTCGAAGACCGGCGTAATCCGGGTACGGAACTGTCGTTTACCCGCAAGCGGGGTGATGAGTTCCACCTCCCTGAAATCGGCAGTGTTTTCGTCCTCGACCGGGTCGCCACCTTGTTGAAAAAGGGTGTCTGCCAGGTGCATTGGCAGGCTGTGCCGGTCACTGGAGTCAATGAGCCGTTCGCGCGAACAGTCAAGCAGGATTTCTGCAGATCGGTTTACATGCACATAGTGCATATTACCTGCATCTCTGATGCAAATTATCTGCGGTACATTTTCCATGAGCGCATTCAGCAACTGCTCCGAATCACGGACTGTTCCGGTAGCCAGTTGCTCGCGCTGCAACAACGAATGCGCATACAGACCGAATAAGATGGGTAGAACAAGCAGGCTGATCAGCATCCCCAGCTCCAGTGCCTGCAGCTCGGACAATTCAGCAAGCCAGTCTCCATGGCGAGACGAAAGTACGTGTATCAAGGTGTCAGTGCCCATCAGTCCGATGCCAAGAAGAATGGCTATTGCTATGAGTCTGTGGCGCCGTAACCAAGCCATCTGACACCTCTTTCGAATCCTACAAACCTGTTATCAGACAATATTACGGATAATCCCTTCGTGCAACGATCAAATTCATTCCTGTGGTTCAAAAATTCAGAATGTAACAAAATCCAGAATCCACCGGGTAAAGAGGGCGTTATCGGGCGCTACGGCCAATGAAGCGAGGCCGGCCTCTACAAGTTCATCCCCGAGAATCTGCCGGCGATGATTCATCAGGGCCCTGGAGTAGGCTGGCAACCATTCGGGGTGCCCCTGAATGCTGAGAAAATGGTTTCCCCACTGCACGACGAAACAGGGGCAGAAGTCACTCGAAGCGATGATGCGGGTGTTATTCGGGAGCCGGGTTATCTGGTCCTGGTGGCTGACGATAATGTTCAGTTCCTCCGCTGGCTCTTTCATCCATTCGGGACGGGCAATAACACGGTTCTTGGCAACACCAACCCCCCATCCTTGCGGGGACTTTGCAACTTGCCCTTGACGCGCCATGGCGATGATCTGGTGACCGAAACAGATACCAATGAGTTTCTTTTGTTGCTTATCCAGGCGTTGTACGAAGCTGATCAATTGCTTGATCCAGGTCAAGTCCTGGTAGGCACCCGCCTTGCTGCCGGTGGTGATATAGAAATCATAGGCGTCAAGGTCGTCGGGATATTCACCCTGCTGTGAATCGAATACCTTGTACTCGAGGTCGGCTGCCACAGACGCAAACATGCGCTTGATCATATCTGTGTAGTTACCGAATTCCAGTACGAATTCGCTTAGTACTGTGTCACATTGAATAATTGCGATATACATGCGGCTTAGAGTCGACCTGCCACTGCATCCTCGAATATGCGCTGATATTCGTCGCTGCTGAAGCTGATCGGGTTGCCGCCGGCAGACGGATCGGCAACAGCCATCTTACCCACTGTTTCGCTATCATTGTCTTCGATATTGATCATGGCCAGTGTGTTGGGAATACCCAGCTGTGCACGCAGTTCGATCACCCAGTCGAGAAATCCGTCGAAACCGCCTGTTGGCAAACCCAGATAACGGGTGAGCCTGGTTATCTTCTCCTCGATGGCGTTGCGGTTGGCCTTCAAGACGTAGGGCATCAGGATCGCATTGAGTGTTCCATGATGGGCGTCGTACAGGGCACCGAGCGGATGAGCCAGCGCGTGCATGGCACCCAGGCCTTTCTGAAATGCCGTTGCGCCCATGCTCGAGCAGACCAGCATCTGGGTACGGGCTTCAATGTCACTACCCTCTGCGACAGCGCGTGGCAGGTGGCGGTGTACCAGGCTGATACCCTCGATGGCGATACCTTCAGCCATCGGGTGATAGAAAGGTGAGCACAGAGCTTCGAGATTATGCGACAGTGCGTCCATGCCAGTAGCCGCGGTCAGTGGGGCCGGCAAGCCGACGGTTAATTGTGGATCGAGTATCACCTGCTCGGGAAGCATTGCCGGATGAAAGATGATCCTTTTGACGTGCTTGTCCGGGTCGGTAATCACTGCGGCGCGTCCGACTTCGGAACCGGTTCCAGCGGTGGTGGGTAGTGCAACGACCGGTGCCATGCCGGCCACTTTGACCCGTGTCCAGTTGTCACCGATATCCTCGAAATCCCATAGCGGACGGTCCTGTCCAACCATGAGTGCGACCGCTTTTGCAGCGTCCAGTGCCGAGCCGCCGCCAAAGGCAATTACCCCATCGTGCCCGTTGTCTCGATAGAAGGACACACCCGCGTCGACATTCTCTCCACTCGGGTTCGCCTTGATGGCAGAGAACAGGCCGGCACTCAGTCCGGTTGACTTCAGCTGCTCCATGACCTGTTCGATCATCGGCAGCACAGCAAGTCCCGGATCGGTGATCAGCAGCGGGGATTGCATCCCCATCTCCCGGCACAGGCCGGGCAACTCGTTCACCCGGCCCGCACCTGTCCTGATGTTGGTGGGATAGTTCCAGTTCGCACTAAATTCCGGCATGGCGTTCTCTTAAAGTTCGGTTTTTATGTGGAATGATTTTGGCCGGGTGAGTGATTCATAACCTAACCCGGAAAGGCTGCAGCCACGGCCTGAATGCTTCACTCCAGTCCAGGCAAGCTGCGGATCGAGATCGTCGCAGCGGTTGATGAAAAAGGTACCGGTCTCCAGCTGTTGGCCGAGTTCCACGCCTTTGTCGATATCGGTCGTGAAGATGGCTGCGGTCAGTCCATAGTCACTGTCGTTCATGAGATCGACGGCTTCCTCGTCAGAGCTGACCTTCTGAACACCCACGATCGGACCAAAACTCTCTTCGGTCATTACCTGCATGCTGTGATTCACATTGCTCAGCAGTTGTGGCGCAAGATAGGGTGTGCCGGGCTTGTCGAGCGGAAAATCGTCTGTCGAAATATGCGCTACGGCACCCTGATCAATCGCTTCCTGTGTCTGCTTGCGAATGAACTCAGCCGCACTGGCCCGAACAACGGGTCCGAGTGTGGTGTCTTGATCATCGGGGCGACCCAGTTTCAGATTATTTACCCAGGCGATAGCCTGTTGCAGATACTCGTCGTAAACCGACTCGTGAACATAGATGCGTTCAACAGCGCAGCAGGATTGTCCCGAATTGAAAAATGCACCATCCATGGTGACATCCACGGCGTGGTGAATGTCCGCATCTGCCCGGACATAAGCCGGATCCTTGCCACCCAGTTCCAGGCCAACGCCAATGAAGCGGCCCGCCGCAGCATTCTCCACCATGGAACCGGCAGACACCGAGCCCGTAAACGCCACGTAATCAATACGCTCATCCTTGATGATGGTCTCGGCACCTTCATGGCTAAGATGCAGGTACTGGAAAACGCCATCCGGCAAACCGGCGGCCTGGAAGGCCTGGAAAAACCGCTCGGAGCACAGCGGCGTCTGTGCTGAGTGCTTGAGAATGACACTGTTACCCGCCAGTATTGCCGGTATGATGGTATTGACGGCGGTCAGGTAAGGGTAATTCCAGGGGGCGATGACGAACACCACCCCAAGGGGTTCGCGCTGTATCCATCGTTCGAACCCAGGTTTATCAGGCAACTTGATGGTGGCAAGCGCTTCGTCGGCGAGGTCGATCATGGTGCGTGCCCGCTCCTCCAATCCGTTTACCTCACCGGCCGCGGCACGGATGGGGCGCCCCATCTGCCAGCAGATTTCCTCGGCAATTTCGTCTTTTTTCGCAACCAGCGCATCGACGGCCTTGCCGCACAGCGCCTTGCGGTCAGTCAGCGGAAGCGCTTTCCACTGTTTCTGGGCCGCCCTTGCACGGTCAAGTGTGGCATCCACCGTGGCTTTGTCGGCATAGGCTCTTTTGGCATAGGCAGAGCCGTCAATCGGACTGATGGTTATCTGTTCAGCGCACATTCAGGGTCCTCGTAAATTAATCAGGTGTGCATTATTAACCCGGCAATTAAACATACAGCGTAGCAGCGCCGTCCTTCGGCGCGATATCGCGGCCAGGAGGCCGCTCCTACGTCGGGTATTTTATCGCCAGTTTAATAGTAAAGCGGGCGGTCAACAAAGGTCAGATAATTTCAAAATAACGTTCCATTTCCCAATCCGTAATGTGCTTGCGGAATTCGCGTTCTTCCCATTCCCGGGAAGCGGCGTAATGTTCGACAAAAGCATCCCCAAACAGGTCGCGGCTTTCCGCCGACGATTTTAATGCCTGTGCGGAATCCCAGAGTGTGCGGGGCAGGGCAAGCTGCTCCGGATATTGCTGTTCGTAAGCGTTACCCATGGTTTGCGGTTCCGGGTTCCACTGCTGCTCAATGCCATACAGGCCGGCTCCCAGTGCCGCCGCCAATGCCAGGTAGGGGTTGGCGTCGGCGGAACCGAGCCGGTACTCGATACGCTGTGCCTTGTCGCCGCCCGGGATCACCCGCAGCGCTGTCGTGCGGTTCTCCACGCCCCAGGTAGCATCAGTCGGTGCCCAGAAACCGGGAATCAGGCGCGTGTAGCTGTTGACCGTTGGAGCAAGCATGGACAGGAATTGCGGCATCAGACGCTGTTGCCCGGCGATAAACTGCCTTTGAACGGTACTCATGCCGTTGGGCTGTTGTGGATCATGAAAAGCAGAGCCGGAACCGTCACGATGGCGTAAAGAGAGATGTATATGTCCGCTTTGCCCGGGGTATTCAGCGGACCACTTGGCCATGAACGTAGCCATCAATTCATTGCGTTGCGCGAGCACTTTGATAAAGGTCTTGAAAAGAGCTGCTTTGTCGCCGGCGTTGTCCGCGCTGTCGACGGCCAGGGCGGCTTCCAGCACGCCTGGTCCGGTTTCTGTGTGCAGTCCTTCCAGCGGGAAATCCATGGATTCACACAGTTCAAGAATCTGGTGATAGATCTCGGCACGTACGGAGTTGCGCAACATGGAGTAACCGAACCAGCCCGGCGTCATTGGTTGCAGGTTCTTGTAGCCTTTTTCACGAACAGTTTCGGGTGTTTCGTTGAACATGAAAAATTCATATTCGAGTGCCGCGTAAGGATCGAAGCCCATCTCGTGCGCTCTGGCGATGACCCGTCTCAGGGTGGCTCGCGGGCAGATGGTTTCTGCCGCTCCGGCAAACTCCGCCAGAAAAAGCAGCATGCCATCCTCGAACGGGATTTCGCGGCAGGAGGAGGGCAGGATTCTCACCGGCGCATCAGGGTAGCCGGTATGCCAGCCCGTGTATGTAGCATTGTCGTAAAGCTGGTCCATTGAGTCCCAGCCCAGTACCACATCGCAGAAAGCGAAACCATGTTCCAGAGAAGAATAGAATTTGTCGCGGCTCATGTATTTCCCGCGCATGACGCCGTCAATGTCAAACAGACCGACCTTGACGTGTGTCAGGCCTCTTTCCTCGACGATTGAGCGCGCATCATCGACTGTTTTGACGTCTCGTGTGTTCATAGTTCAAACCCGTTGTTTAAGGACATGATTGAGGTCGCTAGTGGCCATAGACAAGATTCGGCAGCCATAAGGCAATAGCGGGAAATGCCATAATGATGGAAAGACCGAAGACCATCACCAGAACGAAAGGGATGATGGAATGATAGATATCAACCAGGGTGATTTCTTTGGGGGCCATTGCCTTCATCAGAAAAAGGTTATACCCGAATGGTGGTGTCATATAGGCAATCTGGCATGTGATCGTGTAGAGGACACCGTACCAGATCGGGTTAAATTCAAGTTCGATGATCAGCGGTATGTAGAGCGGGGCCACAATCACCAGCATGGCTGTGTCATCCAGAAACATGCCCAGTACGATATAGGAGAGCTGCATTAAAATGAGAACTTCCCAGGCAGTCAGTTCCCATCGTTCAAGAAACAGGCTTTCAATGGCTTTCACTGCGCCGAGTCCGTCAAACACCGCGCCAAAGCAGAGAGCCGCAAGTATGATCCACATGAACATGGCGCTTACACTCAGGGTTTTCTGCAAGGTTTCATTGACGACGTCTTTGTTCAATCGTCCTTTCATCCAGGCCGCCATGCTGGCAGCCACGGCACCGACCGCGGAGCTTTCCACCAGGCTGGTGACACCCATAAGGAAAAGCCCGATAACGGAAAAAATAATGACCAGTGTCAGCACGCCGGCTCTCAGGAGTCTTAATTTTTCAGACCAGTCCAGGTTTCTCTCTTCTCTGGGAAGCGCAGGGCCGAGTTCAGGTTGTAACTTGCAGCGTATCCCGATGTAGGCGATGAACATGCCGGCCAGCAGCAGCCCGGGCAGTACACCGGCAAGCCATAACTGGCTAACCGGTTGTCTGGCAATCATGCCATAGAGTATGAGTACGATACTTGGCGGTACGAGAATGCCGAGAGAGCTGCCGGCCTGTATAACGCCGGTCACCATGCGCTTGTCGTAGCCGCGCTTTAACATTTCCGGCAATGCGATGCTGCTGCCGATCGCCATGCCGGCAACACTCAGGCCATTCATCGCGGAGATGGCAACCATCAGTACGATCGTGCCTATCGCCAGCCCCCCCTTGAGACTACCGGCCCAGACATGCAATGCGTGGTACAGATCGCCGGCAATGCCCGATTCAGACAGCATGTAACCCATGTAGACAAAAAGCGGTAGAGTGAGCAGGGGGTACCAGTTCAACAGTTTGATACTGGCACTGAACGCCATCTCCGAGCCACCATCTCCCCACAGCAGCAATGAGGCAGCGGCAGCGACAAACCCAACGGCGCCGAAAACCCGCTGCCCGGTAAGCAGCATCAGCATCAGGCTGGAAAACATCAATAGCGCGATGGCTTCATGGCTCATTACAGGGTTTTGCCTTGCGCCGCTGCCAGGTCCTTAAAGAATATCGCGATCGCCTGCAGCAGCATCAGGAATATGCCGATCGTCATGATGATTTTTATCGGTGCCATGGGTGGCGCCCAGGCAGAATAGTTTTTCTGTCCGTATTCCAGCGCATACTCCGTACTGGATATGCCACCGTACAAGAGGACGACAAGATAGAAGATCAGGCAGAAGGCGGTGATTGAATCGGTGAAGGCGCGTCGTTTGGGGGTCCATTTATCGTACAGGACATCCATACGGACATGCGCCCCGAGTTGCATGGTGTACCCGCCACCCAGTAAATAGTAGGCCGCCATGGTGAATTGGGCCATTTCAATCACCCAGACGTGGGGGACATCGAAGACTGTCCTGGAAATGGTTGAGAACAGCAGAATGCCCATCATGACGAAGATCAGGTACATGGCGAGACGGCCGACAGTCCTGTTTATCAGGTACACGTATCGCATATAGGCTTTAATTGCTGCGGGCAAAATGACCTTCCTCGCTGTTTCCAGCACGAAACAAAACAGTTTCCGGCTGTCTTACCAGCCGGAAATTGTCAGCAGGTTACGCTTTGACAACTATCGGTTTCAGAGCTTTCTCAGCCGCATCGGTACGGGCTGCCTGCTTTCGCCATGGTGGCGTTGTAGTCCTTGAATATCTGCACCACCTTGGCTGTTCTGGGGCTGACTTTTGCGATCTCGTCCCAGAACTTCTGTGCTTCACTTTCAACCTGTTTCCACTCTTCATCGGGGATCGAGGTAAGTTTCATTTTCGTGCCCTTGGTACGCAACTTGGCTTCACCGCCCCAGTACCAGTACTGGCGGTAGTAGTGCGAGCTGTCCATGGACAGCTGGAACAGTGTTTTAAGGTGCTCCGGCACTTTCTCCCATGCATTTGAATTGGCGAAATAGGAACCGCACCATGCACCGGAAATATTGTTGGTCAGAAAGTAATTGGTGACGTCGGCCCAGCCGACGGTGTAGTCCTCGGTGATACCTGACCAGGCGATACCATCGAGTTCACCCGTTTGAACGGCGACCTCGATGTCTTCCCAGGGCAAGGTGACCGGAACAACGCCAAAACGTGCCAGGAACTTGCCGGCAGTGGGGAAGGTGAACACGCGTTTGCCCTTGAGGTCGGCCAGGCTGCGGACAGGGTCCTTGGTGGCAAAATGACACGGGTCCCAGGCACCGGCACTCAGCCAGGTGACACCATCGACTTCGTCATAGGCTTCTTTCCAGATGTCGTTCAATCCGTATTGATGAAACAGTGTGGGTACGTCCAGGCTGTAGCGGGTTGCAAACGGAAAGTAGCCGCCAAACACGGCGATATCAACGGGTGATGACATGGAGTCGTCGTCGCTCTGCACCGCGTCGATGGTGCCTTTCTGCATGGCACGAAAAAGCTCACCGGTGGGGACCAGCTGATCGGAAAAGTAGAGATCGATAACCATTTCGCCATTGGCTGCTTTGTTGAATGCCTCAATGGAAGGCTTGATCACGTGTTCTGCCAGGGCGGGTCCGGCGTAGGTCTGAAGACGCCATTTAATAGTGGTCTTCTTCGCGGCGTGTACAAAGGGGGCACTCACGGCCGCAACGGTGGCGGCGGTTCCCAACCCTGCTTTCTTGAGAAATTCGCGTTTATTCATGCTTATGGCTCCTGAAGATATTATGGCGGTTGGACAGCGAAATGACCGGATTAACGACAACCTGTTCGGCCTTATTATTCGTTGTCATAGTTGCATGAGTAATTTTTTAAAGTCAAATATATCTATATGGACTGTAAAGCACATGAAAAAAAAGGAATATTTGCATGAGGTGGTGCATGGTATTTTCGATACCGCGCCTCATAATGGTGCGTGGTCATGGGGAAGGCAAATACGCAAGCGATGATCGCAAAGCTCATTTATCAGTTTTCAAAAAGTCCTGCTGACACGTCGGTGATACTTGATGTGCGCCAAGGCGATGCTCACATCAAGCGCCCCTCGTCTATTGCGATGGTCGGCGTTAACAGGCAATCTAATCATGGCAATTACGCAGTCTCTCTCAGTGTAAAGGTACGCACATGGCAAAGTATCGATTGGCAACAGCATGGCGCCGGTTAACAGGCGCGTGGGCGGGTATTTTTCTGTTTTTGATACCCATGATCAACCATGCGCAGACCGATCCTGCGACTGCCGTCGCGACCAACGCTGCTGAGACCTCAGCGGTGACTGAGACCCTCGAAACACTGGTCTCCTTTGTCAAACTGAGGAATGAGTTGCAGCAGGATATCAAGACTCTCAACAAGCAGATCGATTCAGAACAGTCCGAGGCCGAAAAGGTCAAGCTGAAGCAGGAACTCGACAAGCTCGAGTCTGATCTTCGTGCCACCAAGCGAAACCTGGAAAATATCGCCGCCGGTGTCGACATCTCCCGTCTGCGTGCGGAGAAAGAGGAGGAATTCAATTTCCAGAAGGAGATCTTTGCCCTGCTGAAGCCTGCGCTCGACGAGATGAGAGAGATGACCTCGCATGTGCGACAGAAATCGGATCTGAGGGAGAAGATAATCTTCTACGAAGAGCGGCTGCCGGTGATCGAACAGGCACTCTCCAATGTAAATCGTTTACAGGAACAAAGTAAGGACAAGTCACTCAAAAAGTCGCTGAATGCCACCGCGGGGATCTGGCGAAAACAGCAGGCTTTCATGCAGAGTGAGTTACAGGCAGCACGCTTAGAACTCGACAAACTCGAGGCCACGGAGACTTCCATCACCGAGGCATCCCAGAGCTATCTCAAATCTTTCTTTCAGAAACGGGGGCTTTATCTTACCGAGGCGCTGCTGCTGGTATTGGCTATCCTGCTGCTCTCGCGCTTGAGCTATGCAGCCATGCAACGTTATATCCCTGGATTTCGGAAAAAGCACCGCAGTTTCCGTGTCCGTCTGGTGGAATTGGTCCACCGCATACTCACCGTTATCATGATCATCTTCGGACCGATGATCGTCTTCTACCTGGTGGAGGACTGGGTGCTCTTCAGCCTGGGCATTCTGCTCCTGCTCGGCATCGCCCTGACCCTCAGGCACACGCTGCCGCTCTATTGGCATCAGGTCCAGTTGTTTCTCAACATCGGCTCGGTGCGAGAGGGTGAGCGTGTCATGATGGAAGGGTTGCCCTGGCTGGTGGAACGGATCAATATTTACTGCACCTTTTCCAATCCGATGGCCGATATCAGCCAGCGGCTACCCATCGCCGACCTGGTCGACCTCAAGTCAAGACCCGCCAAGCCGGATGAACCCTGGTTCCCCTGCAAAAAAGGAGACTGGGTGATACTCGGTGATGGCGTACGCGGCAAGGTGATCGGCATCTCCCACGAGCTGGTGCAGCTGGTGGAGCGGGGTGGTGCCCAGCTGACCTACCAGACCAGCGATTTTCTCGCCAAGTCGCCGCGTAATCTGGCCACCAATTTTCGCATCAAGGAGACCCTGGGGATCAGCTATTCCTTACAGAAGGAGATCACCACACGCATTCCCGAGATCCTTCACAACTATGTTCAACAGCGTGCCGAGCAGGAGGGCTATGGCGAACAGCTGCTCAACCTGCGGGTGGAGTTCGCACAGGCCGGCAACTCGTCGCTGGACCTGGCGGTGATCGCAGACTTCAAGGGTGAACTGGGCGATCTCTACAACCGGCTGCGACGGGCCATCCAACGCTGGTGTGTCGATGCCTGTAGCGAGCACGGTTGGGAGATCCCCTTCCCGCAAATGACGCTGCATGGGGCGCTGGCCAGAGCCGACCCGACGGGTGTCTGAGGTCCAATGTCCATGAATCTGAATGATTCCATCATGGCTAACGAGGTGACCATCCGCCTCGGCTTCTTTTTCGGCGTTTTCGTGATCATGGCGGTGTGGGAGGTCCTGGCGCCCAAACGGGTGCTGACAGTATCGAAGCTGGTGCGCTGGGTTAACAACCTCGGCCTGGTGTTTCTGAACAGTGTTATCCTTCGGCTGCTGTTCCCCGCGGCTGCGGTGGGTGTGGCCGTGTTTGCCGGTGAGCAGGGCTGGGGCCTGTTGAACTATTACCCCGTTCCCGAACCTCTGGCCATTGTGGTTTCCGTGATCGCTATGGATTTCATTATCTATCTGCAGCATGTGCTGGTACACGCGGTACCGGCATTGTGGCGCCTGCACCGCGTTCACCACGCGGACCTTGACTACGACGTAACCACTGGTGCGCGTTTTCACACCGTTGAAATCATTCTGTCCATGTTGATCAAGTTTGCGACCATAGTGGTGCTGGGTCCGCCGCTGGTCGCGGTGGTGATCTTTGAAGTTGTCCTGAATGCGACCTCCATGTTCAATCATGGCAACATTGCGCTTCCCAATGGTCTGGATCGTGTGCTGCGCTGGTTCGTGGTGACGCCTGACATGCACCGGGTGCACCATTCAGTGGAAGACGACGAAGCCAACAGCAACTTCGGTTTCAATCTGCCCTGGTGGGACCGCCTGTTCGGTACTTATCGTGATCAACCGCGTGCCGGTCATCGAGGCATGACCATTGGTATTCACACCTATCGGACGACGAAACAAGTGTCCTGGTTACCCGGTATGCTGGTCTTGCCTTTCATTGGCAAGGTCAGCGGTTATGCCATCAATCGCCGATCCTGGGGCGATCGCGATGAATAGCAGGTTGATACGCATCGGGCTATTACTGGTACTGGTGACGGGTATTGCCATGGCGGTGGTCTATCGGGATCGCTTTGACGTCGCCGCCCTTGAGCGATGGATACAGGATGCCGGTATCTGGGCGCCCCTGTTGTTCATGGCGGTTTACGCGATTGCCGCCGTGCTGTTTCTGCCGGGCTCAGTGTTAACCCTCGCGGGTGGTGCGCTGTTCGGGCCGGTGCTGGGCACCTTTTACAATCTTACCGGCGCGACCATCGGTGCAACCCTGGCGTTTCTGATTGCGCGTTATCTGGCCTCCGATTGGGTCGCGAATAAAGCCGGCGGTCGTCTCAAACAACTGATCAAGGGTGTGGAGGCTGAGGGTTGGCGTTTTGTTGCCTTTACCCGCCTGGTGCCGCTGTTCCCTTTCAACCTGCTCAACTATGCGCTGGGACTGACACGCATCAAGCTGTCTCACTACCTGCTCGCGACATACATTTGCATGTTGCCTGCCACCATTGCCTTCAGCTATCTGGGTTATGCCGGCCGTGAAGCGGTCGGCGGTGGAGAAGGCCTGATCCAGAAGGCGCTGTTGGCGCTGGCGCTGCTGGCGGCGGTGGCGTTTCTGCCGCGCCTGATCGGCAAGTTGCGACGAGGCGCCATGATCGACATTGCCGACCTCAAACAGCGTCTGGATGCGGGAGAGGATGTGCTGGTGCTCGACGTGCGTACAGTGGAGGAATTTGTCGGCGAGCAGGGCCACATCGCCATTGCAACCCATATTCCGGTGGAAGCGCTGGGTGCACGGCTGGACGAAATCAGCGGGTACCAGGAGCGTCCGGTGATAATCGTTTGCCGCAGCGACCGTAAATCTTCAAAAGCCGCCCGGATTTTGTCGCAAAACGGGTTTGCAGATGTGCATGTTGCAAGAATGGGAATGACGGCGTGGAATGAATGCGGCTATGCCGTTGAACATTGAAGCCGGCTGCCGCCCGGTGTGACATGTGGGTCAGGTCTGGAAGCGTCTGCCCTGGCGCGTTATCATGGCGGCGCGGTATATCGCCGCGGCATGATGCTATCCGTCGCTTAATAAATCCACCGGCCAGTATGTACTGTGTGGTGAAGTGTCGACGGTGAGTATCGAAGCCTGGCTCATTGCGAATCGCAGCTGTTCCAGGCTGTGAGTATTTCAAATGCTCCGATCCCTTGATTCTATTGAAAGATTATTTCTGGAGATCTGAATGAATCGCATATTACGCCCTCTCTTCATGATTTTTATGATTGTCCTGGGCTGTGTATCAACGCCCCTGTTTGCAGAAAAGACTTCCGGTAAGGCGCAAACCACCGGTGATCCGGATATTCCGGTCGACGAACTGGAAATCAAGCTGCGGCCGTTGATGCGAGGCGAGATGAAGGTGGAAACCGATGCCTGGCTGAAGCTCCTGGAAGGTAAGGTGACTGAAATCAGCAAGGCCGACATCGCGGTGAAGTACAAGAAGCAGGAAATTGCCATTGCCGAGAAGCTTGAAGATGCCTTTGTGCAGCTTGACAAGGCGAAAAAGGATGTTGAAAAGACACCGGCAGATGGCGAGTCGCGGATGACGGTCGAGGAGGCGGAAACAGCGCTTGAGGAAACCAAAAAGGAAGCCAGGGCAACGACCGATAAGGTGAATAAGGACGCCGAAATTCAGGCGATCATTGCGCTGGCGGCGAAAATCGCGAAAAAAAAGCAAAAGGCCGAAGCCGCCGCCGAAAAAGTTCGGGAAAAACCCGAGTCCGGCATAGACAAGGATGATGGCAAGCCAAAGGACACGATTGACAAGACCAAGGCAAAAATCGATGCAGCTGTCGAAGCGAGAAACCGGGATCGCGCCAATCTCCTGGAATACCTGACCGATCTGAGAGATCAGCAGACGGCGCTGATAGACCGCACGAACGCTGTCATCGCGGCATATGAAAAGAAGGGCGGTCCTGTTGAGGAACTCGAGGAATATCGCCAGTATGTGGCCGCCGTCTCCGGCATCGCGGTTGATGTTTCCGATATGGAGGCCACCCTGAAAACCATCGGCGGCTGGCTGCTCGCCGATGAAGGGGGCTTGCGCTGGCTGAAGAATATAGCTCTGTTTGTCACCATCGTGCTGGTATCCATGTTCATTGCACGCCTGCTCGCCAAGGCCGTCGAACGGGTCATGGCCAAAACCCGGCAGACCTCCCAACTGCTGGGAGATTTCCTGGTGGTATCGGTACGGCGCCTGGTACTGGCTGTCGGTGTACTCATCGGTCTGGCAGCGATGGAGATCAACGTGGGGCCACTGCTGGCGGTCATAGGCGCAGCGGGTTTTGTCATAGCTTTTGCCTTGCAGGATTCACTGGGCAACTTTGCCAGTGGTATCCTGATCATGGTTTTCAAGCCGTTTGATGTCGGTGACCTGGTCGAAGTCGGCGGCGTACTCGGCAAGGTGAAGTCGATGAACCTGCTGTCCGTGCTGGTCCACACGCCGGACAACAAGGCCGTGATCATTCCCAATAATAACGTCTGGTCTGATTCCATCACCAATGTCACCGGTACCAGTACCCGCCGTGTCGACCTGATATTCGGCATCGGTTACGACGATGATATCGAAAAAGCGCAAGGTATCCTGGAAGCGGTCGTCAGCGAACATCCGTTGATCCTGAAAGATCCCGAGCCGGTCGTCAGCGTTCACGAACTGGCAGATTCCTCGGTCAACTTCGTGTGCCGCCCGTGGGTCAAGACCGCTGATTACTGGGAAGTCTACTGGGACCTGACACGTAGCGTGAAGCAGCGCTTTGACAAGCAAGGTGTCTCCATTCCATTCCCGCAGCGGGATGTGCACGTCTACAACGCGCCGGCGCCGGCCGCTGCACCTGAACTGACAAAGCCGGAATCTGCCGGCAGTTCACAAGCAACCCAGGCAAAGGGTAATATCTCAAAGGCTGGAGATACCGACCTCGAGGTGGGGGGGTAACTGGATCTCTGTGCCGGTTGTTTCTGACAATGACGGATAAGTAGCTGTGTATGAGCATTGAACGCACCGTATCTTCTGCACTGCATTTCTATGATTTCCACCCGCGCATGGCCGACTTCAGGGCCGAAGTTCTCAGTGGTCTCTCCCAGGTATCCAAACAACTCTCGCCTAAATTTTTCTACGACCGACACGGCTCAGAGCTGTTCGACGCCATCACGGAGCTTCCCGAGTATTATCCGACGCGCACCGAAATCGGCATCCTGCAGGAACACGGTGACACCATCGCGGATTTGCTCGGCAAGAATTGCCTGCTGCTGGAACTGGGCAGTGGCAGCAGTAAAAAGATTCGCCTCCTGCTGGATGCGCTCAAGCCGGAAATTTATATGCCCGTGGATATTTCCCGGGAACATCTGCTGGGTTCGGCCGAGGCGCTGGTGGCTGATTATCCTGCGCTGGAGGTTCACGCGGTCTGCGCCGATTACACGGCAGACTTCGATTTACCCTGTCGTCCGGACCCTCTGTCCCGGGTGGTCTTCTTCCCCGGATCGAGCATCGGTAACTTCGAGCCATCCGGGGCCGTCGATTTATTGCGGCGGCTGGCGTATCACCTGGAAGAGGGGGGCAGGATGCTGATCGGGGTCGACCTGAAGAAAGATGCTGAGTTGCTTCGTGCAGCTTATAACGACAGTCGGCAACTTACTGCTGCCTTTAACCTGAATATGCTGCACCGTATCAACCGGGAGCTTGACGCGGATTTCGACGTGCAGGCGTTTTCACACCATGCCCGGTATAATGAGCAGGAAGGGCGTGTGGAAATGCACCTGGTGAGCAATGCGGTGCAGGCCGTGGCTGTTGCCGGGCAACGCTTCGAGTTTAGCGCGGGGGAGACCATTCACACTGAGAATTCATACAAATACAGCATCGAAGAATTCCGGGCGCTGGCAAAGAGTGCGGGGTTTGTGCCGGAAAAGGTATGGACCGATGACGATAAGTTGTTCAGCGTCCACTGTATTCGCTGTATTCATGACTGAATAATCAGTAAGACTATACTATTCATGTAGTTAGATGAATCCAGGGATCCCTGGGCATATGTTGGCCGACACCGGCCGGCGGCATAGCCCGGTACAGAAGCATTTCAGTCAGACCAGGTCTGACAAAATAACAGGCATTTTTGTGACAGGATGCGGTGAAATACGATTCTGAGCTATTTTATATTCTCTTCTCATTGACAGGCCTGTGTAAGGATTTTAACCTGATATAAATGTTGGGGATTATGGCTATACCCGGCTACACAATAATTGGATGGAGTGCTGATAATGATTACTTTTGAAGAACTTAATACGCAGAACCATGAAATCACCGAACTGACCAATGTGCTGTCCTACCTGCTGGCCGACAGAGCGATGTGTGATACCCGTATCTGTTGTGACCTCTTTTACCGCTATGGCGACAGGATCAAGGCCCATCTGGATATGGTGGACCATACCTATACGGACCTG
>Ga0209456_10000214_pt1 | contig 32349 bp, 30 predicted proteins | sample COG_11_FD_184755 | JGI IMG/M metagenome (GOLD analysis project Ga0209456, IMG submission 184755) | Pelagic marine sediment microbial communities from the LTER site Helgoland, North Sea, for post-phytoplankton bloom and carbon turnover... | ecosystem: Environmental > Aquatic > Marine > Neritic...
GGGTACGACAATTGTCGCCTGCATGTTTTGTGACAACAAGGTATCGATCGCGCACGTCGGCGACTCCAGGGCCTATCGAATGCGCGGCGGCCAGCTGGAGCAAATCACGCTCGATCATTCCCTGTTGCAGGAACTGGTCGATCGGGGATTCTACTCCGAGGAAGAAGCACAACGCTCCACGAATCGCAATTACGTAACCCGGGCGTTAGGCGTCGAACCTACCGTAGAGGTCGAGGTTAATGAGCACGAAGTGCTTCCTGACGACATATATCTGTTGTGTTCCGACGGCTTGCCAGACATGGTCGAAGATGACGAAATTCACTTAACTATCAGTACTTTTAATGCTAGTCTTGAGGTAGTTGGTCAACAGCTTGTCGACTTGGCCAACGACCACGGCGGGCGAGACAACATATCGGTAATGCTTGCACAGGTAAAAGAGCCCTTCCCAGCGAAGAAGGGTTTGCTTGCGCGGATTGCCGGTTGGTTTCGCTCATAAGGGATGCAGCGGTCTAAGAGCGAGAAAACATGGCACGGTTATTTCTAAGTCTGGACAATCAGGTTCTGGCCGAATACAACATGACAAAGGAGCGCTACACGATCGGGCGCCTTCCTGACAATGATGTGAGAATTGACAATCCTGCGGTCAGCGGACATCACTCGCTCATCATCAATATTCTCAACGATTCCTTCCTTGAGGATCTGAACAGCACCAATGGCACCTACGTCAATGGCAAGTTGATCAAGAAGCACGCATTGCAGCATGGCGACGTTATTACGATCGGCCATCACCAGCTGCGTTTTTCCGATCAGCAGGTTAACGACGAAGAGCAGGATGAGTTCGAAAAGACGATGGTCATCCCATCGGGCCAGCAGAACGCGGACCAACTCGCCAAAGCCGAAATGGCGGCCGAGGCTGCCGCCGCAGAAGCCGCGGCACAGGCCATGGAATCCGATCCCGGAGCCGCGGTAAAACTCGATCCCGAAGAGGCGGTCGGGCTGGGAGATGCGCCACCCGCTGAGGAGGCACCTGCCGCGCCGGCTCCAGAGCAAGCTCCCGAGAGAAAGGAAGCTTTCCAGCCGTCAGCCACACAGGTCGGAGTCGATCCCGCCGACGTACCGAACGCCCTGCCACTTGGCAAGCTGCAGGTGTTGAGCGGTGCTTTTGCCGGACGTGAGCTCGAACTGAGCAAGGCGCTCACAACACTCGGCCGCCCCGGCGTGCAGGTTGCCGCCGTAACGCGCCGCGCCGAGGGATACTACATCGTCCATGTCGAATCCGGCGAAGAAGGCGACTATCCACTCGTCAACGGTGAGCCCATCGGAGCGCAGGCCCGCAAGCTGAGCGACAACGACGTCGTGCAGCTGGCTGGTGTAAAGATGGGCTTCTACTCGACCTAATCGACCACTTCGCTGTCTTCACGGTTCATTACGCCGCACACAAGCTCGTAAGGGATTGCGTTCGCCCACGGCGCAACCTGCTCGACCGGCAGCCCGTCACCCCAGAGCGTCGCGATGTCGCCAAACTCGTCCGGCGCGTCCGGCCCAAGATCCACCGCGATCATGTCCATCGACACGTTACCGATCAGCGGTACTTTACGACCATTGATCAGCACCGGCGTGCCGCTTCGAAAATGCCGGGAGTATCCGTCCCCGTAGCCGGCCGCAATGACACCTAGCAGCGTGTCCCTGTCGCTGATATAGGCACCCTTGTAGCCGACCTTCGCGCCTTCCCGGAGCGGTTTTTTTGTTATCAGACGTGCCTCGAACTGCATGACAGGTTTCAGTCCAAGATCAACGCCCGTCTGCTCGGCGAAGGGCGATATTCCGAACAGTGCGATTCCAGGTCGAATCCAGTTATCGCCCCGAAAGCCGATTTCTCGTCGTGCCTCGGACACGGCCGGCCAACCGAAGATACCGGGTGTGTTGCCGATGCTGACGGCACCATCGAAGTCCTCGATGATCGGTTTGAATCGACGCAATTGTTCGATCGTCGTCGTCAGCTCAAGGTCATCCGCACTCGACAGATGGGTCATCAGCCTGAGTTCGCCGACCGCAGTCGCCCCTTTCAACCTGGACAAAACCTCCTGCGCGTCCTCCGGCGCAAATCCGAGTCGATTCATACCGGTGTCGAACTTGAGCCAAATGTTGACGAATCCGGCGCTGGTTGCCTCGAGTAGATGCAGTTGTTCGGCGCAATGAACCACCGGCTCAAATCCCCACTTGACGGCCGCCTGCATCTCGACATCGTTCATGACACCTGCCAGGAGCACGATCGGCGAACGAATGCCGTTCTCCCTGAGTTGGATGGCCTCCGGCACCCGCGCGACGGCAAACGCGTCGACGTCCTGCAGGTGTTGCGCAACCGTCACCATGCCATGACCGTAGGCGTTTGCCTTTATGACGGCCATGACTTTCGAGCCGGGTGCGGCTCTGCGAACAATATCCAGGTTATGTTTCAGAGCGCCGAGCCGAATGAGCGCTCGAGCTCCGAAACTCACGGATACGCCTCTTCCGCATACGCATCAGGCACCCAGTTCTCAAACTTGGTGTAGCGCCCCACAAATGTCAGGGGAAAGTCGCCGATCGGACCATTACGTTGTTTGGCGATTGCAATGTCGGCGATTCCTTTGCGCGGCGTATCCTGATTGTAGACTTCTTCACGGTAAATAAAGATGATCAGGTCCGCGTCCTGCTCGATAGCGCCTGACTCGCGGAGGTCTGACATCACCGGCCGTTTATCGGTGCGTTGTTCGACGCTTCGATTGAGCTGCGACAACGCGATCACCGGGACTTCGAGTTCCTTGGCGAGGGCTTTCAGCGATCGAGAAATCTCAGAGATTTCTGTCGCTCGATTCTCTTTGCTGCCTTCGACCTGCATCAACTGCAAATAGTCGATAACGATGAGACCGAGACCGTGTTCACGATGCAGGCGCCTGGCCCGCGCGCGAATTTCGGTCGGCGACATACTGGGCGTGTCGTCAATGAAGATCGGCGCTTCCGACATCAACTGCACAGCCGTGTTGATTCGCGACCAATCTTCGTCCGGGAAATTACCGGTTCTGAGGTGCGTCTGGTCGACACGACCCAACGATGAAATCATGCGCAACGCCAGTTGCTGCGAGGGCATTTCCATCGAGTAGATCGCCGTCGGTACTTTCGACCCTATCGCCGCGTTCTCCGCAATATTCAAAGCCAGCGTGGTCTTGCCCATTGAAGGTCGACCCGCGACGATCACGAGCTCACCCGCCTGCAAGCCCGCAGTCAGCTTGTCGAATTCGTTGTAGCCGGTCGAAATACCGGTAATGTTGCCCTCCGACTGATGCAACATGTCAATGCGATCAACGGCCTCGGGCAGAATCTGTTTGAGGGATTTGAAGCCCCTTTTTCCGCGGCTGCCTTTCTCGGCAATTTCGAAGACCATGCGCTCTGCATCATCAAGGACTTGTGAGGCGCTGCGGCCGTCTGAGGCAAACGCGTTGCCGCTGATTTCGTTGCCTGCGTTGATCAGCGCACGCAGCATTGAGCGCTCGCGCAGGATCTTGGCGTATGCCCGAGCGTTTGCGGCGCCAGCGGTTTCATTGGCTAACGTGGCGAGGTACGCGAGCCCACCCGACTGCTCGAGCTCGCCGCGGCTGTCCAGGTGCTCGGATACAGTGACAACGTCGCAGGGGCTGCCGCTTTCGATCAGGTTTGCGATGGCCGCAAAGATGAGGCGGTGATCCTTGCGGTAAAAGTCATCGCCGACGACAACGTCGGCAATTTTGTCCCAGGCTTGTGCATTGAGCATCAGGCCGCCGATCAGCGCCTGCTCTGCCTCGATGGAGTTAGGCGGCACTTTGAGGCGCTGCTCGGTGCCCCCGTCTGCATAGCCATCGTCCAGCGCTCGGACCATTTTATGAGTTTCCTCGCCAGCCAGTGTCAGAAATCAATCCTGACTCAAAGGTAACACAGCCAGCCGTCACTCGGCAGCAACAACGCGTACCGCGATTTCAGCATCGACCTCGCTGTGCAGATGAACACCGATGACGAACTCGCCGAGTTCGTGGATGGGGCCATCCGGCATGCGTATTTCGGCGCGCTCGACCTCGACCTGTATGCTGGCCATTGCTTCCGCAATATCGATTGGACCGACTGAGCCAAAGAGCTTGCCTTCGCTCCCGGCGTTCGCGGGTATGACCAGCTCCAGCCCGTTGATTTCTTTGGCGCGTGCCTCTGCTTTCGCAATTTCTTCGGCCGCCGCTTTCTCGAGCTCCGCACGACGGGCTTCGATCTCTTTCATGTTCTTTTCCGTCGCCAGCGCAGCCTTGCCCTGCGGCAGCAGAAAATTACGGCCGTAGCCCGGCTTGACTTTGACGAGATCGCCAATGCCACCAAGATTTTCCACGTTTTCCAACAAAATAACGTTCATATTTCGAACCTTCTAAGCTTTCTTAAAACGACGCCGGAAACCAAACCAGGCGTCCGTGTAACCAAACACTGCCAGTGCTGTCATAAGCAATACCTGCAGAAACGGCAGTAACACATAAACAGCAATGACCGCCGCCAGCGGCAGCTGCCCTTGTCCGTGCAACCAATGCACGATTGCCAGGCCCTGCATCCAGAAAACCACGAACAGCACGAACGCGAGATTCTGCAACCAGGCCGCGTCGACTACAAACGCCAACAATGAAGTCAACGCCATAGTGAACGCGATGACACGCCCAAAACTCAAGTCACGAAACCGGCCAAAATTGCCCGTTTCCTGTGGCAGGCCTTTATAAAGCGCATACCCCAGCAATAATCCAACCGAGTACAGTACCCAAAATGCCAGTACGGCCGATACTGTCATCACCTCTGCGCTGAGCAACTCGGTGTTCAGCTGCAGATTATTCTGCTTCACGATTTCCACCATCGTCGTGATATACGGCTGCCAGAAAGCGACTGGATCAACCACGACAACATAAAACCCTACCAACGCCAGTGCCGCGATAATTACCGACACCTGCATCGTCAGTGTCAGCGACCGCGAACCAAGCAGCAGCAGGGCCAACAAGAACACGGGTACCCAGGTACCCGCCATCAGCGTCGCTATCGACGCGATTGATACGCCAAACAGCAGCGATACTGTGAGCAGAACCGAAGCTGCGATTGATGCTTCCACTAACGCGAGCTTCGTTCCCTGTGCCAGTACCAGCAGGACCAGTATGACACCACTGGTCAGCTGCGGTGCCGGCAACAACAGAGTTACTGCGAGCCCCAGTACGGCGTTTTGCGGTCGTGCGACCAGCCACGCGGCCACCGCCTGCACGAGACTTCTCCCGCCGCTTTCAGTGCCGGTCGGTGTACGGCAGCAGCGCGAGATAACGAGCTCGCTTTACCGCAGTAGCCAGCTGGCGCTGGTAATGAGACTTGGTCCCCGTAATACGGCTCGGAACGATCTTGCCCGTCTCCGTGATGTAAGCTTTGAGCAGATTGAGATCCTTGTAGTCGATCTCTTTTATGCCCTCGGCTGTGAAGCGGCAATATTTGCGCCTGCGTGAATAACGACTCATAACAATTCTCCTCAGGCGCTCTTGGCGGCAGCATCTTCCACTGCGCCTTCTACCGCTGCTGCTTCAGGTTCGGCCGGTGCTTCCGGTTCCACAGGTGTTTCGTCCTTAGCCGTTGCATCGGAAGCAGCCTCCTTATCAGCCTCTTCCGCCGCTTCCTCGACCTTCTCTTCCGCCGCTTCCTCGACCTTCTCTTCCGCCGCTTCCTCGACCTTCTCTTCGGCGGCCACGTCGACTCGCATAGCCGCCTCAGCAGCGGCCTTCGCGTCACGACGTTGCTGAGCCTCCTTTTCCTTGGCTTTCTCTTCGGCCACGGCCACCGCCATCGGCGACGCCTCGGTAACCGCTTCGTCGCGAGAAATGACCAGGTGACGCAGGACCGCGTCGTTGAACTTGAAGGCGGTCTTGATCTCTTCGATCATGGAAAACCCGCATTCGACGTTCAATAGAGCGTAGTGCGCTTTGTGGATTTTGTTGATCGGGTGAGCCAGCTGGCGTCTGCCCCAATCCTCGCTGCGGTGAACGTTACCGCCGGACTCGGTCACCATGCCCTGGTAGCGTTCCACCATGGCAGGTACCTGTTCGCTCTGGTCCGGATGAACCAGAAACACGATCTCATAATGTCTCATTGTCTTCCCTTTTGGATGAAATCTCATCGGGCACCCTGAAAATCTTCAGACTACCCTTGAGGATTACAGCTACCCGGCATATCCGGTGCAGCAAGAGGTGAAAATCCGCCCTTTTGGACGGGACGCGCATCCTACCCAACGATTACGGCAGACGCAAGCCGTAAGGCCCTGGTACAAGGATCTGAACGCCCTGACGCTAGCGCCTCTGGCGGACAATCTCGTAAAGGCAGATTCCGGTGGCAACAGATACGTTGAGGCTCGCGACGACACCTTGCATCGGCAGGCTAACGAGCATGTCACAACGGCTCGCGATGCTTTTGCTGAGGCCCGTATGCTCTTGACCCATTATTAACGCGACCGGCCCCGTGCAATCCGCATCAAACAGGCCGCGGTCTGCTTTGTCACTCGTCCCGACGCAGCGCACCCCGTAATCTCTCAGCCAGCTCAATACCCTACCAGGGTTCGCAACCGTAACGAATGGTATAGCCTCCGCGGCCCCAGCCGCGACCTTGCTCACGGTCGGCCCGAGCCCGGCAGCACCGTGCCGGGGCACGACCACCGCATCCACGCCGGCGGCATCCGCAGTGCGTATACAGGCACCCAGGTTGTGCGGATCCTGCACACCATCAAGGATTAGCAGCAATATCGGAGGCCCGTCGGTGCTTTGCAGACGCTCCTCGACGAGTGTACGAAGGCCCGCCTCATCCATCACCGTGCTGCGTCGAACTTCGGCAACGACGCCCTGGTGTCTTGATTCGCCACTGATTTGTGCCAGTCGGGCACGATTTGCGGACTGAATCTCGATTCCGGCATTGCGTGCCGCCGAGATCACAGCCTGAACGCGCGGGTTTGCGGTCTGATACTCGACAAATATTTGCCGTATCTCGACCGACTCCGCGGCGAGCAGTTGCTCGACCGCACGCAGTCCCGCGATGTACCGGGATTTGCTCACACGCGGCGCTTCCTCGAGCCTGAAGAGCGACCCTTGCGGGCATTTGTGGATACGCTTTCAACCGGTCTGAAATCGATTTTTCGCGTTTCCATATCGACCCGCTGCACGCGCACGCGCATCGCTTCGCCGAGGCTATACGTTTTGCCACTGCGTTCACCGATGAGTCGCTGTGAGCCGGCGTCGTACTGGTAATAGTCGTTGTCGAGGCTCGTAACGTGCACGAGACCATCGGTCAGCAACTCGGTTATCTGTACAAACAAGCCGAAATTCGTAACACCGGTGATCACGCCATCGAACTCGTCACCAAGATGGCCTTCCATGTACTGGCACTTGAGCCACGCCTCGACTTCGCGCGTGGCGTCTTCCGCACGCTTTTCGTGGGCTGAGGTCAACACTCCCAGTCGTTCCATTTGCTTCGGCGCGTAATCATAGCGGCCCGCCTTGCCGCCACGGACGATGTGCCGTATGGCCCGATGCACCAGCAGATCGGGGTACCGGCGAATGGGTGACGTAAAATGCGCGTAGGAATCGAGCGCCAGTCCGAAATGGCCAACATTGGTCGGCGAATATTCGGCATGTGTCAGCGAGCGAAGCATGGCCATCGTAATGGCGGCACTGTCCGGTCGATCCTTGATCTGCCGAACGAGCTTCGCGAAGTGGCGCGGCTCGACATGATCAGGATGCGCCACCTTCAAGCCCAGTGAGACGAGATACAGGCGCAGGTCGTCGAACCGGTCCGGGTCCGGTTTCTGGTGCACCCGGTATAGCCCGGCAATTCGATGCTTTTTCAGAAACTTCGCCGCCTCCACGTTGGCAGCGATCATGCACTCTTCAATCAGGCGATGCGCATCATTGCGCGGCACGACTTCGATCTTGTCAATCTCGCCATCGTCGTTGAGTCTGAATTTGGTCTGCGGCAGATCGATCTCGATGGCACCGCGCCGTCCACGGGCCTTGGCAAATGCTTGATAGAGGTTGTGAAGTTCGCGAATTGACGAACGCAGGTCTTTCGGCACGGCGCTGCTCTTGGCGCCCTCGAGGAATGCGCTAACCTGGCTGTAGGTGAGCCGCGCTTTCGAGCGCATGACGGCCTCGTAGAAGCTGGAGCCCGTGACTTTACCCTCGTCGTTTACGCGCATTTCGCAAACCATGCAAAGTCGGTCGACCTTCGGGTTCAGCGAGCAAAGACCATTGGAGAGTACTTCCGGCAGCATCGGTACGACGCGATCCGGAAAATACACCGAGGTGCCGCGCCGGGTCGCCTCTTTGTCGAGTTCCGCGCCGACGCTGACATAGTTCGAGACATCGGCGATAGCCACAAGGAGCCGCCACCCGGATCCGGACTTTTCGCAGAACACCGCGTCGTCGAAATCCCGCGCGTCGGCGCCGTCGATCGTCACGAGATTGAGGTCGCGAAGCTCCTTCCGGCCTTGCTTCGCTTTGTCGGGAACCTCCGTACCGAAGGCCTCGATCTCGTGCAGCACTGCTTGTGGCCACTTGAATGGAATGGCGTGGGAATGAATCGCGATGTCGGTGGCGATGCCTTTATCACCGGGCGCTCCGATGACCGTGATGATGCGCCCGGTTGCCTGTTCGATACGACTCGGATAGTCGAGAATATCGACAACAACCATATCTCCTGCCTTCGCATTTCCCGCCTCGCCTTTCGGAATCAGGATACGGTGCGAAATTCGGGGGTTGTCCGGCACAACCAGTCCGATGCCACGTTCACGGATGAACTGGCCGGCGATCTCTCGAGTGCCGCGCTCGAGTATGTCGACCAGTTCGCCTTCGGCGCGTCCGCGCCGATCCACTCCGGTGACGCGAATCGCGACCCGGTCACCATCGAACAACGACCGCATTTGCGCGGCCGACAGGTAGACATCGTCGGGCTCACCATCATCCCGGACGACAAAGCCGAAACCGTCACGATGACCACTGACTGTACCGGTGACCAGGTCCAGCTTGGCCGTCAGGCAATACTCACCGCGGCGATTCTCCAGGATTTGCCCCGCGCGGACCATCGCGTAAAGGCGATCCTCCAACAGTGACCGCATACGCTGCCCTTTGAGCTCAAAAGCCTCTAATATCTCTTTTAATATCTGTGGTTTACCCGCGTTATTTAGAAAATCTATGAGCTCGTTTTGATTGGGAATCGGGTGCTTGTAGGACTTGCGCTTATGAGCGCTTTTCGATTTTTTCGATTTACGGGGCAATTGATGCAGCTCCGGTGCTGTGAACAGGTAAAGATACAATTGACAGATCGCGACTGCTTTGAGTACAGTGCGCCACCCGTCGGGACTGCAATTGTACGCGGTTCCAGGCCTGCCGAGGTGGCGGAATTGGTAGACGCGCTAGCTTCAGGTGCTAGTGGCCTTAGGGTCGTGCGAGTTCAAGTCTCGCTCTCGGCACCAATCACCTAAAGACCCCCTCTGGGGGTCTTTGTGTTTGTGGAACGCGAGAGGACCGTTTCCATGGTGCCATTTCCGGGATTGGAGGGTTCGCTGAAATTATTGCGTCACGCTTCGAAGAAACTCCGCCAAGTCGTCCTTGGCTGTGTCTTGTCGGTACCAGGACACGAATTCCCTCGGTTCAGATCCGGCAGTCAGCAACTTAATGCCATCTACCTCGTTCAGTGACTGAATCTGTTCGAGCGTGACCTGGTAATACGCATCTACCGACGTCGAAAAGAGCTTCTTGTAGACAGGTTCGCTGACCCCTATCGCGTTTTCCGTCCAGCCAAGAACATCTAGCGGAATCTTTTCGCCACCCACATCGAGGACGATCGATTCGAACCCTTCCGGCTGCTTGCTGGCAGTTGCCTCGTAATTCATCTCCGAGATTCCAAGCCAAAGGTAATACTGGAGAGCACCCATGCGATTGACTTCAATCACGCCGATCTGCACGTAGTCTCTCGTATTTTCTCGATCGAGTGGCGTATCGGGCGACAGGATGATCGGCGTCCGACTGTAGGTGTAGGTTACTGCCGTTAATTCATCCAGTTTTTCAATAACGGCTGTTTGTTCTGTTGCACAAGCGGACAGAGCCACAACAACAGCTAACGAGCCTAGCGTTGACAATTTCCGGGTTCGACGAGATTTCATAGCAACAAGAGTGCCTTATTCCTGACGTTCATAAAATGTTTCCTTTTATCCCGAGTCGATCGATTGCATGTCAGCGTAACAAGAATAGAATCGGTTCAGCAGCAACGGTTAAAGACGTTCAAATTTCGACATCAGTTTTCCTAATTATCAGGGTATCTTCGAATCGGCCGCGGATGGACGATTGCGATACGCCAGCACCAGGTAAAGAGACGCCGAAATTCCCGACACACCGAACAACATGGTCATGACGACGATCTGGTACTTGGCGGCGACCATGGGAGAAACCCCGGAAAGTATTTGTCCGGTCATCATTCCCGGTAGCGATACAAGTCCGACCGCGAGCAGAGAATTGATCATCGGGATCAGTGATGCCTGAAGCGCAATGCGGCGCGCCTCCGAAAACGAAGTTTCTCTATCGATTTCTGCCTGCATCCTCTCTGCGGCGAGACTGACCGTGTTCATTGCGCCGGCAAATATCATCCCCGCCAAAGGAACGACGTAACGCGGACTAAACCATGGATCCACGCGAATGACGAATTGACTCACCAGTATGAGGGTCAACAGGCCACCTACGGATATCGCGGCCAGCGCGTGAAAAAACACGCGTGGCTGAGAATGCTGTACAGGCCGGATCGCAATCCAACTGGCAGCAAGCAACATGATCACGAGAACAGCAACGATGATTCCGGGCTGATCCGCTGAAAAGATGTAGACAAGCACATAGCCGATGAGAAGTAGTTGGATCAACATACGCAGGGTCGCGTAAATAGCCGTTTTTGCACCAGCCGACCAGTAAAACATGATACCGATCACGACAAGCGCGGGCAGGAAAGCCAGCACCAGCCCCTGCGTCGTTATGACCTTTACCGCTGTCTCCACGTCCGCTTCCGAAAGACCGCTTGACGCGGACTATGCCGCATCCTGCTGACGCAGGCCTTTTATCTGCTCCTGAACTTCTTTAAACAATCCTTCACGAAGACCGACGATATTGAAGAATTCGACCACGGTGAAGAACGGCGCAGCCAGATTAGCCTGGATGGGATGCTTGACAAGCACCGGCATGGACTTTTCGACAGCATGGCCGATGAACTGCGCTGCATACCCGCCGAAGAACGCGACGGCAGCGATGATCCATCCGGTATTTCCCGGATAGGCACCCAGCTTCGCCGCAAGCATCTCCAGGAAATACGCACCGATCAGGAATACGATTGCGAACAGCACATCGAGCGTCAGGTAAAACAGGAAGAAGGCCACGATAAGTACGTGCGCCAGGCTGAATTGGACGTCGTTCACCGCAATTGTCACCCAGGTCAGTGGAATCAGGACACCGAGCATGATCGTGGGGATGCCGATCATGTGAATGAACACGTTGAACGGGTGCTGGTGCGACGCCGCATAGCCGATCAGCATGTCCATCAGTTTTCCGCTGGTCTTCATCGCCTTCTCCGAGCCTGGTCCGCCGTAAATTTAGCATGAATCGGTATACTGACGGCTTCCAAGCGATCATTGAGGATCTCAGCCATGTCATTGTTGATTGTCGGCGTCTTCGTCTGGAGCCTGACCCATCTGTTCCCTGCCGTATTGCCGGGACCTCGCCAGAATCTAGAGCGAAAACTGGGCGAGAATCCGTATCGTGGGCTTTTCTCGCTGTTCATCATCGGCGGGCTGATTATGATCGTGCTCGGATGGAAGTCCACGACGCCTGGCACGGTATACGCGCCACCGCTGGCAAGTGGCTCTGTAAGCTCGGTGCTTGTTCTTATCGGATTCGTGTTGTTCTTCGCCTCGCAGGCGCCGGGAAACATAAAGCGCTTTATCCGCCATCCGCAAATGACCGGCACGATTCTCTGGGGTGTCGCTCACCTGCTGACCAACGGGGACACTCGCTCCGTAACCTTGTTTGGCGGTCTGACGGTCTGGGCCGTCCTCGAAATTGTCATGATTAATCGACGCGACGGACTGTGGCAGCGGCCCGGGCCGGCCGCGATCAGGTTCGATGTAATCCCGGTGATCATTGGATCAGTCGCATTTGCAGTCGTTTTGTATTTTCACGGGAGCTTGTTTGGCGTCTCCCCATTAGCCGGTTGACGCGTCGATCGGTCGATTATTACCAAATGCGCCTCCTATCCGTGCTATAAAGTAAGGGAAGGCGTGCGGCAGACGCGCCCACGAAATAACCGCCAGGAGGCCCGGGTGAAAGAACTGCTACTGGTATTGGCTCTATTACTCTCAGTCGGCTGGCTTGTCGCGCGAATTCGCCGCGGCAAAGGCGAATTCGAGGCGGCTTCCTCGCCACGGCAACTTGACAATAAATCGGCGTTTCATGCCGTGTCCCTGAAATATTCGAGCAGCGCCTGTGATGCGGCCAAGGCGATGACCGGGCGCCGTTTTCTGTCAAGCGAAGCGCCGAAACTGCCGTTGCCGGGCTGCGATGCGGCGGAATGTCGCTGCGGTTTTGCGCACCACTCTGATCGCAGGAGCGGCACGGATCGCCGCAGTCCATTTGGTGCCGGCGGATACGCGGGCAGCACTGGGGTGCAGAGAGTAGAACGCCGCAGCAGAAAAGATCGGCGTCGTCACCCCGAGCTCGTCAATTTCTGATTTTCAGTCGTGCGCCTAATAGCCGAAGTCGACAACGGCGACCTGGTACTGCTCGAGTTCAACCTGGGACCGGGCCCGCTGCTCGTGCAGGTCCTCAATCTCGGCCTCGAGCTGACCTGTCCTTTCTGACAGGTCCTTGAGGTCAACAAGCAGCAACACCCTTTCCTCGGTGGTCGTTTCTTCGCTGATCAATGACGCTTCCTTGGCCCGCATCTCGTCCTTGATGCGTTGAAGCTCGCGCTCCTTGGCGTTAATGGCGGAGTTGGCGCGATTGACGTTACTCCGAAGCGTGTAGAGGTGATATCCGGCATTGTAAGCATCGAGAAAGTCCGCTTCGAGATCAACGCTGCAGACACCGTTGTAGCGACCGCCGTTTGAGCCGACATCAAAGCCGCGACCCGGCTGGCAATACTCGACCAATCCCTGTTTTCGACCACTTTGATACGCTGCAAAATCCGGCGTAACACCGTGCTTGGCGCATGCCTTGCGTCGCTGACTTATGCGATCTGTCGTGTAACCGCGTGCCCCATCCTCGTAGCCGATGGCTGCCCAGTCACTCGTGATGCATTCATCGCCACTCATTCCGGCGCAACCGCCGAGGCCCGAGACTGCGAGAGCCACCCAGATCAGGTTCCAATTACGTTTCATGGCATGCTCCATCTGTTCAATCCCTACTATCGTTACTCGCGACGCTACCGCCTGGATCCGGCGGTTGCCGTGATGACATTCACAGATACGCCCTCGTCACTGAATGGAAGCTGAAAACTGAGCATCAGGCCGTTGCGGATGCTGACCCAATGTGAACTGCGTCACAGTGTCATGCGCTCGCGAGGGCTACGCTCGAGGCTAATTGAGGATGTGAGACCAGCCGGATGGATCTTGAGGCAATCAGCGGGGCGGCGACGGTTGCGCTCGCCAGTACTATCCTGTTTATGCTGATCGCGAAGTTCTGGAATGCTCTTACGCGAGCCGTCGGCTCAGGGCCGAGCTTCGCCGACAGCATCATGCAAGAGGCCGCACAGCGATTTCGCGATGAACTCCAGCGGCTCTCGACAACGCAGTCCATCTACCTCGGCGCGGCACTCGTCTTCGCCATGCTGTTTGTTGCCGCTTATGTACTGCAGGCGCAGCAGCTGTTCGTAGGTTACCCCCACTGGCAGCTCTACCTGCTGCTCGGCTTCCTCGTTCTGGCTGTAGGTTTTGCCCTCTATCTGTTGTTAAGTACCACCGTCGCGAGGAGACAGGTCAGGTTCCTGCAAGACGCGAACATCGCGATCGGGCATCAACTTCAGCAAATAACAGGCGGCTTGACCCAGGTTTTCCACGACATCAAAACGAGCGCCGGAATAATCGACCACGTCGTTATTGGGCAAACCGGCCTCTACGCCGTCAATGTCGTCGCGAAACGCGCCCGCAAAGGTCACAGTGTGCGTCTGCACGGAAACGTATTGCAGTTTTCCAACTCAAAAACCGAACTATCGATCGTAGATTTGGCAGCAAGAGCCGCCCGCCTCGAGAAGGAGTTTCACAAACTCCTGGGACACGGAGTGCGCGTGAGATCGGTGATAGCAGCACCTGGCTGGGACATCGGTGAACAGACGAATGAACATCACCTGTTGGTCAACGAACGAAACATCGGGATGCTCAGGGGCTGGAGAGACGATTCCGACCACCTGCTGAACGAAGAGGTCGACGTCTTGAAGAATGAACTGACCAGTAAATGCCTGCGCTCGAAAGGCGCATAAACACGCTGGCCCTAGCCCGCGCCTTCCGTAGCCTGCAGTAATTGCTTCTGAGCATCCAGAAACTGGCTCGCCGCCTTCTTGAGATAGCTAACAGCCTCTTCGTCATAGCCGTCTGCTGACGCTGACCAGACGCGATTGATATAACGCTCGCCGGCGGCAAAGCTACTCATGATATCGGCGTAGGTCTGCAGCCCGAACAAGTGCACCATACTTTCGCGCGCATCGGCGAATCGCCTTAAGTCGGTTCGCAATTTGAGGTCGATCTTTTCGCGCAGTTCGGTGTCATGGTGTGCAGCACTTTGGTTGATGGCCTCGAGGTCTCGCACGATGTTCTGGATGGACTCGCGCAGTTCGCCTCGATTCAGCTCAAGGACTGTATCCGAGCGCGCAACTGCCGACGCCTGCCGTTTATACAGAATCAGTCCGATCACAGCGGCAGCTGCGTATACAGCGAAGATCGTCCAGTTCACCTCCTCAACATGCAGCGATGTGGCGAATGCCCCGCCGAGAAAGCCTGCTGCCAACAAAAAGAAACCAAGCCCTTTCATGGAATTTCCCCTTCTGCCGCTACGAGAACACGATGATAAGCGCGTTGCCGACGCCAACGAGCGCTTCGCCGATAATCAGACCTGCTGCGATCGGTATGCCCACTTCCTCGCTCCAGGTATTCCCTTTGACTCGGTTCGAAAGCTCTCGCGCCAGAGTGCCGAGCGAATACGTCAAGACAATATTGAACGGCAGGTAGAAACCCAGTCCAACTGTGATACCGAGCCCACCCATGACCGCGGACAGGATGCCGCCCAGAACCGCTCCGGCCATGTATTTTTCGGTGGGCACGTCGCCGCCGAGAATACCGTCGATCGTGCTGGCGAGAGCCTGCGCTTGTGGCGCGGGCAGTTGCTCGCTACCCAGCCCGTAGGATTGGTCAAGCGCAAAAATGACGCCGATGACGACGATGGGGCCAAGCCACGCGCCCGCAAACTGTCCGATCTGCTGCTTGCGCGGTGTTGCGCCAACCAGGTAACCGGTCTTCAGATCGAGCATAAGGTCAGTTGCCTGGGACATCGCGACGCAAGTCGCTGCGCCAACCATCAACGCGGCAATAATCGAGTCGCTACGTTCCATGCCGTGGGTAACGACGATCAGAAGCGTGATGCCGACCAGCGTCATGCCCGACAGCGGCGACCAGTTCGTGCGGCCGATCGCCTCGGAGAGGATGATCCCGGCCATCCAGATCCAGAGCGTACCGAGGAGCGCCATAGCGATGCCGCGACCTAAACTAACCGTCTCAACAGAAGTCACCGCCATCACGCCAAGCAAGATCACAGCGCCGCCAATCGCGAAGTACAGCATTTTGATCGGCATTTCGTCGTTGGAAGCATCGGATGAAACACCCGCCGCCTTCTGCATGGATCGAATTGCACTGACGATTAGCGGAAACGCAAGTATTACGCCCATGATTGCGCCGCCAATCAGCATGCCAATGCCCAGTGGGCGGTACAGCAGCAGGCGTAACGGCCCGGGCGCGCTAATGGTTTCCCCGGCCGCATCCAGCGGGAAGCTTCCCGTCGCTGCCAACATCGGCGAAAGGAACCAATACGCGACGAATCCGCCGATGATGAACGCAATACCACCACGACCCGCGATGAAACCGACACCGATGGTCATCAGCGACAGGTACCAGATGCCGTTCATGTATTCGGGCAAGCCTATAATCGCGCCGAGATTCCAGTCGTCAACGCCGGTCCGGATGGTCAGGAAATGAACGAACGCACTGACGAATGCCGCGATCAATAGAATGATCGCTTTGCGTACACCCGCACCGGGGGACTTCAGGATCGTCGCAACCGCAACACCGCCTGGGTAGGTCAGCCGCTCAAAGTCGATCATGTGTTTACGCAGCGGGATAATAAAAGCGATGCCGAGAAACGCACCCGCGATACAACCGAAGGTCAGCACTACCGGATCAAACCGATCGCCGAATCCCAAGAGGAACAGCGCGGGAACAGAAAACATCATGCCGGACGACGCGCCATTCACGCCGCTCGCGATGGTCTGCACAATATTGTTCTCGACGATACTCTTGCGCTTCAAGATACCGCGCAAAACACCGAAACCCAGGATGGCCGCGAGTTCCGAACCCTCGATCGAAAACCCGAGGATCAATGCCGCATATCCGATGGCGACCGCGATAATTACGCCGATAAACCAGCCGGTGACCAGCGCAACCCAGGTGAGTTCCGGATAGGGCCGGGCTATTGCCGATGGTGTTTGTTCCACCGCATTCCCCTCTTGTTATTTGGCAGTGAGACTACCACAGCGGTTGCAGGCGTGCCGCAAGCTGATCCCGCTCGATTACCTCGTTAAACTCATCGGCGAGTTCTGCGCAGGCTGCAACGCAAGCTCGCCAGGCTCTCTCTCTTGCCGCGGGCGAGTACTTCATAAAATCGGTCCTGTCCGGGATCTTCGCGTTCGGCAGTTTCGCCACAAATTCGGCGGACGGACTGACCAGAATGGTTCGGTCGACATTCCCCGGGTTCGGCCTGCGCCACTTAAGTCTCTTATCAAACCAGCCGGGCACAATGCGATCATAGAAATGTGGAAACAGCGTGAAGCTTTCCTGAGCGCTATGCGGTAGATCCAGGTGGTAATCGATGACGCCACCATCCCGATAGACGCCGGGCCTTGCACCGTGAATGTCGCGAACCCCGGACAGAACGAGTGGTATCGAGCCGGTTGCCACCACAGCGTCTTGCAGGTTTTCGGCTGAAAGCTCGATACGCTGCAGCGGAAATCCCGATAATTCGAAGAACGGCGGTACATCTCGGTTATCGAAAAATAATGCCCGTTCGAAAAACAGACCGAGTGTTTTGCGGCTTATCGCGTTCAGTGTCGCTGCCATAAGCAGGCTTGCCGCGAGCACCGGGCGGTTCTCAGACGCCGTTATATGGCGACTGCGAACGGCCATCACGTGCATTCTGAATAAAGGGTTGGCGAGAATTTCGTTCACGCCCGTCTCGCCCAGCACATGATCCAGAATCTCGCGGCTCTTGGCCGTGATTTCGTGGATATCCGGTTGCTCACTGTAGGTCTGTTCGAGATAGGCCCTTTCAAAACGGTCTATCGCAGCAACCGGGTCTTTCTGTGCATAACAGGCAAAGCGCCACGAACCGATCGACGATCCGATAAGGTGTACGGGACCGCTCATCTGCGGCGCAAGGTTTGAGAGGATCGCGCGATCCAGCTGACTCAATACCAGCCACTTGGCGCCGCCTGACGCGCCGGCAATGGTTCCGATTGCCGTAACATCGAATCCTTCGCTTCGGATTGAACTTAAGGCACCGGCGCCCGCTCTGAACGTCAATGAAGAGGATTTCACAGGATTTGGGTTTCAAGAAGACGAAAAGCGCATCGAACCGCTATTATAGAGACTTCTCACAGCATTCGTTTCCACCAATGATCCGACCTTCGTTGCCCATCGTCGTTGTCGTCAGCACTCTTGCGATCGGCAGCGTTGCGCTGGCCGATAATGATCAGCCGCCGTTATTCGTCGCCCCATCCGGCATGGACAGTGGCTCCTGCCAGGACGTGGCTTCTCCGTGCAGGACGATCAGCTATGCGCTCAAGCGGGTCGGAAAAAATGGCCAGATTCGGGTCGCGGAGGGTTCCTACGCATTGGCCGAAGTTGAAGACGTCGTTTACCTCGTCAGCGGTGCTATCGATGTGCGCGGTGGTTTTCGCGATACGGACAGATTTGCAGTCAGAACCGGGGCGGAGACGACGTTGGTCGGGGTCCCCTTCGAGTTCGCCGACGAACTTGCCAGCCGCGGCTTTCGAGTTATCGCCGATAGCAAAGGAATCAGTAGAGACTTAGCCTCAAAAACCCAGGCGTTGATTGCAACGCAGGCAAGTCTCAAGTCGAACACCGGAGCCACCGCTTGTGTCGGCGGCTCAGCCGGCGCCTTCCCGTGCAACAATGTCGATCTCCTCGCGCACATCGCCGATCGCACTTCGAGCGCACGAGGTGCCGATATCTGGGGGTTCATGGATCTCAACAGCAACCGTGAGTACGCCATTGTCGGCTATAGCATCGGGACTGCCGTTTTCGACGTGACCGATCCGGAAGATCCGCGCGAAGTCGGTTTTATTGACGGTCAAAGAACAACGTGGCGCGATATCAAGGTTTATCAATTTTGGAATTCGGCAGACGAGCGCTGGAATGCGCATGCCTACATTACGGCTGACGACGCAACCGACGGCCTGTTCATCATCGATCTGAGCCAGTTGCCGCATCAAATTTCGCGGATTGACTATTCCAGCGATTTTGCTGCGGCCCACAATGTTTACGTGGCCGATACTGAATTCAGTACGGGGCTTTCCCTGAGCGGCGAAACGCCAACATTGATACTTGCCGGATCAAATATAGGTGACGGTCGATTTCGAAGTTATGCATTAGGCAATCCTGCGTCGCCTGACTTCATCGCTGGCCCGGCAACCCCGTCGGACCAGCCCGGCAATGACCGCGTGTACATGCACGATGCCGCATCGATGATCGTTACAGATGCGCGCAAGGATTCCCAGTGCGTAAACGCGGGGGGCGCGACACATTGCGACGTCTTGTTCGACTTCAACGAAGCGACGGTCGACATCTGGGACGTCACGGTCCCGTCGAACCCGGTGCGGCTCAGTCGAACACCTTATGAAAACGCTGACTATGTGCATTCGGGCTGGTGGTCGGAGGACAAGCAGTACCTGTTCGTGCAGGACGAGACAGATGAACGCGATCGGGGTCTCAACACCACACTCAGGGCGTTTTCGATCTCGGACATGACCGCGCCAACGCTTGCCGGCAGCTGGACCGGCCCGACGACTGCTATCGATCACAACGGGTTCGTTCGGGGCAATCGCTACTACATGTCCAACTACGCGCGGGGCCTTACGATTCTGGATATATCGGACCCGGCAAGCCCGCTGACTGTCGGCCGTTTTGACACCTATCCATCCTCCGACACGGTTGGCTTTCCAGGCGCGTGGGGCACCTACCCGTTCCTGCCCAGTGGCAATCTAATGATCAGCGATATCGACAGCGGCTTTTACATGGTCGCCGATAAAACGCTGAATGTCGCAGAGGGAACATTCTCGTTTTCCGCCCGCTCGTTCGGCGCGGACGAAATACAGCCGGGCAGCGTCGTCGTGAAGCGAAGCGGCGGCTCACAGGGGGCCGTTAGCGTCGACTGGACACTCGTTGGGGCCACGGGGTCTATTGACGACGTCGCGTCCAGCAGCGGCAAACTGAACTGGGCCTCGGGCGATACGACGGATCGCATTATCAACATAGCGGCATCGAACGACGGTGCGGCGGAAGGGCTGGAACGCCTCCTGATCAAACTCACGGCACCGTCGGGTGGCGCAACATTATCCACACCGAGTATCGCCAGCGTATACATCAGCGATCCTGGAGATGCAGCCGTTGTAGGTTTCTCCGACACCTCCCTGTCGATATCGGAACGCGGCTTCGGAACGGCCGTGGCCGTCATCCATCGCAGCGGAAGCGCCGATGGCGCAGTTTCAGTCGACTTTGCCGTCAGCAACGGCGACGCATCGGCCGGCACGGACTACTCGGGCCCGACAAGCGGCTCGGTAACCTGGGCTGATGGCGACGCCGACCCGAAGTGGATCGAGTTCACGGTTGCAGATGACGGTTCGGCCGAACCCGACGAATTCTTCGAACTGACGTTGAGCAATGCGACGGGCGCTTCCTTTGGGCCAGGGACGCAGCTGCGTGTCAACATACTTGACGGCACAGCCGTCAACCAGGCTCCCAACTCGATAGCCGGTGCCAGCCAGACTGTCGCCCCCGGTGACAACGTAGTATTGAACGGCAGCCAGTCCAATGATCCTGACGGTGACCGCCTCACATATGCATGGAGCCAGACGATGGGCCCAGCCGTCACGCTGACAAACGCCGATACGGAGACCGCGTCTTTCACAGCCCCCAGCATTACATCAGACACCCTGCTGCGCTTTGAACTTGCGGTCAGCGACGGGGGAGGACTGAGCGATACGGCAACGGTATCGATAACCGTCAGTGCCGGCAGCCCGGCAGCCGGAGGTGATACGGGTGGTGGTGGCGGCGGAGGTCCTGTGACCCTCTGGCTACTCGGACTTCTGAGTGCAATGGTGAGCAGGCGCGCGCTTACCCGAACGGGTGCGTCTTGATGATCGTCTGCTCGCGATCGGGGCCCGTCGAAATAATGTCGATCGGGACGCCGGCCAGGGCTTCAATGCGCGCCAGGTAGTCGCGCGCCTTCTGCGGCAAGTCACCGAAATCAGTGATTCCGACCGTCGACTCCTGCCAACCCGACCATTCCTCGTAAATCGGCTTGCATTCCGCGAAGCGATCGATGACTACCGGTACTCCGGAGATCGGCTTTCCGTCAATCGCGTAACCCGCGCAGATCTGAATCGTTTCGAGTTCGTCGAGGACGTCCAACTTGGTGACGCACAATCCCGATACGCTGCTGTTGATAATAGAACGCCGCAACGCGACCGCATCGAACCATCCACAGCGACGCGGCCGGCCTGTCGTTGCGCCAAACTCGGCGCCGACTCTGGCGAGGTGTGCACCCTGGTCATCGAACAGCTCGGTCGGAAACGGACCCGCGCCAACGCGCGTCGTATAAGCCTTTACGATGCCGAGGATGTAGTCGAGATTGCGTGGGCCGATGCCCGTTCCCGTACTCGCTGCGGCGGCGACCGTGTTCGATGACGTCACGAACGGATACGTCCCGTGATCGATGTCGAGGAAACTGCCCTGCGCGCCCTCGAACAGAATGCTCTGACTCGAATCGCTAAGGTCCCGCAATATTTGCGTTATGTCCGTCGTGATTGGCGCGATAATTTCCGCGTAACCGAGGGCCTCGTCGAGCGTCCTTGTAAAATCGACAGTTTCAGTCTTGAAATAATTCTTTAGCAGGAAGTTGTGGTAGTCGAGTACTTCGCCGAGCTTCGACGCAAATTTCTCACGAACGAAAAGATCCGATACTCGTAACGCGCGTCGCGCTACCTTGTCTTCATAAGCGGGCCCGATTCCCCGACCTGTAGTACCGATAGCGCTCGCACCGCGCGCCTTTTCACGAGCGGCGTCAAGCGCAACGTGTGACGGCAGAATGAGTGGGCAGCCCGGGCTGATCCTGAGACGCTCGTACACGGGAACGCCACTCTCGATCAATGCATTCGCTTCCGTCACCAGGGCATCCAGTGCCAGCACGACGCCGTTGCCGATCAGGCAATTGACACCGTCACGTAGAATGCCCGACGGGATGAGGTGCAGCACCGTCTTTTCGCCATCGATAACGAGCGTGTGGCCGGCGTTGTGGCCACCCTGAAAACGTGCAACGGCCGCTGCACGGTCCGTCAGCAGGTCGACGATTTTTCCCTTGCCTTCATCGCCCCACTGGGTGCCGATGACAACTACGTTTTTTCCCATCTTGATCCCGCTCGTCTGTCCGATACTGAAGCCGCGCTAGCCACGCACCAGGAACAACAACAACAAACCTGCGACCATGATCACCAAACCGATATTGCGAATATGGTTGTCGCTGAGTCGCGTGATCTCCGACACCATCTGACGGTACTTCGCCGGCGAAATAAAGGGCAACATGCCCTCGATAACGAAAACAAGCGCAAGTGCCGTAAGTATTTCGGTCCAGTACATCCCTTGCGTCCGCCCGAATCAGACGCTACTGCTTACCACTCGATTGATTCAGGTAGCGGAAGAATTCGTTGTTCGGGTCGAGAACCAGTATATCGCCCGAGCTGCCCACGGCATTGCGGTAGGCATCGATACTTCGATAGAACGCGTAGAACTCCGGATCTTTTTTGTATGCAGTCGCATAAATCTCCGCCGCCTGAGCATCGCCCTCACCTTTTATCTTCTGACCATCCCGATAAGCATCCGCGATGATAACCGTCCGCGCACGGTCCGCCGCAGCGCGCTTCTCTTCCGCAGCGGCGCGGCCTTCGGCGCGGCGCTCCGCGGCAATCCGCTTACGCTCCGCAGCCATCTGCAGATACACCGAGTTTCGAACTTCGTCCATGAACTCAACCTGTTTCACGCGAAAGTCGATGAGCGAGACGCCCAGATCTTCAGACGCCGACGCGGCAGTGGCTCGCATGTCACGCATAAGTTCCGCACGCTCGACGGATATCGCCTCCTGCACAGAGCGCTTGCCAAACTCGGTGACGATTGCATTCTTGATGATCTCCGAGAGACGGCCATTGGCGACCGTGAGTACGCCACCCGTGGATGTATAGAAACGAACCGGATCGATGATGCGCCACTTGACGAAGAAGTCGACCTGCACCGCTTCGTTTTCCGCCGTGAAAATGCGGTCGGGACGGTCGCTGATCGTGAGGATCCGGCGAGGAAACTTTCGAACGTTCTGCACGAGCGGCCATTTGAAATGCAGGCCCGGGTCATAGTCGGCGGTCACGACCTCACCCAGTTGCAACTTGATAGCCAGTTCGCGTTCATTCACCGTAAATGCCGACAGTCCAACGACAACGAGAATGAGGCCAAGCACTACAACGCCTGTGAATTTTGCACCGTTCATTCCCTTACCCTCCTTTCACGCGCATCGTCCGCATCAGGTCCGGTCCTGGGTTGCGGTTGCTCTGACTGCGCGTCCGAGGCACGATTCGATTCACCCGGTGAGGCCGAGCGACCCGCCTGGTTCATGAGCTTGTCGAGCGGCAGGTACATGAGGTTGCCACTCGACTCAGAGTCCACCAGGACTTTCGACGTGCTGCCATAAACTTCTTCAATTGCTTCGATATAGAGGCGATCGCGCGTCACTCGGGGCGCCTTCTTGTATTCGATTAGCAAGGCTTCGAAACGAGCCGCCTCACCCTGCGCGTCCGCTATAACGCGATCGCGATAACCGCGGGCATCCTCGAGGATACGAACTGCATCGCCGCGAGCCCGCGGGACGATGTCATTGGCATACGCATCCGCTTCAAGCCCATAACGTTCGCTGTCGTTACGTGCTTTCTGTGCATCGTCAACCGCCGCCTGCACAGCCTGCGGATAATTGACCGTTTCGAGGGAAATGGATGTCACGGAAATTCCAGTGCCGTAGATATCGATGGTCGCCTGAAGAACCTCCCTGGTACGCGAGGCAATTTCATCCCTGCGTCCCGTCACCAGGACATCCAGCATGGTGGTGCCGACGACCTCACGCAGCGCGCTCTCGGTGACGTCCTGCAAGGTCAGGTCGGGCTCGACGACCTCAAAGCTGTATTTCACCGGATCGGCACGTCGATACTGGACAACCATATCGATGAACACGTATTGCTCGTCCGCTGTCAGCATCTCCGTGCGATATGCGTAATTGGAGACGGCTATCGTGTTTACCAGGTCAACGGTCTCAATGGGGAACGGTAAGTGCCAGTGCAGCCCCGGTAAGGTGGTCTCGGTATAGGCACCGAAGCGCTGCACGACGCCGCGTTCCGCCTCGTCGACCCTGTAAAAGCCGGTCAGCCCCCAGGCAATCAGCAGCACGACAACCAGAATAAAGCCACCCGCACCGCCGCCTGCGCCTCCGCTGCCGCCACCGCCACCACCAAAAATCCCGCTGAACCGTCTTTGCCAGTCCTGCACGATCTGATCGAGATCGTTGGGCCCTTCCCCATCGCGCTTCCAGGGATCCTTGCCGTTTCCTGATTCGTTCCAAGCCATAGTGTCAGTACTTTTCATTCATTTGCCGCCGTAGCCGATACGCCCATTGGTAACGGTTCCAGTTGTTGTTCCGCGAGATTTTCACGCTTTAGGAATCGTCGCAAGTCCTTTTCGGTCATTTTCAACTCCAGTTGCCAGCCGCCGTCAGGCAGGCCTTCTTCACGAGTGACCGCTCCCAGCTCAAATAGTCTGGCTCTCTGGCGCCCTTCGGAAGGCAAGAGATGAATCACACGGTGCACGGTCTTCCGGCGCAGGCGATGGGCGATCGCATCTTTGAGCATCGGAATACCGTCACCCGTAATGGCGGAAAGCCAGACGGCGCGACCTTCTCCCTGTTGATTATTCGTGACGCGCGGTGCGCGGTCCAGCTTATCGATCTTATTGTACACGCGAATCTGCGGCACCTTATCGGCCTCGAGTTGTTTCAATACCGAATTCACCTGACGAACGCGTTGCCAGCGATTCGGATCACTTGCATCGATGAGGTGAAGGATCAAATCTGCCTCGCGCGCCTCTTGCAGCGTCGACTTGAACGCGGCTATCAGCTCGTGCGGCAGGTCGCGCACGAATCCGACGGTATCGGCCAGCACGACTTGTTCGCCTTCGGGCAGGTCCAGGCGACGAACCGTAGGATCGAGGGTCGCGAACAGCTGGTCTTCTACGTAGACATCCGCGTCAGTCAGCGCATTAAACAGAGTCGATTTGCCTGCGTTGGTGTATCCGACCAGGGCAACCGTGGGAATCTCCGCCCGGACACGGTTGCGCCGATTCATCGTGCGGCGGGAGTCGACATTTTCGAGACGCTCATTCAGCTGCCGAATACGGTTGCCGATCAGGCGACGATCCGTTTCCAACTGGGTCTCACCCGGACCACGCAAGCCAATACCGCCTTTTTGACGCTCCAGGTGCGTCCAGCCACGAACGAGTCTCGTGGACAGGTGCCTGAGCTGGGCCAGTTCGACCTGCAGCTTGCCTTCGAAACTGCGCGCTCGCTGCGCGAAGATATCAAGTATGAGGCCGGCCCGATCAAGCACCCGACAGCGTAATTCGCGCTCGAGGTTGCGTTCCTGACTCGGGCTTAGTGCCGCGGAAGAAATGACGAGCTCGGCATCATGCTGTTCTATGAGCGCTCGAAGTTCGTCCAGCTTGCCCTTGCCGATGAAATACCGAGCATCCGGACGGCGGCGTGAGCTGACAAGCTCAGCCGCGATAACCGCGCCGGCGGAGCGTGCCAGTTCGGCAAACTCCTCGCGTTCGGAAACATCGGGTAATCCGTCGGGACTCGCGTGGACGAGTATTGCGCGCTCGCCGCTTTGCGGTCTTTCAAACAAACACGTCCTCCTGCCGGAGTGACGTCATCGCTCGCCTACTCGTCGTCGTCTCCCGCTTCATCATCCGGGAGAGGCAAACGAACGTTGCGCGACGGCACAACCGTCGAAATTGCATGCTTGTAAACCATTTGATTCACGCTGTTCTTCAGCAAAACCACAAACTGATCAAACGAGTCCACTTGCCCCTGCAACTTGATGCCATTAACAAGATAAATCGACACAGGAACCTTTTCCTTGCGCAAGATATTCAGAAACGGATCTTGCAGCGTCTGCCCTTTAGCCATATTGGGTCTCCTTATTTTTCGTTGTTATCCTGAAACCCGCCTCCCGGTGGCGCCGGGTGCCCTTTGCGAATCTCTGCCTAAGCGTTGAAAAAGTCTAACACAGCCGAAATCCCTGCAGTACGCCCAATTAGCAGGGATTTCAGCCAAGTTGTCCCACCAGATGCTTCGATATAGTGTCGATTGCGCCGGCTTCAAGAGGGTTAACGGTAAAGACCGACCGTTCCGAACGCAGCCACGTAATCTGCCGCTTGGCCATCTGCCGCGTCGCGAACAAGGCCTTTTCCCTGGCCTCGTCAATGCTGCCGCCGTGTTCAAGGTAGCTCCAGAATTGTCGATATCCGACAGAACGCATGGACGGGCTGTCGCGGGTCACACCCGGCCGCTCGCGGAGACCGCGCAGCTCGTCGATAAAACCGTTCCGGACCATGTGATCGAGCCGTAATTCGATCCGCTCGTGCAGCAGGCTGCGTGGTTCGATCAGCAACGCAATTTTCAGGTACGTGACGTCGTCAGCTGGCGCCTGCGCCTCCTTTTGCCACTCAGTTATTGCTCTGCCGCTCGCCTTGTAGACCTCCAGAGCGCGTTGAATCCTTTGGCTGTCATTGGGATTGATCCTGGATGCGGCCACCGGGTCGACGGCTTGCAGTTCCGCGTGGACCGCCGGCCAGCCGGATTCTTCAGCCATGGCATCGATTTCTCGCCGAATCGCTTCGTTGGCCGAAGGCAACTCCGCAATACCTTCAGTCAACGCGCGAAAGTACATCATCGTGCCGCCGGCCAGTAACGGGATACGGCCAGCGGCAAAAATGGCCTCCATTTCGGCCCGGGCATCGCGAACGAAATCACCGGCGGAATAGGATTGTTCAGGGTCTCGAATGTCGATCAGTCTGTGCGGTGCACGCTTTAGCGTCCTGGCGTCGGGCTTGGCGGTGCCGATGTCCATACCCCTGTAAACGAGTGCCGAATCAACACTAATAATGTCGCAAGGGAGTCGTTTGCACAGGCTGATCGCGAACGCGGTCTTGCCCGATGCCGTCGGCCCCATCAACAGGATAGCAGGGCGATTCACGGCGAATTTCTAGCGCCCACGCAGGAACAAACGATCGAGTTCAGACAGCGTGATGGCGGTCCAGGTGGGACGGCCATGATTACACTGATCCGCTCGTTCGGTCGTTTCCATCTCACGCAGTAATGCGTTCATCTCGGCGAGTGTCAGCAGCCGATTCGCGCGCACGGAATGGTGGCAGGCCATTGTAGCCAGGTAATCATCGGTGACATCGTCGATTCGATTGCTGAGTCCGGACTGTGACAGATCAGCGAGAACGTCGCGCAGCAATGACTCCACGTCCGCACCCTTCAGCAGCGCCGGCACCTCACGGACCGTCAGGCTACCGGGTCCCGATCGGTCCACTACGAGGCCCAGTTCCTCGAGCAAATGCCCCGACTGCTCGACGAGATCGGCCTCGCTTTCGGCCACGGCTATCGTCTCCGGTACGAGAAGCGGTTGACGCACAAGACTCCGATCATCGTACCCGCGCTTCAGCTTTTCATAGACGATTCGCTCGTGCGCCGCGTGCATGTCGACAACGACCAGCCCATCGCCGTTCTCAGCAAGAATGTAGATGCCGGCCAGTTGCGCAACGGCGAAGCCCAGAGGTGGAATCTCGGCCGCCGGGTCCGTTGACTCTTCGAACGAGGGGGCAGCAGCCATCGCACGATAACTTGCCAGCGTCTCCCGCACCGCAGACGTTGACGGTCCTGATGTCAACGGCATACGGCCCTGGTCGAAGACCGCGTCGCGCGTCATCGGAATCGGCGCCACATTGTGGCCACCCGGGCGCGTCTCTTTGAGCGCAAGCTCCACGGTCTGCGAGACGACCCCATGCACCGTGCGCCCGTCGCGAAAGCGAACTTCGTGTTTGGCAGGATGCGCGTTGGCATCGACGCCAGCGGGATCCATGGTCAGGTTCAGAACATAAGCCGGATAGCGCCCGTGAAACAGAACGTCGCGGTAGGCGTGCCGTGCCGCATGCGACAGCGTCTTGTCGGAAATGCTGCGCCCGTTGACAAACCAGTACTGCATATCCGGTTGACTGCGGTTAAAGGTCGGCAGACCGATCCATCCCGACAATGCGATACCGTCTATTTCGCGTTCGATGTAGACACACTGGTCCGCGAACGCGTCGCCACAGATCCTGGCGATACGGTGCCGGCGCCCTTCATCATCGCCTGCGGCGACGAGACTCAGCACGGTGCGACGATTATGGGTCATCGTAAATGCGATGTCGGGCCTCGACAACGCCAGCCGACGCACCCACTTTTCGATGTGACCGTACTCGGTTCGTTCCGTTCGCAGGAAGCGTCGCCGCGCCGGAGTGTTGTAGAACAGATCGTGCACTTCCACGGTTGTACCTTGTGGATGGGCTGCCGGAGTCGGCGCGCTGATTGCCCCTCCGTCGGCTTCAACCTGCCAGGCCGAATCCGCTCCGATCGCCCGCGAGGTCAGAGTCAGTCGTGCAACCGACGCGATGCTTGGCAGAGCCTCACCACGAAAGCCGAGGGAAGCGACGGCTTCCAGATCGTCCAGGCTTGCAATCTTGCTGGTCGCGTGACGCGAGAGCGCGAGTTCCAACTCCTCGCGCTCGATACCCTTGCCGTCGTCACGGATTCGAATCAGCTTCTGACCGCCCGAGACTATATCGATCTGGACCGACCGGGCTCCGGCGTCGAGGCTGTTTTCGAGCAACTCTTTGACCACCGATGCCGGTCGCTCGACGACTTCGCCGGCGGCAATCTGGTTGATCAGGTGGCTCGGAAGTTGCTTTATCGGCATTCGTATAGAATCAGTGACGACAAGGAGTCGTCATTTTTTCAAAACAGGCACGAAAAGTCTCGCCGTATTTGGCGACAGCGTAAAATCGGGAATATCCTCGGTTCGACCCCGGTTTTTCTAGCCGCCCGCGAAGATCGGAATGCTCAGAGTCTGCCCGATGCGGATGTTGTCGTTCGCCAGCTTGTTGGCGGCACGAATGGCTGCCGCGCTGACGTTGTAGCGTTCGGCAATTTCCGACAGGGTGTCACCAGGCGTGATGACGTGGCGCACCTGCCGCGCCGGTTCTCGACGAAGATTCGCAGCGATCCGCGTGTCAGGCGGCGGATTCGTATAGAAATAGTTACGAATACCCGCAAGGATTGCGTTCGCAAGGCGGCCCTGATGCCCTTTGTCGCGAAGCTTCTTCTCCTCGCTCGGGTTGGAGATAAACGCGGTCTCGACGAGGATCGATGGCATATCCGGTGATTTCAGCACGAGCAGCCCGGCCTGCTGCACCGTTCTGCGATGCAACTTGGCGACCTTGCCCATTTCCCGAATCACCTGGCCACCGACTTCGAGACTCGCACTCAACGACGCGTTTTGCGACAGGTCGATCAACACCGACGCGAGCACGTCGTCTTTATCCTCGAGGGAGACACCGCCTACCGAAGCATTCTCGCGCTCGGCAAGCTGCTTGGCCGCCTCATCGCTCGCGCCCTTCAGGGAGAGTGCATAGACCGACGCCCCGTTAGCGCGCCTGTCGGAAACCGCATCCGCGTGAATGGAAACAAACAGATCCGCTTTGTTGCGGCGCGCAATGCCCGTGCGTGCGCGGTGATCGATATAGATATCGCGATTGCGCACGAGGACGGCTTTCATCCCGCTCTCGGCATTGATCCTTTGAGCAAGCGCACGACTGATGGAAAGGGCGACATCTTTTTCACGGGTCCGCCGCTTGCCGATTGCACCCGGATCGTGGCCACCATGACCCGGGTCGATCGCGATAACGATGTCGCGACCCGGCCGGTATTCCTCCGATGCTCTCTTGACCGGAGTCAGGCTTCCCGTGTGTTGCAGGTCGATGACCAGACGATCACCGTACCTGGCATTCGGTCCGGTAGTGAAACTCCTGGAGCGCACGCCGGCATTGAGATCGAGCACGACGCGTAGCTGGCCGTTGGCGCGGATGGCACTGCGTATCGACCTGACTGCCCCCGTCCCCTGAGGCAAATTGGTCAACGACTTGGCCAGCCGCCCGTCTTTCAGGTCAATGACCAGGCGATCGGGGCCACGCAGCGTAAAAATATTGTGCGAAACGGACTGGCTGAGGTCCAGTACGACACGGGTCTTGTCGTTCTCGTCCCAGATGCGGACATTCTCTACCGTCGTGCCTGCCATTGCTGCCAGAGGCAGTAGCAAACACAGTACGAAGCTTAAGATCGGACGTGGAGCCATTAGACGATTAAGCGAGCCAGATTCGGTGATTATGTCGGATGAGTATACGAATCTAACAGCAAAAACCAAGACTTTTCGCTGAAAAATTATACAGATACCGAACTTAGTTGATATTTCGAGTCATGATGGATCGAAGTCATCGAGCAACGCGTCACCGCGATCACTCAGACCCGTGAGCTCGGCCCGACGCCCGTCGCCCTCGTAGGCAAGCATGAGTGCCAGATCGGCCTGCGCTGCAAGGCCCGGCGCCCGATCCGGCCATTCAACCAGGCGAAACCCGTCATCCAGCTCGTTCCAACCGAGATACCGCAGCTCTTCCTCGCTAGAAATTCTATATAAATCAATGTGATATATCTGAGTCCGCGGCAAATAATAGGGTTCTACGAGCGTGTAGGTCGGGCTCGGCACCGGTCCGTCGTGGCCTGCGGCTTTGATGAGGGCGCGGGCAAACGTGGACTTCCCCGTCCCCAGGTCTCCGCTCAACAAGACGGTCCAGCCAGCCAGATCTTCCGGCAGCTGGCTGAGCAGCTGCCTCGCGAACTCGATCGTGGCCGCCTCATCGGCAAGAAAAAGGTTCACGAGGGGAGTTTCATAAGCAAATATTCATGGATTCATGACGGCACGCAGCTCGGCGGTGAGATCAGACGCGATCAAGCCACGCTGACCAATGGATGCCGCCGCGTCGCCTGCACGAGCATGGGCTTCAACGCCTGCGAGGGCCGCCCACTCCGCCGACAGTCCCTGCCCTGTCAGTGCAGCGATGATACCTGTGAGCACATCGCCCATGCCGGCTGCCGCCATGCCGGGGTTACCCGACGTGCACATCGATGGCACTTCTGACCCGGTCGCAACCAGCGATCCCGCCCCCTTGAGGACTGCAACTCCACCGTAGCGTTCTTGCAATGCCCGAACGGCAGCAAGCCTGTCCGACTGAATTTCCGCCGCGGACAGTCCGAGCAAGGTGCCGGCTTCGCCCGGGTGCGGCGTTATGACTCGCAAATCCGCTCTGTCCGGAGCTTCGGCCAGCAGGTTGAGGGCGTCGGCATCCCAGACCGCGGGACGAGCGTCGGCCGCTACGATCTCGAAAAGCGCTCTCGCCCAGTCGGAAAGGCCCAGCCCCGGACCGAAAGCAATGACGTCCGCTTTCTGCAGAAGTGGCTCGAGATCGCCTGGCACCTCGATGGCATGAGACATGAGTTCCGGCCGTGTCGCCGCCAGAATCGCCGCGTGCGACGGGGCCGTCGCAATACTGACCCGCCCCGCGCCCGCGCGCAGGGCGGCCTCGCCGCACAGTCGAACGGCGCCGGGCATGCCGGCGCCACCACCGATGACCAGCACGTGACCGAAATCACCTTTGTGTGCTGCCCGCTTTCTCGGGGGCAATGCTCTGCGCATCAGCACGTCGTCGATACGCCGGAACTCAGGATCTACGGCCGACCGCCACTCGTTCGGAATGTCCAGTCCGCCGTACAGCAGTTCGCCGCAGTAATCGGGTGCACCATCGAGAAATAATCCGGTCTTGAGACCGACAAAAGTCATTGTCAGGTCGGCGCTGACCGCACACCCGAGCCGGCTCCCTGAATCGCCATGGATGCCCGTCGGAATGTCCAGCGCGAGGACGGGCGCCGTGTGCTCATTGATTGCCGCTACGGCCTTCGCATACTCGCCGCCTACGTCGCGCTCCAGGCCGCTGCCAAGTATCGCGTCGAACAGCAAATCGGCCTCTGCATCGAGTTCGCCAGCCCAGGGCGTTACCACACCCCCTTCCGCAATGAAATCGTTATAAGCGGTCGCAGCGTCGCCTTTCAGGGAGCCCGGATCCACAAGCGTCAAAACCGATGCGCCGATACCTTCGTGCGCGGCGAGGCGCGCAACAACGTAGCCGTCGCCGCCATTATTGCCGGCACCACAGACGACCTGCCAACGCCTGGTGTCGGGGAAGCGCTGTCGCGCTGCCCGCAGCGACGCGGTTCCAGCCCTCGTCATCAAGGTATAACCAGGGACACCGTGGTCTTCGATGGCGGTCCGATCGATTTCACGCACTGAGGCGACGGAGTAGATGTTGGCGGGTAAGGTCTCCATCTGGGAGATTATACTGTCACGCGGCACGGAACTGACATTGACGATATCCACGGACCCATACGGCAATACCGATATGGCGGCCCTCAA
>Ga0209456_10000215_pt1 | contig 32257 bp, 23 predicted proteins | sample COG_11_FD_184755 | JGI IMG/M metagenome (GOLD analysis project Ga0209456, IMG submission 184755) | Pelagic marine sediment microbial communities from the LTER site Helgoland, North Sea, for post-phytoplankton bloom and carbon turnover... | ecosystem: Environmental > Aquatic > Marine > Neritic...
TGCCGGGAACTGGACTTCTTAGTGGATTTTTCAAAAAATATGGAAGAGGTTTTAGGTGCCCGGGTGATGGGCGGCGGCTTTGGCGGATGCACAATCAATTTGGTACATCAAGACGCAGCAGATTCTTATATTCAATCAATATCTGAAGCGTATGAAAAGGAATTTAATATTAAACTGACTTCTTTTGAAGGGCATCCCAGTGCCGGGACTACCCTCTTATAACTTCCGGCTAAAATAGTGACACTTTTTTTTGTACTTTAAAAGTGCAATAAAACACTACTATGAAAGCACCTAAACACAACCGTCGGGAATTTGTAAAAAAAAGTAGCTTGGGCCTTATGGGATTAACCCTCATACCCTCGCTGGTAGGGAAAGTAGCCGCAAGTGACCGTCTTCGTGTGGCCCATATTGGGGTTGGTGGCATGGGAAATAACCATATGAAATGGTTCGCAGGTTTAGATGATGTAAAGGTGGTTGCCCTTTGCGATGTAGATGAATTGCATTTAGCCGAGAGCTTAAAAACTTTGGAAAACCTTCAACCGGGATCTAAAGTGAGCGGGTATAAGGATTTTCGCAGAATTTTAGACCGCAAAGATATAGATGCTATTACCTGCGCTACCCCGGATCATTGGCACAGCCAGATTGCCACATTGGCTTTCCAGGCCGGGAAAGACGTATATGGCGAAAAACCACTTTCTTACGATGTAAAAGAAGGGCAATTATTACTTAAAAACCAAAGGAAGTACAACCGTATTTTTCAGTTAGGAACACAGATCCATGCCACAGATAATTACCACAGAGTAGTTGAATTGATCCAGGCCGGGGCCATTGGTAAAGTCCATACCGTAAGGCTGTGGAAAACTGGCGGGCCTCCAGATTTGACCGAGACTGTTATTAAACCTATCCCCAAAACTCTGGATTGGGATATGTGGCTGGGACCTGCGCCCTATGTAGATTATATTCCTGCGAAATGTCATTTTACCTATAGGTATTTTATGGATTATTCCGGTGGGGTATTTGCCGATTTCTGGTGCCATATTGCCGATGTGGTCTACTGGGCCATTCAGCCCAAAGGATTGAAGAGTATCTCAGCTAGAGGAGAAGAAGCCGACGGGATAGCCAATACCCCCAAATGGATAGATGTGGATTATGAATTTGAAGACCTGCAGCTGTTCTGGACCTCTACACCTCCGGATGTTCCCGGTGCAGCAGACAGAGGTATAGGTGCCTATTTTGAAGGCGACAAGGGCACACTAATTTGTGATTATGAAACTCGGGAGATCACTATCAATGGTGAGACTGTTACCGATATTCCTGAAATTCCAAAAAAACTGGTCCGCTCACCCGGCCACCAGCAGAATTTTGTAGATGCGGTAAAATCGCGTAAACCTTCGGAGTCAAACCTGGCCTATGCCAGGGAGATGACCCTACCCATGCATTTAGGATTAATTTCCTGGCAGCTGAACAGAAAACTGGCTTGGAACGCCGAAAAAGAAAAATTTATTAGGGATAAGGAAGCCAATGCATTGCTCTCCAGAAAGCCCAGAAAAAAATGGGATTTAGTATAACTAAAAAACCAACCATGAACAACCTTTTTAGATTTCTATTTTGTATTGTCTTACTTATAACAATAACTAGCTGCGGCACAGATCCGGAACCCGGTTCAAAAGAACATATTACTGCGGTTACAAATGAGATAGATGAGAATAGGCTTTTGGCTGCCGATGAAAGCCCCGGAGATTGGCTCAGTTATGGGAAAAACTACAAAGAAGACAGGTTTAGTCCCTTAGGTCAGATCACCAAATCCAATATTGATAGTTTAGGATTGGCGTGGAGTATAAACCTGGGAACTAAACGCGGTATTGAGGCAACACCAGTTGTGGTAGATGGTATTATGTACGTTTCGGGACCCTGGAGTGTGGTATATGCCATAGATGCGAGAAAGGGTGAACTTATCTGGACCTATGATCCTAAAGTTCCTAAAGGACATGGCGAAAAGGCTTGTTGCGATGTGGTGAACAGAGGAGTTGCCATCTATAAAGGCATGGTATATGTAGCCTCTCTTGATGGTCGATTAATCGCTATAAAGGCAACCACAGGTGAACAATCCTGGGAGGTACTTACCGTTGATCAGACTAGAGGATATACCATAACGGGGGCGCCAAGAGTAATTGACGGAAAAGTAATTATAGGAAATGGAGGGGCCGAATATGGAGTAAGAGGCTATATTTCTGCCTACGATGCCCTAAGCGGTGAGCAACTATGGCGGTTTTATACCGTACCCGGTAATCCTGCAGATGGATTTGAGTCTAAAGCCATGGAAGAAGCTGCAAAAACCTGGACCGGAGAATGGTGGAAATTTGGCGGTGGAGGTACGGCCTGGGATGCCATGGCCTATGATCCTGATTTAAACCTTTTATACATTGGCGTTGGCAATGGCTCTCCATGGAATAGGGATATTAGAAGTCCGGGAGGAGGTGATAACCTTTATTTATCCTCCATTGTGGCTTTAAACCCGGATGATGGAACATATCAATGGCATTATCAGACTACCCCAGGAGATACTTGGGATTATACTGCAACCCAACATATTATTTTAGCTGATCTCGAAATAAATGGCACAAGCCGGAAAGTGCTGATGCAGGCTCCAAAAAACGGATTTTTCTATTTGATAGATCGTGCTAATGGTGAATTTATTTCGGCTGAACCTTATGTTTATACTAATTGGGCGAAGAGCATCGATAAAGAAACCGGACGGCCAATAGAAAGCAGTTTTAGCAGGTATCCAAATATGAATTCAGAAATATCACCATCGGCCTTAGGAGGACATAATTGGCAACCCATGGCATTTAATCCTGTTACTGGATTAGTTTATATCCCAGCACGTGAAAATGGTATGTTTTATGGGCAACCTGCCAACTGGGAACATAAAGAGGACGGAAGAAGCTGGAACACGGGTTCAGATTTTGACCCGGAAAAAGAAGTCCATGAAGATCTGATGGCCAGGAGAGGTTTTGGTAAACTGATAGCCTGGGACCCTATAAAGCAAAAGGAAGTCTGGAATGTAAAACAACTCACCCCATGGAATGCAGGAGTTCTTTCCACACGCGATTTTGTATTTCAGGGTACATCAGAAGGCGACTTTGTAGCTTACGATGCTGCTTCCGGTGAAAAAGTTTGGTCATATCCCTTAGAAACCGGAATTATTGCCCCTCCCATTACCTATGAAATAGATAATGTACAATATATCACCATTCCTGTGGGTTGGGGTGGCGTAATGGGACTATGGACCAAGTTTACAGAACAGATTAATCCGGGAACCATTTATACCTTTGCCCTGGGCAGGAATGAACCCATGCCCGTTTTTGAAAAAAAGCCTATTCAACAACTGGTGGACCTTGATTTTGAAGCCACCACAACTCAAATAGACCATGGCCAAAAATTGTACCTCAGGTATTGTTCTCGCTGCCATGGAGGTGGAAACCTTCCTACGGGTGGCGGAAGCATTCCTAATTTAGCTTATTCCCAGCCCGAAACCTTAAACATGATAGCGCAGATTGCCGGGGAAGGTATTTTTCTTGAAAAAGGAATGCCCAATTTTAGTGATCGCTTATCTAAAAAAGACATTGGTGATATTAAAAATTATATTTTATATGATGCCAAAGAGAGAAGAAAATCACAAACAAATAACAATAGCGAACCAGCACCGTCGCTACATTAGTTAATAAAAAGAATAGTATGGAAACTGAGAAACTACCAGCATTACCTTTTGATGAATGGACAGAAACCAGGATAACCGTTCATTTACTACTCCAAATATTGGGTAAGACAAGATTGAAATCAACCGCCAGAAAAAATCATTGGTGGTACATTACACTCTATGTTACCCCAAGAGGCTTTGGCACCTATAGCATCCCTATAAATGATGGGTTGGACAGCTTTGAGATGGAGTTTAATATAAAAAGAAAAGCGGTTATCATCTCTCGAAGTTCCGGTGAGGATATTGTATTATCACTGGATAATAATCCTACAATTGGCGATTTTTATAAAGGATTTATGGCTGAATTACATGGTATTGGGGTATTTCCAAAATTTATTGATAAACCATTTGATGTGGGTATCGAAAAACGTTTTGATGAGATTACAGAGTACCACCATTACGATTGGAAGTATATTAACACCTTCTGGAAAATCATGTTGTGGAATAGCAACGTTTTTAAGGAATTCAGTGGTCGTTTCTACGGAAAAACCTGTCCCGTTCATATTTACTGGCACCACCTCGATTTAGTGGTAACCCGATTCTCCGGGAAAAAGCTTCCTCCTATGGATAAATCTGCAAGGATTTTAGAAAAAGAAACCTACTCCCATGAACAAATTAGCTTTGGATTTTGGGTGGGCGACACTAATGTACCAGAGCCTATGTATTACGCCTACACCTACCCTTCTCCTGATAGGATAGATGAGGAACCCCTTCAACCAAAAGGAGCGTTCTGGCAGGATAGCAATGGTAGCCCCATGGCCCTGTTGCGATACGAAGATGTTAAGAATTCAACGAACCCGCGAAAAGTTGTACTCGATTTCCTGGAAAGTACCTACCAGGCAGGTGCAAAAAGGGCAAAATGGAATATTGATGAGCTTTCTGTACCTGATTTAGATCAACTTTAAACAGAAGATAATATGAAGCTAAATGCAATCTTAGTACTGCTTATTTTTAGCTTATCTGCCTGTGAAAATGCTCCCGGGGAAAAGCCCGAAAACCAAAATTCAATATTGGGAAAGAGCTATTTTAAAACATGGAATCATTATTTGGGAGACCCTGAAAGAACTCATTTTTCGGTGTTGGATGAAATTACCACGGAAAATGTAGGGCAGCTAAAAATTGCATGGAGGTACAATAGCGGTGGTCTTGAGGAGGGCAGAAATTCACAGATACAAACAAATCCATTAATAGTTGAGGATAAACTCCTGGGTGTAAATCCCGCTAATACCCTCTTTGCCATCAATGCAAAAACGGGTCAGGAACTATGGAAATACAAGCCGGAATCTGCAGACGAAACTGGCTTAGGTTTAAGTCGGGGATTAATGTACTGGGCTTCGGAATCAGAAGAAAAAAGCAGGTTGTTTTATACCTCAGGTTATATGCTTTATGCAATAGACCTAGCGACCGGGACAGTAATTGAATCCTTTGGAACTAAAGGAAGTATTGATTTAAGAAAGGATCTTGGAAGAGACCCGGACAAAGTCCCCATCGTGGTTACTACCCCAGGGGTGATCTATAAGAATTTATACATTATGGGTTCCAGAACCTCAGAATCTCCCGGTGCAGCTCCTGGTCATATCCGGGCTTATAATGTAATTACAGGTACATTGGAATGGATATTCCACACTATCCCAAAGCCAGGGGAATTTGGCTATGATACATGGCCGAAAGATGCCCATAAAAATGACCAGATTGGCGGTGCCAATAATTGGGCGGGGATGGCGCTGGATGAAGAACGCGCAATAGTATATGCTCCTACAGGATCTGCTGCTTTCGACTGGTATGGAGGTGCCCGGATTGGCGATAATTTATTTGCCAATACCCTATTAGCCCTGGACGCCAAAACCGGTGAAAGAATCTGGCATTTTCAAATGGTTCATCACGATGTTTGGGATAGGGATTTACCAGCTCCACCCAACCTGCTTGAGGTGGAAAAGGACGGCCAAAAGATACCCGCAGTGGCTCAAATAACGAAAAGTGGCCATGTATATGTATTCAATCGTGTAACCGGTGAACCTCTTTTTCCAATAGAGGAAAAACCATACCCTGCTACAACGCTGGCAGGTGATACAACGGCAAAAACCCAACCATTACCTCTAAAACCTGCCCCCTTTGCCCGGCAACTATTAAAAGAAGAAGATCTCTACACTCCAGACCAACCTGCTTTTGTTGACGATTTTATAGACAAAGAACAAAATACAAAAGGGTTAACGGTCCTGGAACGATTTAAACAGATAACCTCTGAAGGGCAATTCTTTCCCATTGATACAGCAGGTGTTATTTTATTTCCCGGTGCTGATGGGGGTGCAGAATGGGGAGGAGCAGCCGTGGACCCTCGCAATGGAACCATGTATGTAAATAGCAACGAAATGCCCTGGATTGTAAGAATGGCTAGAATTGGTTATAAGGATGGTAAGAAATTAAGTTATGGGGCTACTTTAACACAAATACACTGCGCGCGTTGCCATGGAGGTAATTTGCAGGGGCTGGGCGTTATCCCCGAACTTCAAAATGTCAAATCCAGACTTGCACCCTCTGATATTGTAAATAACATTAAGAATGGCAAGGGCGCTATGCCCGCCTTGCCAAATCTTACTGATGATGAAGTAAAAGCCCTCTCAGAATATTTAAGTGGAATTGAAACATTAGATCACAGGGCCGAAACTACAGACGATGTACCCTACGGCATGGTTGGTTTTGGAAGGTTTAAAGACAATCGGGGTTACGCGGTTATAAAACCCCCATGGGGTACCCTGAATGCTATTGATTTGAATACCGGGGAATATCTTTGGAAAATTCCGCTGGGTAATGAAGAAGAACTAAATGATCCTGAATATCCCGTTAGTGGTCTTGAAAATTACGGAGGTCCGGTAATTACTGCCGGCGGTGTGCTGTTTATAGCCGCAACAAAAGATGAAAAATTTAGGGCGTTCAATATGAAAACCGGGGAACTACTTTGGGAAACTGACCTAGATGCCGGGGGTTATGCAACCCCTGCTACGTATGAACTAGATGGAAAACAATATATAGTTATCGCCTGCGGCGGAGGGAAAATGGGCACGTCATCTAATGATGTTTATGTTGCTTTTGCTCTGGAATAAGGGAAATAAAATCCTCAAAAACCACTATGGATCGAAGAAAATTTATAAAGAATACGGTAGCTTATGGTGCTGTACTTTCCGTACCCTTTCCTTTTTCGAATAAACTTTTTGCGGCTAATCTTTCTTCCGATCTGACCGATCTCAGCGCTTCTGACCTATCGGTCGCAATAAGGACCAAACAGGCCAGTTGTGTGGAGGTGATGCAGGCATATCTGGAGCGCATCCATCGTTATAATCCTGTATATAATGCCATTGTAAGTATGGTTAGTGACGATGAGTTATTGAGTCAGGCACGACATGCAGACCAAGCCCTGGCCCGAAATGAATATTGGGGATGGATGCACGGCATGCCACATGCAGTAAAGGATTTGGCTCCAGTGGCGGGCTTGCCTTATACAGATGGATCACCCATGTTTGCAAAACGTATAGCCGAAGAAGATAGTACTTTAGTCGCAAAAATTCGCGGTCAGGGTGTGATCTTTATTGGTAAGACAAATACGCCAGAATTTGGATTGGGTTCTCAATGTTACAATCCTGTTTTCGGGACCACGGGAAGTGCCTGCAATCCTACTCTAACAGCGGGCGGAAGCAGTGGTGGTGCAGCCTGTGGCCTGGGAACTCACATGCTTCCCGTTGCTGATGGTGGCGATATGATGGGTTCCCTTAGAAATCCTGGAGCGTACAATAATGTGATAGGTTTCAGACCGAGTACAAATGTGGTGATGGATGAAGGGGATGCAAATAACAGGCTTCTTTGGACCTCCGGACCCATGGGTAGAAATACCCATGATGCCATTAGATTATTACAGACAATCGCCCTTAACCCAGTTTTTGATGTCTTAAATCCCTTAAGCCTTGATAAAATAAAGATTGGCTGGATGGGCAATCTCGATAATTATTTGGCTATGGAGCCGGGAATTATAGAATTATGTGAAGCCAGCCTGGCCGACGTAGCCAGTGCCGGCGCAAAGGTAGAGTCTATGCAGTCTAATTTTAATATATCTGATTTATGGCAAAGCTGGACCATCCTGCGCCATTATAGACGTTTAAATATGCTGAATTACTATGAAGATCCTGCCACCAGGGACCTGCTAAAGCCGGAGTTGATCTGGGAAATTGAACAGGGTCTTAGTTTTAATGAGAAAGATGCAGAGAGGGCAAATACGATCCGCACCCGTTGGTATACTGAATTGGACAGGATGTTTGGTGAATATGACTTCCTGGTTTTACCTACCGCACAAGTGTTCCCGTTTCCAAAAGAGATCCACTGGCCTAAACAAATAAATGGACGAGAGATGGATACTTATCATCGCTGGATGGAAGTAGTTATTTTGGGTAGTATGGGTGGTATCCCGGTGGTTAATGTCCCGGTGGGATTCGATGCACAAGGCAGGCCAATGGGTATGCAGGTCATGGGTAAATTTGGAGATGACAAAAAGGTATTGGCGTTTGCATTGGCTTATGAACAGATCACTGATCATTTAAGTAAGAGACCCAAATTGATTGCTGTTGATGATTAGAACTCTCAATTAATCAAACCACCACATACACTAAATTCACCAGATCAAACTATGGAATTCTTTAAAAAATTATTCTTTTAGCTAACATCTCAATAAACCTTCACTTGAATATTTAGGATTCATTATCTTCGGGAAACAAACTGCATTAATAAAAATACAAACCCGCAAGTTCTTAAATAAAATATAACGATATGAATTCAAATTTAGCTGTGCTAATCGACGGCGATAATATCCCGTCGGCTTATATAAAAGAGATGATGGAAGAAATAGCCAAATACGGCAACCCTACGATAAAAAGGATTTATGGTGACTGGACCAAACCTCGTTTGTCCAAATGGAAAAATCTACTCCTTGAGAATGCGATTACTCCCATACAGCAATATGGCTATACCACTGGAAAGAATGCTACAGATTCGGCGATGATTATTGATGCAATGGATATCCTGTACTCGGAAAAAGTTCATGGCTTCTGCCTGGTTTCCAGTGATAGTGATTTTACTCGTTTAGCAACCCGACTAAGAGAAGCCGGGATGCAAGTGATTGGAATTGGAGAAAAAAAGACACCAAATCCGTTTATTGTGGCATGTGACAAATTTATATATATTGAAATTCTGAAAAACCAATCTAAAGAGGCAGAATCTGAGAGTGAAAAAACTGAAACTAAAGATAGTGTCGATAAAATAACTTTTAAGGAAATCAAATTAATTGCCACAACAATTAACGACACTTCCGACGACGATGGGTGGGCTTTTTTGGGAGATGTAGGCAGTTTGTTGCAAAAGAAACAACCGAATTTTGATCCCAGAAACTACGGTTTTCAGAAATTGACCCCATTAATCAAATCCGTTGGCAAATTTGAGATAGAACAAAGAGAAAACCCAAAAAGTAAACATAAATTAATATTCGTCAAAAATAAAAAAAGGGTCTAAAGTTGCTTCGATGGGATGCTCCCATTATTAACCGAAAACATGAAAAATAAAATTTTACATCTTTTTTTAGCCCGGTCACCGCTAATCTTTAAATCCTCTCCTGAAAAATCTGGCCATTTTTACTTACCCGCTTTATTTTTAATATATCTTATGGTTACCGGACTATTACTAACGGTTTCCTGCCAGGAAAAAGAAGTTAAACCCGATCTTGCTATTGCCCACAATACTATTTTAGATTACCCTATTCAGCCCGTGCCCTTTACGTCGGTACATATCCAGGACGATTTCTGGACCCCTCGTTTAGAAACCAACCGACAAGTAACCCTGCCCTATAATTTTAAAAAGTGCGAGGAAACCGGAAGGCTAAGAAATTTTGCCATTGCCGGAGGGTTGGAAGAAGGTGAATTTGAAGGCATTTTTTTTAATGATTCCGATGTATTTAAAGTAATAGAAGGTGCCAGTTATTCGCTACAGGTACATGACGATCCCGAGCTCAAATCCTTTCTGGACAACTTAATTGCCAAGATCGCTGCGGCTCAGGAAGCCGATGGCTATTTATATACTAACCGCACTATAAATCCCGAAAATGCGGCCGACGGCGGTGGAACCAAAAGATGGACGAACCTCCAAACCTACCACGAATTATATAATGTGGGCCACCTGTATGAAGCCGCAGTGGCCCACTATCAGGCGACGGGAGAAAGAACCCTCCTGGACGTGGCCCTTAAAAATGCTGACCTCGTGGATAAGGTATTTGGACCCGGAAAAAACATGGGCGTTCCCGGACATCAGGAAATAGAACTTGGGTTAGTGAAACTCTACCGTGTAACAGGAGAAAAAAGATATCTGGACCTGGCCAAGTTTTTTATAGATGAGCGCGGCAATGCCCAAGGACATAATACTACGGAGGGGAAATATGCCGGAAAATATCAGCAGGATCATATGCCTCTTGTAGAACAGGAAGAGGCTGTTGGGCACGCCGTAAGGGCCGGGTACTTTTACTCTGCAGCTACTGATGTGGCCGCCCTGACCGGTGAAACCGCTTACGATGAAGCACTAGACAAAATTTGGAATAATATCGTACACCAAAAGATTTACATTACCGGGGGCATTGGTGCGGAACCCAGGTACGAAGGCTTTGGTCCTGACTATGAGCTTCCAAATGCGACGGCTTATACCGAAACCTGTGCAGCTATTGCATTAATGATATGGAATGAACGCATGTTCCTTAAAAGCGGTAACGTAAAATATATGGACGTTTTTGAGAGAACCCTTTATAATGGTTTTCTTGCCGGTGTTTCTTTTGAAGGCAATACTTTCTTTTATCCAAACCCTCTGGAAGCCGATGGGTTTACAAAATTTAACCAGGGGGTCTGTGGCAGATCACCTTGGTTTGATTGTTCTTGTTGTCCGGTAAACGTAGTCCGCATTTTACCTTCTCTGCCAGGCTATATCTACGCCACCAGGGGGAACGAAGTATATGTGAATCTGTATATGGGTAACAAGGCCGAGATTACCATTGAAAACCAATCCCTCCAAATAAGTCAGACCACAAACTACCCCTGGGATGGGCGAATTGATCTGGAAGTTTTAAATACCAATACTGTAGAAGCAGTTTTTAACTTAAGAGTTCCGGGATGGGCGAGGAATGAAGTCATGGATGGTGACCTTTATAGTTATAAAGACAACCATAAACCTGCAATATCCCTAATGGTAAACGGGGAAAGTGTGGAACCTTTGGTAGAAAATGGCTATATAACCCTGGAAAAACATAACTGGCGACAATACGATAAGATAACTATTGCCTTTGAAATGCCTGTTCGTAAAGTGGTAAGCAATGATCTTGTAATAGGCAATAAAGGTAAGATTGCCTTAGAACGGGGACCGTTGGTCTTTTGCGCAGAAGAAGTGGATAATCCCAAAGGTGTCCTGAACATTGGTGTGCCGGACTACGAAGAATTTGCCTATTCTTTTGAGGTAGGCTTACTTGGAGGACTTGGTAAAATGGAAAGCCCAACCCTTACCGCCATCCCTTATTACGCCTGGGCGCATCGGGGAAATGGTGAAATGGCAGTCTGGATAAATCAAATCCCTGCTCAATGAAAAGAACATCCTTTTTCCTACTACTAGTTTTCCTAATTATTTTACAAAGCTGTGAATCGCCAAAGCAAGCACGCAAAAAGGAGCTTCCCCCAAATATTATCCTGATACTGGCAGATGATATGGGGTATTCAGATATTGGCTGCTACGGAGGTGAAATTAATACCCCGGTACTTGACCAACTAGCGGCAAATGGCTTACGGTTTACCCAATTTTATAACGGGGCTCGTTGTTGTCCTAGCCGTGCCTCTTTACTCACAGGATTGTATCCTCAACAGGCGGGCATTGGACATATGGAGTACGACAGGGGCACACCTGCATTCAGGGGGGATTTAAGTAGTAATGCTGTAACCATCGCGGAGGCCCTAAAAGGAGCTGGCTATTCCACTTATATGTCCGGCAAATGGCACATAACACCTTATGTGATTGAAAATCCAGATAAAAGTAATTGGCCAAAGCAAAGGGGTTTTGATAAGTTCTATGGGATGATTTCAGGAGCAGGTAGTCATTATGACCCCCGTTCTTTGGCAGAAGACAATGAATATGTGCCACCAACAGAGGATTTTTACACTACCACAGCATTTACAGATTACGCCGTAAAATGTATTAATGAAAACAATGGGGAGAATCCTTTCTTTCTTTATTTATCTTATCCCGCAGCGCATTGGCCCATGCAGGCACCGACTGAAGCCATTGCCAAATATAAGGGGCAGTATGATAAGGGGTGGGATGAAATTCGAAAGGCCCGTTTTGAACGGATGAAAAAAATGGGATTGGTCAATTCAGATTGGGAACTAACTCCGCGGGATTCTTTTGTGCAACCCTGGTCTGAGGCTGTTCCAGACAAAGAATGGGAACTTGCCAATATGGAGACCTATGCCGCCATGACAACACTAATGGATGCGGGTATTGGACAAATCGTGGATGCCCTAAAGTCCAAAGGTCAATTGGAGAATACCATAATTTTTTATTTGCAGGACAATGGCGCCTGCGCCGAAGAGCTGGATTGGATAAAAAATCACCCGAATAGTAAAGATGTTGTGGCTCTGGCTCCGGATGAAGTACAAACTGAAATGATCCCTTTTTCCAGCCGGGACGGTAAGCCTGTAAAATTAATGAAAGAGGGATGGCCGGGTCCACCAGATGGATATACCGCCTATGGCCTAAACTGGGCAAATGCCAGTAACACTCCGTTTAGGGAGTACAAACATTGGGTGCATGAAGGAGGGATTGCTACTCCTTTAATTGTTCATTGGCCGACAAAAATTAAAAAAGGAGGGGAATTCAGAAAAAACCCAACCCATTTAATAGACATCATGGCTACTTGTATTGATCTGGGGGGCAAGGCATATCCTGCTAACTACAATGGAAATACAATTCTGCCTATGGAGGGTAAAAGTTTGGTGCCTCTTATGGAGGGCAGAGACCTGGAGCGGGAGGCCATTTTTTGGGAGCACGAAGGTAACCGGGCGGTTCGGATGGGCAAGTGGAAATTAATTTCAAAAGCCAGTAAAAATAACTCTTATATCTGGGATAAAACAGATGAGTTGGAATTAGCAAATTGGGAACTGTTTGATATGGAAAAAGACCGGACAGAAATGCGTGATATAGCAGCTATCAACCCAGAATTAGTGAAGAAAATGGCAGAAATGTGGCTAGAATGGGGAAAGCGGACGGCAATTGTGCCCAGGCCTAAGAAAAAATAATTCCGGTACTATATACAATAGCAAGTAACCAATGAATAAGGACTAACCTCTTCTCAACAAAAAAGCAATTTTGCGAATGCCGTTGGTAGTATCGTATTCCCTTTGCTTTCTAAAATGAAAACCATAATACAAATCTTTGGCCGGCTCATTAGCCAGGCCGGTTTCTACGGTAAATGTTTTGGTATGGTAATTGTCCAGTACAAATTGCACCAGAGCACTGCCTATACCATTCCTGAAAAATTTGGGGTGTACAACCAGGCTTTGAATATGGGTATTGTTTTCTTCTGCTTTTACCTCCACCACCCCTGTTAAGATTTTTTCTTTATAAAAGCCGTAAAACGCATTTTTACTATCTAAAAATTCCTTTACAGTTCTTTTAAGGGGCGGAAAATCTGTAGCATTTAAGAGTTTAGCTTCTATGGCATAGGAGGCCTGAAAAACGGAGTGGATGGTCTCAGCTATTTTTTGGTCTTTAGAATTTAGTTTTTGGATCATTTAACTCTCAAAGGTTTACGGAGATTTATTAAACTGCAATGTAACAATTGTATCCGTTTTCACTAAACCTGTTTTTTGGGAGTTATCAACAGTCTTTTGGTGGCCGTCTTCATATCGGCATACCTGGGATCCTGGATTACCTCTTGTTTTTGCATCTTTATGGTCACTATACTCAAAAAACCAAACTCACTTACCACCCTGCCATAAAACCGGTAAATGCCCCTGCCCCTAAAATAGTATTTGGCGGCCACAGGGGGGAAAAGCACCGTATCAAACACCTCCCCATGCTGGTCTACACAGGTGGCAAAATGCATGCGCTTGCCGTTATGCGTATTTGTGTTCTTAACAGTAACCAGATAGCCATAGATATCAATATTTTTGCTTAAATATCGCTCCAAATCCCTGCTGCCATTTGTATTTTTAGGGGGCTCCTTTAATAAATAAAAAGGAGAACAAAGGCAAAACCCCAGTAGCTCTAATTGGGTAAAGGCCATCTCCAGGTCTGTGGTATGAAGGCGTGGGATTTTAAATTTTTGGTGGGTAGGCGGGAACAATTTCGGGTGGTCTACTATAGTGCCTTTGGAAAGAAACAAATGCGCTTCCCACAACAATTTGTGCTTGTTAATTTTTGTAAACCGGAACGCATTTATTCGAATAAGGATACTCAGCTGCTCTATGGAAATAGGCACCCGGTCTAAAAACCCTTCCAAAGAAGTAAAGACCCCATGCAGCTGCCGCTCTTTTAAAATACGTTCCATTACCCTGCTCTCCAGCTCTTTTAGATACATATAACCCAAATAAATATCTGTCCCATAAATGCAGTTTACTGCAAAACTCTTGTTTATACAGGGTGCATGTATGCTTGCTCCCATCATCCGGGCCTCGTGCACATAAAACTCGGAACGGTAAAAACCACCCCCGTTGTTAAGCACTGCCACCAGATATTCCAGAGGGTAATAGGCCCTTAAAAACAGGGTCTGGTAACTCTCCACGGCATAGGAAGCAGAGTGCCCCTTGGCAAAAGCATAACCGGCAAAACTGGCTACCTGGTGCCAGATTTCCGAAATCAGCCCTTCTTCATAACCTTTTTTACGGCAGTTGTCCATAAACTTGTCCTGCACCTTCTGGAACTCTTCCCGGGAACGAAATTTTCCACTCATGCCCCTTCGCAGCACATCGGCCTCCCCAAGGGTAAGTCCGGCAAAATAGTGGGCCACTTTTATGACGTCTTCCTGGTAGACCATAATGCCATAAGTCTCAGGCATAATATTTAGCATTACCGGGTGACCCTTCTCCTCTGCCCTGCCCTCTTCTCGATGCCGCAGGATGTATTCGCGCATCATCCCACTCTTGGCCACCCCGGGGCGTATAATGGAACTTGCCGCTACCAAACCCAAATAATTATCTACCTCCAGCTTTTTTAGCAGCATCCGCATGGCGGGTGATTCTACATAAAAACACCCCATACACTGGGCGGTTTTTATGAGCTGGTTAATACGGGGGTCTTCCTTAAATCTTTTGATGTTATGGATGTCTATTTCGTGAAACTTTTCAGGCTTATTAAGCTGCAGGATCTGCAGGGTTTCCTTGATCTTTGCCAGGCCACGCTGGCCCAAAATATCAAATTTATAGAGGCCTACATCTTCGGCAATGACCATATCAAACATAGCGGTGGCAAAGCCCTTTGGCGGCAAGTGCGTAGCTGAAAAATAGTGGATGGGCCTTTGGGTAATTAAGATCCCCCCTGCATGGATGCTCAGGTAATTGGGAAAGCCTTTTATTAACTGTCCGTATTTTAATACCAGCAGGGATACCTCATCTAATTGGGATAGCTGGTAGTGTCCATCGCTTAGAACATCAATCTCCGCCTTTGGCAGGCCAAAGACTTTTCCAAGTTCGCGTACAATGCCCTTATGTTTAAAGGTGACATAGGTGCCTAAAAGGGTGACATGCGCAAAGCGGTCAAAAATATATTGGGTAATCTCTTCCCGGTCTCTCCACGAAAAATCGATGTCAAAATCGGGCGGATTGGCCCGGTAGAGATTAATAAAGCGCTCAAAATACAGGTCGAGTTCTATGGGGTCTACATCGGTAATACGAAGCAAATAGGCCACAATGCTGTTGGCGCCACTGCCCCGCCCTACATAGAAAAACCCTTTTTCCCGGGCCTTGGAAACAATGTCCCAGTTGATTAAAAAATAGGAGACAAAGTTCTTTTCTTTAATCAGTGCCAACTCTTTTTGGAGTCGCTTCCGGATAGGTTGGTCCACCACGGGATAGCGGTAAGGGAGGCCATCCTGGCATAATTGCTCCAACAGTTTTTCGTCCTCATCCCTGCTGCCCAGGTAGGTCTGCAGATTCTGGGGAGTGCGGTTTTTGGAAAAATCAAAATGGATGCTGCAGGAATTCATCAGCCATTCTGTGTTTTCAAGAATAAAGGGGAATTCTGCAAAGGCCGCGGCCAGGTTTTGAATGGGAAACATTTTTTCCTCTTCGCTGGCCTCTTCTTCCTTGGAGAGCTTGCTTAACAGCACGTTCTTATCTATGGCCCGCAGCAATCGGTGCGCATTAAAGTCGCGCTTATTCCTGAGGGTAACGGGTTGCAGCACTAGCAGTTTGTCTTTTTTTTCAACTAAACTGGAGAAGGGCAGCCTTCTTAGGTCCTTTATGGAAATTCCTATAAACTCCTGTTCCCTGAAATCGCTCTGGTCATTGAGGAGCACCTTTTCAAAGGGGTAGATTATGTAGGCGTGTTTAAACTTCGGGGCTCTTTGGGGGATTTCTTTTTCCTCGTGGAGGTGGGCAGATAGGAAGGCGTTTAGTTCCTGGTAGCCTTCATTGTTTTTGGCAATGCCCACAAAGCATTGATCTGCCCCGTTTCTGAAATCGATCCCTAAAATGGGCTTTATGTTGTATTCCGGAGCTTTACGGACAAAGTTCAGGCCTGCGGAGGTATTGTTGATGTCTGTAAGTACCAGTTGGGTCACCTGGTTTTCCCGGGCGAGTTCTAAGAGGGCTACTTCGGAAAAAGTCCCGTATCGGAGGCTGTAGTAGCTGTGGCAGTTGAGGTACATAGGTGTTGGTATTCGATTTGTTGTGTTGTTTTAGTTCTTCATTTTCTTTGCCTTCTCTTCATTTCTTTTGTTCGCCCAAAAGAAACGAAGCAAAGAAAAGGGCGCCTTATCCAAGGAATTTTTTCAATTCGCAAATTGAAAAACCGTGCCTGAAACTCCGGGTCGCTTCCTTCCTCAGCTCCTGATTTCAGAGCTTTCATGCACTATTCTGCGGATAAGGTTTTTTAATCCTATTTTTAGTTTCATCTTTATCCACCGTAGCTTGCAAGAGCAAAGGCGGAGTTTATTGCTTTCTATGCGCCAGCACTATAGGCGGTTGGCCATTAAAGGGGTTGTGCATTCTGCCAATAGTTTTAGCACCAAGGCCGGAGGCTCTTAGCACGCTTTTATCGCCAAAGCGCTCCCGGATGTTATCCATTGCGGCATAGAGGTTCAGGGCTTCTTCGGTATCTTCAAACAGGTTAATCTGGTAATTTCCCGGCACCAGGTAACTAAAGCGAATGCCTATAAGTCTCACCAGCAAACGCCTGTTATACAGGACTCTGAACAGCTCAAGAATTTTGGGGATAAGAATATGGTCTGCACTGGTGTAAGGGATACGGACTTGTTTGGAATAGGTATTAAAATCTGAATACCTGATCTTGACGGCAATGCAGGCGGTAAGCTTTTCCCCCCTGCGGAGCTGGTAGGCCAGGTTCTCTGTCATGGCTATAAGGATGCCTTTTAGTTTACTAACATCTATGGTATCGCGGTCAAAGGTGCGTTCTGTAGAAATGGACTTACGGTCGCAAAAAGGGATTACGGGGGAGTTGTCTACCCCATTGGCCCGTTTCCAAATGACAGCGCCGTTAGCCCCCAATACGCGTCGCATAAGGTCCATAGGCATTTCCTGTACGGTTTTTACTTTTCTGAGTCCCAGGTTTCTGAGCGTCTGGTAGGTTTTGTCGCCCACCATAGGGATCTTTTTGATAGAGAGCGGGGCCAGAAAGGGTTTTTCATAGCCAAAATCTACTTTCAGCTGGTTGTTGGGTTTGGCCTCGTTAGTAGCTACTTTAGAGACTACTTTGTTTACAGACAGCCCGAAGGAAATGGGGAGCCCGGTTTCTTTAATGATCATTTTCCGCAATTCGGAGGCGTAGTGGTAGCAGCCAAAAAAGCGGTCCATCCCGGAGAGGTCCGCATAGAATTCGTCTATACTCGATTTCTCAAAAACGGGTACCTGTTCTTTGATGATTTCGGTGACCAGATCGGAGTGCTTGCTGTAGGTCCCTGCGTTACCGCGGATGACAACGGCTTCAGGGCAAAGTTCCCGTGCCATTTTCATGGGCATCCCGGAGTGTATGCCAAACCCGCGGGTCTCGTAGCTGCAGGCAGCCACTACTCCCCTGTCGCTGGTGCCACCTACCAGCAGGGGTTTGTTTTGCAACTCGGAATTAATGAGCCGCTCTACGGATACAAAAAAGGTATCCAGATCCAGATGAAGAATGGTCTTTTGCATAACTGTCTAAAAGGACAGCTAAGTTATGGATTATTTCCTATTTTATGGATTTTTTCCATATTTATTTTAACTATTTTAGCGGGTTTTCTGCATGCGCTAGTCAAATGCAAAGCCTGTAGTCACCCTAAAGATAAATGCATAGAGAGCAATCAAGAACATTGCAAAGCAAAACCATGCAAAAAGTTTAAAATAGTTTCGTACAATAAGGGTTCCTAAATTCCTGAATCCGTCCAAATAAATTTCCTTAAGTAAGTCTATAGTTTTCATAACACTAATTTTATAATTCACTTATAAGACTTCAAAAGCCGTTCTAAGTTTAGTTTTTTATCATTCTTTTAGTCAAGGCAACAGAATTCCCTGATAAAATGCACAATTTCCATAGTGCAGCCTTTAAAGAGTGATTTTTAAGGGAAGTGAGGGGAGTAGCAACAAAAAATCCCTGTAAGTTTTGCACTTACAGGGACTAATTAATATTTAGGTTGGTTATTTAATGCATTTTTGGATTTTTATTTAATCTACCCCTGGCTCATATGAGCAGAGGCGGGGTCTTATCTACCAAAGCCCGTAAGGGCGAAGGAGGGACTATTGAACTCCTGCAGCTGTCATTATCATAAACATCATCACAGAAATAAACAAACATCCTGCAGCAACAAAAAAGTCGATTAAACTATATCCTTTATGTCTTCGAGCCATAGTATTATATTTAAGTTAGTAATTAATCAAATGCGAATCCTGTATACACCCTGAAAATAAAGGCATAGAGGACCGTAAAAAACATTATAAAACTGAACCAGGCAAAGGCCTTAAAATACTTCTGTACAATAAAATTCCCCAAATTCCTGAAACCCTCTAAATAAATTTCTTTAATAAGTAAAGCTGTTTTCATATCCCAAATAGTATAAATTAATATGATATCAATTTCTATATTCTATATAGTCTTATTTCAAATTATCGACTAAAAACACTTTAAATTGATATAATGCGTATTTGATTCAGAAGAACAGAATTAGCCGCAGTTTATAGTGAAAGGGGATTTTACTTCCATTAGTTAAACAAACCGTACATACCGACCAACGGTTCATGATATTTGCTCAAATTGGAAATACTGCTTTAAACGACTATAAAAAATCTCCCTGGAATTGACTAATGAATATTGTCCGGATTAATCTTGTTGCAGTTGATAAGGAATAAATTGGGAATGGAGTTTAGAAGGAATATATTAGAAGAATGACCTTTAAAATTATAAAACAGAAACAGGCCAAGAGTACTGCCGGATATCTTGCCAATAACCTGCCTGGATTACTAAAATTTCGAATCAGATATCTCCATAGATACAAAAAAGACTTCACAATTAATCTTTTTTTGACCTTACTTAACCTATTAGAGCACAGCATTATTAAAAGACTGTATTCAGATCAATTAATATGTGCGGGACGTTCTAAAAAGACTAATCAAAAGCAAAGCCGGTTGATATCCTGTAAATAAATGCATAAAGTACTATAAAGAACATGATAAAACTGAACCATGCGAAGACTTTAAAATACTTTTTGACAACTATATTGCCAAAATTTCTAAAACCTTCCTTATATATTTCCTTAATGAGTAGAATTATTTTCATAAACTAAGATTTTTGGTTATTAATTAGACGGGAAAGCTTGTACCTGGTTTACTAATATTTATGACTTTTAGCCATAAGCATAATTAAGCAGGCTGAAATACACGAAAATGATCTCCTTGCCTGAAGGTGCTTCGGGTCTAAAATTTTGTACATGGGATTAGGGGTGCACTTTATCGATAAACAGCGCCTGAATTAAAGCCTTACAAGTTCCTTTAGCAAGTGGTTAAATTTTAAACTAAAAAAACCCGACGGGATTTCCCGTCGGGTTTATACATTTTACGCAAACTATTGATTTGGAATAAATATTAATGAATACTATTTAATATTTATCGGGTATTAACGATTATTATGTGCCAATAATCAATTAAAAACTGATGCTTCCCAAACGGTTCTTGTTAGAAATCAGCGTCGTTATCTCCTTCTCCTATAGGCTCTTTCCCGGTTCTGATATAACCCATATTCAAGTTTATAGAATAACTAAAATAAATTGGTTTCTCATTTCTCAAAATGTCTATAATATTCGGATACATTGACATAGGGTAGCGCAAGTACACTAATTTATTTCTTTTATCGTAACTATTTTCAGGAACACTTTTATTATCAGGATAGAAGTTTATCTGAACAACAAAATCATCATGATTATAACATTTTACAAGGGCACGCGGGTAAACACGGCTTTTGTCAGTTCCTCCGGCTTGAAAGTGAACCCAATAATGGTCTATTTCGCTATCTATTAACTTCATTGTATCTAGGTTTAATTGATTAATAAGGTAACAAGTTAAAGATTATTTCACAAGATAGAAATAGAAATAGAAAAAAAGGATAACTTTTTGACTTAGGACCGCAATATTTTTCATCCTGATGACTAAAAGGAGCAATAATTTACAATTGGTTTAAAGTATTTAAGTGAGTTCATGGTCATTCAAATTAATGTGTTGCGGTGAAATGGCATATAGAAAAAATGAGATAGCAGGTTCAGGTCCCAACCATTTTAACGCCACCTCAAAATAAAAAAGCTCCACAAATTGTGAAGCTTTTTAAAAATATGGCACCGAAGAACGGCGAATGTGTACCTCGGGTGGGATTGTATTACTCTGTAATTCTTCCCTTCTAGGTCGTTTTGAAAACCACAATAGGAAACACAAAGCATCACTTCAAAAAAAAAAGCGAGCTTCATTTTTGAAACTCGCTTGAATTTCCACCTAATCGTGGTTTATCCGTACCTCGGGTGGGAATCGAACCCACACGTCCGAAGACACTGGATTTTGAATCCAGCGCGTCTACCAGTTCCGCCACCGAGGCAAAGGGATTGCAAATCTAAAAAATAATTTCGTTTGCAAAACTAAAATAACCCACATTTATCCTTTAGCAACCCAAATAAATTTTTAAATTTGCACCTCCTTAAGAATCAGGGGTATTAAGAAACTAGAAAACAAGAGATTAACAATGGCTTATCAAGTACCAGATCCGAAGATTTTTGCCTGTACCCAGAGTATGGAATTAGGTAAAAAAATTGCCAAGTCTTATGGCACGGATTTAGGTAAAGTTTTGTTTTCTCATTTTAGCGACGGGGAGTTTCAACCTTCATATGAAGAATCCATTCGCGGGACAAGAATTTTTGTTATAGGTTCTACCAATCCAAGTTCTGAAAATCTTATGGAAATGCTACTGATGTTAGATGCTGCAAAGCGGGCATCAGCGAGGCATATTACCGCAGTAATTCCTTATTATGGTTGGGCCAGGCAAGACAGAAAAGATAAACCAAGAGTTCCTATCGCGGCAAAATTAATCGCAAAGATGTTAGAAGTTGCCGGGGCAACACGGATAGTTACTATGGACCTGCATGCAGATCAGATACAGGGATTCTTTGAAAAACCGGTAGACCATTTGTTTGCGTCAACATTATTCCTTCCTTATCTGAAAGGCCTTAATTTAGACAACCTCACCATTGCCTCTCCCGATATGGGTGGCTCAAAAAGGGCCTATGCCTATTCCAAAGCACTCAAATCCGATGTGGTGATCTGTTATAAACAAAGATCAAAGGCCAACGTAATATCGCATATGGAACTTATTGGCGATGTAAAGGATAAAAATGTAGTACTGGTAGATGATATGGTGGATACCGCCGGGACATTAACCAAAGCTGCCGATCTTATGATGGAACGGGGAGCCAAAAGTGTAAGGGCTATAACCACCCACGCTTTATTATCAGGTAATGCCTATGAAAAAATAGAAAAGTCGCAATTGTTAGAATTGATCGTTACAGATTCTATCCCTATCAAAATAGAAAGTGGAAAAATAAGAGTTTTGAGTTGTGCCGAGCTGTTTGCAGACGTTATGCACAGAGTTCATCACAACACCTCAATTTCTTCCAAATTTTTAATGTAAATATTAATTAAACTTAGATAATGAAATCAATTACAATCAAAGGATCAGAAAGAGAAAGCGTGGGCAAAAAGGCAACGAAGGCCCTACGTAATGCTGGAAAGGTTCCTTGCGTGGTATACGGAGGGGAAAAACCATTACACTTTTCAGCGGATGAATTAGCATTCAAAAAATTAGTATACACTCCAAACGCCCACACTGTAAAGGTTGATTTGGATCAAGGTGACAAAGTAAAAGCAGTAATGCAGGATATACAGTTTCATCCTGTAACAGATAGAATTCTACACGTAGATTTTTACCAACTATTTGACGACAAAGAGGTTACAATGGAAATTCCTGTTCGTTTACAGGGTAGTTCCCCGGGAGTAAAAAATGGGGGGCGCCTGTTATTCAGAAATAGAACACTGACTATTAAAGCCTTGCCGGATAACCTTCCCGATTTCTTTGACATAGATATTTCCAATTTAAAAATTGGAGATAACATCCTGGTAGAATCCTTGCTAAATGATGAATTTTCAATTCTACAACCAGAATCTACCGTGGTCGTCCAGGTTAAAACTGCCCGTGCGGTCATAGAAGAAGAAGTTGAAGATGAAGAAGGAGTAGAAGGAGAAGAAGGTGCAGAAGGTGCAGAAGGTGTAGAAGGTGCAACAGAAACTGCTGCAGAAGGTGGAGAAACCCCAGCTAAAGATGCCGAATAAATAAGTTAAAAATATTCATGCTAAGCATCCCGTCCGTATATATCAGGATTCGGGATGCTTTTGTATTTTTACCCTTAACCAATTGAGGGTATGAAAAGATTTTTTAAATTTCTTTTTGGGAAGGATAAACGACTATTAGAAGAAACAGATTCCATGAAAAAGTACCTGCTAATTGGCTTGGGAAACATTGGTGATGAATATGCCGACACCAGGCATAATGTTGGTTTCCAGGTGCTTAACAAGCTATCTGAAAAACAAAAATTCTCCTTTGAGACTAGGAAATTAGGAGATTTGGGTTCCTTTAAAATAAAAGGCAGAAGTATTTTATGTTTAAAACCATCTACCTATATGAACCTATGTGGTAAATCTGTAAAATACTGGATGGAAAAAGAAAAAATTCCAATAGAAAATATCCTTGTCATCACCGATGACATAAACCTCCCCTTTGGGACACTGAGGCTAAAAATTAAGGGAAGTGATGGCGGCCACAACGGTCTTAAGGATATTCAAAATAGCTTACAAACTGTGAATTATAACCGATTGCGAATTGGAGTTGGTTCTGAATTTAATAAGGGAAGACAAGTAGACTATGTCCTTGGAAAATGGAATGATGAAGAAAAACGTGCACTTCCTGAACGGCTGGAGAGAGCCAATGAACTTATCTCATCTTTTGTCCTTGCCGGAGTAAAGATAACCATGAATGAGTACAATAATACCTAGTCTACCCTATCACACCGAACGGTACTATTAACATTATTGTTTATAACCTATAACGCCCGAAAAGTATAAATACCTGAATCTGAACTGTTTCCCTCGGCATCTTTGGTGATCACCTTCCAATAATATGCCGTATTAGCAATAGTATTTATTTTAATACTGGATACAGAAGATGCGGGCGAAGCTGCCAAAACCTGTGGAGGAGACGCAGTAGCAACGAATATCTCATAACCCACTATATCATCATCAACATCTGAGCCGGACCATTCCAAAACGATTTCTCCGTTGATATCCCGAACCACAGAAGCCCCGGATAAAGGTGCTATTATTTGTGCAGGAAAGGGAGCATGGGTAATTTGGGAACCCGCATTGAAAAACTGCCAGGTTGCACTTGATGCCGTTTCCTGCACCTCTGTATTCCTGGTAATAACTAACCATGAATAAGGAGTTCCTTTTTCTATGGTGAGTTCTGCACTGGTGGATTGAGTACCAACCGTTTGGGTAATATCAGTTAAAAGATTCGTTACCCTTAATTCATAGGTATTTGTGTTGTTCGCGGTTTGCCACATGAACTCTACCCTGCTTGTGGTGGGAGTTATGCTTACTCCTGTGGTACAAAGGGAGTTTTGTAAAGGGAAAACTAAAACTGCCGCTGAAGGTGGCTTGGGTGAGTCCTTTTTACAGGCTGTAAAAAGCAGGCTTATGAAAATTACTAAAACAACTCTCATCGCTTCAATACTTTATAGGTTCCTTTTATAGCTCCTCCTCTTATATTTACATAATACAGCCCTGAAGGTATTCCAGCAAAATTAAGTGAAAATGTATCCTCATTACCATCATACTTTTGACTGATGATAAGTCGGCCATCAGATGCAAAAACAGCAATGTCCACCGGATCTGTAGTTGGTCCTAAGAATATATTCAAAGACTGAACTACCGGATTCGGATATATAAATGGAACAGCTGGAATAAAGACAGTATCGTCATATGCACCCTGACAGGGCAGATTTGTAGAAACTTTTAGGGTATTTAGACCCTGTTTCAGATCCAGAATAATTTCTGAACCTTCCGTCTGGGTAAGGTTCCCATTTAATTCAATATTATACAGTTGGGCACCAGATAATGTCAAAACTGCCTGTAGCCCATCTAAAGAGACCACAGAACTTACACCTAAAGGTTCGGGTTCATTTATTACTACGTCAAAACAGATTTCTTCAAAAGTATTTACTCCGTCCGTTCCACTTATGCAAACCGAGTAAGTGCCCGAAGCTAAATTTTCCAATTTATAATCCTTGGTAAAGTCCTCGGTAATATTCAAGCTGTTGCCCAATACATTTACTGTGTAATCCATAGACATGACAGCAGTTATTTCAAATGATCCGTTATCACTGGTAATACAGGATTCACTTTCTATTGCCAGATTAAAATTATCCGCAGCAAAACGAAAAACGGGGCAGCCGTCTGTATTCACCTCAGTTCCCGGAGGTGTTCCCAGGCAAAGGTCATCTCCATCGTCAAAAACACCATCGTCATCATCGTCGGGTCTCAGCTCACCTTCACCACAAATTTCCAGGAAAAAGTTAGTAATGCTGCCCCCATCTGCCGGGGCAGTATCAGAAATTGTTAGTATCCATTCGCCAAAAGAAGATTCGCCATTAAAGGAGGCCAATGAGCCCAAGGGGCTTACTGTACCGCTAATTGCAGCCGCTCCGCCACCACAGATAAAAGGATCTCCGTCATCGTCAAAAACAGCATCAATATTTTCCAATTCCCCACAAGAGTTGGAAGTTAAAATAACCTCCGTCCCCTGGGGTGATGTAATACTAATTATAAGATCTGCCAGAAAGCTATGCTCTAATTCCAAACCTACATTTACATCCGTTACCGGCAAATCATTTAAGAATGTAATTTTAGAAATTACTGTTGGTGTACCTATAGAGGTTATTTCCACAGGTAGGTCTTTAGCTGTTTCAATGTCGCAACTGATTGTTATAGTAGTAAAGTTGAATGGTTGGCCAAAAGTTCCTTCCCCACAAGAGTTTTTCGGTTTTATTCTCCAATAATAAGTGGTTTCTTCCTGTAGATTTTCCGGTAAATAAGTGTTAAAAATAACATCACTGGCAGATTCAATAACTGAAGTGAACAGCAAATCTGTGGCAATTTCTATATCGTATGAGGTGTACAGCGCATTCAATTCCCAGGTAAGGAGTTGTTGCAGTCCTACCCCTGTTGCCATATCAATGGGAGTCTGTAAAACCACATCTGAGAAGTTAGCATCGCTAACATTAATATTTAATGTCACATCTTTAGTGATACTCAAAGAAGTGGCTGTGACGGTCACAGGATAATTCCCGGGAAGAACAAGATCAGTATTTGAAAAAATAATGGAAACCGGAGTATTGTTTGTTGTGGCAGTTGGCGGTGTAAAAACTGCCGTAAGGCCGGCAGGCATATCCTGAACACTAAAGGTAACCTCCTCATTAAATCCTAAATAGGTTTCATATATAAAAGGCACCACAAGGTCATTGGGTTCACAAACTTCATAATTGAGGTCGGCAAAATTTAAGATAACTTCAGAATCCTCAATGGCAAAATCAGTTGAGTTCATACTGAAAAAAATATTGTTTGTGCCCTTAACAATGATACGTGCAGTGGTAGTACTATTGCCAGGAATAATAACCTCATGGCTGCCATCGTTTGGAACTGCGGTTGCCAGTTGTATTGGAAAACTCAGGCCTCCGTCTGTAGAAAGAAATATATCAACCTCTTGTGTATTTATTGGTGTTTTGTTAGTATTGGCGACATCCCAGCTGATGGTCTGCACAGATCCGGCGGTATAGGTCTCTGCTATGCTTTGAGAGTTTACAACAAATGGTCCAGCGCTATTTAAAACATTAAGCCTTACCAGCTCTGAAGCTACCTGACCGCCTCCTGCTGCATTATCTCTAACTGTTAAGGCGAAGTTCATTTCACGTTCCACATTGGAAACCGTTTCCCAGGCCGAACTTATTGGCGGATTGGTTTGCGTAAGATTCCCCTGGTTAACCTCTGATAATTTTGGAAAATATCTGTCCGGATCTGTAGTGGGCTTAAGCGATCTGAAATTTGCTCCACTTGGATTGTCGGGCCCAAAGTTTTCTGTAGTGACCACGCCGTCATCTATCTGTTCCCATACATAAGTAAGTATGTCTGTAGTATCCGGATCTATGGCGTTTCCTGCCAATACAAATGGTGTTCCCTTGGGAATAATATAATCAGCTATTGGATTAATAACCGGAGGATTGTTTGTTAAAGGCGTAAGTTCTCCACAACTCGTAGTCTGAAGATATTCTATAATTTGAAATATGCTGTTATAATGGAAATAATCATCTCCGTTTGGGGCTACGTTTTCTCCGGGTATTATTCCCGCGTATCCCATAATTGTGGTTCCGGTGCCCGGTTCTGTCTGTACCAGAGTGCCTTCAGATTCAAAAGACCAGGTATGATTTGCACCAAATTGATGCCCCAATTCATGTGATACAAAATCGAGATCATAGATATCACCCTGCGGATTTAAGGCGGCGGCGTATCCACTTCCTTTTTGGTTATCTATACAAACAGACCCTATAAAGCCCGCATTACCTCCATCTGTATCTTCATGAAATAAATGACCCACATCATAATTTGCCTCGCCAATTGTTGTGGTGAGTGTATTTTGAACTTCTGTGTTTAAATTTCCCCCATAGGGGTCCGTATCAGGGTCTGTAAAAATCACCAAATCTGTATTGGCAATCAATTCTAAAGTAACGCCCAAATCAGTCTCAAAAACCTGGTTTACCCTTGTAAGTGTAGCATTTATTGCCGCAAGGGCGTCGGCCACCGTACCTCCATGAAATTCGGTATATTCTCCTGTAGCAGAAATTGCTATTCTGTACTTTCTTAGGGTTTGATCATCTACCAGTTTTGAAACAGACCCGTTGAGGCTTTTTTCAATCACTGATTGGGTAAAACAAATAAAGTTGCTGTTCAGCTTCGAATGTAAACTTCTGTTGTAAACTACATAAGCACTGCCTCCATCTGAGACTTTCTCCATAAAAGTCGTCTTTTCGCTTCCAGCATGAACAATCATACTTTGTACTCCATTGTGTGAAATACTAAATCGAATACGGTCTTTACTTCCATCCAAACTATAGCCTGAATAGGACTTTATACCAGGATATTTTTTTGCCAATTCCGGCGACAAAACAGAATTTTCTGAAACTCTGAACGCCCTTTGTTTCCCTTTGACATCTGGAAAATAAATTATTCCAGAAACTTTCTTAAGGGAAGATATAGATAAAAGTTCCTCAGATAATGATGCCTGGTCTAAATCAAAAACCTTTACTTTAGTTGCGTCCGGATTGGTTAGTGAAGGTGAAGCAAACTTACTGGGAGAAATCTCCTGACCCCAATATTTGGATTGTGCAGATCCGTAAAAGGAGAGAAATATTATGGAAATTGATAAAACAAGACGTAGTTTTGTTAACATCAAGGGGTTTTTAAACTTTTAAAAGTAAGCCTTTTTATTATTTTATTTGTGTGGTCACAGTTCAAAGCATTTCCAATTACGATAAAAAGCACCCTACTGCTATAACCATTGGCACTTTTGACGGTGTTCACATAGGTCACAGAAAAATACTTGAACGTCTCATAAATGATGCCAAAAAAACTAATTTGCGATCTACGGTACTTACTTTTTTCCCGCATCCCAGAATGGTTTTACAAAAAGATACAGAAATAAAGCTTCTGAATACCATCCAGGAAAAAATCAAAATTTTAGAATTTATTGGCCTGGATTACTTAATTATTCATCCCTTCACTCTTGAATTCTCACGTCTTTCTTCCACTGAATTCGTTAGGGACATCCTGGTGAATGAATTAAAGACCAAAAAAATTATTATTGGTTATGACCACCGCTTTGGCCGTAACAGAAATGCAAACATACAAGATCTTTCGGCCTTTGGGAATACTCTAAATTTTGAAGTTGAAGAAATTCCGGCACAGGAAATAGATGATGTTTCTGTAAGTTCAACAAAAATCAGAAATGCGCTTATAGAAGGAGATATAAAGACTGCCAATGAATACCTGGGGTATAACTATATGCTGACGGGCGATGTAAAAAAAGGCAAAGGTCTGGGAAGACAATTAAACTTTCCCACAGCTAATTTATTTATTGCAGAAAAATATAAACTCATCCCTAAAAACGGAGTTTATGTGGTAAAAAGCATCCTTAATGACAAGCTTTTTTACGGAATGATGAACATCGGTTTTAACCCTACTGTAAATGGTTCCTCAAAGAGCATTGAAATCCATTTTTTTGATTTTAAAGAGGATTTATATGACCAAAATATCCAGGTAGATATTATAGAGCGCATCCGCGATGAACATAAGTTCAACTCGTTGGAGGAACTTAAGACACAATTGCTAAAAGATAAAGAAACGTCAATTGCCATAATTTCAAGCTAGATGTTTAATTCCTTTTTCTTTAAAAGAATAGACAACAGTCCCCTAATAATTTTTCGCATATTTCTGGGGATTCTTATCAGCCTGGAAAGCTATGGTGCCATCTTAACAGGATGGGTCAGGAGAACTTTGATAGAGCCCACATTTACCTTCTCCTTTATTGGTTTTGAATGGTTACAACCGATACCCGGTCCAGGGATGTATATCTACTTTTTTATTATGGGTACCCTGGGTGTTTTCATTGCTCTTGGTTATAAATACAGAATCAGTATACTTTCATTTACCATTCTCTGGACAGCGGTTTACCTGATGCAAAAAACATCATACAACAACCACTATTATTTGTTGGTACTAATCTCCCTGATAATGTGCTTTTTACCCGCGAACCAGGCATATTCCTTAGATGCCAGAGCTAAGCCGCCTATTAGAAGCGAGAGCATGTACAGCTATGTAAAATGGATTATAGTACTACAACTTTTTATTGTTTATACCTATGCGGCCCTGGCCAAACTATACGCGGATTGGCTCGATTTTAGTTTTGTTGGAATATTGATGCGAAACAAAGCTGATTTTTGGCTCATAGGCGATTTGTTGCAGGAATCGTGGGTTCATAAGTTTATTTCAGTCATGGGAATTTTATTCGATTTACTCATCGTTCCTGCCTTACTGTGGAAGCCTTCCAGAAAAATTGCTTTTTCCTTCGCGATATTCTTTCACCTGTTCAATTCTGTCGTATTTCAAATTGGGATCTTTCCCTACCTTGCACTGGCTTTTACCGTTTTCTTTTTTGAGCCGGAAACTATTAGGCGGATTTTCTTTAAAAAGAAACCCTTACCGGAACCTTCTGAAGTCATTATCCCTAAATACAGAAACCTCTTTTTACTGGGATTTGGAATTTACTTTACAGCACAACTTATTCTTCCCGTAAGACATCATTTTATAAAAGATGATGTTCTATGGACCGAAGAGGGACATAGATTGAGCTGGCGGATGATGCTCAGAAGCAGGTCTGGTATAATCAGTTTTAAAGTGATCAATAATGATAATGGCAATATCTTTAATGTGAATCTCAATGACTACCTTACAAAGAAGCAAAAATCCAGAATTGCTTCATATCCAGATTTTATTTGGCAGTTTGCACAACGTCTTAAAAAAATCTATGCTGTAGACGGTGCGGATATTTCCGTTTATGTAAATTCCAGGGTCCGGGTAAATGGCAGTAAATTAAAACCCTTTATTGATCCGGAAGTAGATCTGGCGGAGGAACATTGGGACTATTTTTGGCATAATAACTGGATTTTGCCCTCTAAAGAAACCAAAGCCGAATTACCGGCTTCTAAATAGGAATCCTTTTTGTTTAGTAAATATGGGTGATAAAATAAAATGTTGCCATTCCAAATTGATACATTAATCAATTAACCCTAAATTTGCGCCTTAAAACATCTTAACATGTTGCAGCTACAAGCCTTACGAACAAATAAAGATCAGATTGCGAAAGCTTTAAAAAAACGCAATTTTGATGCAGAACTTCATTTGGATAAGGTACTTAGCCATGATGAAAAAAGGCGTGCGCTGCAAACAGATTTGGATAATACGCTAGCGGAAGGCAATAAACTATCTAAAGAGATTGGCTTGCTTTTTAAAAGTGGAAAAGCAGAAGAAGCAAACCAGATTAAACAAAAAACAACCCAGCTAAAAGAAGATTCTAAGAGGTTAACCGAAGAACTAAATGCTGTTGCAGATGAGCTGGAGGAAGCACTATACCAAATTCCTAATGTCCCGCATGAATCCGTCCCGGCCGGAAATAGTGAAGAAGATAATGAAGAAGTCTTCCGGGAAGGAGATATTCCTGTACTTGGTGGCGATGCCATGCCACATTGGGAACTGGCAAAAAAATATAACATCATAGATTTTGAACTGGGTGTTAAAATCACCGGGGCAGGATTTCCAGTATACAAGGGTAAAGGTGCCCGTTTACAACGCGCCTTAATTGCCTATTTTTTAGATAAGAATACCGAAGCCGGATATACGGAAATGCAGGTGCCCCTGCTGGTTAACGAGGCTTCCGGCTATGGCACAGGACAACTCCCTGATAAGGAAGGTCAGATGTATCATGTTACAGAAGAAGATCTTTATCTGATACCAACCGCCGAAGTACCTGTAACCAATGTTTTAAGAGATACTATCCTCGATAAAAATGATCTCCCTGTTTGCTATACAGCCTATACCCCTTGTTTCAGAAGGGAAGCAGGCAGTTACGGGGTGCATGTTAGGGGGCTCAACCGTCTTCACCAGTTCGACAAGGTTGAAATAGTGCGGGTAGAACGTCCTGATAATTCTTACCAGGCATTGGATGCGATGGTAGAACATGTAAAAAATATCTTAAGGGAATTAAAGTTGCCTTTCAGGGTCTTACGCCTTTGTGCCGGCGATCTTGGCTTTACCTCAGCCCTTACTTATGATTTTGAGGTGTTTTCAACTGCACAGGACCGCTGGTTAGAGATTAGTTCTGTCTCTAATTTCGAAACTTTTCAGGCGAACAGACTAAAGCTTCGTTACAGAGATGAAAACAACAAAACACAATTGGCACATACGCTAAATGGTAGTTCACTGGCCTTACCAAGGGTATTAGCAGGCATTCTGGAAAATTACCAGACTGCCGACGGGATTAACATTCCGGATATCCTGGTGCCCTACACAGGTTTTAATAGAATAAATTAAAAGATTTTACTTGATGAACCTATTGGGCGAAGTTTCATGATTTGCACCTTGTATTGGTGTTGAATCAATTCGGGAAAAAGCTCAGTTCAGCGATATTATGTTTTCTTTGACAGTGTTTTTTATAGAGCTTGGTTAAATTTGATAAATTTCCAATATGAGATTTGCCTTATTATTTGTTTGTCTTATCTGTACCTTCCAATGCCGGACACAAGAAGATTTTCTGGCAAAGCAGTATTTCAATGATGGTGAATTTAAGAAAGCTGCTGTTTTTTATGAAAATCTGGTGGAAAAAAATCCAAGGCGTACAGATTATGCCGAAGGCCTGGTTGCCTGCTATCAGCAGCTCGAAAAGTATGAAGAAGCGCAGGCCTTTCTTTTAAAGAAAATAAAATCTGGTAACCCATACCCAACTATTTATATTGAATTGGGGTATAATTATCTGCTGCAGGAG
>Ga0209456_10000216_pt1 | contig 32175 bp, 29 predicted proteins | sample COG_11_FD_184755 | JGI IMG/M metagenome (GOLD analysis project Ga0209456, IMG submission 184755) | Pelagic marine sediment microbial communities from the LTER site Helgoland, North Sea, for post-phytoplankton bloom and carbon turnover... | ecosystem: Environmental > Aquatic > Marine > Neritic...
CCCGCCCCAAGATCCCCGGCGGTCGCTGTACCCCAAACACTCCCAGCACCGTCGGCGCCACGTCGTAGATCTCTGCCCCCTCGACGTACCCGCGCGCGGGCGTTCCTCTGCCTGCCATCACGAAGATGCCGTTCCAGTCGTGGTTGCAGGTGTCGGGGCCGGTGTCGTTTTCGGTGACGAGGAGCTGTCCGCCTCCGATCGAGCCGATCGCGCGTAGCTTCAGGTCGTCGAAATAGACCATCAGGTCGGGCGGAAAGCCGCGGGTCTGGCGGTAGTGTTCCTCGGGGATTCGCATCGAGACGGGGATGCGCGTTCCTTCGTCGTCCCGCGCGTCTTCGAGCTCACCGCGTAGTTTGTCGCGAACCGCACCGAGCTCGGAGGGCGGGACTACGCCGCTCGGCTCTCGCCCTACGACGTTCACGAACACCCTCGCGTAGTAGCCACCCTCTGCCCAGGCGGTGGTGCGCTCCCAATCGATGAGGGCGTGGTCGAGGGGTGAGAATGCGGAGGGGGGTCCGCGAAGCGCCAGGTATCCCTGACGGATCAGCCATTCGTTGATGCAGAAGCCACCATGCATCGCGCGTGCCCCGTGGTCGCTGACCACCAACACCGTGGTGTCTTCGTCTGCCAAGCGGCAAAGTCGCCCGATGTGGCTATCGAGCAGTTCGTAGTACTCGCGGCCCTGGTTCTCCCACCGGTTTCCGGTTTCGTGTCGGGGATGCTCGGGATCGATGTGGCGCCAAAACGCATGATGAAACCGATCGACTCCGATCTCGACCAGCATCATGAAGTTCGGTTGCTTCTCCTCCCAGATGTGCGCCGCGATCTCGAAGTGCTGCTCGGTCATCGCGACGATGTCCTGGTAGATGCGATCGAGGTCGTCGGCGCGGAAGTTTTCCACATCGGCGCGATAGGGGCCGAAGCGATCCGCGAGCTCAATTTCGAGCTCTCTTGGAAAGCACCACGGCGACTCATCACCGGGCCACATGAAGCCAGACACCATTTGACCGCGCACCGGCGACGGTGGTGAAGTGAGCGGAACGAAAAGCGGTGCCACTCGGTAGCCGTGCTCGCCGAGCCAATCCCAAACCCGTTTCACGCGAACGTCACTTCCGTCTGCCAAACGCAGCCGGGTGTCTCCCGGCGCGCGGTTTCGAAACCCGTAGAGCCCGAGCTCGCCGGCGTCGCGTCCCGACACCATGCACGTCCACGCCGGCACCGTGATCGGTGGCTCCGAGCTCCGAAGGGGTCCCCAGGTCCCCTGCTCCATCAGACGCGACAGGTTCGGCATCACGTCGCGATATCGATCGAAGACCAATTGGGGCGCGGCGCAGTCGAGCCCGATCACCATCATTCGCCGACTAGCCATCCGCTATCTTCATAGCCCTTTTGAAAAGGGGTCTGACCCCTTTTGCTAGTGGGGATCGACTAGGTCGGCGGCTTCGTAGATTGTGCGTTCTAGGTGGGTGAGGTCGAAAGGCTTTTCAATTCGGAGGTTTGGGACGCTCTGGAGGAAATCGCGGGCGCGTTGGGTGAAGGCGCCTCCGGTCATGAAGACGATGCGGTCGTTGAGCGGAATCTCCCGCTGGAGGGCGGCTCGATAGACGTCCATTCCGGTCATCTCCGGCATGATCAGGTCACACAAAATCACGTCGTACGCATGTTGTCCCATCAGGGCGACGGCCTCGCGTCCGTCGTGGGCCGTCGTCACATCGTGATCGACGAGGGCCTTCTGAATGAGCCGCGCGATGACGGGTTCGTCGTCGACCACCAGAATCGAAAGCTTGCCGCGCGCCGCACGCCGAATCGCGCTCATCGATGGAGGCGGGACGGTCAGTGGACGCTGTGCGCGCGTGGCCCTCGGCAGTACGACGCGCGCCACCGTACCCTGCCCGGGGTGGCTCTGGATCTCGATCGTGCCCTCGAGCGAGTGCACGATCCGGCGACAGATCGAAAGCCCGAGACCCGTTCCGCGCCCTGCAGGCTTCGTCGTCACGAAAGGGTCGAAAATACGCCGCAACAGCTGAGGGGAAATCCCCGGGCCCGTATCCTGCACCTCGACACACACGCGATCCTTTTCGGTGCCCCGGGCGCGGACGGTGATCGTATTTTGCGTTTGATTGCCCGGGTCGATCGCCTGCGCTGCGTTCACGATCAGATTTAGGAACACCTGACTCACGCGCGTCCTCGAGCCCCGAATGTACAGACTGCCTTCCTCGTACTCGCGCACCGTCGTCGTTCGGTGTTGGATCTCGGGCCGTGCCATCCGGATCGCGGAATCGAGCACTTGCTGAAGGTTGACCGTCTCGACCTCCGCGCCGTCACCACCGTGCGATAAATCCGTGATTTCATTGGATATTAAGCGAATTCGCTCGGCGCCTTCGAAGGCCTCCCCGATCAGCTCGGCCGCTTCGCGCGGCAATGCCTCACTCGAATCCCGAAGCGAACGCAAATGGTTCCAAACGAAGGTGAGTGGGTTCTTGACCTCGTGAATGATGCTCGCGGTCAGCGTGCCGATCGCAGACATGCGCTCCGCCAACAACAGCCGTTGTTGGAGCTCTCGCTCGGCGGTCATATCGACGACGGAGGCGATCGCACGCTCGAAGCCGTCCACGAATCGCCAATGCACCCGAACGTCCCTTGGTTCGCGCGAGCAGGTCATGATCGCGGTTTCCAGATGCACATCCTGCTCGTTCCGGAAAGCAGCCATCAGGACGCGAAGGAAGTCGGCTTTGGATTCGGCGGTCAGCAATTCTAGAGACCGTCGGATGCACTCTTCCTCGCTTGCAGCGCCGACCAACGCAACGGCGCCTGCGCTCACTCGGTGGATCCGCGTGCGATTGAGGCACTCCGTGAGCGCGCCAGGGTCGTTTCGAACCAATCGTTTGAACTCGTCCGCATCGCTGCAGCCTTGATCTTTGATCCACTCGAGTGGGCCTCGAAAATCCAGATCCCAAAGGGCGCTCGGAAGCAAGTCCCAGACGCGATCATCGCGCTCGGGGGCAGGTTCCTTCGATTGGCGAATGAGACGAACCATGAGTTTGCCGGTGCGGAGTGTTCGGGCGGGAGACCACCGGATCCTAGCGAAGAGCGAGCCGGCGGCCCAAAAGCCAGCAAGAACCGGCCCACTATTGGGTGAATTCAGCCGCGAGGCCCGTTGAGAGTGCGCCGGGCGTCGATCACCAGTTCTTCGACCCGGGCCCGTGCGGTCTCTGCGGCGGAACGAGCATCGAGGCCCGGAGGCAGCGGCTCACCCTGGTGAACCGCGATCTGAGTCGCCGGTCGCGCTGCGATCTTTGCGAGATGCTTGGCGAGCGATTCTTTTTCGTAGGGAACCGAGGGAGAGTAGGCGAGGCCGACGGGAATGATTGGAATGTCGAGCGAGCGAACCGCCGCAAAAGGACCTGGGTGAAACTCGTGAACCGAATCCCCCGGAAAGGTTCCACCCTCTGGGAAGGCGACGACCGCGCGTCCTTCCTTGGCGCGCTTGCGGATCTCACGAAGCGCCACAGCGCCACTTCGCCGGTCTTGGCGGTCGACGAAGATCGTATCGCCATGCTTTGCCAGCCGACCGAGCAACGGCCAATCCGCGACATCGTGCCGGCTCACCAACACGCCCTGAAAGACGGAGAGCATCACTCCGATGTCGAGGGCGCTTTGGTGATTGGCGACGACCAAGGCCCCACCTTTAGTCATGCGCTTTCCTCGCACCAAGAGCTCCGCACCGAAGACGCGCAGCAGGCCGTTGCTGAGACGCGCGCGGTATCGGTTGGCGAGCTCCTCCTGCCCCGACTCGGGAGTCATCACCCGTCTGGTCTCATAGGCAGTCAGGATGCCAGCCGAGAACCCAGCAAACGCGCCGGCCCGCAAAACCGCCCGCACCTTGCTCATTTTCGCGCCCCCTGACTTTGGGCTCGCGAGGGTTTCGGTTTGGTGGCACTCTCGATTCGTGGCGGCATCACTCGCACCGGGGTTCCTCGTTGCAGCACCTTCGATGCGGTGCCCATTTTTCAATCATACGCTGGTGCTGCTGATCGATCACGATGACGAAGGCTCTTTCGGCTTCGTCGTCAATCGAATGACCGAGCTCGAGCTCGAAGATGTCTTCAAGGAAGTCGGAGTTGCCGGCGATGCGGCCGGGACGGTGCGCGCACCCGTCATGCTCGGTGGGCCCGTCTCCCCGGAGTCCGGATGGCTCCTATACGACGCCGAGGGGGTTCCGCAGCCCTCGTCAGGTCGAACGATCGCGGTCGGCAAAGGCATTGCCTGCAGCGCGTCGCTCGAGCTCTTGGAGCGCATCGCGCGAGGCGATGGTCCGGATACCTGCGCCATGATGCTGGGTTACTCGGGTTGGGGCGAGGGCCAACTCGAGAGCGAGATGAAGCAAGGCTCCTGGATTCCGGTCGACCTCGACTACGGGTTGATGTTCGACACGCCGATTGAGAACCGCTGGGAGGCGGCGCTTGCCACGCTCGGAATCGACCCGGCCCGTGTCATCGACAGCCAAATCGCAAGCGCGTGAGGCCTCCGGATTCTCCGGCCCGTCCGTCGCCTTGTTTCCGGCGCGGTCAGAGGCTAGCTCCCTTGGCGATGGGATTTCGTCTCAACAGGTTGCCGTGGATCGGCCTGCTTGCGCTCGCTATCGCGTGCGGCGGGGGCTCCGCCACGACCGGGAAGAGCACGCTCGACCCGGACGATGATGCGCGCAGCGGCTACGAAAAGGCGCTGCTCGATTTCCGCCGTGGCGACTGCCTGTCGGCCGAGCCCACCTTCCGCGAGATCCGCCGAGAGTTTCCTTATAGCCGTTTTGCAGCCCTGTCTGAGCTTCGTATCGGTGATTGCCAGTTCAAGAACGAAGCGTACCCCGAGGCGATTCAGACATACCGACAGTTCGTCCGCATCCGCCCCTCGCACAAAGAGATCCCTTACGCGCGATTTCGAATTGCCGAGGCCTATTACAATCAGATTCCTAGTGGCTGGTTCATGACGCCTCCCACGCACGAGCGAGACCAGAGCGCCGCGCGCGACGCGCTGATCCAGCTGCGCCGATTCGTGGTGGATTACCCCGATAACCAGCGCGTCCCCGACGCCAACAAGCTCATGGAGAAATGCATGAGCGTGCTCGCCGCACACGAGTTCTACGTTGCGCGTTTCTACCTCAAGCGCGAAGCGTACCGCGGCGTGATTTCGCGGTTGAAGGGCTTGCTCGCGTCCTACCCGGGCAGCGGGGTGGAGCCCAAGGCGCTGCTCTTGCTCGGGCAGGTCTACCTGAAAAACGAGGAGGTCGAGGCGGCTCGGGACACCCTCAACGAGATCGTCCAGCGCTTCCCCGAGAGCGGCGAGGCGAAACGAGCGCGGGCCCTGCTCAGCAAGATCGGCTGAGGCGCCTCGGGCCGATTTCTGGCCACCGATCCACCCGGTCGCTACCTTCGGGCCCATGGCTCCTTGGGCTCAACAGATTCTCGACGCGGCAAACGAGCACTATGACCGCGCCGAGTACCCCCTCGCTCAGCCCTACTACGAGAAGCTCGTGCAACAGGGGCTCCGCTATCCCGACGTGTTCAATCGACTCGGGGTCATCTATCACCTCGGCGGTCGGCTCCCCGAGGCCCGCTGGTGTTTCCAGGAGGCGCTCGAGGTCAATTCTGGCTATCTCGAGGCCGCGCTCAATCTAACCGTGACCTGCAACGAGCTCGGCGAGTATGGCTCCGGCGTCCGCACGCTGCAGCGGGCTCAGCGCCACTCGGACTCATCGAACGATGCTTATCGCCGTGGCAAGGTCGCCAACCTCCATCGAGCGCTGGCCCGAGCGTACCTCGACTTGGATCGTCCCGAAGATGCCATGCACGAGTTCGGCCGTGCCCTCAGGCTCTGCCCGAAGTTCCACGATATCCGGCTCGAGCTCGCCAAGCTGCTGAGGCTCCGCGGCAACACGCACGGGGCCCGGGAGGAGCTGACCCTCGTCCTGCAGCTGGACCCGGCTCACCACGACGCCCGTGCGCTGCTGGGCGTCATTGAGATTGAGACCGGAGACCACAACCAAGGCCTCCAGCACCTGCGTGCCGTGGTTGAGCAGTGCGCCGATCACCCGATGGCCCACGCTTATCTGCAGCAAGCCGACTCGGATTATCAGCGAGCGTCCTAAGCCGCATCTCTGCGGTCCCTTTGTGGGTGCTGCAAAGGATGCCACACTATCTAAGACGTGCCCCCGACCGTCCTCCTGCTTGACGACGACACTCAGTTTCGCTCGAGTGTCACTCCGGCGCTCGAAGCGTTCGGTCTTCGCGTGCTGAACGCGTCCAAGGGGAGCATTGCTAGAGCGTTGCTCGAGGAGGAAGAGCCTTCGCTGCTCGTCGTAGATGGCCTGCTGCCTGACACCAACGGGATCGTCTGGATCGAGGAGCTCCGAGGCGACGGCTTCAACACCCCCATCATTTTCGTTTCGGCATTCTATCGAGATCTGACGACGTTCAAGCACCTCACCCACGATCTCGAAGTGATCAAGGTGTTTCACAAACCGGTCGCGGTCGATCGCTTCGCTCGCGAAGTAGCGAGCGCCGTTTCAGCCCCGATGAGCCTCACGCCCGCCGCGAATCGTCCGGCTGAAGATCCCGCTGACAGAGTCCTCTTCCCCGACGAGGCCTCCGAGCCCGGCGTGGACCCGGGGAAGGCCAAGGAGTCGTACACGAGTCTTCTTCCGATCGCAGCTGACAACCTGACGGGTGCCATTCGACGCGTGCACTCCGATGCCGATCGGACCAGCGTGGTGGCCGACGCCTTGCGACAGGCACACGACCTGCACGGCGCCGCGGACACGCATGGTTTCACCGAAATCTCCAACGCGGCGAGCCGTATCGAAGATGAGCTTCGCCAGCTGCAGAAATCGGGACGGCTCGATTGGACGACCATGTTCGAATCGATCGATGCGGTACGAGCTCACGCCGCAGCCGCGGTCGGTCTTCCGATCGAGATGCGATCGGCAGCCGCCGCTCCGCCCTCGGTCACTCCAGCTGCGTCGTTCTTTCTGCACCACCCGGTTCCGAAGGATTTCGTGCCTACCCTGCTGGTGCTCGAAGACGACCCTGCGATGATCGCCTATCTGCGGTCGGCCCTCGACGAAGTCCTCGTGCATTTGAGGCCGGTTTCCACGGTCGAGGAGGCGCTCAAGATCGCCGGCCGAAATCCGCCTACCGCCGTCCTCGTGGGCTGGCCTCTCGAGGATCGCGAGGCGCTTCCCCAGTTCGTTCGAATGTTCCGCGCCTTGCACGGTTGCGCTGAGGTGCCGATCATTCTCCTCTCCGTGGACGACGATCCGCACACTCGGGCTCAAGCTGCTCAACTCGGCGTCGACATTTTCCTGCCGCACCCTATCGAACTAGTCCGCCTGCATCACGCGATCAGCACTGGGGTCGAGCGCGCGATGACCTCCCGCCCCAGGGTCGCCGTCCTCCGTGACCCCGACGCAGCACAGCAGATCGAAGAAGCGGGCATTGAGTGCTTCCTCTATTTCAGCCTCGAAGAGCTCTTGCGGGAGATCGACATCCAATGTCCCGATTCCATCTTGTTGGGATCGGGGGTGACCGGAAAGCAGGTGCCGGCGATCATCGGCATGTCGGCGTGGGACTCGGACTTCATGCTGCTGTGCTTTGACGACTCGCCGCTCGCGCAAGAAACCGAGATCGATGAGCGCCTCGACCGCGCGTCCGGTTGGCTGGTCCAGCTACACCGCGAAGCCGAACGGATGGGGCGACTTCGCCGCCAGCAATTGCGTTGCAGTCAGACCGGCTTGCTTGCGCGTTCGGCCTCGGTTTCGGCGCTCGAAGCTGGCTTGTCGTCTGCTCAGCGTCACGGACGAACGTATTCGCTCGGCCTCATCCAAGCGACCGGCCTCGATAACCTCGATCACGTCAAAGCGCGGCGACTGCGAACCCATTTGGGCCGATTGATCTACGGCAGGTTCCGACGTGAAGACGTCCGCGGGCGCTGGGATGAGTCCACGTTCGTGGTCGGGTTCGACGGCTCGAGCGCGCGGGCGGTCGTGGAGGTCGTCCGGAGGCTCAAAGAGGAGCTCGACGCGCAGCGAACACGGCAGCCGGAAGAGCTCTCCTTCCTGCACGTCGCGGTCGGCCTTGCGTCGTACCCACTCGACGGGGATAGGGCCCGTTCACTGATTCTTGCGGCCCACGAACGCTTGGAAGCCGCGGTCGAACGCGACTTGGACGCACTGGTTTGGCGGTAGTATTGCGGCTCGCGCCCCTCAGCGGGACAGGCTAAACTTCGATCATCGAACCAACCGCGCAGCACGGGCCCGTTGAGGCCGATGTAGCCGCCGACATCGAAGTCGCCGATCCCTCGCTGCTGCTCAAGCTTACCGGTCCCGGTGGCTCGAACTTGCGCACGCTCGAGGCCGAGCTCGGGGTGTCGATGGGCCTGCGTGGTTCCACGATTCACATCCAGGGGCCGAACCGCGACGTCGAGCTGGTCGAGCGCGTGCTTCACGAGCTCATCGACGCGCTTCAGTTTCGCGAGCTCAGCTCCGTCGAAATGGCCCGCGCTGCGAGGACGCTTCGTTCACACCCAGAGATGAGGCTTCGCGCACTGCTGGATGACGTCGTGCTGACGACCTCCAGCCGTCGCATCGTGTCACCCAAAGGCGTCACGCAGCAGCGCTATATTCAGGCGATCCGCAGTCACGACATCGTCTTTGGAATTGGGCCAGCCGGCACGGGCAAGACCTACCTCGCCATGGCAATGGCGATTCGTGCGCTGCAAGAGCGGCAAGTCAAACGCATCATCCTGACGCGTCCAGCCGTCGAAGCTGGGGAGCGGCTCGGCTTCTTGCCCGGAGATTTGGCAGAGAAGATCAACCCATACCTGCGCCCGCTCTACGACGCGTTGCACGACATGATGGAACCCGGTCGCATCGCCGCGCTGATCGAGAGGGGCACGATCGAGGTGGCGCCCCTGGCCTTCATGCGTGGCCGGACGCTGAACGACAGCTTCGTCGTCCTCGACGAGGCACAGAATACGACGGCAGAGCAGATGAAGATGTTCCTGACGCGCCTCGGGTTCGACTCGAAGACGGTCGTCACCGGCGACGTCACTCAAGTGGATCTCCCGGGTGGCGCGCGCAGCGGGCTTCGGCACGTCGAAAAAGTGCTCTCCGAGATCAAAGGCATCGAGTTCATTTATTTCTCGCATGCTGATGTCGTGCGGCATCCGCTCGTGCAGCAAATCGTTCAGGCCTACGATCTCCACGAATCGGCTTCTTCCGACGGTGACATCTAGGCGCTGCCTGGTATGCTAGCCGCCACATGACCGATCGAATCTATGACGGCGCGTTGGACCTGATCGGCCACACGCCTTTGGTGCGGCTCGCGCGAATCACAGGTGACAAAGGCGCTGAGGTTTGCGGAAAGCTCGAATCGAACAACGTGGCCGGTTCGGTCAAAGATCGCCCCGCGCTTTCCATGGTCCTCGCCGCGGAGGAATCAGGGGAGCTCGGGCCAGGGTCGACGGTGGTTGAAGCGACCAGCGGGAACACTGGCATCAGCCTAGCGATGATCTGTGCCGTGCGTGGCTATCGTTGCGTCATCGTGATGCCCGAGGACATGAGCGCGGCGCGACGTCACTTGTTGAAGTCCTATGGCGCCGAGGTGGTATTGACGGGCGCCGAGGACGGTATGGCCGGCGCCGTCGAGCAGGCCGAGCGTCTGCTGCAGGCGACGCCTGGCGCACTGATGTGCGGTCAGTTTGAAAACCCCGCCAACCCCGCCATCCACGCGAAAACCACCGCGGAGGAAATCTGGGAGGCTACCGCTGGCGAGGTCGACGCGCTCGTCGCCGGCGTGGGTACCGGGGGTACGCTCACTGGAGTCGGGCGTGTTCTCAAGGAACGCAACCCGGATGTTCGGGTGGTCGCTGTCGAGCCGAGGGCGAGCGCAGTGCTCTCCGGAGGGAAGCCCGGGCTGCATGGGATTCAAGGTCTCGGTGCGGGGTTTGTTCCTGCCGTGCTCGACACGGACCTCGTCGACGAGGTGATCACCGTCACCGACCTCGCCGCTGAGCGCATGACGAAGCGTCTCGCTCGCGAAGAGGGCTTACTGCTCGGACCCTCCTCGGGCGCGAACGTCCACGCCGCGCTCGAGGTGTCACGGCGAATGCGGGCCGGCCAACGAGTCGTCACCATTCTTTGCGATGGTGGCGAGCGCTACCTCTGCTGATCGCGCATGAGCGAGCTGGCCAAAGTGTCGCGCGCATTGAGCCGTGCGGTATCGAAGCTCGAGTTCGCCGAGCCGGTGACGCAGGTCTACAACCCCCTCGAATACGCGAAGCGCCCCCACGAGCTCTACTTGAGCCGCTTCGGCGTGAGCCCCAAGGAGGTGGTGCTCGTGGGCATGAACCCAGGGCCGTTCGGAATGGGACAGACCGGCGTGCCGTTCGGCGACGTTGGCTTCGTTCGCGATTGGATGCGTATCGAAGCGCCCGTCGATCGACCCGCTGACGAACATCCCAAGCGTCCCGTGCTCGGTTTCGAGTGCGCGCGATCCGAAGTCAGCGGCTCGCGACTCTGGGGATGGGCTCAGGAGCGCTTCGGCACGCCAGAGCGGTTCTTCTCGCGATTCTTCGTGGTCAACTATTGTCCGCTGCTCTTCATGGAATCGACCGGGCGAAATCGAACGCCGGACAAACTGTCCGCCGACGAGCGCGGCGCGCTGTTGCCCGCGTGTGATGAAGCATTGCGCGCTGCCGTCGCGCTCCTCGAGCCGAGGCTCGTGGTGGGCGTAGGTGCGTGGGCGACGAAACGCGCCTCCGCGGCGCTCGGCAATGGTGGACCGGACATCGGAACTGTGTTGCACCCGAGCCCAGCGAGCCCAAAGGCGAATCGTGGATGGGCGCGGCAGGCCGAAAGCGATTTGCGCGATCTGGGCGTCGAGTTATAAGCACGCATGGCGCGGGCATGGAGTATGCTCCGCGCTGGGGGTCGAGCAGATGCCGAGGAAAGTCGTCCAAGTTGCGGCCATCGTAGTGCTCAGTTTGGGATGCGGTCACGAGTCCGCGGCTACGCAGCAGGTTCGAAGCGCCGCAGCGGCCGACCTCGATTGCGACGCGTCGATGATCGAATTCGTCGACGATAGTGCCATGAAAAAGCGCGTGAGCGGCTGCGGCCGGACGCTGAGTTACATGTACAAGTGCAATCCGACGGCTGGAGGTGGGCAAGACTGCCGCTGGAAGCCGGTCCGCGACGACACCAACAAACTGAACTAGCCGCCGTCGGGCCGCGCCTCGAACACTTGCTCGCGTAGCTCGGCGATATCGGGGTTGGTCGGGTCGAACGCGCTTGCGCGTTCCAATGCTGCGGCGGCTTCTTGAAGATCTCCGCGCTCGAGGGCTGCACGGGCGTTCGCGAGCTCGTCTTTCGCCGCCTCTTCGCGCTCGTGCGGTGAGAGCGGGCCGGTGCCAGCGTCAGTGTCAGTGTCAGTGTCAGTGTCAGTGTCAGCGCCAGCGCCAGTGCCAGCGTCAGCGTCAGTGCCAGCGTCGGCGCCTGCGTCGGTACCGGTGACCGTGGGATCGAACTTTTCGATCGCGACCCATAGCGCGACCAGGACTCCGATGGCCAGCGTCATCGCGAACGGCAAGCTGATGCGTTTGCGTCTCGTGCTCCGCGGGCGCCGTCCGTCAAATGCTTCCCTCAACGCGGACACGAACGTGCGCGCGCTTGCGTAGCGGTCGGAAGGACTCTTCCGGAGCGCTCTGAGGATTGCAGCATCGACGGCCGTTGGAATCCCGGCCCCTCGATTTGCCTCGCTCGGCGGCACGGGCTCTGTGTTCATCACTTGGTGTGCCACGGCGATCGCCTCGAGGCCGGGGAATGCGCGTTCGCCACATGCTGCTTCGTAGATCACGGCGCCAAACGAGAATAGATCGCTCTGCTCGCTGTACTCGCCGCTGCGCAGCGTCTCGGGCGCCGCGTAGCATGGAGTGCCTAGGAATTGCCCTTCCTTGGTGAGGTCTGCATTTGGTACACGGGCGATGCCGAAGTCCGCGAGCTTCACTTGTCCGTTGGGGGTGATCAGCAGATTCTCCGGCTTTAGGTCCCGATGGATCACTCCCGCGACGTGTGCGGTCGCAAGCGCATCTGCGACGTGTTGGGCAAGGTCGAGCAAGTTGTCGCGGGAAAGAGGGCCTCCCTTCCTGATCTCTTGCTTGAGCGTGTGACCGCGGACGTACTCGAAGACCAGATAAGGGCCGACCTTCGGGTCGTCACCGACGTCGAATATCTGAACGATATTCGGATGATGGAGGCGTGCCGCCGCGCGCGCCTCGTTTTGAAACCGGCTCAGGAACACATCGCGCATCTCGGCGTCGAGGACGAGGTCACGCAGTGTTTTGATCGCCACTTGCCGGTCGAGATCTGCATCGTGCGCCAGATAGACGTTCCCCATCGAACCCGACCCGAGGAGTCGGTCGACGCGGTAGCGGCCGATCTGTTGCGGCAGTTCCTCCATGGGCGCGATCTAGTGCATCAGCGAGGGCGGGGCCAGGGTCGACTAGCGTCGACTAAAGCCGGTGGAGCTTCAGCGTGTTCGTGCGTCCTGAGGTGGGCCATCCTACCACCATGGCGAACGCTTCACCTCGTTCGCAGAGCTTCTCCCGAACGAGCAGCGAGGTCGCAATTCGGAGCGTCTCTTCGAGCGACTCTGGGGGAATCTCGATTCGCGGGATTACACCCCACTCGAGCACGAGCCGACGCGCGACACGTACATGACTGGTGATGGCCAAGATCGGGGCCCGCGGCCGGTGTTCCGCCAGCAGGCCCGCCGAGCGCCCGTCTTGCGTGAACACCACGACGGCTTTCAGTGGCAGATGAGTCGTCAACACCGCGGCTGCGCGCGCCGCTGCGTTGGAGAACGGCCAATCTTCTTCGCCGACGCTCTTAAGCTCCCCGAACTCGCGCGCGAGATCTTCGACATAGTCAGACTCCACCTCTCGAATGATCGCGTCCATCATTTGCAGCGCCTGGACGGGGTAGCGGCCTGCCGCGGTTTCGCCGCTGAGCATGACGGCGTCGGTTCCGTCCATCACCGCGTTGGCGACATCTGCAGCTTCAGCCCGCGTAGGCCGTGGGTTTCGGATCATCGAGTCCAACATTTGCGTGGCTGTGATCACGACTTTGCCGTGCGCGTTCGTTTCTCGGATGATCCGCTTCTGAACCAGGGGCACCTTTTCTGCACCGAGCTCCACGCCCAGATCTCCGCGCGCGATCATGATGCCGTCGGCCGCATCGACGATTTCGGAAAGCGCGGTAACCGCTTCGGGGCGCTCGATCTTCGCAATGACGGGCACGTCGCCCGCTAAGGCCTTGGCCTCTCTCACGTCGTCGGCGGATCGGACGAAAGAGAGAGCCACGTAGTCCGCTCCGAGCTCGGAGATCGCGAATGTCAGGTCTTTGCGGTCCTTGGCGGTCATCGCCGGGCCGCCGATCGAAACGCCCGGCAGGTTGAGCCCCTTGTTGTCGGAAAGCGTACCGCCGTCCTCCACGATCGTGTGCACTATATTGCCGTCGATAGTGTCGACTCGCAGCCGAATGAAGCCGTCGTCGAGCGCGATGGCGTCGCCAGGCTGGAGGTCGGCACCGAGTGAGTCGTGGACGACCGAGACGATTCGCTGATTTCCCTCGACGTCATCCGTGGTCAGCGCGAAACGGTCGCCGTGTGCGAGCTCGATCGAGCCCTGCGCGAATTTCCCGATGCGCATCTTCGGGCCTTGCATGTCGGCCAAGATCGCCATCGGCCGCTGCGCCTCAGCTGCAACCTCCCGGATCAATTTCGCCATCGCAGCGTGCGACTGTTGATCGCCGTGCGAGAAGTTGAGGCGCGCGCAGTCCATGCCCGCCTCGACGAGCTCGCGGATCTTTGGCTTCGTGTTGCTTGCAGGCCCGAGCGTGCACACGATTTTCGTGCGTCTCACTGTGCGGTTGTACCTGGGTTCGTCGGCTCGGCCAAACTACCGGTCGCGGTACCTGGGCGGCTCCCAACGGCTGAGCTTCGACTTGAAACCCAAGCGGACGACAAACGTCGCATACAGCGTCCATTGCGTGCGATCCAAAGTTGGCTGCACGTTTCGATATGATGGATCGGCGTTCACGTAACGGGTACCGATGCGTAGCCACAACCCGCGCACGGTGGTCAGGGGTCTGTACAGCGGGAGCCCGAATCCGAAACCGACTCCCAGCCCGGTGCTTCCGTGGCCGTCGAGCAGAAACGCGGGCCCGATTTCGAAGAAGATCGATTGCAGCAACAGGTCCGCGAACTCGTTCCAGGTCTGTTTGTAGAGAAAGAAGAGGGCGGGGAAGAGGGGGCGGACATCCACGCCGAGAAACAAGTGCTGGCCCGACTCGGGGCCCCATCGACCTGAGAGCACCACGCCCGCTGCGTCGGCCACCAAGAACCGGGCCTCGCCGACCACATTCGGGTCCGCGTTGCCGTCGAGCCATGTCGCGCCCCCACCGGCGCCAAACGAGAGAGTCAGCCCGCGATCCCATCGGCCATAGAGCCCGTCCCCCTGGCGTTGCGCGCTTGCAGAAGCGCCAAACGACCAGAGGATGAGGATCGAGCCGACGATCACCCCTAGACGGGCGCCCCGTGTCATGATTTCCCCATGCACTGCGCCACGTGGCGGGTCAAGAGATAGAGGCTGTAGACTGTACACATGGGGCGTCCGTTCGGCTTGGGGCTTCGAAGCCAACTCATGCTCGCGCTCATCGTGGCGTTCGGCGCGGCATTCGTGTTGCTGAGCGTCGTGACGGCGCGGCTCGACGAGAGCAAGAGCGCCGAAGAGCAGCGGACGCGCGCAGCCGGATTGGCCCAAGCGCTCGCGTCGGGTGCCGGCTCCGCAGGTGAGGGGCTGAGCAACGAGTCGATCGACAGGATGTTCAAGGACGGCCTCGTCGAGCGTCTGGAGATCCACACCCTAGAGGGCGCGCCGAGGACCTGGGGAGTGATCGACGGCGACCCTGACGCGACGGTGACCACCCTCGGTGGCGCGGAGCTACGTGTGTGGGTGCCCGCGAGCTATCGCGGCGATGCGGCTCGGCGACGCCTATTTCTCTTCTATCTCGGCTTGACCGCGGCCACGGTGCTCCTGCTGACCTACGTCTTGTTGACGTACTTCATCGTGCGTCCGATCGATCGATTGCGATTGGCCTCCGAGCGTCTCGCCGCGGGCCGGCTGCGCACGAGCGTTCCCGTGCAGGGCGCAGCCGAGGTTGCGCGTCTGGCGGCGTCGTTCAACGAGATGGCCGCGCAGCTTCGCGAAGACCGCGCGTCGCTCCAAGATCGACTGGAGGAGCTCGAACGGACGACCGCCGAGCTCACGACCGCGCAGGAGCAACTGATTCGAAGCGCGCGTTTGGCGGCCGTTGGGCGGCTATCGGCCGGTGTGGCGCATGAAATTGGAAACCCCCTGGCAGCGATTCGCGGCTTGCTCGACCTGATGCAGGCCGGGGACCTCGATCCCGAAGAAGAAAGAGGGTTCGTGGGCCGGATTCAGCGTGAGTCCGAGCGAATCCATCACACGATCCGCGACCTGCTGGATTTCTCCAGAAATGAGCCTTCGCAAGAGGGGCGGATCGAAAGCTCGGCCGACATATCGGCTGTCGTCTCAGACACCGTCAAGCTGATCGACCGTCAAACCCGGTTTCGCGAAATCGAGCTCGCTCTTGCCCTCGATGACGGCCTCCCTCGCGTGCGCGGCGATCACGAACGACTACGCCAGCTGCTACTGAACCTGCTGTTCAACGCGGCCGACGCTCTTGGCGGCAAGGGCCGGATCGAGGTACGCGCATCGAATGGCAGCGGTGTCGTGGAGCTCATCGTGAAAGACGATGGCCCAGGGATCGACGCCGAGATCCTCGATCAGGTATTCGACCCGTTCGTAACGACCAAAGCGGCGGGACAGGGCACCGGCCTCGGATTGGCGGTTTGCCACACGATCGTCGAGCAGCTGGGTGGGTCGATCGGCGCGACGAACCGGGAAGAGGGCGGGGCGGCGTTCGAGGTGAGGTTGCCGGCCGCGGTTTAGCAGTGCCAGTTTAGTTACACCGCCCGCCCACCCCCACCCGTAGTCGCAGTATCACTCTCACGCGAGTGAGCAGCGTGCCTCCGCGCCCTGCGCTTTGCTTGGGCTTGGCGGCGCATTCGCGCCGGGCTTCGCCCTTCGGGCTCGCACTGCCGCCTGCCGAAGGCGTGCAGTGTCAGTGCGAAGCCCCGTGGTGACGAAGTCACTTTACGGGGTCAGTGCCAGCGTCAGCGCCAGTGCCAGTGTCAGCGCCAGTGCCAGTGTCAGAGACCGGAAGACCCGCCATACGCGCCCAGGCGATCGGCGAACAGGTTGCGCGGGCGCCTCTTCCAGGGCGCAAAAGGTGCGCGTCCTGGCGGTTTGGAAACCCGGAAAACACGGCAATACGCACTGGCACGGGGAATGCAGTCATGAGTCCCGAGCTGCTTTCGGAGTTTGACCGCGAGCGGAGGTGTTGACCGTGCGTTTGCTTGCAACAGCCTTTGTATTGTTCCTACCGATGGGGGCGGCCGTAGGGTGCGCTAGCATCGATGACGGAACAGGCGGCACGGGTGGCGAAGCGCCCGGCCCCACCGTTGCATGCACGAACAGCGAGACCACCGCCATAAGCCTCCTAGATTGGCAGCTCACCGTGAGCCCCAGCCCCGATCCGATCGAGAGCGGCGAGCCGTTCACCGCAACCCTCGATGGCATCGCGCTCTTCGACGAGGGCTTTCTGGACCGCACACAGGAGTTGCCCGGTGGCGTGCAGGAGGTCGATCTGGTCGACCTGAGCGCTACGGTTCACGTGCGCTTGGGCGCAACCGGGGACGATGTGATCCTCACCCCCGACCCGATCCAGTACCCGTACGTATGCTTCCGTGGCAGGAACGCATGCAATCCTGCAAACGACGTCCTGGATGACCCTCCGGATCCTCCCGGCCTCCGAGGAAACACCGATTGCGAGCCGGTGAGCGCGGCCAATCCATGCGGACGCTTCATCCTTCTCCCAATCAGTAACGACTGCGCCCCAGGCGGCGTTTGCGCAGGCAAAGACAAAACCGGACCCGGCTCTCAATGCGATCGCAACGATTTTTGTGTCACCCGCGGCGCGCCGCTTCAGCTGCAAAAGGCTACGGGGCAATACACGGCGGCCGTTGAGGGTAGTGTCCTCTTTGGTTGGGATGATCAAAGCACCGGGGCCACCATACAAGAAGGGGGACCCAACGACGGCACATGGATCCTGCCCGAAGCGGACTACTATGCGGACACAGGACCGAACGCTCTTCGTGTGACCGTTCGTGGCCTTCCTGTGGCACTGGAGTGCACCATGGGTGTGAACTGCATGGACCCTGACAGCGGTATAGATTGCCCCGCTGCTCTACCGAGCCCCACTCCTGATTCCGCGCTCATCTCGCTCCCGATTCAAACGGAGGCTCCCTGATGCGTTTGCTGGCCAGGTTGTTGTGGGTCCTAGCGCTACCGATGCTTCTCACGGGGGGATGTGCTGAGGTCACCACCCCGCAGGGCGCGCCAGTCAGAGCCACTATTACGTCGTGGCCGGGAATCGCAGTGCCCTTAGATGGTGTGGAGCTCTGCGAGACCGGCACCGCGAACTGCAAGACAACGAATGCCAACGGGGAGGCCACGCTCTGGCTGCCAGTCGGTGAGAGGAGCTTCACCCAGACAAAGGAAGGTTACGGATCCTACTTCGTGCCTCTCGTCGTCCCAGAAGACGGGCTGGAGCACTCGTCTGGCATGGGCGCGGACCCAACTCTCGAAAGCCTGCACGAAGACGCCATGTCCCCCTATCCCCTGGGGGACATGGGGAGGATCTCAATCGGGATCCCTTTTGCAGGGGCGACGTTCGACCTCTTTGATGCCACGGCGGGGAAACTCGCGGCAAAAACATATTACGTGGAGGAGGGACCGACGGGACAACCCACCTGGAGACTCGACCTGGCCGCAACGACGACGACCGGGGGAGGCGGCTTCCTAGAGGTCAGCCCCGGCGAGTACCAGGTCCAGTTCGGCGGAACGGCTGATGAGTGCGTTCCAGGTCCAACCGGTTGGCCTGGCGTCTATCTTCTGAACAGCGTCAGGTTCCCTGTCCGAGCGGGCCACGTCGCCCAGGTCACCGTGAGCTGCTCCCAAGTTGCCAATTGACCCTTTCAAAAAGGGGTCTGACCCCTTTTTCATCCAGCGTCAGCGTCAGCGTCCTGTGATGTGACTGAGTCATCGTGATCTCCTTTTTGCGACTGAGTGGGGTCAGCGGGCGGGCTGCGGCAGCTCCTTCCCATCGTTCGCAAGCTCGATAAGTCGCTCTTCGACCAGATTCATCGGGCGATGAACAGCGTCGTGCTCAATATCGCGGAAGCCGATGGGAATGACCCGGGGACGGCTAAGGCTCGGTTCTCGTCGGCGTGCGGCTCGGCCAAGGAGGTGCGAGCCGGGCTTCAGCTTGCTGTCGCCTACAGCTACGTCTCGCGCTCGCGAATCCAGCAAATGGACACCGCGCTCGATGAAGTCTGCGCGATGTCCTGGAGGCTTTCAGGTCGCTAGAGCCTGCGGCCAAGAACCCACGTGATGGCGCACACCTCGTCGAGCTTCTCGTCGAGGTGGGTCGCCATGCCGGTCTCGATGTAGCCCCAGTCGCTTGCGACGTTCAGCGCCGCTCGGACTTCTTTGGCGGAGCCACAGGCGGTTGAGAAACGGGCCCGTGCGTTCCCGGCGTCGTTCCCGCGCCCCTCCGCGATGTTCAACACCACGCTTTGTGCGGCTCGCTTGAGTTGGTCAGCGAGGGATTTGTCGTGCTCGCGAACGATGTGGAGAATGGGGACCAGCTCTCGCACGACCTTTCGGGCTCTGTCGTAAACGTTCGTCTTTTCCATGAGCGACTCCTTGGTTTTGGGTTTGGCCTCACCCGTGCGGCCAAACCCCAAACCAAGGACAAGCGATGACAAGGAAGGAAAACGCCAGTGTCAGTGTCAGTGTCAGTGTCAGTGCCAGTGCCAGTGTCAGCGTGGTGGGAGGGCAAGGGCAGGGGCAAGTTCGAGCTAATCTGGCTGGAATGCGTTTTCGATTGCTGTCTCTTCTGCCGTCTGCGTCTCGGGGGCGACCTCCGCGTGATCCCCTAGCGTCTCCTTGATCGCCTGCGCCTGCCGTCGCGTGGCGCCGGCTTCGATCAATTCTTCTTCGGTCGCTGCCAGCACCTCACGCAGCGATCCTAGATTGCGCAACAGCTTGCCGCGCGTCTTCGGGCCTACGCCGGGGACCCCGTCGAGCTCGCTGCGCAAGCGCCTTTTGCGGCCCACCTTCTTGCGCAGGGTGTTGGATGCTCGGTGGGTTTCGTCGCGGGCGAGAAGGAGTAAAGACAGTGCTGAGTTGCCTCTGACGGGCATCGCGTTCTTTTGTCCGGGCAGGAACACGCGGTCGCCCTCTTCTTCGCCGGTCGCGGTAACGCGGGGCTTTGCTACCGACGCGAGCTCGAGGTCGGGTGCCCCGACGTCTTCGGCGGCACGGACGGCGACCCCGAGTTGCCCTTTGCCGCCGTCGACGACCAGCAAGTCTGGCAGCTCCCAGCCTTCCTCTTCGCTCTTACCTCGCCGGAGCCGCCGAACCAGCACCTCGTACATCGCAGCATAGTCGTCGCCCCCGCTCACCTCCTTCACACGAAAGCTTCGGTAGCGTTCTTTGGCGGGCACTCCGTCTTGTAGGGCAACGAACACCGCCACAGTCTCCTCGCCGCCGGTATGGGAAATGTCGACGCACTCGATCCGGCGTGGAAGCACCGACAGGCGGAGCTGTCTCTGAAGCTCCTTGAGGCGCGCCTCGACGTCTTCACGCGCGCGCTCTTTTTCGTCGAAGGCATGCTCTGCATTTTCCTGCGCGAGGTCCAGCAACTTGGCCTTTGCCCCACGCTTCGGATGCGTGATCTGCACCCGGCGCTTTCGATTCTGGCTCAGCAGCTCTTCGAGCGCTTCGCTCATCTCGATCGTCACGGGCACCAAAATCTCGTCTGGCAGCGAGAGCCGTTCAGCGTAGTGCTGCCTCAGAAACGCGCCGAGCATCTCGTCGTTCGGGACGGCAACCCGGCGCAGAGGAAGGGTCCTCACACCGAATAGACGCCCTCCATGCATGCTCAGCACGGCCACTTCGACTTGGTCGCCCTGGCGGTGAAAGCCAATCACGTCTTGATCGGACTTGTGCACGCCGGCGACACGTTGCTCTTCTCGGGCTCGCTCGACGGCGCGCAGCTGATCGCGGTAGACCGCGGCCCGCTCGTACTCGAGCTCACCCGACGCGTTCTTCATTCGTCCGTCGAGGTCGCGCACGAGCTCATCGTGCTGTCGGTCGAGAAACCGAGCGACGTTGATCACCTGCGCGCGGTACTCCTGCTCGTCAACCTCCAAGACGCATGGCCCCGGGCACCGCTTGATCTGATACTGAAGACACGGCCGCGACCGCAGTCGGAGCTCCGTGTCCGTGCAAGTCCGAAGCTGAAAATAGCGATTCACCAGTCGCAGTGTCTGGCGCGCTGCCGTTGCGGAGTGGTAGGGACCGAAGTACTGGGCGCCATCGGGCTTCGGCCGACGGACGACTTCGAGCCTCGGCCACGGCTTCTTCGCATCGAGCCGCAGCGACAAGTACTCTTTGTCGTCACGAAGCTTCACGTTGTACTTCGGCTGGTGCGACTTGATCAGCTGGTTCTCGAGCAGCGCAGCCTCCTTGTCGGTGTGCGTGACGAATGTTTCGACGTCCGCCAGCTCGCGCTCGAGCCGGCTGACGAACGCACGCACGTCGCTCGACCCCGGTTGGAAGTAGCTCCGAACGCGGCTTCTCAGGCTTCGCGCTTTGCCGACGTAGAGAACCTTCCCGTCGACGCCGTGAAAGACATAGACCCCAGGCGACGCCGGAAGCTTGTCGAGCTTTCGCTGTGCGGCATCAGCAACCACGCCGCACCTATACCACCACCGCTACCCTCGATCGCCCCGCGGCTCATCGGGAGCGAATCACGCGCTCATCGGTGATGACGAGATCGACCGCGACGTCGAATGGCAGCTCAGGCACTTCGGCGATCAACTGGAAATCGTACGCGAGAGCGCACGTGCGCGCATTCTCGAGCCGAGGGATTAGCTTGTCGTAGTACCCACCGCCGTAACCGATTCGGTAGCCGCGAGGGTCGACCGCCAACGCGGGCACCAGTGCGAAATCAATGTCCTCGGGCTGCACCCGCGCGGCTTCCTCCGGCGGCTCCGGCACGGAGAAAGCTCCTTCCACGAGCACGGTTTCCGAATCGACGATGTGCAGTTGCAGCTCGTCTCCGACGACCCGCGGCAGCGCCACGCGCTTTCCTGCTGCCCACGCTGCTTCCATGCTGGGGCGCGTTCGGACCTCATTGCGAATCGACGCAAACGCCAGAATCGTCGTTGCCCGTTCGAGCTCTGCGAGAGCGAAGAGGCGTTTCGTGATCTCGGCTGAACGCGCATCACACGACAGCTTGGGAAGCGCCTCGCGCACGGTGCGCATTCGAGCGCGCAGCGCCTGTTTGGCGCGATGACGAAGCTCGGTTCCGGCGTACTCCCGCTCGTTCGCGTTCACGGCTCGATCTGCTGCGTGAGCTCGGCGTCCGCTTGCAGCCGTTGATCGATCCGTCGAATCGCCGTGTCAACGACCCTGCGCGTCTTGGCCTCGAGGCTCTCTCGACGTTGCTCGGACGCTTGGAGGTCTTCGGCGAGGCCGAGCGCCACGACCGCGAGCAGCTGAGCAGGCGTCGCCGCTCTTGCCGCTTTAGGGCCGAGCGCCTGCACCCGTTCGTTCACGACGTCGGCAAGGTGTTGGAGGTAGGTTTCGTCGGCGTCCGAAGACATGCGATAGCTGGCGCCGGCAATCTCGATCTGAACGGTACGCTTCACGATTGACGGGAAGGTAGTCCTCCTGCTCCTTAGGCGTCAAGGTAGGACATACACACCCATCCCCTCCGCGTTCCGCTGCGATCGGAATCCGACTACTAGGGTTTATGAGACCGCGGGCAAGCGTGTTATGTTTGATCCCCGGGGGAACAGTAGGGGTCATGATCAACGTTAGTTGCCCGTCTTGTGGTTCATCTTACGACGTAGACGAGCAGCGCTTGCCCGAGGACGGCCTTCGGATGCGCTGCCCAAAGTGCAGCGAGAGCTTTCAGGTTCATCGCGACGGCTCGACAGCGAAGAGCGGTGGCGGCGCCGCGCCGGGGTCGATAAAGCCGCCACGACGTAAGCCCACGCAGGTCGGAATCGGACCGAATCTACCGCCGCCCGCGCCGGCAGCGGCGATCAAATCGCCGCCTTCTAACCTGCCGGCACCCGTCGGGGGCGAGCTTGCCGATCTCCCTGCGCCGTTTGGTGGTGGCGAGCTCGCAGATCTCCCGGCCCCCAAGCAGGGTGGCCGCTCGCTCGACTTCGATCCCTTTGACGACCCCGGAGTTGCCGACCTTCCTGCGCCGAAGGCACAAGCCGACTCCTCCGGCTTTGATCCGTTTGCCGACATGGACTTGCCCACGCCGCTCGAGGCGTCGGGTGGCACCGACCTTCCCGCCCCGCTCTCAGGTCCAGGCGGAGGCGAAATCGACTTGCCCGCCCCGATGCGTGGTGGACGAGCACGAGCGGGCGAGCCAACGGGCGAGGAGATCGATCTCCCTATGGCGCTCACGGACGCCGACCTCCCTAGGCCAAGGGCTGCGTCTGCCGTGCCGGCGCCGATTGCGCTCGACTCCGACTTGCCGATGGCGAGCGAGCAAAAGGATTTGCCCATCGCCCGCGACGATTTCATGGAGCTCGATCTCGATGGTCCCGAGCGGGTTCATGGTGGCGGGCCGGTCGAGCTCGACCTTCCCGATGGCGAGGATCTCGATCTCGAGATGGAGCTAGACGCACCTCCGAAGGTGCCGGCGCCGCCCTTGGGCGCCCCCGGCATGCCGCCTCCGGGTGACATGCCGAGTGCAGATAGTATCAGCGGCGATTCCGCCGAGCTCGACCTACTTGAGTCCGAAGGGCTGGAGTTCTCCGAGCTTCCCGGCGAGGACGGCGTGCACCGGATGCCGAATCCCGTGGCCGGAGTCGACGTGGTGGCCGGGCCCAAGCGCAAGATTAAAATCAAAGCGATCTCGATCAAGCGGCCAGCATGGCTGATCCAGGCCATCGCGGTTCTAGGGGTCATCGCGGTGGTGCTCGGTACCGGCTTCTATCTTGGAACCACCCAGCACGGCCTCTTCGGAATCCATCTGATCGAGCCGTTTCTCCCGGCTTCCGGCGACGAGGTTCTCGTGGCGCAGACGATCGAGCAGGCCGAGATGATCGCATCGTCCGATACCTATGGCGCCACTCTGCAGGCGCTCGCCCAGCTCGAAGCGGCCCGCGACGACGCCAGCTTGAGCCGCTCGCTAGTCGCGAGAAGCCTTCTGCACGAATCATACTTTCAGGTTCGTTATGGCCAGGAGGCCGAGAGCGCAAACACCGCCGATTCGCTGCGCTTGCACTTGCAGCGGAGAGGCGACGAAGCGCCCCGCCTTCACGTGGCGCTCGCAGCCGATGCATTGCGCAATGCCGATACAGCCACCGCCGGTTCCGAGATCGTCCTGGCCCTCCAAGAGGATCGAACGGACGTCTATCTCGATCTGGTGGCCGGTGAGCTCGCGCTCAAAGCTCGTGACGGGCAGGCCGCTGTCGATGCGTTCGATGGCGCTATGAGGAAGCACGACAGCGCCCGCGCGCAATGGGGGCTCGCCCGCGGCTATCGTGTGCTCGGCGATCGTGACAAGGCCGCGGCAGCCGCCAGAGCCACGCAGAAGCTAAGCCCGAATCACGCCGGCGCGCGCATTGCGGTCGCAGACTTGCTCATCGCCGAGGGCGACATCGACAAGGCTGACGAGCTTCTGCAAGCCCCCGCAGGCCTTGCACCGATCGAAGGCGCTACGCTGAAGGTCTCGCGCGCGGACAAGTCCGAAGCCCTTGCCCTGGTCGCCCGGATCGAGGAGCACCGTGGGCGCCTTGGCGCCGCTCGCGAGATGTACGAGAAGGCGATCGAGCTCGACGCGAGCAATTCCTATGCCGCGTTAGGAGCAGCACGCCTCGTTTTGCTGGAAGGCGCCTATCAAGATGCCTACGCTCGCTTCCAGACCGTCCTCGGGTCGGAGATTCGACCCGGCGCCGAGATGGACGCTACCGGGAAGCCCAAAGTCACCGTCGAGGCCAAGCTCGGAGGCGCCGAGGCGCTCCTCGCGATGGATAAGGCCGACGACGCCAAGAATTTGCTCGCCGATCTCAAGACCCCCGAGCCGGTGAACGCAGACGTCGAGCTCTGGCAGGGCAAGGTCGCCGAGGCTCTGGGTAAGAGCAAGGAAGCCGTCCGCAGCTTTCGAAACGCGATCACCTTGGAGCCACAGTCGTTCCGCGCGTACATGGCGCTCGCCCAACACTACACTTCGACCAAGCGTCCGGGCGAGGCGGTTGGGGTCCTCGTCGAAGCGCAGCAGAACGTCGAGATCACCGCCGAGGTGCGCCGCCTATTGGGTTGGGCGGAGCTTCAGCGCGGCCGCATCGACGATGCGATCAAGCAGTTCGTGGCAGCGCTCGAGATGGAGCCCCGAGATTCGGCCGCCCAGTTCGGGCTCGCCGTCGGGTATCGGCGCAAGGGAATGCTCGAAGAGGCAGGCCTGCAGCTCGCGAAGGTCGAGGAGCTCGATGCGAAGTTCCCCGGCCTTCCACTGGAGAAGGGCCGGCTCGCCGAGGCTAGCGGCGCGATGGATGCGGCGGTCACGAGCTATCGCAGAGCGCTCGAAGATTCTCCAAACGATGCCTCGCTCAAGTCGCGTCTTGGCGCCGTCCTGATGCTCACGGGCGAGCTCGACGAGGGAGAAACACTCTTGCGCGAGGTCCTTGCCAGCCAGCCGTACTCTGCCGAAGCCGAGCACTATCTTGGCCGCGTCGAGCTCCGGCGGGGCCGGTTGGAGCCTGCGCGGCAGCACTTTGTCCGCGCTGCACGCCTCGAGCCCGACAGCGGGCTGTATCGGATGTACGTCGCTTGGGCCGCGCTCGAGTCAAACGAGATGACGACAGCGCTACGAGAGCTCGACACCGCACTGAAGCTCGATCCGACCCTCGGTGACGCCTACTGGCTCCGCGCCCGCATTCGGATCCGCGCTGGCACCGTCCGTGACGCCCTGAGCGATCTGCAAAAGGCCATCGAGCTCAACCCGAGCCGAACTGATGCTTGGGCCGCGATGGGAGAATCTCATTATCAGTTAGGCCAGGTGAGGGAGGCGATCGCGGACTTCGAGAAGGCCGTCGCAGGCAGTCCGGAGCGCGGGTACTGGTGGTACCGCCTGGGGCGCCTGCAGCTCGACGAAGGACTGCGCGCAGAGGCGCTTACGTCGTTGAGCACCGCGACCTCGCTCGGCGACAAGGCCCCTCAGGGCAAGGGATGGCTTGCAGATGCGCACCGACTGGCGGGCGACATCTACTACGCGCAGCAGAAACGGCAGGACGCGGTCGTGCAGTACGGGCGCTATCTCGAGTTTGCCGATCGGGACGCGATAGATCGGGCGGACGTCGAGGCCAAGCTTCGCAAGATCGGTCAAGGACTCGACTGAGCGATCAGTCGAGCTGATCGCGACCAAAAGCGTCGGGTAAGAGGGACGCCAGATCGTACTCCGCGCGCGCGTCGCCTGCATAGCTCCGTATCTGAAGGCTAGGTGCGAGCTCGGCCAAGCATTGCCTGCAGATACCGCAAGGCGGAGTAGGGCTTTTGGCGCCCGAAGCGATCACGAGTGCGATGAGCTCGCGCTCTCCGGCCGCGACCGCGGCTGCTAGTGCTGCGCGCTCCGCACAAATCGTTGCGCCGTAGCTCGCATTCTCGACGTTGCACCCCGTGAACACCGCTCCGCTCCTGGTTTGGACGGCTGCTCCGACTGTGAAGGTCGAGTAGGGGGCATATGCGTTCCTGCGTGCGTCCGTCGCGGCGCGCTTCAAGGCATCCCAGCCACGTTCGTCCATCACATCGCCTCCAGCACGCCCGACAGGAGTGATTCGAACCGCGACCGAACACGGCCTGCGGTCTCCTGCACTTCCTCGTGGCTCAGTGGACCCTCGGAGATCCCGGCTGCGAGGTTCGAAATACACGAGATGCCCAACACGCGAAGCCCCATGTGACGCGCAGCGAGCACCTCGAGCACGGTACTCATCCCGACCGCATCGGCTCCGAGTGTGTGGAGCATTCGAACTTCGGCAGGGGTTTCATAGGCAGGCCCCAGTAGGCCTGCGTACACGCCGCGCTTGAGCTCGAACCCGAGCTCGACCGCGACCCCGCTTGCTGTATTGACGAGCTGAGGATCGAACGCCGCGGTCATGTCGAGAAATCGCGAGCCTCGCCGTTCGTCGTTCGCGCCGATGAGGCTGCTCGTCCCGGTCAGGTTGAGCTGATCGGTGATCGCCATCAGGTCACCGGCCTCGAGTCCCGGTGAAATCCCACCGGCTGCGTTGGTCACGATCAAGGTTTGGGCGCCGAGCGCGGCCATCAATCGGACACCAAACGCGACCTCACCGGGCGAGTTGCCTTCGTAGAGGTGGCTCCGTCCTTGCATGGCGGCGATTCGCTTGCCCGCCCTCGTCCCCGTAACGAGGTTACCGGCGTGCCCGGACACGCTCGCGAGCGGCATGTGAGGGATTTCACCATACGGGATTGCATGTGCGCCCTCCAACGTGTTGGCGTAGCCGCCGAGCCCCGATCCGAGGACCATGGCGACGTCGACCTTTCCGGTCTGTTCGGCAACGGCTCCTTTGGCTTGGTCGAGGTCCTCCATCATCGCACCCGCATTGTACGCTACCTCGGCTATAGTGCCTGCCGGATGACGAGACGAGTCGCCCTCGCCGGTTTGATGCTGTTGCTTGCCTGCTCGGGGAGAGGCACCGACGGACCTGCGAGTGAGACCGCACGCGACGTTTCGGAGACCGACGACCTGCCGGACTTGGTCGAGCCGCCCATCTTGGTGTCGATCGTGCCGATCGCGACGGCGCAAGAGGTCCCGCGCGATTGCTCCAATCCAGTTGAAGAGTCCTGCAATGCGATCGACGACGATTGCGACGGCGTGATCGACGATGGGTGCGGCTACGGGACCGGCCTCATGCAGGTCACCGCGTCGTGGGACACGGGCGCAGACATCGACCTTTACGTCACGGGTCCGCTTGGCGACACGTTGAGCTTTCAACGGCCGGCGACGCCCTCGGGCGCTCGAGTGGACCACTCAGGACGAGGCGACTGCGTCGGAGACATGCCGAACCCGCAGATCGAAAACATTCGTTGGGTCGGTAGTCGGCCGATCGACGGGATTTACCAAGTCGAGCTGCACTACTGGGGCGAGTGCATCAGTGGCGGCGGGCCGACTAACGTGACGGTCTCCGTCGGGGTGGGGCGTCGAATCGCGGGCCAGTACCGCCATAGCTTGCTGCCTGGTGAGCGGATTCGCATTTTGCGATTCGTCGTTCAATGAGGACCCACCGGGACCGCATACTCTTTATCCTGTGTGTGGCGGCGCAGGGTTGCATCGCCTGCGGGATCGTCTTTGCAGCGCGGTCCGGGTGCGCACCGTCCGCCGTCGTCGCCGGGTTGGCGGCGTGTTTCGTTCCATATGCCGGCGCGCTTACTTTTTCGCGTTCCTTGCCGAGTAAGCAAACCGTGGATCTGGTTGCGATCGGGGCTGCGCTGGCCTTCGGCGGAGCGTTCGTTCTTGCACCACCGCTTCTGTCCGACGACCTCTATCGCTACCTGTGGGAGGGACGGCTTTGGCTCGAAGGGTTCAATCCTTATCAGCTGGCTCCCGACGACCCGGCGGTGGCGGGCCTCCGCGACGATCTCTGGGCAAACATCAACAACAAAGGGCTGGCCAGTATCTATCCGCCGCTGTCGCAAGCCTTGTTCGTGCTCGCCGCAGGGCTCGGTGGCAAGGTTTGGTCGGTCAAGCTCTTGGCGCTCGTCGCCCACGTATTGTCGGTCGCAGCGGTCGCGCGCCTCTCCGTGGCACGCAAGGCGTCATTGGCGCTCGGCCTCAACCCGCTTCTGCTCTGCGAAGCGTCGCTCAACGGTCACTTCGACATCCTCTGCGGTCTAGCGCTGCTCATCGCAGCGTGGGCCCTCACGCAGCATCGCTTCGCGCGAGCGGGAGTTGCGGCCTGCGCTGCGGTTGGGCTCAAGGTCGTCGGCTTGGTGGTGCTACCGCTTTTCGTGTGGCGTCCACGGGTCTTGGCGGCCACTCTGGTGGTTTCCGCTCTGCTCCTCGTGCCGCTCGTGTGGTGGCGGCAGCCCTTCGATCCAGCCTCGGGCCCCGGACAGTTTGCGAGCCGGTGGCGTGGTAACGAAAGCGGCTTTGCCCTGGTGGATAAGCTGAGCGGTTCGCTCTTCGACGGGAGCACAGCGGACCTCGTCGCACGCTTGGTCGTGGCGGTTGCATTGCTCGGTCTCTGTGCGCTAGTCGTGCGTCGCCGCCTGCCCCCGATGCAGGCGACCCGTGCGCTCTGTTGGGCCCTCCTGCTTCTTTCGCCCCAGGTTCACCCCTGGTACCTCGCCTGGCTGCTTCCGCTCGAGGTCGCCGCTTCGGGTTTCGCCGGCCTGGTCTGGAGTGCGGTGGTGCTTTGCGCCTACGCGCCTCTCGACTTGTGGGTTGCCGAGGGCGTCTGGGACATGCCCGTTTGGTTGCAGCTCTTCGAGTACTCGGTCGTGGCGGTCGCCCTCATCCTCGATCCGCGGCGTCCTAGCCTTCGGAAGCCAGCTCCTCATGGGCAGTTTCCCCCGTAATTCAAGTCTCTTAGCGTCATGTCTAGCCCGAGCCCGGGGCGACCCTGGTTTTGGCTTGCAGGCAAGGCGGCAACCCCTAGACTACGCGCCCCTGAAACCCAGGGACTGATGGATTCACCATGTACGCGGTCATTCAAACAGGCGGAAAACAGTATCGGGTTGCCGAAGGCGACACGATTCGCGTCGAAAAGCTAGCAGGCGACGTCGGCTCCAAAGTGGAGTTCATCGATGTCCTGATGGTCGGCGGCGAGAAGGTCGAAGTGGGGAAACCGCATGTCGGTGGAGCCAAAGTCACGGCCGAGATCGTCGCACAGGACCTCGCCAAGAAGATCATCGTTTTCAAGATGAAGCGCCGGAAGGGCTATCGGAACCGTCGCGGTCACCGGCAGCCATACACCGAGCTCCGCATCAAAAACGTGAAAGGCTAAGGGAGCGCCATGGCACATAAGAAGGGCCAGGGCTCATCCCGCAACGGCCGCGATTCGAAGCCGCAGTACCGCGGCGTCAAGGTGTTCGGTGGGCAGACCGTGCCCGCAGGCAGCATCTTGGTTCGCCAGGTCGGCCAGTCGTTTCACCCCGGCGCAAACGTGGGCGTGGGCAAGGACTACACACTTTGGGCCAAGGTTGATGGCGTCGTGACGTTCGAGCGACGCGGCCGAACCGGTAAGCGCGTCAGCGTCTATCCCGCCGACAACTGAGCGACTCCTTGCAGGAGCGGTTCCCGACGCCGGAATTCGAATCCCCCACGGGGAGCGTCTTTCCACCACCCGCGGGACGCAGGGTGTACTGCAACCGCAACCTGAGGCTCGACCAAGTCAAAGCCGTCGGCTTCGACATGGATTACACACTTGCGATCTATCGCCAGGCGGAGATGGATCGCCTCAGCATCGATGCAACTCTCAGCAAGTTGGTCGACCGGGGCTACCCCGAAGAGCTTCTAGCGATGAAGTACCGGACCGACTTTCCGATCCGCGGCCTCCTGATCGACCGAAAGCTTGGCAATGTGCTGAAGATGGACCGCTATCGGTATGTGAAGACCGCCTACCACGGTTTTCGGAAGCTCAGTCGGGAAGAACGCCGGCGAGCGTACCATACTCGGCGTCTCCGTCCCGGTACTGGACGCTACCACTGGGTCGACACGTTGTACTCGCTGTCCGAGGTGGCGGTGTACGCCGCCGTGATCGAGCACCTGGAGCCGCGCGGGGGCGCGCTCGACTACGGGCAGCTCTTCGCTGACATTCGAGAGTGCGCTGACATCTCCCATCAGGACGGCTCGATCCTCGACGTGGTCCTCGGGGACTTGCCTCGGTACGTCGATCGCGACCCCGACCTCGGCCTCCTGCTCCACAAGCTTCGAAGCGCTGGCAAGCGCTTGTTCCTCCTGACCAATTCGGGCTCTGAGTACACGGACGCCATGATGTCGTATCTGCTGGACGACGCGCTCGACGAGTATCCGAGTTGGAAGAACTACTTCGATTACGTCTGCACAGCGTCAAAGAAGCCGACTTTTTTCACGGAGAAGGCGCCCTTCATCGATACCGAAAGGGAAGAGGAGAGCCGGGACCCGTCGCGCGGACGTGTGTACACCGGCGGCAACATCGTCGATCTCCAGCGGGCACTTGGCTTTGCCGGTGATGAGGTGCTCTACGTGGGTGACCACATCTACGGCGACGTGCTCCGGGCCAAAAAAGAATCCACGTGGCGCACCGCCATGATCATCCAGGAAATGGACGATGAGCTCCGGGTCCTCCGTGAGCACGCGGTCAGCTTTGACCGCGCGGATTCGCTCGAGCAGATGCGAGCTGCGGTACAGGACGATCTCCGCGAGCATCAGGCGCGCCTCAAGCGGGCCGAACGCAAGCTGAATGAACACGAGTCGGGACCCGAGAGGGCAACGTGGGATGCCAAGCGAGTCCGCCACAGGCGCTCGATCGACCGGCTCCGGGCACAGCTCAAGGACCTAGATGCTGAACGTTCGACACTGCACGACGCGCTGGACGAAGCCTTTCACCCCTTTTGGGGTTCGGTCTTCAAGGCAGGCAACGAAGTGTCGAGTTTCGGTAGCCAAGTCGAGCAGTATGCCGGCCTCTACACCTCCCGCGCGACCAACCTCACGCAGTACTCCCCGATGCACTACTTCCAGAGCCCAAGGCACCGCATGCCGCACGAGACGGGCAATACTCCGGGAGTATAGGGTGCCGGCTTGGACGGTGGAGGGAGGGCTGGTTGGCTGGTTTGGTTTAATTACACCGCCCGCCCGGTTTGGTTACACCGCCCGCCCACCCCCACCCGTAGTTGCAATATCACTCTCACGCGAGTGAGCAGCGGGCCTGCCGCGCCCGGCGCTTCGCTTGGCCTTGGCGGCGCGTTCGCGCCGGGCTTCGCCCTTTGGGCTCGCGCTGCCGCGCATGTGGGGGACATGCTCCCCCTCTAAAGGCGTCCTCTTTCCAGATACTTACAACCCACACCGCGAAAAACCGTGGCAGTTCAGTGGCAGCTTAAAAGAAGAACCCCGCGACGCCGAGTATCGAATCGGGCGCGGGGTTTCTTGCAGGCGAGCGTCTATTTCTTTTTCGCGGGCGCCTTCTTCTTCGACGTCTTGGCCTTCAGCTGTTTGGTCGCCTTGTCGATCTTCTTTTCGAGATCGGCGATCGCTTTGGTGGCCTGCCGCTTGCGGGCGGCGCTTTGTTTGCTGGCGGTCTTCTTCGCCTTGGTGAGCTTCCTCTTGAGGTCGGTGCTCGTCTTCTTGGCCTTGCGCTTCAAAGCCGCCGTCTCTTTTCCGGCATCCTTCTTGGCCTTCGTGAGCTTCCTCTTGACCTGGGCTTGAGTCTTCTTCGCCTTCTTCTTTAGGTCAGCTGCGGTCGTGCTCTTCTTTGCCGCACGCTTCTTCGCTGCCTTTTTCGGCGCTGCCTTCTTCGTGGTGGCCTTCTTGGGCGCTGCGCGCTTCTTGGCGGCCTTCTTGGGGGCCGCCTTCTTCTTGGCGGTCCTCTTCACGGTCTTTTTGGACGCCGATTTCTTCGCCGTCCGCTTCTTTGCGCTGCTCTTCTTCTTGGTGGCCGCTTTTGCCATAACACGCTCCGTTGTGAGTGAACGCGCAGTATAGACAAGCCGCGCCGATTGCGAACAAAAAAAAACACCGGCCGCCTCACCGGCGCTGGCAGTGGCGCTGACACTGACACCGACGCGGGCACTGGCACTGGCGCCGACACTAGCGCCGACACTGGCACTGACACCGACCCCGTAAAGTGACTTCGTCACCACGGGGCTTCGCACGGGTACTGGACGCCTCCG
>Ga0209456_10000218_pt1 | contig 32095 bp, 32 predicted proteins | sample COG_11_FD_184755 | JGI IMG/M metagenome (GOLD analysis project Ga0209456, IMG submission 184755) | Pelagic marine sediment microbial communities from the LTER site Helgoland, North Sea, for post-phytoplankton bloom and carbon turnover... | ecosystem: Environmental > Aquatic > Marine > Neritic...
CCCCGTATTTCTTGGGCTTGGAGAAACGCAGGTTCTTGAACCGCTCGTAGTCGGCTACGGTCAGAAACTCAATGATCTGCTTGCCAGGAGGGCAGTCAGCCCGGTCCTCCGTGAGCAGCGTGGGAACGGTGACGGCGAAGCTGGGCTTGGAGTAGTCGCCTCGCTCAACCATGGCCTCGAAGGCGAGGTTGAGATCGGGTTCGTCGGTATGAAAGAGATTGGAGCGGCCGAATCCGTGGTCGCGTAGGTCGATACCCTCGACGACGCAGTAGGCCATGAAGTTCGACGCGGAGTACTCGTAGCCAAGCTGTTTGAGGACCTTGCCCGAAAAGTGTTCGGGTCCCAACATCTCCGCGACGCGGCGGGGATCCATGTTGGCGATGACCTCCTTGCCCTCGAAGCGATGGACGGCTCCCGTAGCGATGCCGTCGTCGTCGACCTCTTCGACCGTGACGCCGGTGACGCGGCCATCATTTTGTTCGAAGGCCGTGGCCCGATGGCCGAGCCTGACCTCGCCTCCGTTCTCGCGGATGTGTTCGACCAGACTGTCGATCACGTGCTCGAAGTGACGGGTTGGGTAGTAAGCCCCGCCCATGTAGCCGGCGAAAAGGGAGACCCAGGCGAAGAAGGAGAGCTTATTGGGGGGCAGCATGAAATCGGGCCACTGCAGGGCCAGTAGGGTCTGTGCCTCGAGGGGGAGCTCGAATTGGTCGAAGACCCTCTGTAGTGTTGCGTTTCGATGGCGGATGAGTCGACGCATCTTGTACAGACGAGGGATGATTCGAAGTCCTCGAGGGGGAGGCGGGAGCTCATCGATCTCTTTGTCCACACCGCGAACTTCATCGAGAAAGGCGCAGCATTTATCGACATCTTTCGGAAAGAGCTCGGCGAGGCGAGTGGCGAGCAGATCCCAGTCGCTCGGGATGTCGAGCGCATAGCCGGGCACGCGCATGCGATCGAAGCCCTGCGGGTCGAGGCGTTCGAAGGTGACGTCGACCTCGAGCCCGAGCTTGCGCAGGAACAGGCCCACCGTCTCCTGGGAGCCGCAGTTCCAGACGTAGTGGAACTGCGCGTTGAATCGGTACTCGTCCTCGCCGTGGCGGTACCCGAAGGTCTGGCCATAGCCACCGGGCGCGCTGTGGGCCTCGAGGATTTGCACGCGCTTGCCGGCGTGGGCCATGAGCGCACCAAAGGCCAGGGCGGAGAGTCCACTTCCGACGATGAGATAGTCTGGTTTCATATTTCGCGTCCCAGGAACAGTCGGTGCTCAGCGAAGCGCTTCTTCGAGCGCGCCAAGGCAAAGCTCGACGTGGCGCGGGGTTGCTGAGGCGCCCATCAGACCGATGCGCCAGGCTTTACCCTTGAAGTCCCCAAGCCCGCCGCCGATCTCGAGACCATGCTGGGCGAGCAACTTGGCGCGCACCGCGCGGTCGTCGACGCCATCGGGAATGCGAACGAGGGTGAGAGGGGGGAGGCGGTCCGATTTGGCGACCGGTAGCTCCAGGCCGAGGGCTTCGAGTCCTTGGCGGAGTGCGTTGGCTTGCTCCCGGTGACGCGCGAAGCGGGCTTCGAGTCCTTCTTCGAGGACGAGGCGAAGGGCTTCGTGCAGGGCAAAGATCATGTTGACCGGCGCAGTGTGATGGTAGACGCGTTCGCTGCCGAAGTACTGGCCGATCAGGTTCAAATCGAAGTACCAGCTTTGCACCGGCGTCTTCCGCGAAGACAACAGGTTCACGGCACGTTCGGAAAACGAAACCGGGGAGAGGCCTGGCGGGCACGAGAGACACTTCTGCGTGCCCGAGTACACCGCGTCGATGCCCATGGTATCGACATCGATCGCGACACCGCCCAACGAGGTCACCGCATCGACGAGGAGCAGTGCGCCGCACGAATCCGCGATCGCGCGCAACGGGCTGAGGTCTTGCAGCACGCCGGTCGACGTTTCTGCGTGCACGATCGCTAGCACCTTGACCGACTGCGTTCGCGCCGCCTTCGCAACCTCATCCGGATCGATGGCCTGACCCCAGGGGGCCTCGACGAGTGTCACTTCGGCACCGCAACGTCGAGCGACTTCGGCCATCCTTCCGCCGAACACCCCGTTGCGGCAGATCAACGCCCGGTCCCCAGGCTCCAGGAGATTCACGAAGCAGGTTTCCATGCCTGCAGATCCCGTGGCCGACATTGGAAGCGTCAGCGCGTTCTCGGTGCCGAACACCTGGCGCAGCATCGCCTGCGTCTCGTCCAGGACTCGAAGAAACACCGGGTCCAGATGCCCAACGGTCGGACGCGAAAGCGCCTCCAACACCGAGGGCGGAACATCCGAAGGCCCGGGACCCATCAACACTCGTTTGGTCGAGCTCATCCGGGCAACCATACAAGACAAAACCCCTCGAAAAAGAGCTTTCGAGGGGTTCATTGGGCAAAAAGGGGACTGTCCCCTTTTTGAAAGGGTTAATGCAGGCGGCGGTAGACGCCGACCACCACGCCGAGGACTTGGGTCGTACGCCAGTCGTTCTTTGGAATCAGGATCGGCGCCATGTCCTTGTTGGCGGGCTGGAGGCGAATGTGCTCCCGCTCCGGGTAGTAGTACTTGCAAGTGGCCTCGTCGCCGACCAGGGCGATGATCACCTCTCCGCGGTTGGCGGTGAGCTGCTTACGGACGAAGACGAAGTCGCCATCGAAGATGCCGGCTTCGATCATCGATTCGCCGGTGACGCGAAGGCCAAACACGTCGCGCTGGCCGCCGATGAGCATGCGGTCGATGTGAACCGTGTCGTCGGGGTGCTCGATGGCTTCGCTCAGGGCGCCCGCTGCGACGCGGCCGACGATCGGAATCTCGACGAGGTTGTCGTTGGCGGCGGGCGGGCGGCTGCTAGGCTTACCGTCCGGAGTCTTCATGAGACGCAGGGTGCGCGACTTCATGTCTTCCCGGGTGAGATAGCCCTTGCGCTCGAGCGCGCGCAGGTGGTCGTTGACCCCGTTGGTGCTGCGAATGCCGAGATGATTGCCGATTTCACGGAGGGTAGGTGGGTACCCCCGCGAGTGAATCGAGTCCGAAATGTACACGAGCACCGCTTTTTGCCGCGCCGTTAGCTTATGCATACTTTCCCCCGCTCGCATCTCTCACCGCCTTCTTGATACCTTGTGATTCCTGCACAAATGTCCCCTGCAATGCTGAGCAGGTGGGACAAAGGTACATATTGTCGCTATTCTTGTCAAAGAACCGACGATCTGTGCAGCGATGCTCAGCTGATCCGGCCTGAGCCGTTGTTGCGTGAGTCGGAATCGTCTGCTGTTTCGCTGGGCGGAGGCTCGCTCCGGGCCTGGTCCAGGGCCCCTGAAATCGCCTGCGCTGGCGAGAAGCCGAGCAGGCCTTCGAGGCCTTTGCCGTCGGTGAGACCGCGCCAGAACCCCCGGGCGATGGTGACGAGCTCCTCGGTGTCCATCTGGTCGAGCGCCTTCAATGCGTACTGGGCCGCCCCGCCGAGCACGTCGATGCTGAGCCCGGCGGCTGCGTACGCCGGCAACGGATGAACCATCAGCTCGCGGGTCGCGTAGGCCATCGCCCACTCGCCGGCTTGCCTGCGCGTGAACAAGGTTCGCGCGGTCGAGTGCTCCATAAAGAAGCCGATGTGAATCGGCCCGAGCTCCCGCTCGACGGCCCGGATGAGCACGCGGTGATCGCGAAGCCAGTCGCCACCAAGCGGCCCCGCCCATTCCGAAATCGCACCGGGACCGGCGAAGACGTCGAAGCTGCCGGCGTTTCGTCGGAGCACCGCACCGGTATAGAGCTCGCCGTCCTCGAACACGCCGAGCACCACGCTCATCCCGTCCGGCAGCAGGAAGTCGATCGTGGGTTTGGCCGCGGGCGCAGCGGATAGCAACGCAGCCGATATCAAGAGGTCGGGGAGGGGGCTCGGCCAGACCCGAAGCCAGTTTCCATTGCCAAGCTCGCGAAGGACGTGAGCGAAGCGCATGACCCGCGTTACGAAGTCCTGGTTCGGATCGAGCGGCTCGGCGAGGTAGTCCTCGATGTCGGCCATGGCACGCTCGCGCATCAGGATGCAGGCGCCGGCTTCCATTGCTTTACAGAGGGCCTCGAGGTCCGGCGCATCCGGAAGGGTCGCTGGGTCGATCGACCCCATCGCCGTGTGAAAGCTGGCCACCGGCATTCGCTCCGCGTCCACCACCACCACGAGGACGCCCCGGGACTTGTCCCCGTTCTCTCCGAGAAAGAGGGAGACGAGGCGATCCCAGGAGGTCTCGTCGAAGCCATAAAAGGCGAAGTCCTCGCTGATCACCGCGCGGACTCTAGCACGGTCGACTCTTGCCTCGGCGCAAACTTGTCGTCTACAACGCGAGCGTGAGCTTCGTTTGGGTCGCAATTGGGGGAGCGGCGGGGTCCTGTCTTCGGTATTGGGTATCCTTGATGCTCGGGCCGATCACCGCGGCGCACGAGTTTCCCTGGGCGACCTTTACGGCCAACGTGCTCGGCTCGCTTGGGCTCGGCCTCGTGTTCGTGCTCGCCGAAGACCGCTCCTGGTTTGGCGCCGACTTGCGCTTGTTCCTCGGGACCGGGGTCATGGGCGGCTTCACGACCTATTCCGCGTTCAATCTCGAGAGCATCGGGCTCATGCAAAACGAAGCCTGGGGGCGAGCCGCGCTCTACATGGGTGGCACGGTCGTAGTCTGCCTCTTCGCCGGTGCGCTCGGCCTGATCATCGGACGCGCGATTCGGGGCTAGCTCAGGATCGCCATCTCGCAGACGCGCCGGGCGCACTTGCGCAATCGAGGCCGAGGCGAGCGGCGTTTCGACCCACTGTCGGCCGAAGGCCGTCCAGGCGCTAGTGTGGGGGCTCGCTCATGCTAGCGTCCCTTCGGAGGTTCTCATGCATTCACTCGAAAGAGTCATCAACAGCCCGGAGCCGTTGCTCCTGATTGGCAACTCCTCGGAGGATCGGTTTCCCGGCTACTCGTACAACGCGTACACCGGTATCGGGAAGAAGTTCTATTGCCTCGACATGGGCGGGCTGCCCGTTTCGCGCGGACCGACCAAGGGGGGCAAGGTCTACCACTCGGTGTCGGAGCTTCCCGGCGACCGGGGCGATTTGGCGGTGATTTGGGTTCATCCAAGCACTGCGCCCGCTGCCGTCGACCTGGCCCACGAAGCGGGCTCCAAGCGGGTCTGGTTCTCGTTCGGCACCGGAAATCCCAAGGCCGTGGCCCGGGCACGAGAGCTCGGGATGGAGGTCGTCGAGATCGGCCGCTGCCCGGTCCTCTACCTGGACGACAAGCCCGCAGTCGCGTGTAAGGCCCACACCCTCATGGTGAAGGCCTCGGGTCTGTACGGTCGTCCACCGCAAACCGATCCAACCGCCAAACGCCGCGAGCAGCTCTGAGCGCTCCCAGCCCGGCTGGCTGAATCCATCCTAGTCCTCCCGTCCACTTTCGTATTTACGGCCATGAAACAATTCGGAAATAATCGGGGGGTACACCCATTCGCATTGGCGGTTCTGGTTGGGCTGCTTGAAGTTTCGGAGGTCCCATGAAGAAGGTGGAAGCCATTATTAAGCCTTTCAAGCTCGATGAGGTGAAAGATGCCCTCAACGAGGTTGGCATCAAAGGCATGACCGTGACGGAGGTCAAAGGATTTGGCCGTACCGGCGGCAAGCGAGAGGTTTATCGGGGGTCCGCGTACGTGGTCGACTTCGTACCCAAGGTGAAGGTAGAAATCGTCGTTCCGGACTCGCTGGTCGTTTCGGTCATCGAAGCGGTCGAAAATGCGGCCAAGACCGGTCGTATCGGTGACGGCAAGATCTTCGTTTCGCCGGTTGAAGAGTCGGTCCGAATCCGCACGGGCGAGCGCGGCGAAGCGGCGGTCTAGAGCCGCTCGCACGCCATCGCCTATCGGAAAATCTCCGAGATTTCAGAGGTTTGTGCGCCCACACAGGTTTGACGCGGCATTGGCCCGTCAGATACCATTTGTGAATAGCACCGGTTCATGGGGATGAGTGCTTCACGACTGGCCGCGCAGACGGTCCGTGCTCTTCCGCGCAAGCGGTTGAGCAGGGCGCTGGGCAGGCTTGCGTCGTCAAGAGCCCCGCAAGCCCTGGTCGACGCCGCGGTCGCCGCCTTCGCTCGCGCCTACGACGTGGATCTGAGCGAGGTGGATATGCCGGCAGGCGGATTCCGCACCTTCGACGAGTTCTTCACCAGAAGGCTTCTCGAAGGCGCGAGGGTCGTCGACCCTGATCCCACGGCCCTGGTATCCCCTGCAGACGGGCGCATCGAGGACCTCGGGGAGATCACGGCCAACGGCGAGCTCATCGTGAAGGGACAGTCATACACGGCCTCGGCGCTGCTCGGCGATTCGGACGCAGCGCGGGCCTATGAGCGTGGCCACTACTTCATCGTCTATCTTTCGCCACGCGACTACCACCGCGTACACGCGCCGACCTGCGGAAGCGTGCAGTGCGTGCGGTACGTTCCAGGCACTTTGTTCCCCGTGAATCGCATTGGGACCGAGTTTGTCCCTCAGCTTTTCGCAAGGAACGAACGTCTTGCTATTGTGCAGGAGAGCGTTGTGCACGGAATTGTCACGACGATCATGGTGGGAGCGATCGGGGTGGGACGCATCGGCTTGAGCTTTGATGATGTGCAGACGAACCGTGGGGATACTCCGGGACTGCGGAGCTATTCCGATTCGCCGATTCTGCGTGACCGTGGTGAAGAGCTCGGTGTGTTTCACATGGGTTCGACCACGATCGTGATGACACCACCCGAGTGCAAGCTCGAGGTGCGAGTCCGAGCAGGCTCGTCGATTCGAATGGGCGAAGTCATGGCCAAAGGGGAGCGGCGATGAGCGGCGAACCGGCCGACAAGCCCGAAGGCATTTCGTCTGGTGTCCCACGTCGCCGGCGTGCACTTCGCGTTCCGATCACGGACATCCAGCGCGCAAGCGCCCTCGACGATTCGATGGAGGCCCATGAAGATGGCAATGACGCTGCACACAGCGTATCCAATGTCGTCGAGCTCGATCCTCCGAGCGGGGTGACCTTCGCGGTGGAGCCAAACGACGATCGAGAGCCGACGGAGCCCTCGTTCGTGACGACGGGCGATCCCATGGTCGACGCCGAGCCTCAGCGGGACGACGAGGATGTATCGGCACCATCGATCGACGTGCACTTCAGCGATCCGCCCGCGGTCCGACCTTCGGCTTCACCGCCCGGGGCCGGACGATATAGCGAACCTCCCGAAGAGCTGTTTCTCGATGACTCGGACGTGCTTTCTCGGAGCGATATCGCCCCGACGCTGGATCCAAGCTCGGACATCTTGATCCCCATTCCGAAGCCTCCACCTCCACCCGCGGGCTCGATGGAAGCTGGGCCGCCCGAGGTCGAGGCCGACGAAGACGGACCTTGGCACGAGCACTTCTTTGGCGAGGCGTACCTGCGGACTGTTCGCACGTCGACACCAAAGGAAGTCGCCGTCGAGTGCGGTTTCATCGAGCGTGCGCTGCGCATGCCTGTGGGGTCGCGGATTCTCGACGTGGGCTGTGGGCTCGGAGTTCAGACCGTCGAGCTCGCTTCGAGGGGTTATCACATGGTCGGTCTCGACATCTCGGCCACGATGGTCTCCCGCGCTTACGACGAGGCGGAAGATCGCGGGCTGCAAATCGATTTCGTTCGTGGGGACATGCGCGAGGCCACCTTCGAAGAACCATTTGACGCGTTGCTCTGTTGGGGCACGACGTTCGGCTACTTCAACGAAGAGGAAAACGAGCTCACGATTCGGAAGTTCCACGACGTGATTAAACCGAACGGCGTGCTGTTGCTCGAGGTGGTCAACCGCGACTTCATGATCGGTTCGCAGCCAAACCAGGTTTGGTTCGAAGTCGACGGCGCAGTGTGCATGGAAGAGACCGACTTCGACTACACGACCTCTCGGCTCCGGGTGAAGCGCCGCGTCGCAAGCCACAGCGGCCAGCAAAATGATCGTCTCTACTCGATTCGGCTCTACGCGCTCCACGAGATCTGCGCGCTTCTCGAGCGCAACGGTTTTCGGGTCGACGAGTTCAGTGGCCGGCAAGCGACCTTGGGAATCTTCTTCGGGGTGCATTCCCCCAAGATGATCATTCGCGCCGAACGCCTGCTCAATTTGCGCGACGACGAGAGCAGTGCTCCGCCACCCCCGCGGCCGTCCGTCCCGTTGGGGGCCCTCAAGGCCTCGGAGTTCCCGCCGGAATCCGCCGACGAGGACTAGGTCTTCTACTCGGAAACGATCCCGTTGCCGGTGATAACGTATTCCACGCGGCAGGGGAGTGAGAGGAACGGGCCACCGAGCGCAGCGACAGCAGGCGTGCAGTCGGAGCCGGTAAGCGGAACGATCTCGGTGGTCTGGGAGCCGGTGATGGCGATCAGAGTCGGATCGACACCTGCATCGGCTCCGGCATCCGCTTCGACACCGGCGTCTTCTGCAACCCCGGCATCCGCGTCAACGGTGGCCTCGGGCATGTCTACGTGAAAGGTGAAGACGTCACGCTGGGTCACCGAGCAGCCCACGTAGCCGCGGAAGCGATCGGGCTCGATCACCATCCAACTCTGGCCGGCTTGAAACGTGTACTCGCCGCCTTGCTCCACACCTGCGAACATTGCCCCGCCCCAGCGGTGCCAGTACGCGCGTCCGTTCGATTCGCTTCGAAGGTCGAACTGGAGATCGAGGGGATCGGGCGCTGGAATCGCGCCGCCACAGCTCTGTTCCACCATCAGGCCGACCGCCTGGAAGCTGCCGACGAGCTCGCCTGGGGGCTCTTCGTCCTGGCCCCAACATGCAGACCCGAGGACGAGGAGGCTGAGTAGGGACCACCGCATGGGTTGGAGGTACCGCTCGGGCGGCTCTACGGTCAAAAAACGGGTGTTGTTCCGGACGCCTTCGGCGTTGGTTTGTCCCGCCCCACCGCCCCCGCGCTATCGCCTAAAACCGGATTTCGAAGCCGCAGCGGTAGGTGACGCGGGTGGTGACCGGCTTGCCGTCTTTGTCGAACGGAGGTTTCCACAACTCGCCTTGGAGGGCATTCGTGCACGCTCTGCCGAGCCCGTACCCGCCGGGGTCCTCAGAGATGATCCGGATCTTGCTCGGAAGGCCGTTGGGGCCGATCTGCAGGCGAAGGACGGCTTCACCTTCAACGCCTTCTTGGCGCGCCTTCTTGGGATAGAGTTTTTCTAGCTTTCGCTTCAAACTCGGCGGAATTGGTTGCCTCGAGAGGTCACCTACATCGACGACGACCCCGATCCCGGTGCCTCCGAGGATCCCGCCGACGATTCCATCGCGGCTCCTGCCCGTGACCACGGCGTCGGGCTTGCCGATCGGTCCCTCCCGGCTTTCGCCGGAGCCGGGGTCCATCGCCCAGGACGAGGGCTCGTCCCCGTCGTTCGTGAGGACGATATTGTCGAAGGTGACGGGAGTTTCCGGCGCAGCTGCCGGAGGCTCCTCGGGCGCCTTCGGTGGATCCTTCGGGGCTTTCCACGTCGTTGGCTTTGGCGGCGGCTTTACCGGCTCGGGCTTAGCCGGCTCTTCGGGCTCCGCCGGTTCCTCTTCCTCCGGCTCTTCGGGCTCCGGGGCGAGGGGTTCCTCGTCGATGATCGCCACCGCCACCGAATCGAACGGTCCTTCCGGCCGAGACCCAATCGGTGCGTTGGGCATCACACCTAGAAACGCTGCATGCATCGCAACCGCCAGAACGACCCAACTCGTATCGAGCGCCCAGGGGGCCAGATTCTCGAGAGGACTCGACATCGGTTCGGCAGCAGCGCCGGTCAGCGTCCGATCTCCTCGGGGCGGACGTTGATTGCAAACTTCGTGATTCGCTCTTGGCGCAGGATGTCGATCACCTGGACGACCTTCGCGTGGGCGATTCTGCCGTCGGCCGCGATCACAGCGCGGAGATCTTCGTCGGTCTCACGCGCTGCGCGCACGCGCGTCCGCAGCTCGTCGGTGGTGACGGGGATCGTGTCGAGGAATATTTGTCCGTTCTGATCGATCGACACGGCCAGGGTTGAAGGCGTCTGCTCGCCGGTCGCGGCTTTAGGGAGCTCCATCGGAATCGTTTTCGAGACGATCGCCGTCGCGGTCACCATCAAGATGATCAGCAGAACCAGCACCACATCGACCAGGGGTGTGACGTTGATGTCTGTGATCAGGTCGTCGTCGTCACCGGAGCGCGCGCCGCCAGCCATGCTACTGACTCCCCCCGCGGTCGGTGCCCTTGAGGTAGGCGAGCAAGTCGCGGCCAAGCGCATCGGCCCACGTGAGGCGATAGCGAATGAGGCGCTGGAAGTAGTTGTAGAAGGCGACCGCGGGAAGGGCGACGAGGATACCGATGGCCGTCGCAACCAGGGCTTCGCCCACCTCGGTCATCAAGCCGCTGGTTACCTTGCCCGCACTCTCGTCGAGCACGTGGAATGCCTTGATGACGCCGATGACCGTCCCGAGGAGACCGACAAACGGCGCGTTGTTACCAACCGTTCCGAGGAACCCGAGGTTCCGCTCCATCTGCGTGCGGGACACGGCGGTTTCGCCTGCCAGCCGTTCCTCGACGGCCGATGGCCCGTCGTCGACCACTTCGATGCCGGAGTAGACGATTTTGGCCTGGAACGAATTCGACTGCGACAGGCGATCTCTGGCACCGGACAGGTCGTGCTTCGCAAGAAGCAGCCGCAAGTCTTCCTGGAGGGCTCGCGCGTCATCGCGGGACGCAAAGAAGTAGTAGATTCGCTCGAAAATGATCGCCACGCCGATGATGGAAAGGAGAACCAGAAGCCACATGACCCAGGTCGCGCCAAGCATCGCGAAGGCGGTCAATCTCTCTTGAATGTCGATCATACATTTCCTCGTGTAGAAGCGCGCTCTTAGCCGGTCTTGGGGGGCTGTGCATCCCGCTTGAGAATCTCCCTCATCAATATGGTCGCGTAGGAGCCTGCGGGAAGGCTGAAATCGAGGTCGACCGTATTGTCACTCACAGTCACGTCGGCTTTTGGCACTGGGATGCGGACGAAACGCCTAGTTCCGGGCGCCACGCGCTTCCATTGGGCGAGGTGGTCGAGGGTCAAGCCCGACTGCTGAAGCAGCGCCTCTTCACGGACTCGGGCGTCACCTTCGGGCCAGCGCATCTTGGCGCCGAAGATCGGGCCGGTAGAGCTGATCTCCCAGGCGTCGGCCCGGGCCTGCGTGTCATGGACGTCGGGCGCGACGAACAACCCGCCAGAGGCGTGCTTCTTCATCAGGTCTCCGGCGAAAACCTTTCCAAGAGTCGAGGTTTGCACGCGCGCCGCGACGCATCGGTTGAAGATTTCCGATTGGAGGGCAGACATCTGCAGCTTTCGTTGAAACCCCGAGCGAGGCGCCCGAGTCTCGCCGACCACCCAGCGAAAGGCACGCTCTGCGTTGTCACCTTCTCTGCCAAATCGCTGTTCGCCGTAGTAGTTCGGTAGCCCCTGGTTTTCGATCTCCGACAACACGCGACGGAGCTCGTCTATTCTCGACAGGTCGACCTGCCGCAGGCGAATGCGAAACCGATTTGCTCGAAGGTGGCCGGTCCTCAGCTTTTGCGGATGAAGCGCCGCATCGAGCACCCGGAGGCCCTCGACTTCGGCTTGGCGGAGTGCGCCCGGAGACGTGCCCCCAATGCTGATCCATTGCCGGGTGACCGCGTGCCGATCCTTGAGGCCGGCCCAGCCTGCCGTCTTGGGGTCGGCGCCCACGCTCTCGCAAAGCAGGCGAACGGCGTCCTTCGTCGTCAGCCCCCGCTTCTCGATGAACGCAAAGACGTGCTCGCCGGTTCCGCTCGGCGCATACGCCGGCACCTCCTCGACCTCGAAGTCTTCCGGAGTCGATCGAAACTCGGCTTGGATCGGCCTGATCGAGCTGGTGAGATAGGGAAGCGTCATGACTTGGCGCTTCCTGTAGACCATCGCGGTGCGATTGGGTAGACAGCAGGCGTGACCGCCGACGTTTCGACACGTATCGAGCGCGCATCGCAGCAGCAGCTTGCCGCGGGATGCGAGGCTCGGGTGTTCCCTGGAGCGAGTGCCTCGGTTGCGATCTGGCACGGAGGCGCCTGGTCATACATCGATGCCGTGGCCGGTCTGCGCAGCGAAGGCTCCGGTCCCGTCACGACGGGCACGTTCTATGATTTGGCTTCGCTCACCAAGCCCTGGGTCGCCACCGCGGCGCTGCGTATGCACCAAGCAGGCGTGTTTGATCTCGGCGCACGCGTCGATGCGCTCGTCCCGGAAGCGAAAGGGCTGCCGGTGGGGGCGCGGCCGTGGGAAGAAGTATTGAGCCACCGTTCGGGATTGGAAGCCTGGGTTCCATTCTACGAGACACTTCCGGCCGAGCCGGGGACCGGCGCGGCGCGCGCGTGGATTTTGGCCGAGCTGCTTACGCATTGGCAGGCGAGCGCGGTTGGCACCTCGGTGTACAGCGACCTCGGGTACATCCTGGCTGGCTTGGCGATGAGCCGCGCGTCGGGCAAGCCGTTGGACCAGGTCGTGATGGAACGAGTCGCGTTGGAGCTCGGGGTCCACGAAACGGTTTTCTTCGGCGCGAGCCGGCCGGACGAAGATTGGAAAGCGTGCTGTGCGCCGACGGGCTGGTCGCCGTGGCGGGAGCGAACGCTGAAGGGCGAGGTGCACGACGACAATTGTGCAGCCCTTGGTGGCGTGGCCGGGCATGCGGGAATGTTTGGGCTGCCCCGCAGTGTCGCCAGATTTGGCGCTGCCTGCGTCGCCGCGTGGCACGGAAGGCGAGGCGCGTCGGAAGAAGAGCTCATTCGGCACGCAACGGCGGTGAGGCCGGGCGGTACGCACCGGCTCGGTTGGGATGGAAAGGCCGACGAAGGGGGCGCTGCGGGCAGCTCGATCGACGCGGATGCCTTTGGCCATCTCGGGTTCACCGGCACTTCGTTTTGGTGCGACCCTCGCCGGCAACTGGTGATGGTGCTCTTGAGCAACCGCGTTGCGGTCTCTGACGACAACGCAGCGATCCGGGCGTTTCGCCCGGTCTTTCACGACGCCATCATCGACGCCTTCGACAACCGCTAGCCGGCAAGCGAGCGGAGCCGGTCGAGTAGCCGGGAATTGGTTTCGTAGGAGAGGGCGTTTCGAGCGGCGCGTGCCATTGCCCTCGGGTCGCCCACCAGCACGACGAGCTTCTTCGCGCGTGTCAACGCCGTGTAGAGGAGCGCACGGTTGAGCAGCATGAAGTGCGCATTGTGCAAGACGATCACAGCGGCGGGGAACTCGCTGCCTTGCACCTTGTGGACGGTGCACGCGTAGGCGAGCGAGATCGCGTCGAGCTCGTCGGCCTTGTACTGAACTTCGCGCCCGTCGAAACGTACGTAGGTCACGCCGCCTTCGATCCGATGCACTTCGCCGAGGTCACCGTTGTAGACCTCTTTGTCGTAGTCGTTGCGGAGCTGCATGACTTTGTCGCCCCGTCGAAATGAGGCCGGCGCGGCGTTCTCTTGCTTGCTTGGGTTGAAGGTTTCTTGAAGGACTTCGTTGAGCCTGATCGTGCCGAGCGGGCCGCGCCGCATCGGGGTCATGACTTGCACGTCGGCAAGCGGATCGAATCCGTACGCCACCGACATCCGCCGAAGCGATTGCACGAGACGCTCGGTGATCGTGTCCGGGTCGCTGGACGTAATCAGGAACAGGTCTCCGTCGCCTTTCGTTCCGCTGGGGGTGGGCTCGGGCATCCCACCTTCGAGCACCGCATGCGCCCCACGGACGATGGCGCTTTGCTGCGCTTGGCGGAACACTTCGTGAAGGCGAATCGTCTCGCAGACTCGCGACGCAATCAGGTCCCGCAGGGGCTGACCCGGCCCTACAGGGGGAAGTTGATCGATGTCACCGACCAGCACGAGCGTGGCGTTGCGCGGAATCGCGGCCAGGAGCTGCGAAGCCAGCCGGATGTCGAGCATCGAGGCCTCGTCGACGAGGACCAGGTCGGCCTCGAGTGGCAGGCGCTGGTTGCGGTTGAAGTGGCCGGTTGCCGGGTTCCATTCGAGCAGGCGATGAATCGTCTTGGCCTCGATGCCGGCTGCTTCCGAGAGCCGCTTTGCGGCGCGTCCCGTGGGCGCACAAAGGGCCACGCGGCGATCGACCGCAGCATGCGCCTGGACGATCGCGCGCACAGTCGTCGTCTTGCCGGTTCCGGGACCGCCGGTGAGGACGAGGAGGTGCGTGCCGAGCGAGGCGTCGACCGCGCTTCGCTGTGTCTCACTCAGCGTGGGGTCGTGGGTCTTGACCGGTTGCTGCACCTTCGGCCGGTTCGCGAACCCGCTCAAGGCTTCCGCGACGAGAACCTCCGCGCGATAAAGGAGGGGCGGGTAGACCGCCTCATCCTCGATGGTGACGAGCTCACGCGCCCGCAGCTCGTGTAGGGCCTCGTCGAGGGCCTCCGCAGGAACGTCGAGTTGCTCGAGGCCATCGCGGAGCTGGTCACGGGTTGCAAAGACATGACCATCGTCGACCGCTTTGCCCACCAGATGCAGCACGCCGCCCTGTACGCGCCGCAGATCATCGCCTGCAATGCCGAGCGCCTCCGCAATCCGATCGGCGGTTCGAAAACCAATGCCGCGGATCTGCTCGGCGACGATGTACGGGTCGTCTCGCACGACCCGTGGCGCGTCGGCGCCGTACTTCCGAACGATTTCCCGCGCTGTTGCCGGACCCATGCCGAGCGCGTGTAGAAAGCTCATCGTCTCCGCTTCGACCCGCCGCTGGCGAACGGCCTTGGCGATCGACTCTGCGCGTTGCTTGCCGATGCCGGAAACCTCGCGGAGTCGGCTGGACTGGGTAGCAATGACGTCCAGGGTATTCGGACCAAATCGCTCCACGAGGCGAGCTGCCAATGCAGGGCCGATGCCGGGAATCAGCCCGGAGCCCAGGTAGCGGATCACCCCCTGCGCGGTGGAGGGAATCGTCGGCGTGAACGAGGTCACCCGAAACCGCGCTCCGTAAACCGCGTGCTGGGTCCATCGCCCAATCAGGCGAACATTCTCGCCGGGGGCGATCTGCCCCAGGTCCCCCACGGCCGTCTGCGAAGCAGAGAGCTCGGCCGGCTCGTCCGGTGCCAGGCGGATCACAGCAAACCTCCCGTCATCACTGCGGAAAAGCACGTCTTCCACGACGCCTTCAAGGACCTCTTCTGGCTCCTGTGACCCCACGATTCCCGGGGAATCTACCAGTCTTGTGTTCCAGACGCTCTGCTGTTGTGCTTTCTTCGGAAACGTCCGTTAGCGTTAAAAACCAGCGTAGATTTGGATCGGAGCGGAATGAACACAGAGCCACGGATGAACGCACCTATCGCGAGACTGCAGATTCGGACCTCAGCCGCCCGTAAACGGCGTGATTCGGCCGCGGGCCGCGTCGAGGCCGTCGAGCCCTCGCGCGATGCCGAGGTCAGCGATGCCGAGGAGGCAGGGGAGGGCGAAGAGCGACAGCGCTACTACCCGTTCGCACCTCGCATCATCGACAGCAGCGGCGGCTGAGCTAGGCGCGGCTCCATTGCGCGGCAAACGAGCGATTGGTAAGAGCGCTCGATGCCCCCAACTACGATCGCCATTCTTGGGGCCAAAGGGGGCGTCGGAACTTCCCTCTTCAGTGCCAACCTCGCGATTTATCTGGCGACCATCGGCAAGCGTGTGCTTGCGGTGGACGCGGACCCATCGGGTGCCGACCTTCACGCGATGTTGGGCATCGAGCCGCGCGTCGCGCCGTACATCGCACCGACCCCTGCATTTGGCGGCGAGCCAAGCCTTGCGAGTCTAATCACTGGGCACGACCACGACGCGGCCAACACTCTGCCGTTGCGTGAGCCAGTCGACGGACCGATTCCGAACCTGCGCTTGATCGACGGAGGCTTGAGCGAGCCGCATCGGGGAAGCGCGCGCCGGAGCTCGCTTCGAGAGTTGCAAGGCCGGTTGGCAAGACAGGATGCGGAGTTCGCGGTCGTCGACCTCGGGTCGGCGGCGACCGATCCAGCCATTCGTTTTTGGTGCGGGGCGAGCCATCGGCTGGCCCTGACGGTGCCCGAGCCCAATGCGGTGAGCGGCCTGTACCGGCTGGTCCGTAAGGCATTTGCGGCGATGGCCCTCGAGAAAGTCACGGATGAACGACAACAGGGCGCGCTGCACACTGCGTTCGTGAAAGCCGGACAGACACCGGCGCCCTCGGACATCGCAGCATTGGTGAGGCGCGAGTGGCCAGAGCTTGGAGACGCCTTGCAAGATTGCATGAGCGAGCTTCAGTTCCCTTTCGTCGTGAACCAGGCGCGCCTACGGGCGGACCTCGAGCTCGGCGATCAGGTCACCGTCGCCGTGCGCAGGCGCTACGGCGTTCACCTGAAGTACCTCGGCTACGTCGAGCACGATGACGTGGTTCGAACGTGTTCCCGAAAGCGTCGGCCGCTTCTCCTCGAGAGCCCTGGGAGCCGCGCAAGCCGCAACATCGAAAAGATCGCGCGCAGACTTTTCGCATCGCAGGATTCTCGCAGGGATCGCGCGCCCTGGCGTGAGGTGCCGCCCAGCTCGCATCACGATGTGCTCGAAGTCGAACGCGGGGCAACCGATGAGGAGATCCGGCGCGCGTACAAGCGCATGTGTGCGGTGTTTGATCCCGAAAACCTGGTGACGTTCGGCCTTTTCGACGGGGAGGGGCTCGAGGCGGCGCGCAGTCGTATCGACGAAGCCTATGACGTGCTCCTCGATCCGGCCCGACGCCGTCCATACGAGATCTCGGTCTTCCCCGAAGCGGTCGAGAAAAAGGCCGAAACCACGCAGGAGCAGGTGCCGCGCGCCGAGTTGCCGCCGGCTCCGAGCATCACGCCGGACACCGAGTTCAGCGGGGCGCTTCTGCGGGCGGTCCGGGAGTCGCAAGGCATCAGCCTCGTTCAGATCAGCGAGCGAACCAAGGTGGGCACCAACTACCTTCGATGCATCGAAGAGGATGAGTTCGAACAATTGCCGGCTGCGGTCTATGTGCGGGGCTTCGTCACCGAGGTTGCCAAGTGCTTGAGGCTCGACCCGGAGCAAGTGAGCCAGAGCTATCTCCGACGCTATAGAGCGCGCATGGAACACGCCGGAGAGAGCGCATGAGCGTATCGCAGTTGCCGATCATCTTGGCCTCGGCGTCGCCGCGACGGCGCGAGATTCTATCGTCACTCGGGATCCCGTTCGAAGTGCAGCCGAGTGGGGCGGACGAAACTAGTCTTCGGATGGAGGATCACCTCGAGTTCGTGCGCGCTGCAGCGCTGGTCAAGCTGGAAAGCGTCCTGTCTGCCATCGAACTCCAAGGCGCGTATGTGTTGGCAGCCGACACCATCGTTTGCGTCGGCGGCGAGCGCTTGGGCAAGCCGGCTGACGAAACAGACGCCGTGCGCATGCTGGAGCTCCTAGTGGGGCGTCCGCACCTGGTCCGAACCGCGATTGCCCTCGGCCGAGTCGGGGAGGGTGCGCTCGACTGCCGCATCGTCGAGACCCGTGTCTGGTTTGGGCCCGCGTCTCGCCAGCAACTGGAGCGCTACGTTGCCGCCGGCGAAAGCCTCGACAAGGCAGGCGCCTACGGCGTTCAAGGCCTTGCGAGCGGCTTTGTGACCCGGCTCGATGGATCGTACACGAATGTGGTGGGCCTTCCGGCTGCCGAGTTGGTTGCTTTGCTCCTGGACCACGGCGCCCTGGATCAATGGCCATGAGTCACGACGTCGCCGCAGCCATCGAACGTGTGCGTGACCGCATCGACCGGGCCTGCCGGCGCGTGGGCCGCGATTCGAGCTCGGTGCAGCTCGTCTCGGTGTCGAAAGGGCATCCGGAGCGGGTGATCCGAGCCGCGTACGATGCCGGCATGCGAGCGTTTGGAGAGAACTACGCACAGGAGCTCGCGGCGAAAGCTTCTTCGCTCAGCGATTTGCCAGAGATTCGCTGGCGTTTCATCGGCCACCTTCAGCGCAACAAGATCAAGCTCATCGAACGTGCCGGAGCCAGCGTGGACACCGTCGATTCGGCGAGGTTGGCCGAAGCGATTGCCGCGCGGGCGGCAGCCAAGGAAACGACGGTCGAGGTGCTGCTCCAGGTCAACCTGGGAGCCGAGGCGCAAAAGTCTGGCTGTGCGCCCGAAGAGGTGCCCGCGCTCGTCGAAGCCGTCCGACGGTTTCCGAACCTGAGCTTGCGAGGGCTCATGACCGTGGCGCCGCACCTCGACGATGCCGAAGCCACGCGTCCATTTTTTTCTGCGCTTCGGGAGCTGGCCGTGGCGCACAGCCTGCCGGAGCTTTCTATGGGAATGACCCACGACCTCGAGCAAGCGGTCGAAGAAGGCGCGACCATGCTTCGGATCGGGACTGCGATCTTCGGGCCGCGTCCCCCGGATAAGCGCTAGATTCCGACGCCTTCGGCGATTTTGCCGAGCTCGACCGAACGACGCGTAGCAGCCCGGACGGCTCCAAGGATGGCCTCGGCGAAGCCTCCTGCCGCGAGGGCATCCAAGCCGGCGCGTGTGGTTCCCCCTGGGCTGGTGACCCGTCCGCGCAAGACCTCGGGCGATTCCTTCTCGTCGCGGAGCAAGCGCGCGGCGCCGAACACGGTTTGCGAGGCTAGCTCAAGCGCGATCTCTTCGGGCAAGCCCTCGCGTGTGCCGGCGTCTCGAAGCGCCTCGATCATCGCGAACACATACGCTGGCCCAGAGCCGCTGAGGCCGGTCACCGCGTCGAGTTGTTCCTCCGGTACGAGAACCGAAATCCCCACACTACGGAAAAGGACTTCAGCAAGCTCGAGGTCCTCGTGGGTTGCGTGGCGGCCCGCTGCAATTGCCGTTGCGCCGGCTCCGACCAAGGCTGGCGTGTTGGGCATGGTTCGCACGACGCGGGATCCGGCGGGCAATGCTCGCTCGATGAGGCCCGTCGGAATGCCAGCCGCGACCGAAACGAGAAGCGTGTCGGGGCCTAGCGCGGCGGCAACGCCGGGCAGCAGCTGCACGAACACCTGCGGCTTCGTCGCCAAAATGACCACGCTGGCCTCGCGGACGGCTTTGGCATTGTCGTCCGTGATTCGAATATCGAGCTCTTCTTCGAGTGAGCTGAGCGTGGTCTGATCTGGGTCGGCCGCGATGATCTGCTCAGCGGGAACGGTGGCCGTCCCGACCAAGCCGCGGATGAGGGCACGTGCCATGTTGCCAGCGCCGACGAAGGCGATCGTATGTTCAACGGACATGCCGGGCGGGATAGCACACAAGCTGCGGAGACGATACGCGGAAGCAGGGCGCTACGCGCAGACTGCTTCGAGGTCCCCGATCTCTTTTGGAATGCCGTCCGTCAGCACCTCGCAGCCAGCTCGGGTGACCACGACGTCGTCTTCGATGCGCACGCCGATCCCACGCCAGCGCTCCTCCACGTCTTCGGCGTCAGTTCCAATGTAGATGCCCGGCTCGATGGTCAGCACGAAGTCAGGCTCGAGGGGACGGTGCTCGCCATCGACGTAATAGCGGCCGACGTCGTGGACATCCATGCCAAGCCAGTGCGAACTGCGGTGCATGTAGAACGGCTCATACTTCTTTTCTTCAATCAGCGAATCGAGGTCGCCCTTCAGCAAACCGATGTCGACCAAGCCTTCGGTGATCGAGCGAACCGCGCCTTGGTGAATCTCGTCGAGCGTCACCTCAGGCTTCACGGCGTCGATCGCCGCCTTTTGCGCCCGCAGGGCGACCTCGTAGACGGCGCGCTGCTCGTCGGAGAACCTGCCGTTGACCGGGAAGGTGCGCGTGACGTCGCTTGCGTAGTAGTCGTACTCGCAACCTGCATCGATCAGCACCAGCTCACCATCGTTTAACACGCGATTGCCGGCCCGGTAGTGCAGGATCGTCGCGTTGGGCCCCGAGCCGACGATGCTCTCGTACGCAGGGCGTTCGCTTCCGTGCTTACGAAAGACGTGAAGGAGCTCGGCATCGATTTCGTATTCATGCATGCCTGGTCGCGCGAGTTGCATCGCACGCAGATGGGCGTCCCCGGTGATCGCTGCGGCCTGTCGCATCGTCGCGAGTTCCTCTTCACTTTTGCGCATTCGCATCTCGTGCAGGTGCACCGACGAATCGATGATTGCTTCGGGCGCCGTGATCCCGCGCCGCCCCCCGCGTCGGAGAAGATTCAGGCAGTCGAAGAGCTTGGCGTCCGCCTCGTCGTTTTGCGCGAGCCGGTAGTGAAGTCGCTCTACGTTGCCGAGGTAGTCCGGTAGCTTTTCGGCAAGCTCGTCGATCGGAAAGGCCACGTCGGCACCGAAATCTTCGACCGCGCCTTCGACGCCGACGCGCGGCCCGTCCCAAATCTCCCGTTCGCGTTTTTTGGGGCGCACGAAGAGAACCACCTGGTGCTTTTCGTGCTGATTGGTGAGCAACAGCAGGCTGTCGGGTTCGTCGAAGCCGGTGAGATAGTAGAAGTCGCTGTCCTGACGGTACGGGTGCCCGACGTCGCGGTTGCGCAGCGCCTCCGGCGCCGACGGAAATACCGCAACACCGTCTCCCATCGCCTCGAGCAGTTCCTTGCGGCGTGCTGCGAACTCCGACATCACTCCAGCCTAGCAGTTACCCTCTGGGCTGCATCTGGCCACTCTTGTAGCGGCTCCAGTAGTCCTTGAGCGCTTCGCTGACTTTGCCACTCAACAAGAACGCGCCGAGGATGTTTGGGAACGACATGCCGAGGATCATCAAGTCCGAAAAATCGATCACATTCCCGAGCTTCAAGACCGATCCCAACACGACGAACGCGAGGAAGAGCAGCTTGTAGAGGATCGAGAACTGCGCCCCAAATAGGAAGGCCCAGCAGCGCTCACCGTAGTAGCTCCAGGAGATCATCGTCGAGAACGCGAAGAGGAACACGGCGAGGCTGAGTACCTTGGGGAACCAGGGCAGCACGGTCGCGAAGGCCTTGGAGGTCATGAGCACGCCTTCATGGCCGCCACCTTCGTACGCGCCGGTGATCACCACGACCAAGCCCGTCATCGTGCAAACGACGATCGTATCGATGAAGGGCTCGAGTAGAGCGACGATACCTTCGCGAACGGGTTCGTCGGTCGCGGCGGCAGAGTGTGCGATCGATGCAGAGCCGACGCCGGCCTCGTTCGAAAACGCAGCACGCCTGAAGCCGGTGACCAAGACGCCGAGCAATCCGCCAAAGCCTGCCCGCGGCGTGAACGCTTCACCGACGATCTTCCCAAACGCCGGCCCGATTTGGTCGTAGTTCGTGATGATGATGAAGAGTCCGGCGACCAGGTAGATGCCGCACATCACCGGCACGATGAACCCCGCGACCTGCCCGATGCGGCGGATGCCGCCGATGATCACGACGCCGACCAGGAAGGCCAGAATGACGCCATACGCGAGCGCGCCCCAGCCACCTGAGAAAAATGGCAAGACATCGGCGACCTGTGCGTAGCTCTGGTTGGCTTGGAACATGTTTCCGCCACCGAAGCTGCCGCCGATGCACATCAGCGCGAACAAAATGGCGAGGAACCGTCCGAGGCGCGGCAACCCCAGTTGCTGGAGACCACGGTCGAGGTAGCGCATGGGTCCGCCTAGGATGTGTCCGTCTTCGCCGACCTCGCGATACATTTGTCCGAGCGTGCATTCGGTGAACTTCGACGACATGCCGAGGAAGCCGGCAACGATCATCCAAAAGATCGCGCCCGGTCCTCCCATCGCGACGGCGACCGCAACGCCGGCGATGTTTCCGAGGCCGACGGTCGCCGAAAGGGCCGACGAGAGCGCTTGGAAATGCGTGACCTCGCCGGGGTCATCGGGATTGTCGTAGTGGCCGGTGGTGACGACCCAGGCGTGCTTGAACGCCCGAATGTTGATAAAGCCGAAGCGCAGCGTGAAGAAAGTTGCCCCGGCAATGAGCCAGAAGACGATGAACGGGAGCCGGAGATCGTGCTCCGTCGCGTTGTCCCAAAAGATCAGGTCAAAAAAGAGCACCTGGGCGATCGGGCCGACGACGTTGGCACCGAAGCCTTCGTCCAGCAACTTCAGCACCGTGCCAATGGCGCCCTCTTGGGACGTTTGCGCGTCCGCCAGGGCCGCGGCGGGCCACAAACCAACCCAAAAGGCGGCAATCGTCCTCAGGCGTCTCCCCATCCCGGTGCCCGAACATGGCACAAGGCTGCGACTCCCTCCAGTTTTGTCGGACCGAGAACAATCACGTCTCGATGAATGCCTGCTCGTGCGCCGACCCGGGCTTGGCAAGAATTCGTCGCAGCACCCGATAAGACCGACCCTCCACGGTCACTCGTTGGTCAAATCCTTGCGGATGAAAGTGATGCGGACGGATTGTTACGGTTTGTAAACTCAGGCGTTTATTGCTCTTTCGTTCAATAGGGACGGATGTCATTCCGATTGAAAACCGACCAAATCGTCCGTAATCTACCGTCGTGGTCCAACTGCTCAGTACCTCCGATGCTGCACGAATCATCGGAGTGGGCACGACGAGCGTGAAGCGTTGGGCGGACACGGGCTTGTTGGATTGCGTTCGAACTGCCGGTGGGCACCGGCGATTCACGCGTGATTCGCTCGACCGCTTCATTCGACTTCAGTCCCATGAAGACACGCCGGTCGACGAGGTCGACCGATGGATCGACACGTTATTGTCTGAGATGAGCCACGAGCTCGCTCTGGTGCGGGCGCGTGGGCGGCTGGGCTCTTGGTGTCGGGTCGCTGAAGATCTGGATCCCGTGCTGGTCGAGCTCGGCCATCGATGGGCGGGAGGTCACCTGAGCATTGCAGAGGAACACATCGCCTCCGAGCGGTTGTCACGTTCCCTGGCGCGAATTGTCGAATCGCTTCCGTTGCTCCCAAACGCGCCGATATGCCTCCTCGCCTGTGTCGAGTCGGAGGGGCACGCCCTTGGGCTTTCTCTGGCCGAGCTCTGCCTCCGTGAATTGGGATGGGCAGCGATATGGCTGGGCCCGCGCACGCCGACAGAGGCGATCACGGAGCGAGTGCAACTGGACAATCGGATTCGATTGGTGGGCCTATCCGCATCGGAAGCCTGCTTCGATCCGGCCTTGCTTCGGCGGGTTGAGTCGTCAGTTGGGACTGTTTGCCGAGACCGTAGAGTTGCGTTGATGTTGGGTGGAAGAGGTCCGTGGCCGGACGTGCCGCGCTACGGAACACGCGTTGGGGGGTTTCATGGTTTTGAGGCGTTGCAAACGCAGCTGTGCGGGAAAAATGGGAGACGCCCAATGCGGTGATCGCGATCTTGCCCCGATGAGAAGGTGGACACATTGACAACGAGCTCTTCCATCGCCAACGACGCAGTTGCTGTAGTCGGTATGGGTTGTTGGTATCCGGACGCGCCAACTCCTGCGCGGTTGTGGGAAAACGTTCTCGCGCGACGGAGGGCGTTTCGTCGACTGCCCCAACAGCGCCTTCCACTCGATTCGTACTTCGATCCCGACGCGCGCGCGCCTGACAAAACGTATGGCCGCAAAGCCGCGGTCATCGACGGATTCGAGTTCGATTGGATCGCGCGACGGATTCCTCGACGGACCTTTGAGGGCACCGACATCGCACATTGGCTGGCCCTCGAGGTAGCCCTGCAGGCGCTAGAAGACGCGGGCTACGGCCGGGACACACTTCCACGAGAGCGTACCGGAGTGATCGTCGGTAACACCTTGACCGGTGAGCAGAGCCGATCGTTGAGCCTGCGCGTGCGCTGGCCCTTTGTCGAGCGAGCGATCCGGGCGGCTGCAAACCAAGAGGGTTTGACGGCGACTGCGACCGATGTCCTCGTCGGATCGACGCAATCATACTTCAAGTCGGTCTTCCCCCCGGTCGACGAAGATACCCTGGCGGGGTCGTTGTCGAACACGATCGCGGGCCGCATCTGTAACTTTCTCGACCTCCAGGGTGGCGGCTATATCGTCGACGGCGCCTGTCGCTTCAAGGAGCACCCCGGTCCGCGGGCGACCGGGGTGCTCCTTGCAGAGGAGCTCTTTGATACTTCCTTCGAAGACGGCAATGTCGTTGGTAATATCTACTTCGGAACCTATGGCGTGTGGCAAGGACGGGTGCGAGATCGATTCTTCTACGAGCTTTCGCCTGAAGATTTCTGCGGTCGATCTGATGCTGAGCTCATCTGCACCAATTTTCGAATGACTCAGTTACGTGAAGCGATGCCATTCGACCGGGTACGCGTAGAGATGCGCCTGGTGGCCCTGTACGAACGCGCAGCGGATCTATCTTTCCAGTATTTCCGGGTCGCACCCGATGGGTCTGAAACAAAGTTGGCCGTCGGTGAGCACACCGCCGTATGGGCCACGCCGATCGCGAGCAAGAAGGCCATCGCGCGGGACTGGCCTTCTAAGATCATCGACGCATTGGTCGACCAAACAGGAGAGCGCCGACCCTTGGCTTCCTAGCTAGACAAATGGAATTGCACGCCGCAATAGTAGAGCTATCGCCTGACGAGACGAACGCGTTCGAGGAGCACCGAACCGCGCATAACCTCATTGCGCTGAAGGCCGGCATTCTGATCACGCTCCTCATCCAAGTCCCATTCATGTGGTACGAGTGGACCGCGATCCGGGATCACTTCTGGACGGTGCAACTCCTGCGCGTGGGGTTCGTTGCCCCCGCGGTTGTGGTTCTCATAACCATCGATTCGAGTCCCTGGCTCCAGCGCGGCGTCGACTTCGTCACCTTCGGGATTTTCGTCGCTTGCGCAGGTTTCATCATCGCTGCCGCGTTCCTCGACAAGGGCTACGCCTCTCCCTACTCGTACGTCCTCGTGATGATGCTCGTGGGTGTCGGCTTCGTCACCCTGTGGCCATGGAAGCTTGCTGTGTTCTTCAGTTTGACGGTGTACGGGATGTATTGGATCCCCATCCTGATCGGGATGGGTGGCATTGAAAATACGCTCGACTTCGCCGGTTACCAGCTTTTCATTTGCGGGATGATCGCGGTCATCATCATTTCGCAGCAGCTTCGGTTGCGCCTCGAGAAAGGTGCGTTCCTCAGCAGGCTTCAGCTTGAACAGGCCAAGCTCTCTCTCGAGAAGACCAACGAGAAGCTCCGGGAGCTCGACCAGCTGAAATCGGATTTCTTTGCGAACGTGTCGCACGAGCTTCGCACTCCACTGACGCTTTCGCTGGGTCCGTTGGAGTCGCTGCTCAAGATGGAACAAACGCCGCAAGAGGACCAGCATCTTGAGGCGATTCATCGCAATCAACTCCGTTTGCTGCGTTTGATCAACCAGCTTCTCGACGTTGCCAAGGTCGAGTCCGGAAAGGTGCAGGCGGAGTTCGGAGAAGAGGACGTCGTCGCGCTCGTTCGCACTGTCGTGGGCGATGTCGAGGAGGCTACCCTAGCCAAAGGCATCGAGATCGAGATCATCTCCCCTTCGGATCCCGTTCGGCTGTACGTCGATCGCGAAAAGTTCGATCATTTGTTGCTCAACTTGCTGTCGAACGCCTTCAAGTTCACCGATGAGGGAGGGCGTATCGCGGTTTCAGTAATTGAGAGGGATGACTCGACTCAGGTCTCGGTTCGCGACACGGGCGTCGGGATCGAGGAATCCAAGCTGCATACGATCTTCGATCGATTCACGCAGGCGGACTCGTCCGAAACGCGCCAGTACGCCGGCACTGGAATCGGGCTTTCGCTCGTTCATAGCTACGTCGGGCTTCACGGCGGTACCATCGACGTCCAAAGCGAGCTGGGGAGAGGATCGACCTTCACGGTTTCGCTCCCTCGTGGCAAAGCGCACCTGCCGGCCGAACAGGTCCGAGACACCCCGAAAGCTCCTGCGGCGATCGGCTTGAAGCCGCCTCAGCTGCTCGACTTTCAAGTCGATCTCGAAGTCGGGCTCGAGACTGAGCCAGCGGCGCATGGCTCGCGCGCGCCCAATCGAGGCGAAGAGGGTGGTGCAGAGGATGCCGACTGGCTCCCCACACCCATCGGCTCCGACAACGGCGAGAAGCCCCGCGTGCTCGTCGTCGACGATAACCCGGACATGCGACGATATCTGTTGTCGCTTCTCCGTGATGAGTATCAGGTCAAGACCGCAAAGAACGGTGCGGATGGGTTGCTCATGACCAAAGAGTGGGACCCGGATCTGGTCATGTCGGATGTCATGATGCCTCTGATGTCCGGCTCCGACATGTGCAGGGCGATCAAGCAGGGAGGCGGGCGTCTGTCACGTACGCCGGTGATCCTCGTCACGGCGCGGGTCGAAGAGCAGACAAAGATCCGCGGGCTCGACTACGGCGCTGACGACTACCTTCTCAAGCCGTTCCTTCAAGAAGAGCTCCTGCTCCGAGTTCGCAACTTGTCGACCAAGCGCCGTCAAGAGCGCGCCCTGTTCGACGCCCACCTCGCGCTTCGCGCCCAACACAAGTACGTGCAGTCCGACCTCGAGCTCGCCCGTGACTTCCAGAACGACCTTCTCTCCAAGCTCGACATGCCGGCTCCGCTCGCGGCACACGTCGAGTTCCGACCGGCCGATGTCGTGGGTGGCGACTTCTATCACCTCACGTCGCTTGGTCCCGGCCGCGTGCGTCTGTTCCTCGCCGACATGGTCGACCACGGTGTGAAAGCGGCGGTGCGAGCTGCTGCAGCCTGGCCTGAATACACCGGCCTCGATCATTCGAGCTTGGATCCCGCCGGAGTCCTCGAGTCCCTCAACGAGGTAGCCACCTCAAAGTACGCGGACCTCGCCGGCAGCTTCTTGTGCGTGGACTTCGATGCGGGCGCCGGCGAGCAAGTAACGATTCGATACGCGCGGGCGGGGGAGATGCCGTTCATCATCGTTGCGGATGCCGATCCGACGGAGCCTCCGGCCGCAGAAGGCTTCATGATCGGCCTTTTCCCCAACATGAGCTACCAGTCGCGAGAGCTGACGATCGCGCCCCGGACGCGGCTGTTTCTTTACTCGGATGGGCTATATACTCAGACTAATGGCGTCGGGCAGTCGTTCCGCGACGCAGGCGGCTTGAATGAGGCATGGAGGATGACAAAGGAGTGCGCGAATATTCGAATTGCAACCGAAAGAGTCCTGGGGTCACTCGACCAGTTTCGCGGTGCAACTGCTCAGCTGGACGACGTCACGTTGATCGGCATCGAGGTTACGGAGTCTAGATAACGCCATGGAAATCCCCGGACCATTTCACTTGGGAGGCAACACCATCTTCAAGATCGAGCACGACCTCGACGAGCAGGGTGAGCTGTCCATCTGGTTCTACGGAGGCCTCGTCGTTCGGCATGGCGACCGCTTCGACCGATATCTGACTCATCTGGAGACTCTCGAACGGCTTGCGACCAATTCCTCAGTCACGCATGTCCATTGCCATCTCGAGCATTTGGCCGAAGTTCTCTCCCGCGCCCAACACGCGATCTATCGCATGCTGCACGCCATGCGCGCACGAGGGCTTCCGGTGACGATCTACGCCACTGGCGAACAGCCAGAGCAATCAGAACATCTTCGAATGTCTCGACTCTTTGTGGACGGCGTTGGCAAACAACCAGGCCCTCCCGTGAAGCTCATGGAAATCCGGAGGGCGTCATGAGCACAGGCACCGACATCAAGTACGAGCTGCAGCTCAAGCCACTGCGGTTCCACCCCGAGCTCGCAGAGTCAATCATCTTCGGTCTCAAGTGGACCCTCGGCGCGATGTTCCAGGACCCATTCCCCGTCCGCGACGTCGTCGTCGCCGTTCGCGAGGTCGTGGATAACATCGTCACCCACGCCGACTGGGACCGAACCCCCGGCCCCTCTCTTCTCGTCTCCTATCGCGTCCACAGAGGGCACCCCCAATTTTGCGTGTCGTCTGCGAACGTGGTCAAAGACATCGACGAAGCCGAACACGCCCTCCGCTTCATCCAAAAGCACATCTCGAGCAAGACCTCAGACGTTCTCTGGCACGAGTTGACCAATCATTTGATCGACTCGACCGACATCCGCACCAACGGCGGGATCGGCTTGCTACAGGTCGCCTCCTCGCCGCGTTGCCGGCTCGACGTGCGCCTCGAAGGTGCGCTGTTTCGTGTCCGGGTCGACGTGGATATCCCAGAGCTCCAGGCAGCGCCGGCTTGCCCGGATCGCACCGGGTCCTGACTGAGCCGCGGAGAGACCAGTTACAACCATAACGAAATCCTAGGTGTACATCGCAATTTGTGCTTTAATTCGCGCACGACGAGTTCGCCGCGGCGGCACGCTTGCTCACAGAGTGGGTGGAGCAGAATCGCGTTCAAGAGATCGACTTGAACACCGAGACACGCGAAGACGCGCGCGACCGACTCTTGTCGATGTGGGGGTCGTTGAGCTGGATGACCTACGTGGGGCACAGCGGCCTCGATCGCATGGCCACCGAGGGCTTGCTGACTTTGGCGGACGTTCCCACCCTTGCGCCGATGTCGAGCGCGCCCGTCGTGGTCGGCTGGACGTGCAACATGGTCCGCTTCGATATTCCAGGGTTCTCCTCACTCGGGGAGCAACTGCTTACCGAGGGAGCCAGCGCAGGCGTATTCAGCGCCACCGGCTGGTCGAATCACTTCGAGACCGATTTACTTCGAACCGCGTTTGCCGAAGCGGTCTTCGCTTCCGAAGCCGAGACAATCGGCGAGGCCATGATGCGAGCCCACCAGGCCGCCACCGATGCTTCGGTGCCCCAGCATCGAGTGTACATGCTCCTCGGCGATCCGGCGCTTCGCCTTCGCGCCGCCGAATCTCAGCCCGCGCCCGGTCCCGAGCCGGCGAGCGATCCAGGGCCAGACGATGGCACCGGCGAACCGGTCGCACCGCGCATCAGCCCCGATCAGTCGCCAGCCTCCGCTTCGGGCTGCGAAATTGCGCCTTCGGGCGCCGGCCACGGACGCTACGGACTAGGGGTCCTCGTGCTTGGTGCTGTCCTGCTGATCCGCCGGCGTCGAGCATTGCCGCAACGACGCAGCGACCTTCATTGACACCCCCTGAGGGTGATACTAAGCATCCCTCGACCGGCGCAATCAGCCCCGTCGCGGAGTCCGCCCCTCTATGTTCTCGGCCTATTTTCCGGTGTTCCTGATGCTCGGCGTCGCCTTGCTCGTCGCGGTCGGCGTCTTCGGCCTCACCACGGCCCTCGGGCCCAAGAACATGACCGCCGAGAAGGCCATCCCTTACGAGTCGGGCTCGGAGACCACCGGCGCAAGCCACATCCGCCTAAGCATCAAGTTCTACCTCACCGCGATTCTGTTCGTGGTCTTCGACATCGAAGCGGTCTTTCTCTACCCCTGGGCGAGCCTGTTCCGGGAGCTCGGCTGGCTGGGCTTCATCGAGATGTTGCTGTTCCTCGTGGTTCTCGGCGTGACGCTGGTCTACGCCTGGAGAAAGGGAGCGCTCGAATGGGAGAGCTGAAGGTCATCGATGGGGGCGGCGAAGTCGCAGTCACCACGCGCCTGAGCGACCTGCTCCAATGGGCACGCAAGTGGTCGCTCTTCCAGTATCCATTCGTGACGGCCTGCTGCGGCATGGAGTTCATGGCCACCGCCGCGCCCCGGTACGACATCGCGCGATTTGGCGCCGAGGCCCCGCGCTTCAGCCCGAGGCAATCGGACGTCCTCTGGGTCGTCGGTACGATCAGCCAGCGGCAGGGTCCGGCGGTAAAACGCATTTGGGAGCAGATGACCGATCCAAAATGGGTCATCGCGTTCGGGACCTGCGCTTCCTGCGGCGGCTTCTACGACAACTACACGACGATTCCGGGTGTCGACAAGGTCATCCCGGTCGACGTGTACATCCCGGGCTGCCCGCCGCGCCCGGAGGCGGTGCTCGATGCGCTGATGCTGCTTCAGGAAAAGATTCAAGCGAACGACCGTAGACCCATCGTCGTGCCGCCGAAGCTCGTTCCTGAGCGCGCACCCGGCCGAACGGGGAAGGGCAACTCATGAGCCAGGCGGTCGTCGACCGGCTGAACACGCGGTTTGGCGGACGCATCCTCCGATGGGGCGAGGCATTTGGCGACCATGAAGTGCGGGTCGCTCTCAAAGATTGGGGCGAGGTCGCGCAGTTCATGAAGGACGACGCGGAGCTCCAGATGGACCACTTCATCGACCTCACCGCGATCGACTATCCCGAGCGCGAATCGGCGCGCTTTGATTTGACAATCACGATGCGCTCTTCTGGCAACAGCGCTCGCATTCGGGTTCGCACGCACGTGAAAGACGGTGAAGAGCCCGACACGCTCAGCCATGTCTGGGCCGGCGCGAACTGGGCCGAGCGCGAGGTCTGGGACATGTTTGGGATCAAGTTCAAAGGCCACCCCGACATGCGCCGCATCCTTCTCTACGAAGAGTTCGTCGGGCACCCGCTTCGCAAGGACTACCCGATCGACAAGGCGCAGCCCTTGGTGCCGTACCGCGAGGTCGGCGAAATCGACAAGCTGCCGCCGTTCGGCATCGAAGAGGGCCAGCCGTTCGCGCGCATCGACTGGGAGTCGCGTCTTGCGGGCGGCGACAACCAGGTGTCCCCCTCGATCGGCGTGCAGCAAGGGCAGCGGCGGACGCTGAGCGATTCCGAGGCCGCGGAACAGATTCAAGCTCGCATCGAAGTGCGGATGGCGCGGGAAGCCGAGGCGGCGCAAGCGTCCGAAGAGACCACCGAGGAAGGTTCGGGGGACTAGATGGAGCCCGCTGACGAGTTGTTGAACGACGAGGTGGCGCTCGAGCTCTCCGAGGACCCCATGCGTCTGAACATGGGCCCGTCCCATCCGGCGATGCACGGCACCATTCGAATGGTCGTCGACCTCGACGGCGAGACCCTCGTCAATCTCGACGTGCAGCCAGGCTACTTGCACCGCGGATTCGAGAAGTCCTGCGAGCGCGGCACCTGGGCGCAGGTCTTTCCGTACGTGGACCGCCTCAACTACGTCTCGCCGATGCTCAACAACGTGGGCTGGGCGCTTGCAGTCGAAAAGCTCCTCGAGATTGAAGTGCCCGAGCGTTGCCAGTACTACCGAGTCATTCTCGGGGAGCTGTCGCGCATCTCCGACCACTTTACCTGCAATGGCGCTTCGGCGATGGAGCTCGGCGCGTTTACGCCGTTCCTCTGGCTGCTCAAGGTCCGCGATTGGGTTTGGGACATCCTCGAGCGCGAAACCGGCGCGCGCATGACGCACAGCTTCGGTCGCATCGGCGGCATGGCTGCGCCGCCCACTGTGAACTTCAAAGACGACGTGCTCCGATTGATTCCCGAGCTTCACAAGGTCGTGAAGGAGACGGAGATCATGCTTCTCCGGAACCGCATCTTCCTCGACCGCATGCAGGGCGTTGGTGTTCTCACCAAGGAGCAGGCGCTTTCGTACGGGGTGACCGGACCGGTGGCGCGCTCGACCGGCATTCCCTACGACGTCCGCAAAGATCACCCCTACCTGGTGTACGACCGCTTCGACTTCGACGTGCCCGTCGGCGAAGACGGCGACAACTGGGATCGGTTCATGGTCCGCCTCGAAGAGATTCGGCAGGCGATCCGCATCATCGAGCAGGCCATCGAGCAGATGCCCGACGACGGCCCGATCAACGTCGACGACCCACGTATCGTTTATCCCGAAAAAGACGACGTCTACACCACCATCGAAGCCACCATCGCCCACTTCAAGCTCGTCATGGAGGGCCTGCGTACGCCGAAGGGCGAGGTCTATAGCTTCACCGAAGGCGCCAACGGGGAGCTCGGTTTCCACATCGTTTCGGACGGCAGCGGCACTCCGTACCGAGTCCGCGTCAGGCCGCCGTGCTGGTACAACCTCGCAGCCGCGCGCGAGATGCTACTGGGCGGCATGATCGCCGACATCATCCCCACTTTTGGGTCTGTCAACATGATTGGCGGCGAATGTGATCGGTAAGCGATGCCTACGTTCATTTTAGACGGGAAAGAGATCGCGTTTGAGGCTGGCGAGACCGTCATGGAGGCGGCTTGGCGCGAGGGTATCGAGATTCCGCACTACTGCTGGCACCCCGGTCTCTCCGTCGCGGCAAACTGCAGGATGTGCCTCGTGCACGTCGAGAGCGGCCGCCAGATGGCAATG